>Ga0187892_10000220_pt1 | contig 152200 bp, 159 predicted proteins | sample MA1701073metaG_FD_139345 | JGI IMG/M metagenome (GOLD analysis project Ga0187892, IMG submission 139345) | Bio-ooze microbial communities from a basaltic lava cave in the Kipuka Kanohina Cave System on the Island of Hawaii, USA - MA170107-3 metaG ...
CTCTCTCGAGGCAGCGGAAGTCTTGTCAGGAAACTCTTCGCTATAGACGAGCGTAAGCGGTCTGCGCCGGACGGTAGACTTGACCTTGCCTTGCCTGTGCTCCGCCAGGCGGCGGCTGAGATTCCTCGTCATGCCGGTGTAAAGTCTGCCATCGCGTTCACTCTTGAGCACATACACGTAGAACATCTCAGCAAGCCCGGGACGTACAACGGTTTTCGCCCCAACGGGCGCCCGCCCGGGCGAGACCGTCCCGCTCAACCACTCCGGCACCCCTCCATGGGACTAGTCTCAGTTTATCAGGGGTGGTTTTTGGGCAGGCGTCGGGCGCTAACTCTCGTCTGAGCGGCGACCGACAGATCGTTCGTAGCGGTCGAGCATGTCTCGTTCGGCCTGCTTCTTGGCCTGGCGAGCCTCGCCCACGGCCTCGCGGACGCGCTCGCGGATGCTATCGATTACGCCGTCAGTCTGGCGCTCGCCGTCGCCGTGAGTGCTCGGCGTCCACTGCCGCTCCTTCTTCTCCGGCGCGAGGAGGAGCGCACCGGCGAACCCGATGCCGAAACCAATCAAAATACCGAGCACGAACTTCACTCCTGTCCGTCCTTCTTCCGGCTAAACCTAACGATGACGCCGACGAAGCGCTTTGCTCCGGCGGCGACTCCATACGCGCCGACCACCGGTTTCACGGCGTTGTCCGAGATGTAGGAGACAGTGCCTTTCAGGTTGTGGGTGGTATCGCGGAGGTTGGCGGTGGTCGGCTGCACGTTGTCCTTGAGAATGTGGCGGATGCGGTTAAGGATGTTGAAGGAGAGCCAGCCCGAAATCAGGCTGGCGAACATGATCACCAGGAAGGTGATGATGCCGGCTGCGCAGAAGGCCATAATGAAGATGTCCCGCCACTCTTCCGGCGTATCGATGTAACCGACGTTAAGACCGAGTATCAATCGTTCCTCCGTGCGTCCAAACGCGGATTATAGCAGGGGAGATACCTGTGTAGTACGGAAATGGGGCTATTTCAGGCGGCTGGCGATTGTTCCGCCCCCGATAACGCGTTCACCATCGTAGAAAACGACGGCCTGGCCGGGTGTTACTGCTCTCTGAGGCACTTCAAAGCGCACGGAGGCGGTCCCGCGCTCCACGCTGAGTGATGCTGGGACGGCGGGGCTTCGATATCGGATGCGCGCCCGTACCGCCGTAACGTCGGACGGCGCGACGCCGCTGATGAATGACAGTTCGTCGGCGGTGAGTCCTGTAGCCATCAGTTCCTCGTGCGGGCCGACGACGACTCGGTTCTCGTCGGCGTCGATATCGATGACGAACAGGGGCTCGGCGTTGCCGCGGGCAGGAACGCCGCGACGCTGGCCGACGGTGTAGTTCACGATGCCCTTGTGCTCGCCGACCTCGCGGCCGGACGCATCGACAATGGCGCCGACAGCGACAGGAACGCGTTCTCGCACGAATGCGCGGTAGTCGCCGCTCGGGATGAAGCAGATGTCAGCTGAGTCCGGCTTGTAGGCGTTGGGCAGTCGCCAGTCTCGAGCTAGGCGCCTGATCTCAGACTTGGGGTACTCGCCGACGGGGAAGAGGGTGCGAGTCAGCTCTTCCTGGCCGAGCGTGTACAGCACGTACGACTGGTCTTTCGAGGGGTCCACGGCTTGCAGCAGCTCGGCATAGTCAGGGCTGGGGCCCTGACCTGCAGGTGAGATGCGGGCGTAGTGGCCGGTGGCGAGGTAGTCGGCACCGAGGGCGAGGGCGTGCTCAAGAAGCGGCCGGAACTTCACTTTGTCGTTGCAGGCCAGGCAGGGGTTGGGCGTGCGGCCGCGCGAATACTCACGGACGAAGTGGTCGACAACGTCTTCCTTGAACTCGCGCTCCAGGTTGAGGACGTAGTGTCGAATACCGAGGGCGTCGGAGGCGGCGCGCGCGTCGTCAGTGTCTTCGACGGAGCAGCAGCGCTTGTGGTGGCGGGCGGCGCCGGCGTCTTCCTCCGTCCAGAGGCGCATGGTGACGCCGATAACCTCGAAGCCTTCGCGGACGAGTAGACCTGCGGCGACGGAAGAGTCCACTCCTCCGGACATGGCGACAACCACGCGCTTCTGAGTCATATCTGACTCCAATGTTATACTGAACGATCGGAGGAGTATCTGCCGGCGGACGAATTAGCGCATAAAATCACCGATATCCTCTCGGATATGCAGGCGGAGGACATCCTGTTGCTGGACATTCGCAACGCAGCGTCCTTCGCCGATTATTTTGTGATCGGGACGGCCACCAGCTCGCGGCAGCTGGACGCGATCCTCGCCGAGATCGACAAGCGTCTGACGAAGGCGGAGAAGCTGTATCCGCTGGGCATCGCTGGCCAGTCAGAGTCCGGCTGGGTGCTCCTGGACTACGGCGACGTGATCGCGCACATCTTCGGGCCGGAGGAGCGGGCGTACTACGACCTCGAAGGTCTATGGGCGACTGGCGTGCCGGTTGTGCGGATAGTCTAATGAGCGATCTTCCGTTTGTCGTTTTTCATGTTACTCACGCCAACAACGTCAAGGAGATCAGGAGGACCGGCTTGCGTCCTCGAGGGCAACTTGAATCGAAACGTCGAAAGTTCGTCGATCTGGCGGACACGACCATCAAACAAAACCTTGGAACAGAGAGGAGTTTCGAGTGCCTGACGGTAGACGGTCGATGGATTACCCGCACCATCGCGCTGGCGGCAACGGTACCGTTTCATTACGCGAAGCCTTTAAGTCGCCCGGATGTCGGCCCGACGGATGTGTTCGTTTGGCAAAGCGCAGGTCATCACTTAGTCGCTTGCGTGATTAGGAAGAGGGCATTGCTGAAGGCCCCTCACTTTACTTCCATCGGACATTGGATGGCTAGTTGGTATGACCTGCCGCTTTTCCTCGATGGTATACGAGTGTTTACGAAGCTGTTTTCGGCACCTGAACAAATGGGTACAAAGCTCACTGGCGGATCACATTACCTAGAGTCACTCATCGACACTGATCTTCCTAACATCCTGAAAGGTAAAGTCAAGACCGCATACCTCAAACCTGGGTCGAAGTATCGCTCACTTTTGAATTCCTCTCTCTTCGTCGAGCAGGAAGTTGCTGCGAAGGATCTTTGTTTCGTCGATTACGATGATCTTGGCAGTCTCGCTACTGATGCCGATTACGCTTTCACCTGCAAGTCGAATGATTGAATTCAAGAGTGGTGACGTTTTCGCCTCTAAGGCACAAGTGTTGGTCAACACAGTCAATTGCTGTGGCGTAATGGGGGCTGGGATTGCTAAGGAGTACCGTAAGCGATTTCCGAAAATGTATAGGGCGTATCGCAAAGCCTGCCGTAGCGGCGAGATCGCCATTGGGCACCCACAACTCTGGAAGTCCGATGATCAATGGATACTCAATTTTCCAACAAAGCTTCACTTCATCCAGAACTCCGACCTTGCTCATATTCGGGCGGGTCTTGAATGGCTCATACTTAACTATCGGGACCTCGGGATAAAGACGATTGCACTCCCGCCCTTGGGAGCTGGCTTGGGGAAGCTCGACTGGAAGGCGGTGCGGCAGTTGATCATTGAAAAACTCGTCGACCTTGAGGATCTCTACGTCGAAGTTTGGGAATCACCCGAGGCCTCGCAAATTCCGCGAGTCTAACCCTTCCCGGTGCTATACTCCCACTCGCTATGAAACCGTGGCTGGAGGACGCATCATCTCTCGCCGATACTGTTCGTCGCGGCGATGTTCGCGCGACGGACGCCATCGAGGCCTCGCTCGAGGCCATCGCAGTGACGAAGACGAACCCCATCGTCACGCTGGACGCGGAGGGTGCGCGGAAGGCCGCTGCGCAGATCGATGAGCGCATCAAGCACGGAGAAGACCCGGGTCTGCTGGCCGGCGTCCCGATCCTGGTGAAGGACATGGAGGACGTGGCCGGCCTGCCGACGACGCACGGCTCGATCCCGTTCAAAGACAACATCGCGACTGAAGACTGCACCAGCGTTGCGCGCCTGCGGGCCGCTGGAGCGGTCATCGTTGGCAAGGCGGCGACATCGGAGATGGGTTTCGTCGCCTACACCTCGACCAAGCTGCACGGCGTCACTCGCAACCCCTGGAACCTGGAGCGCACGCCGGCCGGTTCGTCCGGCGGCTCGGCGGCGGCTGTGGCCGGTGGACTCGTGCCGATCGCTACGGCGGGGGACGGGGGTGGCAGTATCCGCATTCCCGCTTCGTACACGGGCCTTGTTGGCATGAAGGGCACGTACGGTCGCATCCCGAAGGGGCCGCGGACAGAGTACGCAATGCTCGCCGCTGTGAAGGGCACGGTGGCGCGTAGTGTGCGGGACGCCGCGCGATGGTACGACATTACTGCCGGCTATGACATTCGCGATCCGCTCAGCCTGCCCCGGCGCGAAGATGGCTGGGAGGCGAACCTGGGCTCGGTCAACCTGAGGGGCTTGCGAGTAGCCATCTCGCCGAACCTGGGCAACGCGGTCGTTCATCCGGACGTGGAGCGCGTCGTCATCGAAGCCGCGGATGTGCTGGTGGAAGCGGCCGGCCTCAAGCGCGTCGATGTTGAAGTGAAGGTGCCGGAGAACGGGATCGCATGGGCCGTGTCGGGCCTGCCGTCCCTCGTCGCGGACATGGGCGACCGCTGGCCGGACTGCGAGCCGGACCTGACGATGGAGATCGCTTTCGCGATGCGCTCTGTACCGACCTTCAAAGCGAAGCATGCCGCTCGAACGGAGCTCTTCCGAGTAGAGATGAACGAGGCGATGGCTGACCTCCTCGAGAAGACGGACATCGTTCTCTGCGCGACGAGTCCGATGGAGCCGTTCAAGGCTGAAGGTCCGATGCCGTCAATTGTCGGCGAGGTCCACGTCAGCCCGTACAACGCTGGGGCGCTGACGATACCCGCCAACCTCTCAGGCTTCCCGGCAATATCGGTCCCTGCGGGACTAAACGTCAACGGCCTGCCGGTGGGTCTGCAGGCTTACGCGCGCCGCCATGAGGATGCTCTTTTGCTGGACCTGGCGCTTGCGATGGAGCGCGCTCAGCCGTGGCCGCTGGTGGCACCGGGCGCGCCGATCTAGAAGGGTTCGGACTCGTGCCCAACGACATCCGAGTCATTCAGGCGAAGGAGTTCCTGAGGGCAACGGTGCAAGGAACATTCGACCTAAACGCCAGCAAGGCGGCGCTCGCCGAAATAGCGAGGGCAACGGATCCATTTCCTGGGTTCGACATCATGGTCGATGTACGAGACGCGCCGAACAACCTGTCGCTACCGGAGATCCATGAGGTGCTCCAGGTGTTTGCGGAGCTGAGGATTGGCGACGGGCACAAGGGGGCCGTACTAACAGATCCCAAGCGCTTCGAGAGTGCGCGGTTCTTTGCGATCTCCGCGCGGCGGATGGGATTCGCGGTCCACGCGTTCGTCTCCTTCGAAGAGGCGTTTGAGTGGCTGGCGCTCTAGGCTTCGTTAGTTCTTGGGCGGCGCGGGCGGTTCGGGCGGTTTCCCGGGATCAGCAGGCACGTGTGGCGTTGTTGTTGAGGGAACGGCAACTGGTGGGGAAGCCCGGAGCGCCTCACCCATCTCCCTGAGGCGCTCAAGCACACGGGCGTGTATCGTACCCTCGGAGTAAGTGCCGTCGTTCTGGCGGTCGCCTGCGAGCGTTCCAGTAAGCACCTCCAGCGCCTCGTCGACCGAACTTACTTCGTAGATGTGGAACTCGGCGTCCCGAACGGCCTGCACGACGTCCTCGCGGAGCATCAGGTTCTGCACGTTGCTTGCTGGCAGTACGACGCCCTGCTCACCGGTAAAGCCGATCGCTTTGCACACGTCGAAGAACCCCTCGATCTTGGCGTTCGCCCCGCCGATCGCCTGTACTTCGCCTTTCTGGTTGACGGAGCCGGTGATCGCGAGGTCCTGGCGGATCGGCGCCCCTGCCAATGATGACAGGATCGCGCATGTTTCGGCGAGTGAGGCGCTGTCGCCGTCGATGGTGTCGTAGCCCTGCTCGAATGAGATCGTCGCGCTGAGAGAGAGTGGTTGCTGCTGGCCGTACTGCCAGCCCAGGTAACCGCTGAGGATCAGCACACCTTTGTCGTGGATCTTGCCGCTCAACTGTGATTCGCGATCGATGCTGACGACGCCGCGCTGTCCGAGGTATGTGCGCGCGGTGATCCGCGTTGGGCGACCGAAGCGCAGATCTCCGAAGTCCAGCACCGCGAGGCCGTTGACCTGGCCCACCACACCGCCTTCCGTCGAGATGAGGAATGTGCCTCGGGCGATGAGCTCTCGCAACCGCTCCTCGACCAGATTGCTGCGGTAGACGCGCTCGGCGATGGCCTGCTCGACGTGCCGGTCGTAGACTCGGCGATCGCTGTCGCGCGCCGCCCAGTAGTCGGCCTCAATAATCAGATCGCGGATGCGGCCGAAGCGGGCGGATAGCTTCTGCTGGTCCTCCACGGCCCGGCTGCCGTATTCGATCAGTGCGGCGACGGCGCTCCGGTCGAAGTGGCGAAGGTTCTCTCGCTCACAGACGGCGCAAGCGAAGCCGGCGTAGGCCTCGACGTTGTCGGGCGTGCGGGGGATCTGGTAATCGAAGTCGGCCTTCACCTTGAACAGCTCCCAGAACTCTTCGTCGTATGAGGAGAGCATGATGTAAGCCAGTGCGTCGCCGGCGATGATGACTTTGGCGTCGAAGGGGATCGGCTCCGGCCGCAGGGTCTGTGGTGTCAGCAAGCCGAACTGCTCGGTCGGGTCTTCCAATCGTACCTGGCCGGTGCGGATCATGCGTTTGACACCGTCCCAGGCGCCCGGCCGCGTCGCGACGTCGTTCCAGGCGAGGATCAGGTAGCCGCCGTTCGCGCGATGGGCTGCGCCGGGCTTTAGCATCGTGTGGTCGCTGACATATGTCGCGAGGTATGGTCGCCGATCGATGCGGCCGAAGAGGTTGGGCCAGGTCGGGTTTGGTTCGATGATGATCGGAGGGTCGGTAGTCTCGGCGTTGTCTACGAAGAGGTTTACGCGAAAAGCGATGAACGGGTCTTGCGGCGGAGTCACTGCGGGCGCGGCTTCCGTTGGCGTCGGCGCTGCCGCAATCTGCCGGAGGGTGTCGGCGCTCTTAAGCGTGTACTCGCGCAACTGCGACAGGAACAGCAGCACTTCGGCGTGCTGTGCGAACTCCCGCATCAGCGCGTCGAACGGCGCCTGTACGATCGCGTCGACAACGCCGCGATCCATCCCCTGGATCGCCTGCGATACCTGCCGCTCTATTGCGCGGAGCTGTTCACCAATCTGCTGCACGAGCTGGTCCACCGGTCTCTGCTTCTCCCCAAGTTCGTGTTTCTCGTTGACTGTCAGCGATGAGTATTCGTCAGGCGTCATCGGTCGCCCATCCCTCAATGGGATGATTGACGGACCGGTCGCTGTGAAGTTCAGGACGAAGCCATCTGCTTCCGCTTGTCGCTGGACATCCTCCATGATCGATTGCGCCTGCCGCTGCCCTTCTTCGAATGTCTCGCGGCGTTGGCGGCCGTACTCTTCGCTGGAAAAGGCCTGCACGATGTTGCCGCGGATCTCCTCCAGCAGGGCGCTCAGTCGCTCTCGCACTAGCCGCCCGATTCCCCTGGGCGCGCCGATGGCGTTGGGTTGGTCTGGGTCGTCGAAGTTGTAGAGGTAGAGCCAGTCGCGGACGTCGTGGACGTCCGGGTGGCGGTCTGCCTGCCGCTGGATGTATTCGAGGATAGCTGTGGACTTGCCCGTTCCGGTCAGGCCTGTCACGAAGATGTTGTATCCAGGCTTGTGCAGCCCTAGGCCGAACTCGAGAGAGCGGATGCCCCGCGGCTGTCCGACGAACTCGCTGAGTGGGGCCAGTTCGTCTGTGCACTCGAAGTGCAGAGTGGCCGGGTCAAACGTAGCTCTCAGGCGTTCAGGCGGGACAGCGCGCCCGCGGGGCTCAGTCACGTTACTCGAAGATCCAGGCGTCGACGTCGCGCTCGTATGCTTTGAGGTCACCGCGTTCGCCGAAGAAGAGGGCCAGCTCGCGCCGGGCGGACTTCAGGCTGTCCGAACCGTGGATGAGGTTTCGGCCCATCTCCAGGCCCAGATCGCCGCGGATGGTGCCTGGGTCGGCCTCGGCCGGGTTGGTCTTGCCCATCGTCTTGCGAACGACCTCGACCGCGCGGGTACCCTCGAAGCAGGCGGCGATGACGGGGCCGGATGTGATGTAGTCGATCAGGCCGTGATAGAACGGCTTGCCGATGTGCTCGGCGTAGTGCTTCTTTGCGAGAGCAGGAGTGATCTGCATTAGGCGTAGCGCTGCGATGCGGAGGCCGCGGCTCTCCAGCCGGCGGATGATCTCGCCGGAAAGGCCGCGCTGGATGGCGTCTGGTTTCAGAAGAACAAGCGTGCGTTCCAAGTGGCCTCCCTTTGTCTTGAAGTCGCCGTTCAGTATAGCGAGCGATGCATTGCGAAGCAGCAAAACGCCCGGGCGAGGTGCGGGACGGTGCACCCACGCCCGGGCCTTCCCCTGTGGTTAAGCGTGTTTGGTTACTTGCGCTGGAACGTCTGCGCTCGTGGCTGGCTGGCGGTGGCGGCCTGCTGGGCCGCCGCTTGCACGGTCTCGTCCTTGGCAAGTGCGTCAGTCGTTTCGTTGGCGCGGGCTGCTGAGAACGGCTTCACGTTGGAGACGGCGGACTCTTCCACCATGTGAATCTCTCCGTCGATGAAGGCGCCCTCGCCGACCGCGAACTGAGGCGTCGTGATGGCGCCCTTCACGCGGCTGGACGGCATCAGCTCCAGGCGGCTGGAGGCGTAGAGCTGCCCATCGAACGCGCCGGCCACGACGACGAACTTGGCCTGGATCACCGCGTTCACCTGGGCGCCCTCCGTGATGTGGACGGTGCCGGCAGCTTTTACTTCGCCGGAAACCTTGCCGTCGAGGCGGACGCTGGCGTCACTGACGATCGTGCCCTGCCAGGTGGTGCCTGCACCGATGATGCTTGCGCACTGGTCGGGCGCGGCAGGCTTCTCGACCTGGTCTTCCCAGCGCTTCTGGGAAGACTGGCCTTGTTTTTGTGGCTCGAAGCTGGCGGCGCTGACCTCTTCGTCTTCGTCCAGGTCCAGGTCGTCGTCATCGACGCTCTGGCGGGCGCGCCACTCGCTCTTGGTGCTCTGGTTGTCGCGGCGGGCGTTATTACCGATCTTCATGGGGCAACCTCCCTCGTGTTGTGAGTTGTCAACATTTAAGCTGGGGCGCTAGTTGACTCAGGTCTCGCACATCCTAATCAGATTGGTCGATGTTTGTCCACACAATTGGGGACTAATTATCAACAGTTGTGGAAATTAGCCGCCGATGTAGGACATCTCCACCTTCGGGGGCGACCCGGGGGTGCTCTCGGTGCGCAACTCCGAGTAGCGATCGTCTCGCTTCGCCCAGGTACCGCGGAGAAAGCCGGTGATTTCTTCGTCTGACTTGTCGGAGCGCAGGAGCGTGCGCAAATCGTGGCCGCGGAAGGCGAACAGGCAGGTATAGAGCTTGCCATCCGCTGAGAGCCGCGCTCGCGTGCAATCGCCGCAGAACGGCTGCGTGACCGAAGCGATAATCCCAACTTCCCCGCCATCCGGGAGTTCAAAACGACGGGCCACCTCTCCTCGATACGCCGGTTCGAGAGGTTTCAACAAATAGTGCTCCGACAACCGCGAAACGATCTCGGCAGCAGGCACCACGTCGTCCATACGCCAGCCGTTGGTGGTGCCCACGTCCATGTATTCGATGAAGCGGACTATGTAGTCGGGACCCTGGAAGCGGCGCACGATGTCGACGATGCCGTCTTCGTTGACGCCACGCTTGACGACAACGTTGATCTTGACCGGCGAGAAGCCAGCCTCACGCGCAGCCTCGATCCCGTCGAGGACAAGCGAAACGGGAAAGTCGGCGTCGTTCATCGCGCGGAACGTCGCGTCGTCAAGCGAGTCCAGGCTGACTGTCGCTCGGTGAAGGCCGCTTGCCTTCAAAGCTGGGGCGAGTTCGCGGAGGCGCGAGCCGTTCGTAGTGAGGGTGAGGTCGCGAAGACCGTCGATTTCTCGCAGCATTCCTATCAGCTTCGGCAGGTCGCGGCGCACCGTGGGCTCGCCGCCGGTCAGTCGCACCTTCACGACGCCAAGCGAGACGAAGATTCGAGCGAGCCGCGTTATCTCTTCGAATGTCAGCAGCTCGTCGCGGCCGAGGAACTTGTAGGCACGGCCGAAGACCTCCTTCGGCATGCAGTAGGTGCAGCGAAAGTTGCACCGGTCCGTTACGGAGATGCGTAGGTCGTGCAGGGGCCTCCCGAGCGAATCAACCGGCTTTTCAGCCGGCTCGGGAGTAGGTGAGGTCCGGGTCCTGGTGGTCATGGAGTAGCTCGAGAAGGATCTGCCGGGCGCCGGCGATAGCACGGGCCCTATGGCTGATTATAGCCTTCTCGTGCCCGGCCAGTTCGGCCGTCGTGGCACTCTGGGAAGGCGACCAGAATACGGGGTCGTATCCGAAACCGTTCTCGCCACGCGGCTCGGGGGAGATTACGCCGCTGATCGAACCCTCCGCGAAGCGCACCTCGCCTGAGCGCGGGTCCGCGATCGCGATTACGGCCACGAAGCGGGCGGCGCGCTCCGTCGGCGTTCTGCCGTCGAGGTACTGCTCGATCTCGGCGAAGCGCTCGTCGTAGGTCGCATCCGGGCGAACGTAACGCGCGGACCGCACGCCGGGGCCACCTCCCAGAGCATCGATCTCGATCCCGGAGTCGTCGGCGAGGGTGACGAGGCCGCTGGCATGCATACCGGCGAGCGCTTTCTTGCGGGCGTTGTCGTGGTAGGTCTCGCCGTCCTCTTCGACGTCGATCGTGATGCCGAGGTCAGCAGGGGTCACGATCTGCCAGCCGCAGCCATCGAGCAGGACACGCAACTCATGGATCTTCCCCGGGTTGGTGGTGGCGAGAAGGAGTCTGGGCACGAGCGAAGTGTAGCAGGCGAGAAGAAGCGGGGAGCGAAGGGGCCGCTCCCCGCTTCTTTGTGCGGGTGGGGTTCTTACTCGGTCCCGGCTGCGACGGCGTTGCCGTTCGTGTCCGTGTGGAATACGAAGTGCAGGCCATTGCGCTCGAGTGTGACGACGAAGCCCGGCGTGATCACTTCTGCGCAGGCGATATCTGCGTCGGTGACACCAAGGCAGGCATTCGGCCAATCGACACCCTTCGCGCCTTCGAGTGTGATCTCGCCGGACACTCCGTCGCCTTCCAGGAGCTCCCAGGCAGCTTCGACGGCCAGGCGCTCGCACTCGGCGTTGTTGGCGCAGCCGCTAAAGCCGGGGACAGAGCCGGGCTGACCGGGATCGCTGCCGCCGCCCCCGCTTGAGCCGCCGGTGCAGTCCACATCGCCGTCAGAACTGACGACGCACATGTCGGAGCAGTTGGGATAGTCGGGGGCGCAAACGGGGTTTATGCTGGTGCCCGCGCCGGAACCGTCGTCTTTGCAGTCCTCCGATCCGCCCTCTTCAGGCGCGATGCAGATCTGGTCGCTGCCATCACCGTCGCCGAGCGCTGTGTCCACGCAGTCCGTGACGCCCTCAGCACACACGCCAAGCGCGCTTCCGCCGCCCAGGTCATCGCAGTCAGTGGAGCCTTCCAGGCAGGAGGCCTCGCGAGCAGCGTCGCCCGCGGTGGCCTTGTCGTCGCCGAGGCCGCCGGCCACGGCGAAAATGCCGAAGGCGATCAAAGCCACCAGCGCCACAACCGAACCGTAATCAAAGATCCGCTTCGTGCTCATCCTCTACCTCTTTCCTATGGTTTCAAAGGGTTCAGACGGATGGGGCAAGGGAAAAGTTCCCAGCAAACAAGAGGCCCCGCCAAACGGCGAGGCCTCAGTCCTGATTCGGGCCTTGATTAGCGCTTGCGGGTAGCTGCGGCCTTCGGGCGTCCTGCGGGCACCGGGGTGGTCTTGCGGCCGTTGGCGCGGCTGGTGCTTGCCGCTTCGTCGGCAGTCATCTTCTTCCAGCGCTTCTCCAGCTTGGCGGCCACTGCCGGCATGGTCGTGTATTCCATCTCCTCCAGCGGCAGGCGATGCGGCTCGAAGGGACCGTGCTTTCGGAGGTGGTCCGCGACCTGGTTGGCCTCATCGCGGACGCGGTCGTACCCTGGGTCGTCGAACATGTCACGCGGGCCGATCAGTTTGCCGTCAGCCAGCTGGAAGCCCAGCGCGACGAGTCGCGGTGGGCCGTCGAAGCGGCTCGGGTGGGCGTCCGCCAGGCTCACCGGCATCAGCGGGCCGTGGTGGCTGCCGCGCATCCAGCCTTCGACGATCCAGGCGGTGGTGAACGGCTCGATTACCTCGCCGACTGCCGGGAAGTTGCCCTGGCAGCGTACGATCATCGTCGGGTCGTCTTTGCCGACGTAACGGCCGGCGATCAGGGAGAGCTTGTCGGTGCTGGAGACGGCGGCGATCTCGCCGCTCATGTTGTTCCAAATGCGCTTGACGGCGTAGCGTGCCGGCGCGCCGATGAAGACGAGCAGATCGTAGATCTCGGCCGGTGCCTTGAGGATGATTTCTCGGTGCTCCTGCACGTCCTGCACCTCGAAGGCGAATCCGTCGTGCAGCGGCTCGCCGATGACGAGACCGGGCGTGTTGAACGGATCCGCGAACATCTTATACAGCGGCAAGTTAAAAGCGCCGGCAGAAGTCTTGTCGCCCATGAAGACGATGATCGGCTCACTGGGGCGCTCTTCGATCTCCATCTCCGCGGAGCCGGGGCCTGCGCCCTTGATGTTGCCGGAGAAGGCGTCGGTGAGCAGGTCCTGCCCGGCGCCGTAGAGCTTTAGCTTCTTGGCGACGGCGGTCCCTGCGACGAAGGTGTCCCAGGCAAGCTTGTGTACCTTGGTCGAGTTTTCGCCTTGCTTGTGGGTCATGATCAGGAACATGTCGTCGCCGCAGTGGCTGGCGAGGCCGTCGATGAGAAGGCCGGCTTTCTTCGCCTTGTCCAGGCGGTCCTGGCCGAGGGCGAGGATGTCGGGGTGGGAAGCAGCGTGACCGACGTAACCACCGATGTCGGCCTTGATGCAGCTAATAGTCACGGACATGCGACGATACCTCCGATGGGGGATGGGCTGTTAGATGCGTTGAGTGGTGTCAGGTGAAGCTGATTTTGCGTAACTTTTCGCCATAATCCAAACCGAATGTATCCAGCCCATGGGGGTGAGTCAACCGCTATTCGGGCGCTCTCGGCAGCATATCGCGTGTCATTTGCGTGCCAGCTTCCGTATCGCCTTATTTCCTAGCTCTCGCGCCAGCTTTCCCCACTCTCCATGTTTCGAGTTGGGACGCGATTTCAGTGTGGCCTGTAGCTCGGCCATCAGCACCTCTGTTTTCTCTCGGGCGATGGCCCGGTTCAGTGGCTTGAATCCCTGCAGTTTGCGCGGGCCTTCGCGGCCGCCTTCCGAGATATACCAGTCGCGGTAGGAGCGGACACCTTGCTCGAACATGAGGTAGCCGATCGGGGAGCAGACGGGCGGGTAGCGCAGCGTCAGGATGCGCTCGGTCGCGCGGTGTGTCGGCGAGTCGTACTCCGCCATGATGTGCCCGCCTGCGGGGACGAGTTTCGAAAGAGCGGCGAAGAGCTTCGTTTCGAGATTGGTTGCCCAGAGGTCCAGCGTTTTCTCGCCGAACATGAGCACTTCGCGGAACTGGGTGAGCTCCACCCAGTTGAAGGCGGGGTAGGGCCCGTTGTTGTGTAGGCCCAGCGCGAGCGGCTCATCCGCGAGGCGTCCGGAGCCGTCGCTCATGTACAGTTGAAAGTAGCGAGAACCCACCGCGTTCTTGGGGCCTAGCAGCGCCGTGACAGCGTGACCGCCCAGGTTCAGCCCGTCAAGAGCGGCGATCGGGTGATCAGCTGGAAGAGACCACTTTGCGCTCTCGAGCAACTCCTCGAGTCTGGCGCGGTCGGCCGGGCGAATGTTTTCGAGGGCCACGGGACGATTATGGCTGCGGCAATCCCGTAACGGAAAGCCAAATAGCCTTGTTTGGCGTATCAGGGACAGGGCCATATAATGTCCCTGGTATCTCGGGCAATCCCTGAGACGCTGCTAACCCTGCGGCGATGCAGTTGGCTCGCGGGAAGGCGGCTCGAATCTTTCGGGCCCTCCGTTCCGCTAGAGACTCCGGCGCCGTACAGAGGCAGTCGGCTCGGGAGCGTTCAGGGTATACCACCAACAAATTCGACATCCTGGATCGTGCGATACATCGAACCGCCGCGACGGTGGTGCGTAGTCGTCTGATTTGGGGGAAAGGACCCAGGTCGTGGCGGACGAAGAACAGTCCAAGCGTAGGCGCCGCGGACGGCGCGGGGGTGGATCACGCCGCCCCGCTTCCGAGATACCGCAGTCCGGTAAGCAGCCGGATGCGAGCGCGCCGTCAGAGCCGGATGCTCCGGCAGATTCCTCTGCGAAGGACACCACGGACAAGCCTCTCAAGAACCGCCGTGAGCGACAGCCGGCCCGCACCGGCGCCGCTGCGGCGGACACGAACCCGATGGACTTCTGGCGCAGCGGGCGCTCCCGCTCTCACCGGGAAGGCTCATCGGCCGTAAATGCGCCGAACCGCGGCCTAATGTACCGGCTGCGGCATCTGTACTTCCCGCCGTGGGTCCCGGTCGCGTTCATTTGTGTGGTCGTCTTCGGCATCCTCGGCCTCTTGTTCGTCAGCCGTGAGGCCACCGGCGCCCCGCGCCAGGGGGACCACTGGCATGCGACGTACACGTTCTACGCCTGTGGCGACAAGCAGCCCAACGCCCCAACCTGGGAGGGTATCGGCGTTCATACCCATGCAGACGGCATCATGCATATCCACCCCTTCTCAACTGCTGAAGAAGGCTCCAACGCGCGAATGGTCAAATGGTTTGACTACGGTCACGGAGAGCTCACGCAGAGCAAGATTCGTCTTCCGGGCTTGAGTAAGACCTGGGAGAACGGCGAGACCTGTCCTGAGGGAACGCCTGACGCGGGTGCAGAGGGCATTGTCCAGGTCTTCGTGAACGGCGCCAATCTCGACGACTGGAGCCGCTACATTCCTAAGGACGGCGACCGAGTGCAGCTAATCTTCGGGCCGGACCAGGAGATCGTGACGCTCGACGATCGACAGATCATCGATGAGGCGAACGCTACTCGAGAGATCCAGATGACGATCACCGGTGATGAGACCGACACGTCGATCTCGCCGAGCGCGCCGAGTGTGAAAGCCGGCGAGACCGTGAAACTGATCGTGACGAACAACGGCGCGCTTTCGCACGGCCTGCGAGTCGCCGGCCCGGATGACGAGTACAATACGGTGGACGACTTCGTAGTCGTGCCGAACGGGTCCGATCCGAAAGACACAGGGACGAGCACGATCCTGCAGGCGGGCGAGACCGGCTTCACGGTTATCCGCTTCGATACTCCAGGGCAGATCAGGTTCTCCGACCCGACGACGACAGCACCAGATACGGGTGAGTCATACACGACGGGAACGATCATCGTGACTGCAGGCACGTCGGGATCCCCGACTCCAGCGCCGGAAGAAGCGGTTGATCAGAGCGTGGACGTCGCAATGCAGGACAACGTCTTCGAGCCTGCGGAAATCACCGTCGAAGCCGACAAGAAGTTCGGGATCAACCTGACTAATAATGGCCAGCTAACGCACAACCTGCGGATCGACGGGCCGGACGGCGAGTACGATACGGCCGACGACATCACGTCGCCGGACCTGGCGCCAGGTGAAACCGGTAAGGCGATAGGTACCCTGGAGGCCGGGACGTATTCGTTCCGGGACGACTTCAACCCGACGTTCATGATAGGCACGTTAACGGTCGAGTAGGTGGCGTTAACAGGGATGACACGGGGGGCCGGGCGTTGACAGCGCCCGGCCCTCGCCTACAATGATGGCGCTTTTCGCGAGAAGGCGGATGGAGGGTCGGCTATGCCGGTTGTAACAGTGTCCGGCGAAATGGGGAGCGGCGCCCGGGAGGTCGGGCGGCGCGTGGCCACGCTGCTCGGCATCGATTTCGTGGACCAGCAGCTGATGGTGGAGGCGGCGCGGCGGTGCGGCGTGCCCGTCGGCGCCGTCGCTGAACACGATGAGAAAGCGGCAACCTTCCGCCAGCGCATCTCCTCCGTGATCAACTCCTTTCTCGAAAGCTCTGCATCGACGGGCGCTGACCCCGCCGCGGGGGGCGCCGGCCTGGAGGCTGTGCTTTCGCAGACCTACGCTGACATGGCGCGCCCGCAGGAAGAGGCCGGAATCTCTGACAAGCGCTACCTGGAGACAATGACTTCGATCATTCGAGAGATCGCTGCGTCCGGGCGCGTCGTGATCCTGGGGCGAGGCAGCCAGATGATCCTGAAGGAGATCCCGCCGGTGCTGAACGTTCTCTGCGTAGCGCCTCTGCAAGTGCGCGCACAGCGTTCCGCGGAGAAGGAAGAAGTGCCGCTGGAAGAAGCAAAGAAGCTGATGGCGCGGCACGATCAGGGCCGGGCCGCCTTCCACCGCAAGTTCTGGAAGGTGGACGTTGACGACCCTCGCCTCTACGACGTGACGGTGGACACCTGCCGGATGTCATATGACCTGGCAGCTGAGGTAGCCGCCTCGGCGGCGCGGATCAAGGCTGGGTAGACGTCCTAGGCAGACGCCCGCGAAGCGAGCAACTCACGCAGGAACGTCTCCGCGCGGCTGAGGCGGGCCTGCATCCCCCACTGGTTCGTCGGGGCGAGCGGGAGGCCCCAACCGCGCGCCTCCGCGCCCTCGCCGACGATATCGAGAAAACCCGTCTCTTCGGCGGAGCCTTCCCCGAATTGCGTCGTCAGGAGGTGGTGAGTTTCGTCCACCCACTGGCCGTAGCCGTAGGACACCGGACCGCGCCCCGCGAGGCCGGGCACCTGCTCTAGTTGCCGCTGCAGTTTCTGCGCGAGGGTGCTGCTCATTGCTTGCCTAGCGTAAGGCGGTCCTGTATGGCGGGCAAGAGTCACTTCCTCTCGGGGCCGCTGCCGCTGGCTGACCCCTCGCCCCGGCAGAGAGGGCTCCGCTCCTCTGCACTCCCCTTGCGAAAGCGCTTAGTTTAGAACCAGCGCCAGAGCCAGGTGCGCTCCACGCCGATTTTGGCCCAGCGATAGAGCCGGCTGGGGCCGCGAAAGTCCGCCTTGACGGGGTCCGCAAAGTAGTTGCCGACGATGTATGCGCCTCTTCCGTCGCCGGTGTCCATGAAGTAGGCGCCCTGCCCACCAAACGCCCAGATCGGGCCTGTGCCCTGCACCTGGGCGCGAATGTTCCGGGCGACGACTTCCGCCTGGCCGTGCGCGAAGACGGCGGCCATTGGTAAGCGTCCCCCAGCGATCGGTACGCTCGCACAGTCACCGATAGCGTAGACGCCGGGCGCGGAGGTCTCTAGCGTCTCGCGGTCGACGGCGGCCCAGCCGTCTGGGCCATCGAGGCCGGTCGAAGCGAGAAGGTATGGCGGGTTGTGGACCGGCGTCGCGACCAGGAGATCGAAAGAGATGGGGTCGCCATCCTGTTGGTTAACGAGCTTCTTCTCCCAGTTGACTGACTTCGCATTCACGCCGCCGTGGAAAGCGATCGCGCGCTTGTCTAGCAAGTCCAGGATGCGCTCGCTCACATCTGTACCAGCCTCTGGCAGCGGCGTCACCTCCGGCGTGTAGACTGTGATCTCGATACCATCGCGCAGCCTGCGCTTGCGGAAGTACGCGTCGAGCAGAAGGGCGCCTTCGAAGAACGCGGACGGGCACCTGCAGGGGAGCGCAGGCATGACGCAGGCGATCCGTCCACCGGCGAAGGTGTCCATTTCCTCGCGCATGCCCTCGGCGCCGTCGCCGTGGTAGAAGGTCCAGGCGCGGTTTAGGCCCGGCACCGCGTCTGCGGAGTACTCGGCTCCGAGAGCGATGACCAGATAGTCGGCCTGCACCTCCGACTTACCGAAAGTCACTCGGCGGGTGTTCAGGTCGATGCTGGTGATCTCGCCGGTCTCGACGTCGATCCCCTTCTTGCGCAGGTCGCGGAGGTCGCGGGTTATGCGAGGAAGGGTGCGCTTGCCGGCCATCACCCACGTGAGTGATGGGGCGAAGGTGTAATACGGCGAGCGGTCAATCAGGACGACGCGATGTTCTTTGTCCAGCATCCGGCGCAGGCGGCTGGCGCAGACAAGGCCTCCGGTACCGCCGCCGAGGACGACGACTGTCTTGTCGGCCACTCAGCTGAGGCCGATGAGCCTGTCCAGGCCGTAGACGAACCCGTCCCGCTTTATCACCTCGCGGACGGCGAGAATAACGCCTGGCATGAACGATTCTCTGTTGGTGGTGTCGTGCCGTATCGTCAGCGTCTCGCCCGGGCTTCCGAAGATGACCTCCTGGTGAGCGACGAGGCCGGGCAGGCGCACGCTGTGGATGGTCACATTGCCCTCGGCCGCGCCGCGCGTCCCCTTGATCGTTTCCTTCTTTGAAACTGGCACGGTAAACGCACCTTCGCGCGCCGTCGCCATGCCCCGCGCCGTCGCGATAGCAGTGCCCGAGGGTGAGTCCAGCTTGCCTTCGTGGTGCAGCTCGATGATCTCGGCGTGAGAATAGAAGCGCGCCGCCACAGCGGCCATGTGCTGCATTAGCACAGCACCGAGCGCAAAGTTCGGCGCGACGACGACGCCGACCTTCTTCTTGTTTGCGCTTGCCTCAAGCTCCTTCACGAAATCCTGGCTGAGGCCGGTCGTGCCTACGACCAGTCTGACCCCCGATGCGATTGCCTCTTTGGCCAGCTTCGGCGTCCAGTCCGCGCTCGTGAAGTCGACGATGACGTCAGGACCAACGCGCTTGATCATGGCCGCGGCGTCTTGCCCGAAAGGAACGAGCCGATCGCTGCCGGGAATAGCGATCCGATCTTCACTCGAAAGCAGATCCACGCATCCAACGGGATCCATGCCTGGCTCGCGCGCGACCGCAGTGAGCACTTCGCGGCCCATGCGGCCGCTTCCACTTATGAGGACCTTGATTGACACGCTCGCTAGATTATCGTGTTTCTGGCGGCTCGGCGAACATCCTGTATGGTTCCGGAATGGGTATCTCGAAGCGCTCGCAGAGGGTCCGCACGTTGTGCCAATCCTTCGCAAGCGGCCTGTAACCGAGGTGATGTATGACAAGCAGCCTGGGAGTCAGGCAGTGCAAAGGCTTGCCGTCTACCCTTCCTTCTCCGCGGAATCCGTCCGCCGGATAGACTGCGTCTCCGCCGTTCGGACCGCCCCCGATCTGGCGCGCATTGCCGTCCGAATCGAAGACGATGGGGTGCACGTCAATTCGACGCCCGGTCGTGTCAGCGAGGACCATTCGAGTTGGGCGATCCTCTTCAGCGATCGTGAACCCGGCCGGTCCGAGTGCTACGACAACTTCATCAGCTTTGCCGAGTTCAATAACGATATCGAGATCGCCGTGAGGGCGTGTCTGGTGACCGACCAGTGCGTCAACACCCCAGCCACCGTCGAGCCAGAATGAAATGCCCGCGGCCTCCAACCTCGACGCTACATCGAGGACGTCAGCCGCGGACATCATTCGCGTGTTAGTTGTTTACCAGCGGCGCATCGGCGCCGGAGGGGGAGGAGGAGGTGGGCTGCCCGGCTCTCGCCGGAATCCGCCCTGCTCACCACCGCCGCCGGCGTTTCCGGAGCCACTGGGCCCGTAGGGGCTGCCGCCGCCGCCGCTGCGGCGCTGGCCATAACCGCCGCCACCACTGCGCTGGCCACCACCGCCTCGGCGCTGGCCGCCGCCGCCACCACCACCGTAGCCACCGCCGTCGCGGCCGCCACGCGGCCGGCCGCCGTTGCCACCCCGGTCTCCGCGGTCGCCGCCGCCACGCCGTCCACCGCCGCCGCCAAAGCCACGGCCGCCGCGGTCACCACCACCACCGAAGCCTCGGCCGCCACCGCCGGGGCCGCGGGACGCGCGGGAGGCCTGCTGTTCGCGCTGCGAGACCTCTATTGCTTCTTCAAGGGAGAGGCCGGCCAGGACTGCGCGGTGAGATAGGTTCACGCGTCCCATCGAGTCGACCTCGATCACCATTACGTCCAATTCGTCGCCCACCTGGACGACTTCCTCTGGCCGGTTGACGGGGTGGTCGGCAAGGTCCTCGACGCGGACGAGGCCCTCCTTGCCGGGCAGTATCTCGACGAAGGCACCGAATCCCGTAAGGCGAGTCACAGTGCCGCTGTACTTCTCGCCGAGCTCGACGTCCTTGGTAAGGCCTTCGATGATGCTGATCGCTTTCTGCGCCATCTCTTCGTTCGGGGAGCCGATGAAGACTGTCCCGTCGTCCTCGATGTCCACAGAGCACTTCGTCTCTTCGATGATCGACCGAATGACGCGGCCGCCGGGACCGATCACAGCACCGATCTTGTCCTGCGGCACAGAGATGCGGTACATCCGCGGCGCGTACGGTGACATTTCCGAACGGGGCTGCGGAATGGCAGCCGTGATCTTGTCCAGGATGAAGAGCCGCGCCTCTTTCGCCTGTGCGAGGGCTTTCTCGAGGATCTCGTATGTGATGCCCTTAATCTTGATGTCCATCTGGAGAGCGGTGATGCCTTCGCTGGTGCCGGCGACCTTGAAGTCCATGTCGCCGTAGTGATCCTCCGCGCCCGCGATGTCTGTGAGCACCTGGTAGCGGTCGTCATCGCCTTTGATCAGGCCCATCGCAATACCGGCGACCGGAGTCTTGATTGGGACACCGGCGTCCATCAGGGCAAGAGTGCTGCCACAGGTGCTCGCCATGGAAGTGCTGCCGTTGCTGGAGAGCACCTCAGATACCAGGCGGATGGTGTAAGGGAACTCTTCCTCGCTGGGGACGACCGGCATGAGCGCGCGCTCTGCGAGAGCGCCGTGACCCAGGTCCCGGCGGCTGGCGCCGCGTAGTGGCCGCGCCTCGCCGACGGAGAACGGCGGGAAGTTGTAGTGGTGGATGTAGCGCTTGGAGTCTTCCGGCTCGATAGTATCCAGCCGCTGCTGCTCGCCCATGGAGCCGAGGGTGAGGATCGTGAGCACCTGCGTCTCCCCGCGAGTGAACAGGCCGGTTCCGTGCGTACGGGGCAAGAGCCCGACCTCGCAGCCGATCTGGCGAATATCAGTCGGTGCGCGACCGTCAGGTCTGCGCTGCTCGTTGAGAATGCGGTTGCGGACGAGGCCTTGGAGGTGCTTGTCGAGCGCTTCCTTTACTTGTTTGGGGTCGTACTGCTCGCCCAGGGCGGCGATCGTGTCGTTCTGCGCTTCCTTCATCAAGGCGGCGCGCTCGTCCTTGGCGGCAGCGACCAGGTCCCAGTCGCGGCTATTCGCGTAGTTCACGACAGCTGTCATCAGATCGTCGGACAGTGCTGGAGCCTTCACCGGCTCCGCCTTGGGCTTGCCGACGCGCGACTGCATCTCATCCTGCATGGCGATGACCAGGGCGTTCACTTCCTGCGCTTTCTTCATCGCGTCGATGATCACGTCTTCGGGCACCTCGGCTGCTCCGGCTTCCACCATCACGATGGCGTCGCGGCTACCCGCGACCACGATGTCGAGCTGGCTGTCTTCAAGCTCGGCGTAGGTCGGGTTCACGAGGAATTCGCCGTTCCGATAGCCGATCCGGGTACCGGAGATCGGTCCCTGGAAGGGAATGTCGGAGATTGTCAGTGCGGCGGACGCGCCGACGATTGCCAGGATGTCAAGGTCGTTCTCCTGGTCCGCGGATAGCGTTGTGATCACTACCTGCACGTCGTTGCGCATTCCCTTGGGAAAGAGCGGTCGCAGGGGCCGGTCGGTGAGGCGGGCGGTAAGGATGCCGCTGGTGCTGGGGCGACCCTCGCGCCGGAACCAGCCGCCGGGGATCTTGCCCGCGGCGTAGGCGCGCTCCTCGTAGTCCACCGTCAGGGGGAAGAAGTCGGTGCCTTCGCGGGCGGTATCGTTCATGACTGCCGTGACCAGCACGACGCTGTCACCGTACTGGACAAGGACGGCGCCGTTGGCCAACTCGGCGACCTTTCCCGTCTCAACCCGCAGCGTTCGGCCGCCGATCTCTCGTTCGAATACTTCAACCATATGTTGCTAGACCTCCACGTCTATTGCTGTCGGCTGCGGCGAGCGGTTATGTGGGTCAACCCTTTAAGGTTGTGCCCCAGCGCACCTGAGTTAACGCGGTTCGGAACCGTCTGGCCGGGCCTTTCGTTTGGCTCGTCCGGGCTTGCCCGTCTGGGGCATTGCCCGGGAATCTGGCCTCTTCGGCTATGCTGCCGTCGCGCCCGTCATTCGCCCGCGGGCAGGGCAAAGAAAAAGCCCGCGCTTACTTGCGCAGGCCGAGCGATGCGATTAGCGCCTTGTATCGCGCGGGGTTCTTCCTGTTCAGGTAGCGCAGAAGCCCCCGGCGTCGTCCCACGAGTTTCATCAACCCTCGCTGCGAGTGGTGGTCCTTGCGATGCGCTCGCAGGTGCTCTGTGAGTTGCCGGATGCGCTCCGTCAGAATGGCAACCTGAACCTCGGTCGAGCCTGTGTCCGTTGGGTGCTTCTGATAGGTAGCCGCTAATTCGGTTGTCTTCTCAACTGTGAGCATGCGCTAGGTATTCGCCCTCGTTCTTTCCTTCGTGGTCAGTATAGCACAGCGCTTTCCACTAAGCGCCAGCCAGGCGTCTGACCGCCGGCTGCGCCCGTAACTATACTGAGGCGGATGGCCCGCGTAGCGATCGTCGCTGATAGCTCTGCCTGCTTGCCAGGCGATCTGATTGTGAAGCACAACATCCGCCTCGTCCCTCTCGGGCTGAGCATAGACGGTCGTTTTGTGCCTGACGGCTCCATTTCGGCCGAGGAGCTGTTCCGGCAGGCGGCTGCGGCCCGGCGCGTCCAGACCGCCTCGCCGCCCCCCGGCGATTTTGCAGCAGCATTCGAAGACGCTCGTCGAGACGGCGCGGAAGAAGTGCTTTGCCTGACGCTCTCTGCTGCTTATAGCGGGACGCACGATGCCGCGTTGGGCGCCACCCTGCTGACGGACGTTCCGGTCACGGTGGTTGACACGGGCGGACTGGCAATGACCCACGGCTTCGCCGTGCTTTCGGCCGCGCGGGCGCTGGAAGCAGGCGCTGGCGGCGATGAGGCGAGTGACATTGCGAGGCGTGTGGGTACCGGCGGCAAGCTGGTGGGGATGCTGGACACGCTGAAATTTCTTGTGCGAGGCGGACGAGTGCCGTGGATAGTCGGATGGGCGGCATCAGTGATGCGCGTTAAGCCGGTGCTGGCTTTCGTGGACGGTGGTGCTCGGTCGATAGCACGCCCGCGCACCTGGCGATCAGCGAAAGCACGGCTGCTGTCAGAGGTTCTGGACTCGTGCTGGCCGGCGAGGATTGCCGTGATGCACTCGAATGCGCCTGAGCCGGCGGCGGAGCTCGCGGCGGCGGTTCAGGAGGCGATGCAACCAGCCGAACTACTCGTCACCGAGTTCTCCAGCGTGATGGCTGTACACACAGGACCTGGATTCGTCGGGCTGGCGGTTTGCCACGATGACTGAGCGGCCGCGCAGCTACTGGATTCGGCAGTGGCATGTGGACAAACTCGAGAAATCGCTAGGGCGTCTGCCACGGCGCAGTAAGCGTCCTGCGATAGTGGTGATGATCGGATTGCCGGGCAGCGGCAAGTCGCACCTGGCCCGCGAGATCAAGCGGCGCTTTCCGGCGGTAATCCTTGACAGCGATGCTCTACGGCAGGTGCTCTTCGCGCAGCCCCGGCACACCAAGGCCGAGCACGGCCGGCTGTTTCCGGCGATCCACGTGCTAATGGAGCGGCTGCTCGGCCGCGGTATCTCGATCATCGCCGACGCTACGAACCTGAAAGAGGCGAACCGCCGCCAGTACTACAAGCTCGCTGAGAAGCATGGGGCTCGGCTTTTGCTGGTGCGGACGTGGGCACCGAAGCGCGAGATACGCCGCCGCCTCGCAGCGCGAGACGCCCGCCGTAATCCGAACGACAGATCAACGGCAACGCTGGAAGTCTTCGAGAAGATGCTGGCTGATGTCGAGCGGATCCCGCGAAGGCACGTCAGCGTAAACACTGCGATGGAACTCGGAACGGCAGTGGACAATATCCTCCGCGACCTGTCAGCATCTGGCACATGAGCAAACGCAGAGGAAGGATTCGGCGCTCTCGCCCGCCTATGCTTGTGGCCTTCTGGATCGTAGGCGGAATCACGGCAGCAGTAGCAGCGGTCATCATCGGATTCGTAGCCTTCGGTGGTGGTGGTGGTTCGAGCACGGGCTTTACAGCGGTGCCTGCGGACTACCCTCACCCTGTCCAGGCGATACCCCGCATTGAGAGTCGGCGGCACTTTCCGGTCGGTGAAGTGCGCAACGACTACAACTCGAACCCACCAACGTCCGGAGAGCACACCGTCCTGGCGGACTTTGGCATCCACGACGTGCCGGTCGTGAAGGAGTCGGTCATCCACAACATGGAGCACGGAGGTGTCGCGGTCTGGTACAACTGCAACGCCTCACCGCCACTGGCCGCGGAGCAGTGCACGGAACTGCGGAACAGTCTGGGGCAGGTAGTGTCGTCCGAGATTGGCGCCGGCCAGCAGGTGTTGATGACGCCCTACGAGAACATGGAGGACCGAATCGCGCTGACTGCATGGGGCTTCCTCGATGCATTCGACGAGTTCGATGCGGAGCGTGTGCGCAAGTTCATCGAGACGTTCGAGTGCAACTACAACCCGGAAGGGTTCTGCTAGTGGCCGGCGCATATCTTGTGGTCCGTGCCTGCGTCGATCCGGCCGTGATGAACGAGTTCGTCTGCTGGTACAAGCAGGAGCACCTGCCGAACGTTATGGCGATACCGGGCATCGTGAAGGCGTTTCGCTCGACATCCCGCGGAGATTGTAACTGGACGACGGTGTACGAGATTGACGACAACGTTGCACTCGGCCAGGTGCTCACGAGTCAGGAGGCGGCGGTCGCGCGGCAAGACTGGTCGCGCTGGGTCGAGCACGTGAGCGACCTCAGTATCTCCGTATACGCTCCGGTAATACCGCTACACGCCTTTCACCGCTGGAACTAGCCGGCCTCCGGCGCGAACCAGCGACGGAGCGTCGGCCATGGCAATCTCCTCCATTGCTCGCTGAGCCATGGATATCCCCAGCGCTGGAGCGCGGTTGCCACACCAAGTCCCGCCAACGAGACGATGCCGCCGGCCGCGGCGTCCAGCAGGAAGTGGTTCGCGGTCATCGTGATCGAGAAGATCTGGGAGACCGGCAAGAGGACGCCGATCGGCACCGCTATCCATGCCAGCCTCGTCCCGCGGAAGCAGGAGACAATGGCAATACCAAGGAGCAGGTCCCAGCCAAAGTGCAGGCTCGGCATCGCGGCGTAAGGGTTCACGAAGGCGCGCGTGGACTGGGAGTCGTATGCGTAGCCCAGGTACTCCTTCATGGTGTCGGTAAAGCCGGTGATGTACGACGGCGCGTTCGGGTCGTACAGGGGCGCGAGGTTGGGTAGCTCACGCGGGGGCGCGACAGGGTACAGATAGTAGATGACTAGGGCGATGGCACCCGAGGCAAGAAACGAGTCGCGGATGAAGGTGTAGCGGCTGCGTCGGTAGTAATACACCCACATCCCGAAGACGATGATTAGCGGGAAGTGCAGGTAGAAGTAGACGTAATTTAGGGCTTCTGCCACCCAGCGATGATCGACCGCCCAATCGTTCCAGGACGGCTCCCAGAAGAACCCCAGCGAGCGCTGCACGTCGATGACGTCGCGGGCGTGCCAATAGGCCGCTTCAGGCCGGTCTACGACCGCGCCGCGCACCCAGAAGTAGAGCAGGAAGGCGAATGCGATGATCGCCCCCTCGACGATGTCGCGGCGTGAGAAACGGGGGAGATAGCTCCGAAGCTGCTCACCTGTCGTCACGCGGTCATCATACGCCGAGAGTACCCAAACCTTGCTCCCGTAAACGTGGTTCCCGTATACTTCCTGCGGACTTCAGACCACGCGCTCCGGATACGCCGGGGTGGAAAGGAGGGGGCCGTAGAGCGGCCCTCGATTTCATGTCAGCGATAGTCGTCATCGGAGGCCAGTGGGGAGATGAGGGCAAGGGGCGGATAGTCGATCTCCTTGCGCAGAAGGCGCACATCGTCGCCCGCTACTCCGCCGGGAATAACGCCGGGCACACCATCATCAACGAGCTGGGTGAATTCAAGCTCCACCTCGTGCCCGCTGGCATCTTCTACTCTGACAAGATCTGCATCATCGGCAACGGCTGCGTAATCGACCCCGAGGAGCTCCTCAACGAGATCGAGCACCTGGCGGAGCGCGGCGTCGATGCCAAAGGGAGGTTGTTCCTCTCCGACCGAGCGAATGTGCTGATGCCCTGGCACCGCGCGATCGACCTCGCTGACGAAAAGCTCCGCGGCGACGGTGCCATCGGAACGACTGGCCGTGGCGTCGGTCCTGCGTTCCAGGACAAGGTCGGGCGCGCGGGCGTTCGCGTCGCTGATCTGCTGGACCGCGAGTCCTTCGACCAGCAGCTTTCTTTCCTCGTCCCGTACAAGAATGCCGTTCTCGAAAAACTCTACGGAGAGCCACCGATTGACCAGGCGGCCGTGGCGAAACAGTACGGTGAGTACGGCGAACGCCTCGCTCCCTACGTCGCCGACACCACCTCGCTGGTGCAGAAGGCGGTGGCGGCGGGACAGACTGTCCTCTTGGAGGGGGCGCAGGGCTCGCTGCTGGACCTGGACACGGGGACGTATCCCTACGTCACGTCGTCAGTGCCGTCTTCCGTAGCGGCTGGGGCTGCGATCGGCATCGGCATCGGCCCGAGCCAGATCGAAACGGTGGTCGGCGTGTACAAGGCTTACAACACGCGTGTAGGCAACGGCCCGTTTCCGACGGAACTTCTGGACGAGATCGGCGATATGCTGCGTGAAGGCGGCCCGCGGCCCGAGTACGGCTCTACCACTGGCCGCCCGCGGCGCTGCGGCTGGTTCGATGGAGTTGCCGCCCGCTACAGCTCACGTCTGAACGGGTTGACGAGCGCGGTGCTCACGAGGCTTGACGTGCTGGACCAGTTCGAGACGATCAAGGTATGCACGGCCTACAGGCTCGGCGGCAAGAAGATCGATACGATGCCTGCCGGCACCAACGACCTGCTGCGCGTGGAGCCCGTGTACGAGGAATTGCCAGGCTGGAAGACCGCAACCGCCGGCGTGCGCGATTTCGATGACCTGCCAAAGCAGGCAAAGGAGTACGTTTCCTTCATCCAGGACATCCTTGAGACGCAGCTCTGTCTCGTCTCGGTTGGTCCCGAGCGCGACCAGGCGATCAACATCAAGCACATCTGGTAGGCCATCGTGGCCGCCCCGCGCATCGAGATCACCTACTGCACCAGGTGCAAGTTCATGCTCCGCGCGACGTGGCTCGCCCAAGAATTACTGACAGCGTTCGGCGATGAGCTGGGCGAGGTCGCGATCGTGCCGAGCTCGGGTGGCATCTTCGAGGTGACCCTCGATGGTGACGTCATCGCGACGAATCGTGACGGAGCGCCGATGCCTGATCCTGCGGCTGTCAAGAGAACGGTCCGGGACCGTGTGGCCCCGGACCGCAAGATCGGTCACGACTAGGGACTAGAACCTGCCGGGCGGCGACTGGAAGCCGCTGAACGGACCGTGCCGCTGCTCCGACTTGCGCCCGCGGAGCAGCCGCTCCACCTCGTAGGCGATGTCAAAGTCATCGAGCTTGGGAGCCGCCGTGAGCCCGGAAGCAGGGTCTCCGCTGTTGAGTGGCACAAACTCTAACTCCTCGTCACCTGGAATCGTCTCGACTCCGGGCTCCGGGTCGGCGAGCGAAGGTACGGCATTGGCCATCCGCAATCGTGCCGCCAGTCTTTCGACGACGGCGTCATCGGTCGCGAATGTCGCGATCGGTGGAGGCTCGTCATCGACAAGCATCCCGTTGTCAACCCCGACCTTCTCCTTGCGGGTGAGGATGTGGTGTTCGGGCGGAGCTTCGATTGTCTTGTGCTGGAAGACGAACGCCTCTTCGATCGAGGCCTGTTCTTCGGCGACCGGGGAGCTGATCTCCGGCTCCTTTACGATGGACGTCTGTTCGACTATTGGCGCTGCCGCGTTGACCTGGGGCGTCGCCTCCGGCCACATCGGCCCGAGGTCGTCGTCAGCGATCGGCGCAAGTTCGATCTCGGCGACGGGTTCTGGTATCGCCAGCGAAGGCTCAACGCCCGCAACGGGCGTCTCATTCACCACCGCGGGCGCTTCGAAGGCTACAGGTTCCGGTGTTGGCTCGATGATCCGGCGTTTGGGCTTCTCAGCGCGGTGCAGGTAATCGTCGATTGCCTTCTGCGCCTGCTGTCTTTCCTCGGGGGCTTCCGGATTGAGTTCTGGTTGGGGCTCTGGCTCTGCGTAAAGCGGTTCTGCGATCGCCTGTTGGGCTACGACGCGCGGCTGCTCGACCTGCTCGTAGGTGTGGACCGGGAGCACATAGTTCTCAGTCGGCGGGGCGAATGGTGGTGAGATCGAGATGCAGTCAAGTTCTTCGCGGAGCTGGGCGAAGGCCGCCCAGTAGATCATCACGTTGCCCAGCGGCAGGCCGCGGCGCACCTCGAACCGGGTGAACGAAAATGCGCTTTCGATATCGAGGAACGAAACAATGTAGACGAGATCAGAATCAGGCTGAGCGCGGATCAGGACCAGCGCTTCGACATGATAGCCCTCTTCCACGATCGGCTTGTCGTGGAGCGCCCAGAATGCGTGCGTCTCGTGCCGGATGTCGGCCTTTAGTGAACCGATATAGTCTGCGGCGATATGTGAATCAGGCGAGAAGGCGATGCGGAAGGAGCTTATGCCGGCGTTGTCGGGGACGAGGATGGCCAGGCTTGGGCCGGTCGGCAACGGTGGAGGCGCCTCTTCGAGGGCCTCCTCAACGACGGGCTCTGGGGCCTCAGGTTTCTTCAGAAGCGATGTTAACCACGCCATGTAGCATCTCCCCTATCTGACTCAGCATCCGGTCTTCGGCAGGGCGGAAGTGCAGGTTGCCGGATTTTCCTTTCTGGCCACTCGTTATGACGACCAGCCAGGCAAATTAGATACGAAAGCAGCGCGTCAAAAGGGACGGTTAACCGAACCTGACCGTTATCTGAACACCGGCGAAGCTCATGACGCCCGCGCCCCCCTCGGCTAAGCTACTTAGGCAATGGGCATCCCCATCCCGCCATCTGTCCGCAAACTGCTTGAAGGGAAGAACTTCGCCCATGTGGCCACGCTGATGAAAGACGGTTCGCCGCAGGTGACCGTCGTCTGGATCGACGTCGAGGGCGACCGCATCATCATCAACACGGCGGGCGGGCGGGCGAAGCCGCGCAACGCACGCCGTGACCCCCGTGTCGCGATCTCGATCGCCGATCAGAGGAACCCGGAGCATGCCGCATTCATCCGTGGCCGCGTCGTCGACATCACCGCTGAGGGTGCTGAAGACAATGTCTTCAAGCTGGCGAAGAAGTACCGCGGAGACGGCAACATTGCGGACACGTTCCAGCGCCCTCGGCTGCTCATGTACATCGAGGCGGACCATATCAGGGAGTTGGGAGGCTAGATGGCGGCGGACGCTTCAGTTGCAGCTCGCGACGAGCTGTCGGATCGCGACAGCATCATCTCAGAGCGGCTGACGGAGCTGCTGGACGACATGCTGGCCGGCCGCGCCCCGAACGCCGGGCGCTTCTGCGGCAACTGTTACCACCCGCTCTCCGCGCAGCGGGACTCGTGCCCGCACTGCGGACTCTCCGTCGCCGAGGTCGGGACGGTCGATGCAGTGCCGCGAGAAATCATCGAGGCGCACAAGGTCCGTCGCGGGCGTGAGGGGCTGGTGGTGCGGACGTTCGCCTGGACGGGGCTGACGATTGGCGTCTTCGTGGCGCTGCTGCCGCTGATCCTCTACGACGTGCAGGTGTGGACGTTCATCGCCTTCTTCGCCCTGATGTTCGGCTTCTATGTGGCGTCAGCCAACCTGGCCAACTGGATCGGCGACGCGGTCGGTTATCGCTGGGGCCAGGCGATCTTCCGCCAGCGCTGGGAGCGGCATGTGGCTGCGCGCGGCTACCGGGAGTAGAATGGCGGCGGCATGAAAGACTACCTGCGTGTAACAATTTGGCGATGGCTCATCGTGGCGATCTTGCTCGCACTGTTGATTCTTGCGATGCCGGTCGTCGTTGACTCCTTGTTCAGTGATGACCCTTGCGGCGGAGCCTATCCGTGCTTCGAATACGCACCACCGCACCGGTGACCATCACCTGATCGCTTAACCTTCCGCCGAACGAGCCCCGAAATAATACCCGATCACGTTCCCCAAAGCCGTCACCCAGCCGCCGACCACGATCTTCGTCAGGTCAGACGACGGGTCATCCAGTATCACCAGCGCCGCGATCATCGCCGCGCCCATCACTACAGCCGCCGAAACGATCCCGCGCATCTGCACCGCCATCCCCTTGCTCCCTGCTACTTGCTGCCTGCTACTTCGTTCTCGTCCTGCCAGCGCTGCCATTCGGCGTCCGGGTCGGCCACGTCCAGCAGCCCTGCCGCTGTCCGCCGCGAATGGATGCCGGCCGCCACCAGCTTCGTTTCGTCGCTGACCATGCGTGAGCGGTCCTCCGGCAGCACCGGTGGCCAAACAGCGCGCGTCCGGTAAGGCGCGAAGCTCTCGCCGGTGTATTGCTCCAGGATGCGGAGAGCCATCTCGTTCCGCCTCCGGAAGGCTGCGCCGCGGATCAGGCGCTTGCGCTGCACTTTCTTGAGCAGCGGGTCCAGCTCTAGCTGCAGCGCCACGCCGGACAGCTGCTTCGATTCGCCGAAAGCGCTGCGTGGCACCTCCGCCAGGTCGTGCAGCGTCCGCAGCAAGAGGTTCGCGTAGTCCACGTGCAGGCTTACTCCTCCGCCCTGCAACAGGTCCAGCAGGTACGCCCGCGCCCGTTCCGGGATCTCCCAGACTGCGCCCGGCTGCACGGCGATGTCCTGTGCTTCCGTCACGTTCTCCAGCACAGCGATCGGATTGCCAGACAGTTCGAGGATCGTCGAGAGCTGCGTCATCGTGCGGTTCAGCTCGTGCAGCGGCTCTTTCAGTTGCTCCAGGTCGGAGACGCCCCAGAATCGCTTCGGCTCGCGGACGTTGGGGTAGATAACGAACGGGATGAACCCGTACGGATTCGCAGACTCCTGCACTAGCCCGTTGTCGACCCAGACTTCCAGCCTATCGTCCGTCCAGCACTCTACGACCGTGTGTTCGCCATTACCTGCGCGTGTGCCGGTCAGCGCGAGATCGAGTGTCGCCTCGGCTTCTTCGTGCGAAAGCCTGTAGCGGGAAGCGACCTTCCAATAGCGGGTGTGGTCACCGGCGTACGGCCAGACGAAGAGGCCCTGCACGTCTGGCGCCGTGATGCGCACGCGTCCTTCCGTTTCGTCCCAGGTGACCCTGTACGCCGCATCACCCAAAACAGAGCAGTCCACCTCGTTGTCGAAGTCCAGCTGGTCGAGCGCGTTGGCCTCGCTGATCTCGCGGATCGCCTGCTCGGTGCGTCGCGCTCGCTCTGCCGCTTCGGTGGTCGCATCCTCTGGATCGACGACGAAGCTCGTGCCTGCCATTGTGTAAGACGCGGCCTTCTCGATAACGGCGCGTGCGTAGTTGAAGGTAAGTCTGCGCTCCCGCCTGCGGCGTAGCTCGGTCCACTGTTGACCCTGGTAGAAGTCCAGGTTCTCGCGATAACGCCTGAGCCGCTCCGAATCGCGCTGCGCAAGCTGGTCCGGCAGCGGCAATGTAGTGAGTGTGCTTGTCCCCATCATCCCCCTCCTCCAGTTGTACTGTTGCTGACGCTAGAAATTGGAGGTTAGAGGCTGGACCCCGTCTTCCAGCCTCTAACCTCCAGTCTCTACCGTCTTACGGCGCGAACTGGACGACTGCCCAGATCGCGATGCCGGTCAGGAGTGCATAGCCAAGGACGTTGGCTGTCACTGAGAACACGTCACGCACAGTTGGCCTCCTTCTGCAGGACTGTTCGCGGGCGAATGGGAATCGGGGCGGACGGGTCTGGGCGCCGCGCACGGATCGCCGCCTTCGCGGAACCGATCACGCGGAAGACCGTGCGCCGGGAGATGCCGAAGTGGTCCGCCAGCGCGTCCACGGGCACGCCCTTCATCCGCAGCTGGATGATCTGCCGGTCCCGCTGCTCGTTGAGTATCGAGCGCAGGCCGCCCGGTTCTTCGTAGCGGCAGCGCGGGAGTGGGCAGGTGAAGCAGGACTCGCTGATATCGCAGCCGTCATCGCGGTAACGGGTGTTTTCAGGCAACGAGTCGTGGCGAACGCGGGGTCTCCGCGGCGCACGGATTGGCGTGGGCAACTGGACGAACGGTTCGGCCAGAAGCTCTGAAACGACTGCACTTTGCATACTCAATACCTCCTGCTGTTCCTCTTGCGTCTCAGGCTGCCCGTACCCGGCCGCGCGCGATTCGCGGCGCGGTGACGGCTTCGCTTGCTGCTTGGACGGCCAGCGCCAGGCTGACCAGGTAGTCGTCGTGCCCGTCCTTTGGGTCGACGTAGAAGTTCATCTGCTGGCCGGAGCGATACGCCACGCGCGCCAGCTCCATCTGGCGCCAGAACTCGGTGTACTCCGGCGACCCGTCCGCTGCGTACGTCCGCAGGCGGCCGCCGTTCACCGCGGCCATCAGGTCGTATCCCAGCCGGGACTTTGACTCGGCGCTGAACCGGTACGGTCGAACGACGTCATCACCCAGAGTGCGCTGCAGCATTCGCGTGATCGTCTCGCCGAGGCCTGTCGCGTCGACGGTCACGCGCTGCACGCGCCATACGCGGCTGAGGACGTCTGCCAGGCGGCCAAACAGCTCGTCGTGGGGGACGCCCGTGAGCGAGATGTGCTCAACGATCTCGAGCCGTGGAGTCTGTACCAGCGAGTCGGAGCGAGGCTCAACCGCGCGGCCGATGGTGAGGACGGTCGAGTCGTGGTCCGAGTCGCCCATGCCACCGCCGATGTCGAGACCGGCGACGTATACTTCGCCGCTTGCCGGGGAATGCTCACGCGAGTGGCTGCCGGTGAGCTGCGCCTGCTGCGTCCCGCTGAAGAGGCGGCCCGCGCCCGGCACCTGCTGCAGGCAATACTGGGTCAGGAAGAGCGGGTGCGTCTCACCCAGCCGCGCGCGCTCGGCTTCGACGAAGCGGCCGTACTCCGGGTTGAGAGCGGCGACCTCCTGCCAGTCCGCCGTAAAGTGCCGGCGGATGCCGTCGCGGCGCTGCAGTTCCAGATTGTGCTGGACCATCTGCTCCAGCAGCGTCGAGTCGTCCCAGGGCGTGCCGTAGTAGACGGTCGTCGCCCGGTTCGCCGAGGCCATCGGGCGGAAATCGCGATCAAACTTCTCGACATCGACGTCCTGTGCCTCGTCCACCTCCAGGAGCATGCTTGCTGTGTGACCGGCGACATTCGCGTCGGGATCGGCGGAAAGGAACGTCATGCGTGAGCTGCCGAGCCGCACTGTGTACGGCCCTTCGCGCTTCGCCGACTCCAGCAGGTCGAATTCGATGATCCGTGACCAGAGGCGTCGCAGGCTGCCGTAACCCTGGGGAATGTACGTGGGCGCGGCTTTGATGCCTTCGAGGTGGCGGCGGGAGTTCTTCAGGAGCAGGAACAGCTCGATCTGAGCTGAGAGCTCGTTCTTGCCGGCCTGGCGGGCCATCACCACCGTGAAGGTGTGGCCGTGGCCGTTGACGACAGAGTCCACGATCGCCCGTCCGGCCTCTGCCTGGTAGGGGCGAAGGGTGGGGATGCTCGCCACGTTCGCGGGAAGAGAGGTCGAGGCCGTCATCACTGAACCACCTTGAGGACCAGTTGAGTGATGACGGCCCCGATCACCACGAAGATAAGTCCGTTGAGCCGTCCCTTGACGTCGGCGAACTCGCGCTCCAGGTTCCGCATACGCAGTTCGATTGCTGCGCGGAAGGCTGCTCCGGAGAGGCGGCCGGTCGTTTCCGGCGTCACCGGGCGCTGTGTTCGGAAGCGGGAGATGGCCTGTTCAAGTGACTTGCTCATTGCGAACATCCGTGCGACGAATATTAGAACGGGTGTCCTAGCACGTCAAGGCCTTTATGGTCAATATTCGGACGAATGTTCTAAAATACCCGTCGGACAAGGCTATCCATGTAGAATCGGGCGGGGCATAGAAGGAGCGACCGTGTACGTCCTGCGTATAGAACATCCGGTACCCGACTACGACGATTGGAAAAAAGCGTTTGACAGCGATCCCATTGGCCGCGAGAAGTCCGGCGTGAAGCGGCACGGCGTGATGCGGAGTGTGGACAACCCGAATCTCGTGTTGATAGACCTTGAGTTCGACTCTCTGGCGCCGGCGCAGGCCATGCACGAGGCCTTGAAAGGCCTCTGGAGCCGCGTCCAGGGCGAAGGCCTGATCGGCGGCCCGCAGGCGCGGATTGTCGAGGTCTGCGAGAGCCGGGACTACTAGCGGTCTGGCGGCAGTAGCTGGTCGCCGAGCGCGTTCAGCGCGGCCTGCATCTTGTTGGCGAGGTCTTTGCTGGCCTTCGGGGAGAGGCGGTACTGTGTGGCCACTGCCCGCACAAGCATGCCGACACCAGCGATCAGCAGCTGCAAGTCCTCCGGGCGCTCCCTCAGCGCTGACAGCAGCCGCACTCGCAGCATGGCGATCTCTTCTTCCAGTCCATCCAGTTTGCGCGCCGCCTTAAGGGACTCACGCTCCGCTTCTGTCAGGCTCTGCGCGTAGAACGCTTTGGGGTTGCGGCGTAGTTTAACGATGGCCACGCGTCCGCCTAGTGCGGCCACGCCGTCTCGGCGTCTCGCTGAGCGCTTCAACGATCTGGTCGATGGCGTCCGGCGGCAGCGTCCGCGCCGCTCGCGTCACGCCGAGGAAGAGCAGCAGAGCCGCCGTCTCCCAGTCCTTCCGCTCGATCGCCGCCGCCAATGCTGACTCGCGCTTCATCGCACCAACCACCTGCGCAGCACAAGCGCCGAGATAGCCGCCGCCCCAGCGAAGACCAAAAGACGAACGACCGTCCACGGCCCGGTCGCTGTCGAGAGCTCGCCTCCGTCGGCGGCCAGCGCTAACAGCACGGCCGCTTCCACCAGCGCCGCGAGCGATGCGAGCGCCAGGATACCGACAGCCAGTCGGCGCCCCAGCCAGGCGTCACCACCGGAAAGCAATCTGTCCAGGAAATAAGCCGCGTTGATCGCCGCGCAGGTTGCTGTTCCTGCGTCCAACACCGCCGCTACGGTCCTCCACCCCATCCGCACACCTCCCCCTCACTCTTGGAGGCTCAGCGTACTCGTTGGCTGGGAAGAACTCGAATAGGTAAGTGGCGCTAGCCCTCGGGGCCGAGCTGGCGCCCACCGAGGCAGTGCAGGTGCAGGTGGTCGACTGTCATTCCGGCGGCAGGACCGACGTTGAACGCGAGTCTGTAACCGCTCTCGGCGACGCCTTCTTCGCGCGCCACCTTCGCGGCGACGACGAACATGCGGGCCAGGACGGGTGCGTGTTCTCCACGCAGTTCGCGGGCGTCAGGGATGTGCTCCTTCGGGATCACCATGAAGTGGACGGGTGCGCGCGGGTTGATATCGAGGATGGCGGAGACGAGATCGTCGTCGTAGAGGCGGTCGGCGGCGATTTCTCCGGCGATGATGCGACAGAAGATACAATCGTCAGACATCGAGGGTCATTATAGTGCGCTGTCTTTGCCCGCGTGGCCCGACCAGCGGATGTAGCGCTCAGCGCTACGCCAGACGGCCTCCTTTGCCCCTTCTCGCACGTCGTTCCCGAACCAGCCACCGTACAGGCGGTCGAATTCGCATGGCTCGATAGCTGCGAGTATGCCGCGGATCTCGTCCGGCGGCAGAGGGATGTAGTTCGGATAGCTGCGCATGAACGTCACCCACCGCCTGTCTGCCGCGACTGAGATGCTGTCGCCGGTGAAGAGCGAGCCCTTCCCGTCCGCGCCGTCCGCCCAGTGCAGCACGGCGCTTCCCGCGAAGTGACCGCCGCACTGGATCAGCGTCAGGCCGGGCCAGAGGTCGATCTTCCCGTTATACCAGCGGACCGCCGGGTCGGGCCGCATGAAGTGCTCACGGTCCGCCAGGGGGATGTAGATGGGCGCGTCGTCGAAGGCGTGGCTCCACTCAACCACGGAGCTGTAGAAGTGTGGATGTGAGACAGATATACCCTGTATGCCGCCCATCTCTTGGATCGCGCTGATGGTCTTGTCGTCGATGAAAGTGATGCTGTCCCAGAGAAAGTTGCCTCTGCTCGTGCGGACGAGGACCGCTCGCTGACCAATGGCGATCTGGGGAGCTGTGAAGATGCTGACGACGCCGGGGTCACCCTCGATGACTTTGTTTTCGTACGACCCGGAGCGGAGTTCCTCCAGTGTCGTCCACTGCTGGCCGCGGTGGCCGACGTACTGCCGTTCGTCGTTGCATATGCGGCACTCAGAGGGCGCTTCGGGCGTTTCGGCGAACTGCACGCCGCACGTGCGGCAGATGTAACTGTGCACTCGCGAAGTATAGTGGCTAGAAGATGCCTTCGAGGGCCACTTGAGTGGCCAGACCGGAGACGAACAGCAGCCCGAAGCGGCGGTTGTGAATGAAGGCGACCGCTACAAACCACAGCGGCCAGCCTCGGTAGCCCTCGGGTGCCTCCTCCGGCTTGGGTCGCCGAAAGAAGCGGATGACCAGGAGCAGTAGCGGTAAGGCTCCGACGACGAGGACCAGCGCCCACATCTCCTGCCAGATCGCGAGGGCGGCGGTGGCCGCGTACATCCCGACTGACAGCGCGATGGTGACGTATCGGGAGAGCTTCTCTCCGAGGACGATGGGCATCGTGCGGATGCCTTTCTCTTTGTCGAATGGCAGCTTGTCCAGGTGTTTGCCAAAGAGGACAGTGGTGACTCCGAGACCATACGGCACGGAAGCAAGCACGACCCACCACGGCAACTCTTCGGCCATCACGTAGTAGGAGCCGCCGATCATCAGCGGCCCCCAGACGATGAAGACGGCCAACTCTCCCATTCCGAAGTATTTCAAAGGAATAGGCCCACCGGAGTAGAAGAGCAGGACAAAGGCGCCGCCCAGCGCAAACGCCAGCACCCACAGCCCCGCTGCGACAGTCAGGTATACGCCGATGACAGTTGCCGCAGCCAGGAGCACTCCGGTAACCAGCAGGAACTCCCGGTAGCTGTTGCTTTCGTCGGTAAAGGGGTGTGGCCCATACGTCGCCCGCGGTGAGTCAGGTGTGTCGATGCCGTGCCGGAAATCCCAGAAGTCGTTCACAAGGTTGCTGCCGGTGTGAGCGAGGATCAGCCCCAGAGCTACGAGAATAAGCAGGGGTAGGTCGAAGACATCATCTCGAGCAGCGAGCAAGCCGCCGATGACCGCTGAGATCGCGCTCATAACGACCACAGAAACGCGGCCCAGGATCAGCCACCGGCTGATCGGGTCGACTTCGGCGGGATCAACTCGTGGGATCGTGTAGAGTGCCTGGAGCCAGAGGCGGGGTCCGCCGGCGGTTTCGGTCGCAGTCGTCATGGTGCAGGGCCTCCGGTTAGCTCGGTGTGCAACGCTATTCTACACGAATTGTGAAAGATGCCACTAATGCAAGGAGGGCGGCCCTGGGCCGCCCTCCTGTTTGCTCCAGGTTTCTCGCCTACGAGTCGCAGCGTTTGAAGAAGAACGGGTTGAGCTGAAGCATGTCTGCTCCATTGATGATCCCGTTGGCGTTCAGATCCCAGCGGGCGTTGTAAGCTTCCCCGCCCTGCCCGAGAACGCCGCCAGACGTTGCGCCAAACTTCGCGTTGAACGAAACCCAGTCGGCACCGTTCACAAGCTGGTTGTCGTTGAAGTCGACCGGCCAGGCGTCGGCGCCGGGCTCGTCGTTGATGGCCGGTGTGGCCGCGCAGCGGACCAGTGGCAACGTCCCGATCACCGTCTCACCGGCCCGGAAACTCACAGGCGGTCCGGGGACGGAGTCCGGGTAGCCGTCGCAGTCGGTGTCGTTCGTTGGGACCACCCAGTGCTGGATCACGATCGGGCAGCCGTCGCAGGCGTCTCCGAACTCATCACCGTCGCTGTTCAGCTGGTCATTGTTGGGCTCGAACGGACAGTTGTCGGTGAAGCTGCAGGGTACTGGTCCGCCGGATGGGGCTCCTGGGTTACACCAGTCGTCATCGTCCGCATCAACCTGGGCCTTGGAACAGCCCGCCACTGGATCAACTGCATCGCCGCTAGCGGTGCTGGGGCAGAGGTCAGTCCCTGTGCATGGCACCGGGCCGGTAGATGGCGCGCCGGGGTCGCAGACATCGTCGCCGTCCGCGTCGACCTGCGCCTTGGAGCAGCCGGCGCTATCAGCAGCCACGCCCACGGCGGTCATCGGACAAAGATCGGAGACGTTTGGTGCGCCGTCACCATCGACGTCGGTGTCGCAAATATCGCCGATGCCGTCGCCGTCATAGTCGGCCTGGTCCAGGTTAGGTATGGTTCTACAGTTGTCCGGCCCGTCCGGTATCCCATCTGCGTCGGAGTCTGTGGAGAGCGGATTCGATCCCCAGTACGTCTCAGAGTTCTGTCCGAGGCCGTCGCCGTCCAGGTCAGGGCTGCACGTTGAGATATCGGAGCGGGGGCCGTCGTCACCGGTCACGTTCACGGCGTCGGGGTCAACCAGCACCCAGCCCATTGGCGAAACAATGCCTGCCTGGATGGAGTTGCAGGCCAGGAAGACGGTATTGCCGGCCATGCCGTTGAAGCTGAGCGTGACGTGGTGCGGCAAACAGTAGTTGATGGGGAAAAGCGGCGGCGCCGGATCGTCCGCGTCGGGGTTGCCGCCGATAGTCCCTGGCGCATCCGGGCCTAGTGCATCGCCAGGGAAGGGGACGATCACCCACCCCGCACCTGTGATCGCCTGGAAAATTGGGTTAGTTACCTTCCAGGTGAGGACGTTCATGTAAATCGCCAGGTCTCCAGCAACAAGCGGGACGATCGTGCGGGAGTGCAACGTCACGCCTGAACCACCGATGATCGGGATCGCAAAGCTCGATTCGACCAGCGCTTTCTCGGCGTTGAGGTCGTTCGGCCATAGGTTGGGATCCGACAGAGCACTATCGAGGTTCGACTCCGGAACACTGCCAAGGAGGCCGCCCTCTATGCCAACTGTCGTCGAGAGATTGGCGTCGATAGTGCAACGGATGTTGTTTGGGTATAGCCCAGCGTCCGTTCGTATTCCAAAGTTTGCTGAGCCAGTCGGGGTGCCGTTCGGCACCTCCGCATCAGTCGCCCAGTCCAACTCCGGCGGGACGAAGACAATCCCGATGGGATTGAGCTGGCCAGTTGGAGTGATCAGCGGCGAGCCCCCGATCAGGTCAAGGGACAATGGAAAGCTGACGGAGCACGGCTTTTCAGCTAGAAGATCTATCGGGCAGTCATCGTTTGGCGTGTTGCCGACGTCACGGAAGTGCATAGCGAAGTCGCACTGGATCTGCAGCTTGAGCGCCTCCGCCACCGGGGTGCCCGTGCCGGTCAACTGCTGAATCAAGAGCAACAGTTGCGGAGACAGATTTTGAGTGATGCTACCAGCCGGTGCGGGGTCCGGCCCGCAGGCGACAACCTTCAGCGTGAAGGTGCCAGACCCCTGGCCGCTATTGTTGCCGCCAGCGTCCGAGACATGAATGTCAGGTGAGGAAACCGTGGTGTTGACCGTAAAGGAGTGATCACCTGGTGTCGTGCAGCGGACGTGGAAGGCGATTACAGCAGTTGCTGTTTGAGATGCCCCCGCCTGAACGCTGTATGACTCCGGCTGAGGAGACCAGACGTTGCAGTCCGCGGGTACGGTGGCAGTGGCCAGGCCGTTGGCCAACACAGGGCCGTCAGGTCCCGCATTGTGCACACCGATGGTAGCGACGAGATCGAAGCTGACACCGGACATTGGCGTCGCCGTGTACTGGCTTGTGGTGACGACCACCGAGGCGACACTCAGGTTGGCAACGGCACTGATGGCGGTTGTAGCGCTGGTGGAAGATGCCTGGTTGTTACCCGCGACATTGTCAGTAGCGGCCGGGTCATCCAGCGTAACGGCAATTGTTCCGGCAAAGGAATGGAATGAAGGCGAAAAGCAGGTCACGCTAAAGACTTCGTTAACAGGCAGAGGTGTGCCAAGGCTGAGAGCCTGGTCCTGGATGCTCCGCGTGTTGCCGCCCGCCGCCGAACAATCCGTCGGCAGGTTGAGGGTGACAGCGACGTCTCCATTGGCCGGGGTAACCGCGCCATTGTTCCGCACGGAGCCGCTTACCGTCACATTGAACGGCGTACCAAGGTTCGCCGAGGCAGGCGCGCTTGTTGAAGCGGAGACCGCCTGCAGGTCTGCTCCAGTCGAGCAGGGCACGCCAACGGCGATTGTGCCGCCGACGACGTTGTCAATTGCGTAGGAGGATGTGTCTGGCGCGTAGACTAGTGGATACGGATTCGCATCCGGATCCTGGATCGAGAGTGTAGCGCGGCCGGTTCCAACGGCCTGCAAGGTCAAGCGGATCATGACCCCTTCACCGGACTCATAGTCCGTGCTGGAATCGATGTATGCGAATCCGAAGGTGCCGTCGGAGTCAGGCAGCGGATTAGTGAAGCCCGTGACCGATGAGCTCGCTCCCGCGCCCAGCATCATTGTGGTGCCGACGGAGGCGTTCACCCGTACGATGGAGGAGCTGTAGACGATGGCTCCTTCGATGCCACCGGCGCCATCTGCCGGGACCTGGTCCACAATCACATCGACGGTTGCGGTATCGCCGACTGCTGCCAGGGAGATGCAGTCCTCGATCGTACCGACACTCGTCGGCGTGTTGCCAGACGTATCAGTGTCGAAGGCGACGATATCGATCGTCGAACTGCCCGGGTCGTGGTCAGCCCGGGCGGCAGTCCATCCCAGCGCTACCAGCGTTAGCGCGAAGATTACCGCGCCCCGAAGAAGAAGTCTCACTCGCTGACCCATGTATGCCCTCCCCTAATGTCAAACAGTCTGGTCTACCTGCACACTACGGGTGAGATACTCACGCGACAATAATCGGGAAGGCAGGGTGAACTAAACTAAGGTTTACGAAAGCCGATAACCTACCGTCCGATTCTGGCTTTCGGCTTCGCCTGTCACAATCTTCGGTTTGTGGGGGAGGGGGCGGTGTGAGCCGCCCCCTCCCTCGCATTAGATACCGCTACTGGTCACACCGCTTGGAGAAGAACGGGTTCAGCATCAGCCAGTCTTGACCGTTGATCAGACTGTTCTGGGAGAGGTCGAACCTCTGGTCCCAGTTGCCGTCTCCCGGTCGCGAGAAGAAGTGCGAGTTGAATGATATGTAGTCTTGCCCGTTGACCAACTTGTTCTTGGAGATGTCGGGCGGCCAGACGTCGTCACTGGTTGTCGGCGGGCACATGATGTTCGGGTTGGTGCCCAGGTACGTTTCCCTGGAGTCGCTAAATCCGTCGCAGTCGCTGTCATTTGGCGGTATTGGCCAGTGGTTCACGATCGTTGGGCAGGGGTCGCAGGCGTCGCCGTACTCGTCCCCATCGCCGTTCGCCTGGCCCGCGTTGCTGACCGTCGGACAGTTATCGCTTCCCGCGCAGGGCGCAGGTCCGCCTGAAGGCGCGCCGGGGTTGCAGATATTGTCCGCGTCTGAGTCGACTTGCGCCTGTGAGCAGCCGTTGTTGTCTGTTTGAGCTCCGAGCGCTGTGAACTGACACAGGTCAATGGTGTTCGGCTTCCCATCAGCATCTACATCAAGGTCGCAAGCGTTACCGAAGGCGTCGCCGTCGAAGTTCTCCTGACCAGCATTCGGCACGTCCGGGCAGTTGTCGGAACCTGTGCAGGCGGATGGCCCGGGGGCAGGCGCTCCGGGGTCGCAGACACGGTCACCGTCGGCATCAACCTGCGAATCGGAGCAACCGAACATGTCGACAGGCTCACCGACAGGAGTAAACGCACACGTGTCGGAGGCGTTGGCCTTGCCGTCACCGTCGATGTCCGGGTCGCATGCATCGCCCAGGCCGTCCCCGTCATGATTTGCCTGGTCCGCGTTCACCGTCGATGGGCAATTGTCGGTGGGCGTGCATGGTGCGGGACCACCCGAAGGGGCACCCGGATCGCACCAGTTATCACCGTCTGAGTCGACTTGCGCCTTGGAGCAGCCGCTGGAATCGGCCTGTGCGCCTGGGACAGTGTTGGGACAGAGGTCGCTGCCGTTGTTGGCACCGTCGCCGTCGACGTCCGGGTCGCAGATGTCGCCTATTCCGTCGCTGTCATAGTCGGCCTGGCCGGCGTTGGACGTGGTTCTACAGTTGTCGGGGCCGTCCTGGACGCCGTCGCCATCGGTATCGACGTTATTGGGGTTGGTGCCCCAGTACGACTCAGAATTCGAACCAAGGCCGTCGCCGTCCGCATCAACGCTGCACTTCGAGGTGTCCGAGCGCTGACCTTGGTCTTGCGACACGTTGACAGCATCTGGGTCCACGAGCACCCAGCCGAACGGGTCCGCTACAGTCCCGCAGGAAAGGTAGACATTACCGCCCGCCATGCCGTTGAACGTAAGCGTGACAAAGTGAGGCATGCAGTAGTTGAGCGGGAAGAGCAGTGGCGCCGGGTCTTCCGCGTCAGGATTGCCGCCGATAGTGCCCGGGAGGTCAGGGTTCACTACGTCACCGGGGAACGGAACGATTACCCATCCAGGGCCGGTGATGCCAATAATCGCCGGGTCCGTGATCTTCCAGACCAGGATGTTCATGTCGATGGCCAGGCCACCCGCCTTGAGCGGCACAATGATCCGGGACCACAGCGTTATGCCAGGTGCACTGGTCACCGGGTTCTTAAGGGCCGTTTCGACGAGCTTTTTTTCCGCGTTCAAGTTGTTCGGCCAGACATTGGGGTTCTTGAGATCGGCCCGTGCGTTGGATTCAGGGGCGTTGCCGAGGATTGCCCCCTCGGTGCCCTGGGTGAGCGCAAAGTTTGCATCGATTGTGCACTTGATGTTGTTCGGCAGCAGGCCGCCGTCGGTCCGGATGCCATAGCTCCCTGCGCCGGCAACCGAGCCGTTTGTGATTTCAGTATCGTTCGCCCAGTCAATCTCCGGCGGGGCGAAAACGATTCCGATCGGGTTGAGCTGGCCAGTCGGAGTGCTCAGCGGAGAGCCGCCGGGCAGGTCCAGTCTCAGCGGGAAGCTGATTGAGCATGGCTGCTCTGGCACCGCGACGGGGCAGTCATCATTTGGCGTATTTGCTTTGTCGAAGAAGTCCATACCGAACAGGCAGTCGATCGGGTACCTGGACGCTGCGGGGAGTACGGCCCCAGTTGCCGTCAACTGCTGGATGATCGCCAGCAGCTGTGGCGAGGGGTGGATGCCGTTGGGATTCGGGTCATCCCCGCAGTATGCTCGCTTGAACGGGAAGGTGGCGGAGCCGCTGCCGCTGTTGTTCCCGCCGGCGTCCACTACGTGGACGTTCTGGGCAGCCACCGTCGCGGAGGCTCCTAGCGACTGGTCGCCGTAGTTAGTGCAGCGAAGGTGCCATGTGACTACGACGTTGACGGTGGTGCTTGCGGGAACGGTCGCGTTGAAAGACGCCGGGTTGTTCGGTGACCAGACCGTGCAGACAGAGGGCACGCTCGGAGTGGCAAGTCCGCTCGCCTCAACAGGGCCATTTGGGCCGTTGTTGCGTACGCCGATGGTGGCGACCAGGTCCAGGCTGGATCCCGCCATGGGTGTGGGCGTCACCTGCGAGGTAGTGATTGTGACCGAGCTAATAGTCAGGTCAGCAGTTGCTGTTATAGCCGTCGTTGATGAGCTAGAGGAAATCTGGTTGTTCGTTGAGACCGTGTCAGTCGCCGCAGGGTCATCCAATGCCACTGAGATAGTCGCTGCCAATGAGTGGAACGAGGCGGTAGTGCACGTCACGCTAAAGACCTCGTTGACGTTGTATGGCGTGCCGGTCGCGATCGATTGGTTCTCGATTGTGTGGCTGTTGCTGCCCCCGGCTGCCGTGCAGTCGGCCGGCATACTCAATAGCGCAGTGATATCGGCGTTTGCCGGCGTGACCGGACCGTTGTTGCGGACTTCGCCAGTAACCGTGACGTCAAAGGGCGTTCCGATCGCCGCTGATGATGGAGAAGAGACGTTCGCCGAGAAGGCGTGCAGGTCTGCGTTTGTCGCACAGGGAACGCCAACGGCGATGGTGCCACCGAAGACATTGTCTATGGCGTAGGCGGACGTGTCAGGGGCATAGATGAGCGGGTATGGGTTCCCGTCCGGGTCCTGGACAGAGATGGAGGCACGTCCAGTGCCCACGGCCTGGAACGTAAGGCGTACCATAACGCCTTCGCCGGACTCGTAGTCCGTGCTGGAGTCGATGTAGGCGAATCCGAAACTGCCGTCGGTATCAGGCACAGAGTTGGTGAACCCCGTTACTGAGGAGTTTGCCCCTGCTCCCAGCATCATCGTGGTTCCGACAGAAGCGTTCACCCTTACGATGGAGGAGCTGTACAGTATCTTCCCTTCAATTCCACCGGCACCGTCTGCGGGCACCTGATCGACGATGAGGTCGACCGTCGTGGTGTTACCTACCGCCGCCAGCGCCACGCAGTCTTCGACGGTGCCGACACCGGTTGGCGAGTTCCCACTGTTGACCATATCGAATGCGACGATATCTATTGTTGAGCTGCCCGGATCGTGATCGGCCCTCACGCTTGTCCAGCCGACAGAGAGCAACGCGACGGCGGCAAGAATAGCGCCCAATGCAACGAAGTGAATGCGCTGACCCAGGATCATTTGTATGGTCCTCCCCTTGTAAAACCGTCTTAGCGGTCTAATTGCACACTAAGACCGGTCGGGAAGCCCCTACAATAAACGTCCGGAATGGCGCAGCTAAACCATCGGGTTAAACCTGCACAAATCGCGGAAATCTAGTTCTTCATATCGTCTGCGCGTTTTCTCGCGTGTTCACGGCGATTGGCGCAGCAATTGTCTGAGAATGGCATTCTAATGCCTTCAGAGGCACACAGAGGCGCAGAGCAGCTGTGTGTAATGCATTTTCTGTGGTTTGGTTATGGTTAAGAGATGAGCTAGATTCATCCGATAGTGAAAGTTATCTCGCGGGGGGAGTAACCATGAGCAGGTTCACGGGACGAAGAAACACGGACGGAGAGTGGCAGTGGCAGGCGGTTGCGGCTGCTCGCCAGCTTGGCCCTTACAGCGCTCCGCTACTGATCGGCGCGCTATTGGCCGTGCTAATGCTGGCCTGGGTTGTAGCTGGAAATTCGTGGTCATTCGGCTCGGTTTCGCCTAGCTCATGCGTGAATGACGACAGTGTCAGCGTGATGTCCGGCACCTACCCAACCTGTACCCCGGACCCCTGCATGGACGACGACAGCGTTGGCGCGATGACGGGTGATCGTGACGATGACTGCGATGACCCATGCGTGGATGACGACAGCGTGGGTGCCATGACGGGCGACGATGACGATTGTCGCGACCCCTGCGTGGACGATGACAGTGTCAGCGCAGAGTGGTTCAACAACACTAAGACACCAACTCCGAGGCCGGCGACATGCACGCCGAAGCCAACGCAGACCCCACCTCCGTGCGTTGATCCCTACGGTGCCCAGACAGGCAGCCGGACAAAGACGCCAACTCCGAAGCCGCCTACCTGCACGCCGCGGCCAAGCAAGACTCCATCACCCACACCGATTGACTTTGAAGGCTGCAGCCCCGGCTTCTGGAAGAACCACGAAGAGGCCTGGATGAGCTACACGCCGGGCCAGACCGTCGGCAGCGTGTTCACTGTCCCTGGGTCGCTGTCTGGCCTCGCGGATGATTCTCTTGCAGATGCTCTGGACTACGGTGGTGGACCCGGTGTGGAGGGTGGTGCCCAGATACTCCTGCGGCAGGCTGTGGCCGCTATCCTGAACGCCAGTCACCCTTCGGTGGACTACCCGTTGACATCTGGCCAGGTGATCGCCCAGGTAAACGCCGCGCTGGCGAGTCTCGACCGCGACACGATGCTCGCGCTGGCGGACGACCTGGACGAGTACAACAACCTTGGCGGCGACCTCTGCGAGGACCGCACGCCGACGCCGCCTCCGTGTGTCGATCCATACAGCGCCCAGACGGGTACCTCGAAGACGCCTACTCCGAGGCCGCCAACATGCACGCCTGCGCCGTGCGTTCCGGCATCGAACGTGAGCGCCCAGTGGTACAAGACAAAGACTCCGACGCCTTCACCCACGAAGTCGCCGACGCCTTCGCCAACTAAGTCTCCGTCGCCCACGCCTTCGCCAACGAAGCCGCCGGTGACCTGCACGCCCACTCCCTCGCCGACGCCGAGCCCGACTCCGTCGCCGACGCCGAGCCCGACTCCGTCACCGACGCCGAGCCCGACTCCGTCACCGACGCCGAGCCCGACTCCGTCACCGACGCCGAGCCCGACTCCGTCACCGACGCCAAGCCCGACTCCGTCACCGACGCCGAGCCCGACTCCGTCACCGACGCCAAGCCCGACTCCGTCGCCGACGCCGAGCCCGACTCACTCACCGTCGCCGAGTCCTACTCCGTCACCGAGCCCGACACCGACACCGACGCCGACGCCAACTCCGACACCGAGTCCGTCACCGTCGCCATCACCGACACCGACCGACCCTCCGACGCCGACGCCTACACCTACACCAACACCTACACCAACGCCTACACCGTCGCCGAGTCCGAGTCCGTCACCGACGGGTGGCCCTGCTACGGACACACCGACACCTACGGCTACACCGAAGACGGACCTCACGCTCGTCAAGACGGACGCGCCTGATCCGGTGCAGGTTGGCGCGATGCTGACGTACACGGTTACGGTGAGCAACATCAGCCAGGTGACTGCGGACAATGTAGTCGTCACGGATCAGATGCCCTCCGTGGTGACCTTTATCTCGGCAACGCCGAGCCAGGGTACCTGCACGGGCACCACCTGCAACCTCGGCTCGCTGGCGCCGGGTGCAGCCGCGGCGATCCAGTACGTAGTCCAGGTGAAGGATGGCGCAGCGCCCAAGTTCACCAATGTCGCCTGCGTCGCTACCAGCACGCCGGAAAGCAACATGGCCAACAACTGCGACGACGAAGACACGAACGTGCCCACGCCGACGCCGGCGCCGGCCACGCAGACGCCGAAAGACCTGCCGGTCACCGGCGGCCTGCCCGGCCACGACAGTGGCGGCGGCAACGGTGGTCTGGTAGTGGTGCTGGGTTTGGGAATGTTGCTGGCTGGGTTCTTCGTGGCAATCGCAGCGCGTCGCTGGGCTGCGGTCCGCGCTGACTAACAAAACCGAATAGAACGTGAAGGGCGGGGCTTTTGTCCCGCCCTTCTTCTTATCTAGGTGGCGCGTTCGCGCAGCAGCTGGTCTACGTAGCGGGCGATGATGTCGGACTCGAGGTTCACAGTGTCGCCCGGCTGCTTGTGCACGATGTTCGTGTGCTCCTGTGTGTATAGCACCAGGGAGACCGTGAAAGACATCTCGTCTTTCGCGATAACAGTCAGCGAGACGCCGTCGATGGTGATCGGCCCCTTTACCACCGTGTGGCGCAGGATGTCGGCGGGCGCCTCGAACCGCGCCAGCACCGCATCCTCTTCTGGCGTCAGGGAAAGCAACTTGCCGGTAGCCTCGATGACGCCACGGACGATATGGCCGGAGAGGCGAGTTGTCGGCGTTACGGAACGCTCCAGGTTCACCGGATCGTCAGCCTTCAGGTCGCCCAGGTTCGTGCGGCGGTACGTCTCCGGCATGCAGTTGAACGTCATCGTCCCTTCGTTGATCGCCGTTACCGTGAGGTCACAACCGTTCACGGCGATCGAGTCACCCAGCGCAACGTCATCGAGCGTCGCGTACTCGATGACCAGTGTTCCGCGCTCAGACAAACGCACACGGCCAACCTCTTCGACGATACCCGTGAACATGAGCCGATTATACGGGCGTGAGGATGATTAGCGGGATCTCGCGCACGCCCTCCAGTCGCTTCGCGTAAGACTCGTAGCCGCCGTACTGGGTCGTCACGACCTGCCATACGCGTGCTCGTTCTTCGGGCGAGGCGGCGCGCGCGGTCACCTTCATCTTTCGGCTGCGCGCTTGCACCCGTGGGCTGGGGTCGGCGAGGACATTGGCGACCCAGGCGGGGTTCTGTGGGCCGCCCCAATTAGATGCGATGACAATCATGTTCTCGCCGTCCGGGACGTAAAGCAGCGGGACGGTGCGCTTCCGGCCGGACCGGCGGCCCTTCGTCGTGAGAAGGAGCATGTGTTGGCCGGCAAGCTTGCTGGACCAGCGGCCGTTCGTCGTCCGGTAGACCGCCACGTGAACCGCCGGGATTATTCGCTTGAGCGGAGTGAAGTAAGGGAAGTGGCGCGAGAACACGCTAGCGGGTGGCCGGGCCAGCCATCGCGTTCTGGTACCAGTTCACCGCCGGGTGGTTCAGCCACTCCTTCAGCTCGGGATCGTCCACCTGTTCGGGGAGTGCCTTCAGCATGTCCGCTACGTGGATGGCATCGTGGTGTGCCCAACCCAACAGGAAGAGCTTCAGCGGTATCTCAGCGGGCGGCCGCTTGTTGTCCCCGGCGAACCGGGTGATCGTGTTGACGTGCTCCTCCGTGAGTTTGCGAATTGTCTCGGTAAGCTTCACCCGGTTGGCTGACGCCTCTTCGAAGATCTGGTCAAGTGTCCAGCCGTGCCGCGGACCGACTACGCCGTCGTTCCAGTCGTCGATATCGAACTGCGTGCCGTCCAGGTTACGGACGGGCTGATTGGGTTCGCCGGCGATGACTCCCTCGAACCAGCGTATTAGCTCTGTATCAAGCGTCCCCAGGTGCGCGGCGAAGTCCTTGACGGACCACTTGTCGTCCGGCGGCACCATGCGCTCCAACTCCTCATTACTGAGCGTGCGGCACCACTCTTCGAAGCGAGTGCGTTCCTTCTCGATGGTGGCGATAACTCTATCTGCTGTCTCTCCGGGCATGGCGGTTCTCCTTCCGCGCGCAGTATAGCAAGGGCTCAGATCCTCGACCCGGAAGCCGCCGCCGAGGAGGCGCGGCGCTCGGGCCTCTGGGCGAACGCGGCTCTCGCGGACCGCCTCTGGTCCTTCCAGGAAGGACGCGTCCGCCCCTCATGCCGCTGCGGCGCGGCTCCGCCTGAGGCGGACTGATCGCCGCCGGCTTCCTGAACAACATCCTCCTCGAGGCAGACGGCCGCCGCCCAGACGGGCGGGCGCCCGGGCGCGTCCTGGTCAAGGGGCGCACCTACAAGGAGACCATACCGGTCGAGTCCGCGCAGACGGGCGGGCGTCCGCCCGACGACCACGACATCGAGATCGAGCGCGAGGTGCTGCGCACGTCAGTCGTCGCGCTGGACCTGCGTTCGGGCCAGTTCGAGGTGATTGAGCACTGACGGTGACTGTTGCCTATGGTTCTGCCACCCAGCCAACGATGTTCTCAGCGGGAACCAGCCAACCTTGGCGCGAATCTGAGCTATTCTGCCGGTTGTCGCCGAGTACATAGAAGCAGGCCGTTCGGCGGCAGGCATCCTCGAAGTCTGCTTGGGGGTCGATGGCCAGCGGTTCGTACGGAGGCAGGTTTGTTGCGGCAGAGTCCGGTACCAGAGCTTCACAGGATATGGAGCATTCGGTCTGACCTTGCACATATGGCTCTTCCAGCGCCGCGCCGTTGACCAGGACTGAATTGGTGGCTGCGTCGATTGTGATCGCGTCGCCCGGGATGCCTATCACCCGCTTTATGAAATCGCGGGTGGCACCCGCGGTCGGCGACGTGAAGACCACAATGTCGCCGCGCTGTGGCATTACCTCGGCGTAGGGGGAAACTATGACTACGTCTCCGTTGTCGAACGTGGGTTGCATACCCGCGCCTGCGACTTGAAAGGTCGGGCAAGGCGATGGATCGACAGTGGCGGCACCTCCGTCGAAGGCGATCGTTTCACCAGCGGCGTCCAGCGCTCGGATTTCAATTCGAAATTCCTTCACTGCGGTGAGTTCTGGGTCAGGCGACTCGGGCATTTCAACCTGCGTGCTGTCCTGAGGGAGTTCCTTCGTGAACGGCAGTTCAGCGGAGAGGCGTAACGTGGATTGCGGCGAGGCCGAGCAATCAGACGGAGGCGGGAGCCAGTAGCGCACCGCTCCCTGAACCAGGTATGACGATTCGTTATCGACATCGCGCCAACAGACGACCCGATTCTGCCATCCGATGGCCAGCGGACCTTGCTTCTCGCCCGGCGTCGCCGTCTCACAGACCGATGAGTTGGTCGGGCCCTCCGGCCCGTTACTGTCATCGTCTGACTCAACGACTCCCCAGGCAAGGAGCGCCAACCCGGCGATCGCCCCTGCAACAACGGCGATGCCTCCGGCGGCGAACACGATACGAATGGGAGTCCAGCGTTGCACGGGTGGCTGGTCCGTCCAAAGGGCCGCCTCTTCACGTGAAGCCACGCCACTTTTCGAAAGTAATTCTGACACGTGATGCTTCACTGTTTCGAGACTGATGCTCAAGCGCTCCGCGATTTGAGCATTGGTCAGACCCTCACGGATTAGCGCCAGCACCTCTCGTTCGCGTGCCGTCAGGCTGTCCGGTCCGTCAGACTTGCGTGGTTGTCCCATCTTGCCCGAAACCCTAGCAGACGACGGCTGAATTGACATCCCCCCATTCGACTGGGTGCTTGCCTAGAAAGGATTCGCATGAGAAAGCACAGCGTCGCATGAACCTCGCACAGTTCATTGAGACATACCACGACGCCATCACCCAGGCCATCCTGCGAACGTACCCGCCGGTCTACACCGCGCAGAACCGCGACCAGTGGGGCCTCGATCTACACCTCCTGCGACGGCGGCCCCTCGGCGCCCAGGGCGACGCAATCCGGGCGATCGCAGTCTCGCTACGGCGCCATCGCGGCACGAACCTCGTCGGCGAGATGGGCACCGGGCAACCATCTCTCTTGCTACTTGCTGCTTGCTACTTGCTACTATTCTCGCATGAGCACGCCCGAGCCCATGCAGCGCGCGCTAGAGCTGGCGCGCAACGCGTCCCAATACGTCTCGCCGAACCCTTGCGTCGGCGTCGTAATTGTGGCCGGGGGGCAGGTGGTGGGCCAAGGGGTGACTGAGCCGCCGCCGGGAGCACACGCCGAGGTGGTGGCCTTACGAGCCGCCGGCGAGAAGGCGCGCGGCGCCACGATCTATGTCACGCTGGAGCCCTGTAACCATACCGGCCGCACCGGCCCCTGTACGGGGGCGATTATCGATGCCGGCATCGCAGAAGTGCAGTTTGCCGTGGCCGACCCCGACCCGAACGTTGCCGGCGGCGGGCGAGCCGCTCTGGAAACGGCAGGCATCCGCGTCGTCGAAGGTGAGGGGGAGACCGAAGCACGGCGAATCAACGAGGCGTTCTTCAAGCACCGGCTGACCGGTCTACCGTTCGTGATCGCCAAGTTCGCGGCGTCCCTGGACGGGCGTATTGCTGCCGCTTCGGGCGATTCACGCTGGGTCTCCGGTCCTGAGACGCGGGCCTGGGCGCACCGCCTCCGCACCCGCATCGACGCGATCCTCGTCGGCTCTTCCACTGTTGTTGTCGATGATCCGTTGCTGACCGCACGGCCCGACGGCGTCGACGCCGAGCGGCAGCCACTGCGCGTCGTCGTCGATACCCGCGGGCGAGTGCCGCCCATGGCGCAGGTCTTCACTGGTCCGGCGAAGACGCTCGTCGCTACAGGGCAGCAGGCGCACGCAGACTGGCGGGCTTCGATCGAGGCACGCGGCGCAGAGGTGCTGACGCTGCCGGAGAAGGACGACCATCTGGACCTCCGCTCGCTCCTCGAAGAGTTGGGTCGCCGCGATGTCGTGACGCTGCTGGTCGAAGGCGGTGGCGTGACCCTCGGCTCGTTTTTCGATGCGGGGCTCGTGGACAAAGTTCACGCTGTGATAGCGCCGATGATCGTCGGCGCGGCCGACGCGCCAGCAGCGGTTGCAGGGGTCGGCGCGGACCGGATGGCGGACGCGCTGCGTTTACGTGAAGTGAGGGTCGAACGCCTGGGCGAGGACATACTGGTGACGGGATATGTGGGCGAAGGAGGCGAAGTTGCCGGCTAAGACTTCCGACCAGACGGTCGCCCGCCGGGGCGTGATTCCGGCCGAGCGGATCGAGCATTCCATATACATGCTGCGCGGGCTGAGGGTGATGCTGGACAGCGATCTTGCAGTGCTCTACGGCGTTGAAACGCGGGCGCTGATCCAGGCCGTACACCGGAACATCGAGCGTTTCCCTGAAGACTTCATGTTCCAGACCACCAAGCAGGAGTTCGAGTACTTGAAATCACAGAATGTGATCTCAAGCGGGCGCTGGGGTGGCCGCCGCTACCCGCCTTACGCATTCACAGAGCAGGGCGTGGCGATGCTGGCCAGCGTCCTGCGAAGCGAACGCGCGGTGCTGGTGAACATCGAGATCATGCGCACGTTCGTCCGCCTGCGCGCGATCCTCACTTCGAACAAGGAGCTGGCACGCCGTCTTGAGACGCTGGAGAAGAAGTACGACTCGCAGTTCAAGACTGTGTTTGAAGCGATCCGTCGCCTGATGGCGCCCGGCAAGCGATAGCGGATGGCCGGCACCGAGCAAGACGAAGCGAAGCCACGGCGGAAGCGCAAGAAGCACCGTCTTTACGTCGTTGACCTCGACCCGCGGGTCTGGCGTGAGCGCGCAACGATGCGAAAGGCCAACCCGAAATACTCACCGCTCTCCGGCAAGGGATTCTTGTACGTCGGCATGACCTGGCACTCGGCGGAGGAGCGGCTGGCGATTCACAAGGCCGGTGGTTTGCTGTCCGCGCCGGTGGTCCGCAGGTTCGGAATGGAACTGCGGCCGGACCTGTACAAGGCTTATAAGCTCATGGCGTTCAGTGATGCGGAAGAGATGGAGCCCTACCTGGCGGACCGACTGCGAAAGAAGGGCTATGCCGTCTGGCCGGTGAAGCCGGGTGGCGCCTTCACAATGAAGAGCACGAACGGCGCTCGCCGGCCGCGGCGGCGACGTCGCCGATGAAACCGCTCCCCCGGGTCGATGCCGTCCCGCTGTTTCCAGAAGAGCGTGCGGCGTTGCTCGAACTGCTTCGCTCGCTGAGGCCGGAGCAGTGGGTGCTGCCGACGGTATGTCCCGGCTGGTCCGTGAAGGACATCGCCGCGCATCTTGTCGCCGATGACTTCGGACGGCTTGGATGGCAGCGAGATGGCCACTCCGGCAACCGATTCGAACCGAGCAGCCCTGAGAAGTTCGAAGAGGAGCTGCACGATTTCATCAACGCTCAGAACGAGCTCTGGGTGCAGGCCGCTCGTCGGCTTAGCGCGCCTGTAATTACAGACCTCGTCGAATGGTCCGGCCGGGAGACGCAAACGCTCTTCGAATCGCTCGATCCCGACGCGATGGGGCTCGGCGTGAGCTGGGCCGGCGAAAGCGAGTCCGCAAACTGGTTTGACCTGGCGCGCGAGTACACCGAGCGTTGGCATCACCAGGCTCAGATCCGCGATGCAGTTGGCGCACCGCATCTCTACGAGCCGAGGTTCTACGTCCCGCTGCTGGAAACCATGCTTCGCGCTTTGCCGCACGCGCTCCGCGACCTCGCCGCGAAAGAGGGCACCCCGATACGACTCGTTGTCGACGATCTTGCATACGACGTAGTCAAGACGTCAGTCGGCTGGTCGATCGGGGCTGGGGCAGAAGGCGTTCACGATGCCGTTATCAAGATGGACAAAGACACAGCGTGGCGCATGCTCACCCGAAACCTACCGAAGGCCGAGGTCGCCACCCGCGCCGAAGTGACCGGCGATGGCGAACTGGCAGAAGCAGTGTTCGACGCTTTCGCGCTGGTGGCCTGATGCCGGACTTCGCTCGCATCTACGCCCGGCAGGAGTACATGACCCCCGGCGCTGCGGAGACAGTCCGTATCATCGCGGACACCGTCCAACCGAACGAATCGACTGCCCTCGTCGACATCGGTGCCGGTAAGGGCGAGGCGTCGGCGACGCTGGCTGGGGAATTCGGGTGCCAGATCGTTGCGGTGGAGCCTTTCGATTCCTTCGTGCACATCGCCGCGGCGAAGTTCTGGTTCTTCAATCTCCGCGACCTCGTTTCGCTTCTGCGCGGGGACGGTCGGCGCCTCCCACTGCGAGATGCGAGCGCAGACGCTGCCTACTGCATCGGAGCGCCTTCGATCGTCGGGCTGGAGGCGGCGTTCCGCGAGATGGCGCGCGTGGTCAAACCAGGCGGCTGGGTGATCGGCTCCGATATCATTTGGCGCGAGAAGCCGGGCACGTTGAGTGAGGAGTGGGGCTGGGTGGCCTCTGCTGCCCAGACTACAGCCGACGAGTATCAAGGCGTGATTGAAGCGGCCGGGCTGTCGACCGAGCGGGTGCAGATACACGACCGCTCAGTCTGGGACGAGTACCACCGCGGAATGCTCGAGGTTGCGCAAGAAGCCAAGACGTCTCAGCCCGCGGACATCTTCTTCGCGGACGAACTGGAGAGTGCGGTCGCGCTGGAAGATCGCGCCGTCGATCGCTGGCTGGACTACGCAACCTTCGTTGCGCGCAAGCCCTAATCCTTGTCCGTCAGCTTTGGCCCGTCCTGCAGAAAGAGCTTTCGCACCGCGCGGTATACCTTCGTTTGGAACGGGACTCCCATTCCGATGAACTTCGTTTGCTTATAACCCTGCGGCAGAACCGTTGGGTAAACCGTCGCCACCTCTGCGCCGAAGAGCATGATCTGGCTGCTCAGGTAGACCCAGAACATGAACGTGGCGATCGCGCCCAGCGAACCAAAGATCAGGTCGAAGTTCTTGAAGTTCTCGACGTAGTAGCCGAAGCCGAACTTAACGATCTCGAACCCCAGCGCAGCAGCGAGAGCGCCTGGCCACGCATTCCCAAGGTTCCGGTTACGGCTGGGGACGATCGTATAGAGGATCACGAAGGCGATGAAAGACGCGATGAACGGCACCGCGTACTCGACGAGGATAAGGGCGGCGCTCGCCGTCGCATCGTCGCCACGTCCAGTAATTCGCAACGTCGTGGTGGTCGCGATCGAGCCGGTGAAGAATACCCCAACGCCCAACACAAACCCCAGGTCGATGGCCTTCTGCTGGAACCAGGGGCGGTTATAAGTCGGCTCGCGGTAGACGATGTTCAGTGCCCGCCGCACCGCGTTGAACATCCCGCTGGCTCCCCACGCAGCTCCTGCCAGCCCAACGAGTGCAATCGGCAACGCATTGTTGCCGGATATGGCCTGGACCGCTCGGTCCACCGTCGCCGCGGCGTCTGTTTCCGTCAGTGGGATCACTGCCAGGGCCTCCTCGATGATTGTCCGCCGGTCGCTCTCGCCGAACACAAGACCAATGACCCCGGCGATCAAGATCAGGACCGGGAACGTCGAGAAGACGACGTAGTAGGTGATGGAGGCGGCCAGTTGTGGGCAGTTGTCGGCCTGGAACTTCTTCGCGGTGTTCCAGGCGAGGTCCTTAACGAACTTGAACAAGGTGCTCCGCGGTTCCTCTTGCTTCGATTCTAGCAATGCCGTGGGAATAGGCTTCTTGACAGCGATTATGTGCATAAGTCGACTCTATTTGGTCAGGGTTGACGCATAACGTCGCCGTTTGCTTATACTTCACCAAGTGAATGAGGAGGTGAGAATGTCCCCGTCGCCCCTCGGGGAAACCCTCCGGCGAGCCCGCACCGCCAAAGGCATCACGATCGAAGACGCGGAGCGGGTGACACGCATCCCCAGGAAGTATCTGGAGGCGCTGGAGCTAGAGAACTTCGGTATCCTCCCCGCGCCGGTCTATGCGCGGGGTTTCTTGCGTTCATACGCCGGTTATCTCGGCCTCGAGCCCAAAGAACTGATGCCCTGGTTCCCTGTCGGTCACGTTGAAGAGCCGGCGCTGGACCCGCTTCCAGAAGTATCCGACCCTCGTACCTGGAACCTGAACGGACTTATCGCGATGGGCGTGGTAGGAGCACTCATCGCGATCGTCATCGGGCTATATGCCTTTGGTGACGAGCCAAGCAGCGCGGAGTTCGCCCGCAGTCAGCAGTCGTCCGAAGTGATCACCGGCGGCAACTCAGGTAACGAGCAATCCGGTGACGTACCTCTGACAAACCTGCCGGAACTGGTAGGGCAGACGGAGCAAGAGGCTGTCTCAGTCATTCAGGACGCTGGTGCCGTCGTCGTGATTGCTCGCGTAGACGACGAGAGCGTCCCGTCCGGGCAGGTGGTCTCGCAGGACCCGGCGGCCGGGACGGACATCGGCCCCGGCACGCTGGTGACCATCACCGTCGCGAAATAATTACGCTCGGATAATCTCCGTCTCCACATCCAGTATCTCAGCGTCCAATCTTTCGCGCCGGATGAAGGCGATGACGTTTGCCATCACCTCGTCTGCGTGTCTCTCGTCGTTGGATGCGCAGCTAATCCCCAACGAGGCTATCTGCCAGGAATCGTGGTCGTCGAACTCGGCGACAGAGACGTTGAAGCGGTTGTGCAGGCGGGAGATCAGCGACTTCAGCACTTGCCGTTTGCCTTTCAGAGAGTGGTTCTCCGGCAGCCGCAGCGTCACCCGGAGGACGCCGATCACCAGCGCCATGTCAGTCGGCGGGCGCCTCCGCGAGGTCCGGGTCGCCGGCAGGTGATGTGCCGTTCGAGTCATGATGCCCGTTGGCCCCCGGTGTTGCGACAGCGTCGCCTTCCGTCTCTGCTGAGGCAGCAGCGGCTTCTGCCGCGGATTCGAGCTCAGGCAGTGGCGGCAAATCAGTAGCCTTCTCCAGCCCGAAGTGCTCCAGGAACTTGAAAGTGGTGCCGTAAAGGTAAGGACGTCCGGGACCCTCCGCACGTCCGACTTCCGTGATCAACTCGCGCGCCTTCAGGACCATGACGCTATAGTCGCAGTTCTTTTGCAGGATGCGCTCCACACGGCCCTTCGTAACCGGCTGCCGATAGGCGACTACGGTCAGCGTGGCGAGGATTGCCGGCGAGAGACGCTGATGCTCATCGATGCCAAGGTAGCTCTGGACGAAGGGTGTGGTTTCCGGGGCACTGACCATCTGCGCGGATTGCCCCGTCCGCTGGATGCGAATGCCCCTCGACTTGCTCTCCTCCGCCAGCTCTTCGAGCGCCGACGTGACATCGTCAGCGGTGGCTTCGCATAGGCGGGCGAGCGTGCGCACCTCGATGGGGCCATCCGCTACGAACAAGAGGCTGTCGATGACACGTTTCAACTGGTCGCGATCGGTGACGGCGGGCATCAGGAAGGGTTACTCGGGTCGCCTGGAGATTCGTCGTAGATCAACGGACCGGGCGAGGCGTCCGCATGGCCAAGCGTGGGTTCGCTGACCGGCGGTGGGGTGGATGGTGTCGCAGGCGTGGGAGGCGGTTCAGCTTTCCCACCCCCGTCTGCGAAGGCGAACTTCACCTTCGGCATCCCTGCGACGGCAAGCCCAAGGTCCGTATGTACAGTGTCCACCACGACACGGACGGCCCTCTGTGTCAGATCACCAACGTTCGCGGCACGCGTGACCGTAAGGTTCACCTCGGCTGCGATCGCCTGGTCCTTGCTGCGGACCCGGGTCCTTGCATCGCTCACGTCCGGCAGCGCAATCAGTGCTTCCTCGAGCCGATCACGTAGCGCGGAGGAAGGAATGACGGTGGTGGCGCCTGCCTGTTCGACGCGCAGCTCTTTCGGCTCGTCTTCGGGACCGAACTCGAGGATGATGACGAGCAGCGCGACGACTGCCGTGGCCGCCGCACCAAGCGAGACGACGAGCCTTCCCGCGTCCGTGTTGTTATCGTCCAAGAACTCGACGAAGTCGCCGAGTCGCAAGATAACCCGGTCCGGGTCTGCCCAGGCAAGGAAGATGATCGCCACCATCGCAACGATCCAGGCCGAAGCCAGCGTCACGAGCAGCATGCGATTGGTCTCGTTCATGGGGTCATTCACGGATCGGTCCTCGCAGCCATCCCTTCCTCATGTAATCCCACCAGGTGCGCGGGCACGATGCGGTTCTCTAGGGGGGCGTCGGCGTCACTGTATGCGCGGATGTAGTTGGTGGTCAATCCCCGCCAGCTGCCATTGGTGCGCTCTTCCCAGAGGACAGGCAATGTCCGGCCGACGTAGCGCTCACGGAAGGACCGTGACGCACCATCAGCTATCTCCAGCAGGCGCTGAAGCCGCTCCCGTTTCACCTGCGGGGTCTGATGTCCCTTCATCTCGTTGGCTCCCGTATGGGGGCGCCTCGAGTAGGGGAAGCAGTGCATCGCCGCGAAACCCATCTCCTCGCAAAGCTCGGCGGTGGCTTCGAAGTCAGCATCGGTCTCGCCTGGGAACCCGGCGATCACATCTGTCGTGATCGCCACATCGGGTACGCGTTCGCGGATTAGAGAGACAGCAGCGCGATACTGCTCGACCGTATAGCGACGCCGCATCGGTTCAAGGATGGCGTCTGAGCCGCTAGCGGCAAGTGGAAGTGCGGGCAGAGGCGCGCGTCAAACCACAACGGGAGTAGGCCCTCGCTGATGTCCTGCGCCTGGAGAGAGGACAGCCGGATGCGAGGAATCGACGTCCGAGCCAGGAGCTCCGCCAGCAGCCGTTGCGGACCCTGCTCCGCTCGCGGCCAGCCTAGGTCGCGGCCGTAGTTGCCCAGTTGCGTGCCGGTAAGCACGACTTCCAGGACGCCTTCGGCCTCTCGTGCCTGAACCTGGCGTACGACATTTTCAATCGGGACGCTGACTTCGCGGCCGCGGGTGTAGGGGACGATGCAGAAGGCGCAGAGTTCATCGCAGCCCTCCTGGATCTTGATGAAGGCACGGGTACGGAGAGGGTTGCGCACGGGTGTCGGGCAGCCGCCGATAGGATCGCCCGCCTCCGCGAGCCGCTCGAGAATGCGCGGCGCGATCGCGGGCTTGTCGACGTTGCGGAGGACCATGTCAGCGCCGATCGTTTCCGAGATGTCGGGGGGAGCAGTTTCCGCGTAGCATCCGGTGACTAGGATCTGGGCCTCGGGCGACAGCCGCCGAGCCAGGCGGACCAGGTGCCGCGCCTTGCGGTCCGCTACATGAGTGACGGAGCAGGTGTTGATGACGTAAGCGGCGGCATCTTTGGCTGCGCGGTCGGTGACGCGAACCCCCTCGCCGGAGAGTTCGCGGGCAATCGCTTCGGAGTCAGACTGGTTGAGCTTGCACCCGAGCGTGAGGATCGAGACGACGGGGCGGTCGTCAGCGGGTGTTATGGTCACTCCGCCATGATAGGCGAGTATTCGATTGATTTCAGCGATTCGTATCTGTAGGCGATTGATTTCGCGACAACTAGCAATGTGAGTAGCCGCAGACGGGGCAGGTCGTGCAGCCTTCGCCGTGGACCAGCGGGCCACCGCAGTCCGGGCAACGCGGCCGGCGGAATAGGGTGAGACGCAGTTGCGTCGCGACTATCGGGGCTGTTTTCAACATGGCCGCCATGACAAACCCTCCTCGCGCAGAACAGGTGTTCTCCATTCAGTATAGAACGGGCGTTCTGTTTGTCAAGAGGCATCTGGGAGGTTCTCGCTACATACCTCGTATCTGCGCCACCTCGTCTTCAGATAGCGGTGTCATATCGCTGGTCGCCGCGTTTTCCTCGACCTGCATTGTCGACTTGGCTCCTGTGATGACAGTCGATACGGCCGGCTGGTTCAAGCAGAAGGCGATTGCGGCCTGTGCCAACGTTCGGCCGGCCTGCTCCAGGAAGCGCAGCTCATCTACCTTTCGCGCCGTCTCTGAAAGACGCTCCGCCGACCAGTCCGAGCGAAAGTCGTTGGGCGGGAACCTGTGGTCCGCGCTGTACCGTCCGCCCAGCACACCCGAAGCGAGCGGCACCCGATTAATGATCCCCCAGTCGTGACGGTGCCCTTCGACAAAGACGTCTTTCGCAGCTGCTTCCTGGTCCAGAAGATTGTACGCCACCTGCAATGTGTCTCCGAATACGCGCCCGTCATCCTGCGCCTCCGCCGCACGCACGATCGCGCGCGCGTCGTTCGCCGTGCGACAGGATACGCCGAAAGAGCGCACCTTTCCCTCCGATTTGAGCTTACACAGCTCGTCCCAGATCCCTGGCTCCCGGGCGAGCTTCTGCGGCGGGTTATGCAACTGGAACAGGTCGATGTAGTCGGTGCGCAGTCGTTCGAGGCTGCGCTCGATGGCAGACCGGATGTACCCGGGCTCGAAGTTGTTGCGCGTCGGCTGGCCGTGGTAGAAGTCGATGCCGGCTTTCGTGGCGATCAGTATGTTGTGCCGTACTTCGCCGAGCGCCTGCCCGATCAGTTCCTCGCTGTGGCCTCGGCCGTAGACGTCTGCGGTATCGAAAAAGTTGGTGCCGAGCTCGTAGGCGCGGCGGAGCGCGGCCAGCGATTCCTCGTCGCGGACATCTCCCCAGCGCAAGCCGCCGATCGGCAGCCCACCGAAGCCGACTTCGGAAACCATGAGCTCTGTGCGGCCCAGACGGCGGTAGTGCATGCAGTGGACAGTTTCCAGTGAACAGTGGACAGTTGGCTAGATGCGAATCGTGGCTGCCCCACAGGAATACAAGGGCACGCTTACGGCGGAAGAAGCTGCCGCGGCGATTGCGGAGGGTGTGCGGCGGGTGAATCCCGAAGCCCGAGTGGACGAAGTGCCCCTCGCGGACGGCGGATCAGGTACGGTGCGGGCTGTTGTGCGCGCTGTCGGCCGTGAACTGCGGATAACGAACGTCCGTGGGCCGATGAACGCGCGAGTCGACGCCGAGTGGGGGATGCTTCCGATCGGCACGGCAGTGATTGAAATGGCCGCCGCCGCTGGCCTCGTGCTCGTACCGGATGATCAGCGGGACCCCAGGATAGCGACCACTTACGGGGTAGGGGAACTGATTCTCGAAGCGCTGGATGCCGGTGCTATGCGGATTATCGTTGGACTCGGAGGCAGTGCGACCAATGATGGCGGTGCGGGGATGGCGCAGGCTCTCGGTGTGCGACTGCTTGATGCAGCCGGGCAGGAGGTGGCCCCGGGCGGTCTCGCGCTGACCGATCTGGCACGGATAGACGTGCTGGATCTCGATGAGCGCCTAAGCGACTGCGTGATATCGGGTGCCACAGATGTGCGCAATCCACTGACCGGCCCCGAGGGCGCATCACTGGTGTACGGTCCGCAGAAAGGCGCGGCTGTGGACGTGGCGCGCGAGCTAGACGCGGCGCTGTCGAACTACGCAGAGGTGATTCGGCGAGACCTCCTGGTGGAGGTGGACGTGCCGGGAGCAGGGGCAGCCGGTGGTCTCGGCGCAGGGCTCATCGCTTTCCTCGGCGCAGAACTCCGGCCCGGCTTCGAACTCGTGGCAGATGCCGTGCGGCTGCGGGAGCGGATTCAGGGCGCCGACCTGGTGATCACCGGAGAAGGGCGGCTCGACGGGCAGACCGGGTACGGCAAGACGGTTGCGGGCGTGGCCCGGATGGCGGCCGAGGAGGGCGTGCCGGTAATTGCCGTGCCGGGAGCGCTTGGCGATGGCTGGGAGTCGGTGCGCGAGTTGTTCGAGTCAATCGAGACTGCCGGGCAGCTACCCGATCCCGCGTCCGCGCTAACCGAGGCGGTTGTGCGCGTGCTGAGCCGCCGCTAACCCGGCTGTACCGTCTGCGGCTGTGGCTCCTTCGCTCCGAAGAGGTGCACGAAGACCAGCCCAGCGAGGCCGATTGATCCGACCAGCGGCACGACGGTGCTTTCAAAAGAGAAATCTCCCGTACCAAGGTGATAGACCTGCGAGGCCGCGAGGCTGCCCATATGGAGCAGCGCCATCATGAACACCGGCCGTCGCTTGATCGGGTCGCCCAGAGAGTAAATGTAGACCGCGGCCAGCGGGATGCCTTCCCAGCCCAGCGCGAAGCCGGCCAGCGCCCCGTCAATCTCCTTGCCATCGTTATCGAAGAATAGCGGGCTCTCCGTAAAGAACTGCGCCAGGGCGCTAAGCACTGACCAGCCCGCGAGCAGTATGAGCATGATCCGCGGCCGCTGCAGAAATGTGAGAAGCGGGTTTCTTTGTTCGCCGGTAAATACTACACGTGTTCCTCCGGCTTCCGTGTTTGGCTGGTTAGCCGACATTCGTTGCCCCCTTGCTTAGCCCACGCCCAGTTCGCGCAGGCGGTCTTCGTCGATTCCCATGTAGTGCCCAATTTCGTGCAGCAGCGTTTGCCGTGCCTGTTCAATCATCTCCTGCCTGGTTCGGCAGGCGTGCTCGTGACTGCGCTGGTAGATGATGATGACGTCCGGCACGACCATGCCGTAGCCGGACGTTCGGCGAGTGATTGGAATGCCCATGTAGATGCCGAAGAGGTCGTGACCGGGGAGAAGGCGGCCCCTTCGGCGCTCTTCCGGTGTCGGCGCCCAGCGAACCTGGATGTCGAGGTTGTGAATAGCGTCCTGGAACTCGGGCGGAAGTTCATCCAGCGCCGCGCTTACGACTTCCTGGAACTCCCTTCGAGTCATACGCACGCATTCATTGTAAGGCGCGTTTGCCGCTGGAGTCTCAGCCGGACTGCACGGGCACGCCGAAGGCGACATCGGTCGGCCCAAGCTGCCCAGCCATGTACGCCTCCATGATCCGCCGTAGCATCGGCGCAACCTCAGCGGAGCCGGACTGGCCCTCCTCAAGCGCACCCAGCGCGACGATAGAGGGTGCGCTGCGGTTGGCGTAAGCCGCGAAGAACACGTGGTCACTGCCCTGGGAAAGGTCTTCTGCGGTGCCGGACTTCCCGGCGACATCGAGGCTGGAGCTGGCCCAGGCCTGGTAGGACGTCCCGCCCGCGCTCTGGGTGACGAGGTAGAGGCCATGTCGGATCGAATCTAGCGTCTCTTGCGAGACCGGCAGCGGGCGGATCGTCTCCGCCTGGAACTCCTGGAAAGCGCTGGAGCCGACCTGACCGATGCGCGCGACAAGCAGCGGCTTGCGGAGCACGCCGTCGGCGGCGAAGGCCGAGTACATGTTCACGATCTGGAGCGGAGTCGCCGTCATGAATCCCTGGCCAATCGACATGTTGACGGCGTCTCCAGTGAACCACGCTTCGCCGATATTATCTTCCTTCCAGGTCGCGTCAGGCACGTTTCCGTCCGCCTCTTCGATCCCTATGCCGGTAGGGCTGCCGTACCCGAACTCGCGGATGTACTCCGGGAAAATGTCCTCGCCCATGAAGTCGAGGGTCTTGCCCATCTCATAGAAGACCGGATCGCAGGATGCCATCAGGCCCTCCGCTGGCGTCAGGTAACCGCGGTCGACGGTCTGCCAGTTGTTTTGGGCATAGTCTTCGCCGAGACCGGTCCATACCGGTGGGCAAGGAAGCGTGGAGTTTATGCTAAACCCGCCGCGCTCGATGCCGGCGGCCATGGTCACCGGCTTGAAGGTGGAGCCGGGAGGATACTCCGCGAGTGCCGGACGATTCAGGAACGGCTGCTTCGGATCGTTGAAGAGCCTGTCTGCCTCCTCACCGGTCAGGCCGCGGATGAAGGCGTTGGGGTCGAAGCGCGGGAACGAAGCAAGCGCCAAGACTGAGTTGTCGCGCGGATCCATGACGATCACCGTGCCGGCTTTCTCGCCCAGCTCAGCCTCCGCTCGTTTCTGGATCTCGGCGTTGATCGTGAGCACGATGTCTTTCCCCGGGATCGAGGGCTTCTCCGCGATCGTCTCGTCCAGCACTCCCTCGGGCGTGATGGTAGCCAGGAGCGCGCCCCGCACACCGGAAAGCAATTCATCGTACTGCGCCTCCAGTCCCGCAGCGCCCAGCATGTCACCCGCGATGAACCCTTCGTCCTCCAGCTCCTTGAGCTGCTCCTCACTTACTTCGCTCATGTAGCCCAGGACGTGGGCGAGCGAGTCGCCGTTTGGGTAGACACGTTGCGTGCTTTGACGTACGACCACACCGAGGCCGATCAGGTCGCGGAAGGGCTGGATCCGGTCATCCGGCGTGTTGTACGCCAGGGTCTGCACCGGAATGAAGTAGTACGAAGGCAGTGTTGTGTTTACCGCCGCGCGCGCCTCATCCGAAGGAATTCCGAGGCCGCCGAGTCCTGAGACGGTCGCTTCCTTATCGATCACCTGGTCCGGCACGATGCCGATCTGCGTCAGGTCGCCATCGAGAGCGAGCGGCGCGCCGGTGCGGTCAAGGATGCTGCCGCGTCGCGGAATGCGCGTAAAGAAGTGGACGAGGTTTTCTCCCTTGATACCCCTGAAGAACAGTGAAGGTGACCACTGCACGCGCCATTCACCGCTGGGCTGGCGGTTCGCGGTCTGTTTGAATGTAGCGCTCGGTGATCCGGAGCCAGCGTCTTCGGTCGGAGCCTCGCCTGACGGCAGCGATCCATCGTCTTTCACCAGCGGGATCGTATTCTCCTCAGGGAAGTCTCCGAAGAACTCGGAGTGGAACGTCACCAGGAACTCAACCTCGGTGGCGTTCTTGTTAGGAGTGCGAACCTCGTAGTCCAGCCCGCTGAGGCGCGACTCCTCGGTGATGGCCTCGTAGCGGCCGACGAATGTTTCCTTGTCGATCGTTGCCTGGACGTCTGGAGAGACGAGGTCGTACATCGCAGCGTAGCGCCGGTCCTTCCAGAGCATGAGCCAGCGCTCGGCGGCGTCTCGTGGGGACGATGGCTCCGGGGTGGGCTTGTCATCGTCACCTCCGCCGCAGGCCACGGCGAAGATTACGGCGCTAAGCCACAAGACTATCAGGGCGGCGGGGCGAGGCATCGGCTAACGGCTCTGCGTCATTCTATCAACGACTCAGCATGTCATAGAGATAACGATGCACAGTCCCGTACGGTTCGGGGGTGTTAGCATACGCCTGAACGTGATCGAACCCGCCGAAGACGTTCGCCTGCTGCGAAATCCGCGCTTTCGCCGTCTGTTACAAGCGCGTGTTGCCGCCCAGACCGCGCAGAACGCACTCTCCTACGCGCTTCTCATCCTGCTCGTGAAGGAGAGCGGTTCCAGCATCCACAGCACGCTCCTCGTCGTTGCGTTCACGATCCCCTCGATCGTTTTCGGGATTCCCGGCGGGACTCTGGCGGATATCCTGCCCAGACGATTCTCCCTGGCTGCCGGCTACATGACCCGAGCGGCGACGGCGGCAGCATTCTTCTACTACAGCGAGAGCCTGGCCTTTATCTACGCAATCGTGCTCATCCACTCATCGATAGGGCAGGTGGCGGGCCCGGCGGAAGCGGCCACGGTCCCCGCGGTAGTTAGACGAGATCAACTGCCAGCCGCGAACTCATTGATGGTTCTGGGAACGATGTTCGGGCAGATCGCCGGCCTGGTCGCGATCGCACCGCTTTTGATCAAGCTCGTCAGCCCGGACGCGGTGTTCATTGTTTCAGCAGGACTCTTCGTGCTGGCTGGATACGTGATCGGATGGCTGACGAGCGGGCTAAGCGCCCCACCGGAAGGAAAGGGTGCGTCGATGGGTTTCATCGCGGCAACGCGGGAAGGCTTCCGTGTACTCCGCACCAACCGTCGTGTTTACCTGGCGATGGTGTACCTGATTACGGCGGCGGCCCTTTCGCGAGTACTGGTCATCCTCCTTCCGAAGTACACCCGAGACGTTCTCCAGATCGCGCCCGAGGACACGGTCTTCATCGCTGCGCCGGCGGCGATTGGAGCGGGATTGGGTCTGTTGCTGGTGCCGCTCCTTTCACGGGTGCTAGGAGCATGGCGTGTCGTCGCGTTCGGTTTCGTAATCCTGCTGTTGGGTCTTTTGGGCCTCGGGCTCATCGTAGTGGTGCGAGATGCGGTGATCGACAACATTGACCTCGGCATTGGCTTTGTCGAGCGCGAGGTGGGGGTATCGTCCGTGATCACTATGGCGATGTTGCTGGCGATACCGCTGGGGTTCGCTTACACGCTGGTCATAGTGGGAGCGCGGGTCGTGATGAATGAGAACGCGCCACTGGAAGCCCAGGGCCGCGTCTTTGCCGTACCCCAGTCCATTGGCGAGACTCTATCGCTGCTGCCACTGCTGCTGGTCGGAGTGGTCGGGGAATTTGTGGGCGTAAGGGCGACGCTACTGGTAGCGGTTCTCACCGCGAGCGTAGTGGCTGGCTACCTCACAGTCTCCCGAAACGTCGGCCCGCACGAAGGTCGAACCGTGGAACAGACGCCGAAGGCTGGGAGCGCCTAAGCTGCAACCGGGATGCGCAGGCGGCCTCGTTCGCCATCGGGCGTAGCCTGCGGAAGGAGGGCGATCGGGAGGGGCATCACCTGGGCCAACAGATATCCCGTGAGTGCCAGGTATCCGAGCGGGGCAGCGATAAGCAGAAAGCGAACAGTAAGCACTATCTAGTCCTCCAGAATTCGTGAAGCGAATGCTATTGTGGGGGGAGATTGCGCCGAATTTTCATAACGCATACATGACCCGAAGGTACGCCCAGGCGACCGTCAGGTAATGGCCTTCGTCAACATTGACGTTCTTGCGTTTGGTTGGGCGACGGAAGCGGGGCATCGAGAGGTTAGACGCCCGCAGGCGGTGTTTGTTACGAGCCCACCGGGGCGGGACCGCGTCCCGCCCCGGCCCAAAGGAGGGATTCCGCTGAGACAGCCGGGGGTCAGCACAAGCTGTCAGCGTGTCCAATTCCACTATCGCGGACAGTGTTTACCACCGCGTTATCGGGAGGTTACCGGCGGATTACGCCTGGGCCAGATCCACGTAGCTCTCGGAGCGGAGATCAGAGTACTGAGCGATTGTCTCGAAGTCGGAGTCCGCGTGGACCAGCACGGCATCGTAGTGGATGGCTGTGGCCGCGATAAGGAGATCGGGAAGTCCCTGTGCGAGACCGGCGCGCTTCAGCCGAAGGGCCAGGAGACGCGTCTCGTCCCAAACCGTACGGTTCATGTTAAGAAGCTCAAGGGAGTCCAGCCGAAACGATACCAACGCTGCCAATTCATCCGTGTACCCGGTCAACAGCTCGAATCGCACGATCTCGTTGGTTGCGACTCGCTCATTGCTTAGCAATTGCCTGGACCGTTGGGCGATCGCCTCAGGCGGCCGCCGACGCTGGCTCGCCATCCAGAAAGATGAATCAAAGAAGTAGAGGTCACTCAAGGTCGAACGTTCTAGGCATACTCATTCGTCGCCATTCCTTGAGTTCCTCAAGGGTCATATCCATTGCCCCGCTGCCAATCATCGAGATCAGCTCTTCTCGGCGAATCCTATTCAGCTTCTCCCGTAGGGCGTCTTCGATGAGCGCCTTCTTTGAGGGCGCGTCCGTCGCCTGCATCAGGTCTTCGATCAGCTTGTCGTCCAGGTCTATCGTCGTGCGTGACATGTATGCCTCCCGCTTATGCATACTCAGTATGCATCCGCCATGCATGCACGTCAAGCATCACCAGTAACCGAGTTCCCCGTTTATCATCGCCCGAGCGATGACCAGTCGCTGTATCTGGGATGTCCCCTCCACGATCATCAGCTGCCGGGCGTCCCGGAAGTGCCGCTCCAGCGGGTGGTCCTTCATGTAGCCCTGCGCGCCCAGTATCTGGATGGCGTCTGAGGCCACGCGGTTGGCGGTCTCCGTGGCGAACGTCTTGGCGATTGAGAGGTGGTGCGCGTGTTCCCGCTCGTACTTGCCCTGGTCCACGAGGTTGGCTGCGTAGTAGACGAGGTGTCGGCTCGCCTCGATGGCGATGGCGGCGTCCGCCATCATGAACTGGATCGCCTGGTGGTTGACTAGCGGCTCGCCGAAGGTCTTGCGCTGGCGGGCGAAGTCCGTGGCATAGGCAATCGCGCCCTCAGCGAGCCCAAGTCCGCGCGCACCGACAACCGGCCGACATGTGTTCAACGTAAGCATCGCGGTCTTGAAGCCGCGGCCCTCCTCGCCCATGCGCAGGCCGGCGGGCACACGACAGTCCTGCAGCACGATGTTCGCGGTCGGCACACCGATCACGCCCATCTTGCGGTCGCATCGCGGGACCGAGAAGCCGGGTGATTCCGTTGGCACGATGAATGCGGAAATGCCCACGCCGTTCTGGCCCGTCTGAGCAAAATAGCACACGTAATTAGCCACGTTTCCGCCGGAGATGTACACCTTCTCCCCGTTGATGACGTAGTCGTCCCCGTCGCGGACCGCGCGGGACTCGAGGGCTTGCGCGTCTGAGCCGGTGTTGGGTTCGGTGAGACAGAAGGCCCCTTTGATCGCCCCGGTGGCCGACTGCGAGAGCCACTCATGCTTCTGCTCTTCCGATCCGCCGAGGTTAATCGGCTGCGTGGAAAGCGCCGACAGCAGCAGGATTAGGGAACAGGCGTTGTCGTGCTTGGCGGTCTCCTCGACAGCCAGCGCGAGCGCAAGGAAGCCCGCACCGGAACCGCCGTACTTCTCCGGGATCGTCAGGCCCAGCAGGCCCGCCTGCGCGAACACCTGGAAGATGTCCTCCGGGTACTCGCCGCTTTCATCCAGCTCCGCAGATCGTGGCGCAATCTTCTCGCGGGCGATGCGGCGTGCGGTATCGCGAATCAGTCTGTGAGAGTCGGAGAGTTCGTAGTCCATCGGCGGCCTCAGTTCGCTGTAGTGATGGCTATTCTAGCGATAGGTGGCCCTGATGTACCAAGCATCTCGATTCGGCAACTGTTAGCGGACGTACATGCTACTGACATGCCTTTGTCAGTGGCGAGCCACTATCGTTGATTCCAGAAGGAGGCGAACATGATCAAGAATTATGCCAGCGTGTCGCTCTGGAGCGAAGACCTCAACAATCTCTTGCCGTTCTATCGCGACACGCTCGGTCTAAAGCCCTCGATCGAGACACCCGAGTTCGTGGTATTTGGCGACATGAACAGCGTGACCTTCGGGCTTGGCACTCACAGCGAGGTAAAGGGAAAGAACAGTGACCCGGCGCGTCACATAGTGGGCTTCACCGTGGACAACATCGAGTCCGAGTTCAAGCGGCTTAAGGGTGTTGGAGTCGAGTTCATCGAAGAGCCGACGAAGCAAGGTGACAGCGATTTCTGGATCGCGACGTGCAAGGACCCTGAAGGGAACTATGTCCAGCTATTCCAGGGCAATCCCTGACCGATAACCTCACACGGCACGCTGTGCGCAGTCAGCCGCCGAAGCCATGACTCCGCTGTGTCCTCACAGAACATCTCCTCGAGGACGCGCGCAGTCGGGCCGTTGGCGTCCGCCTCGCACACGACCTCCCACGAGCCGGCGTATGCGAGCTCCGGCCGCCCGATGCATACCGCGAGGGCATGCCACTGCTCTTCTGTGTGAACGTCGATGGTGATCTCGCCCGGAGAGCAGACATAGGAACGCTGGCCGGGGTGAGGCATGCGCCTCAGCTCATCACGCGGCCGCCATCGATGTTGATGGTCTGGCCCTGGATGTAGCTCCCGCCCGGGCCGGCGAGAAACGCCACCAGCTCGCCTACTTCTTCGGGCTCGCCCGGGCGGCGTAGCGGGATGGTACCCATGATGGCGTCGTGCAGAGGGCCGGGCTTCGTCACGTCCTTCATTCGGTCGGTGGCGATCAGGCCCGGACAGATGCAATTCACGTTGATCTTGTGCGGTGCCATCTCCATCGCGAGCACCTGTGTGAAGAGGATGACGCCGGCCTTCGTCACCGAGTACGCGCCCTGCATCGGCACTCCCTGGCGCCCGAGGATAGAGCTGATGTTGATGATGCGGCCACCTTCGCCCTGATCGATCATCGCCTTGCCGGCGTACTTCGTGACCAGGAACGTTCCGGTCAGGTTCACCTCTAGCACGCGCCGCCATTCGCTTGCCTCAAGCTGCACGAACGGCACCCGGTCGTTGCCACGGCCGGCCGCGGCGTTGTTCACGAGGATGTCTACGCGTCCCAGCTCTCGCTTCGTCTCGGCGACCAGGCGCTCGCTGTCCTCCGCCTTCGCTGCGCTGGCAACGATCGGCAGCGCTTTGCGTCCGAGCGCCCGGATCTCCTCGGCGACGGACTCGATGTCTCGCCAGCCCATCTCCTTCTCTTCGTCGGGGAAGGTGTCCGGCGAACGTCCAGAGCCGGTGATGACGACGTCCGCTCCGTGCAGTGCCATCGCCAGAGCAACGCACCGGCCGATGCCGCGGTAGCGCCCCGCGCCGGTAACGATGGCGACTTTACCGTCGAGGTCTGGCACGCCGCCTATCTTATGCCCTTGAATGACACTGCGGCCACGAGGAGGAGCAGCGCTCCCGACATGACAGCGAGGGTTATGTTGGACGTCGCGCCCGAGGTTCCACCGGCGACCGGGAATGTGGCAGGAGTTACGACAGGTGTGGCGGGAGTTGCGGCTGGTGTTGCAGATGCCGTGGGGGTAAGGGACGGGGACAGGGGTACGGTCACGGACCATTGGCCAATCAAGAACACCTGGGGGCCGGTGCCCTTCCCAAGCAGATCGATGCTCTCGCCGGAGTCGACACATACTATGGGCCACTCAACTTGGTATCGAGTTGGAGACTCCAGTCGGTCGATGCTGGGTGTCGGGCAGCCCGGCGCATTCCGAGTCAACTCAAGGCTCTGGTAGCCGAACGGCTGGGGGAGCGTCAAGAGATCGGCTGACTGAGCCGTGTCATTGGTGAACACTAGTGAGAACGCAAATGGGCAGCCGGAAGGCGGCGGAGTGGGTACGGGATTATAGATGGCAAGTTCGGACGGTTCCGAATCTCCATCATCGTTTAACGCGAACATCCGGAGCGGGATCCGGCAACCTGGGTCGAATCCGATGCCAGGATGTGGTGCGGAGTTTGTGCCTGCTGGATACGTTGTGACTGTCAGCCACTCGCCACGGATGTTCTTCTCAAGGCGGAAGCCGGTCTCGTTGTTGGAGTTGTCTTGCCACGAGATGTCCCTCGAGCCCCACGTAAGCTCGCTTGGCGCAGCCCGAATGTCGGTGGCATGCGCAGATCCGAGTACCGCAATCGCTGCAATGATCGAACTCGCGGCGGCGAAAATGAAACGCACGACTCTCCTTCCTGATCGGCCAAAATTATACGCCCCCTCCAGTGCTATCATGGCCACCCAGCGAAGGAGGAGCCATGGCCACCAAAGACACCATAGAAGCCTACATCGCGGCCTGGAACGAGGTCGACGAAGCGAAGATCAAGTCGCTGCTGGACAAGTGCTGGGCGGATGAGGGCACGTACACCGATCCCGTATCGGACGTGAAGGGCCGCGACGGGCTGTTCAGCGCCATCACCGGTTTCCACGCGCAGATGCCCGGCGCCGGTATCGCCATCACCTCCGGCATGGACGAGCATCACGGCCGCGTCCGCTTCGGCTGGAAGGTCACTGGCGCGCCTCAGGAAATGGCCGGCATCGACGTCGGCATCCTGGCGCAGGACGGCCGGCTGCAGAGCATCCTCGGCTTCTGGGGCGTGAACCCGCCGGCGGACTAGCGTGACGCAGACGCTCGTCGATCTGTTCAAGCACAACCTCTGGGCAAACTTGCGCATCATCGAGGCCTGTGCCTCGCTGACCGCCGAAGACCTCGACGCCGCTTGTGAGGGAACCTACGGTGCGATCGGCGCCACGCTGGTCCACATGCTGGCCTCAGAGGGTCGCTACGTTCATGCGTTCACGAAAGTGCCGGGGGACCTGCCGCTGAAGGAAGGTGACCCAGCCGACTTCGATGTTCTGCGCAAGCGGGTGTATATGAGCGGCGAGGCGCTGATCGGCATCGCGGCAGAGACGACGGCGGATCGCATCATCAAAGGTGAGTACGGCGGACAGCCCTACGAGATGCGCGGCGTGGTGTTGCTAGGTCAGGCGATCAATCACGCCGGTGAACATCGCGCCCACATCGCGACGATCATGACGCAGCGCGGACTCACACCGCCGAGGATAGACTTCATCGGCTACTCGATGGACGGACAGGGTGGCTGACGCCTCTTGCATTCTCTGTGACATCCGTGACGGCAAGGTCCCGGCGAAGAAGCTGTACGAAGATGACCTTGTTTACGCGATCAACATGCCGAGAGATTCGGAGTGGCACCGCGCACCGGTGCACTTCATGGTGATCCCGAACAGGCATGTGCGGAGCGCTCTCGACATGACCGAGGAAGACGCGCCGATCGCTGGGCGTTTGTTTTCAGTTGCCGCGAAGCTTGCTCGCGAGAAGGGCGTCGCCGAGAGCGGCTTCCGTCTCGCGACGAACGCCGGCCCGGACGCGAACCAGACGGTGTTCCACTTCCACCTGCACTGCCTGGGCGGCCGTAAGCTAGGCCATGAGGGCTAGTCGAACAGCGCCTGTTGCGGCGACTCCGCCCTCGCCGGCGGTTCTATGCCCAGATGTGCGTAGGCGTGCCGAGTCACCATGCGCCCGCGCGGCGTCCGCTGCAAAAAACCGACCTGCATGAGGTACGGCTCGTACACGTCCATGATCGTGTCAGCTTCCTCTGAGATGGAGGCGGCGATCGTCTCGATGCCAACCGGCCCGCCGTCGAACTTCTCGATAATCGTGAGCAGTACCTTCTTGTCGACCTCATCGAGGCCGAGCGCGTCCACGTCCAGCCGCTCCAGCGCTTCGCGCGCGACGTTTGCGTTCACCTGACCGTCCGCGCGTACCTGCGCATAGTCCCGCACTCGCCGCAGTAGGCGGTTGGCGATACGCGGTGTTCCCCTTGAGCGGCGGGCGATCTCCGCTGCCCCTTCTGCATCGACTGGGATATCGAGAATGACGGCGTTGCGGGTGATGATCGCCGCGATGGCATCGTGGTCATAGAAATCGAGGCGGTAGACAGCGCCGAAGCGGTCGCGTAACGGCGCGCTGAGCATGGCGTAACGGGTTGTCGCGCCGATCAGGGTGAACTTCGGCACGTTCAGGCGCACACTGCGCGCCCCGGGCCCGCGCCCCAGCACGATGTCCAGCGCGAAGTCCTCCATCGCCGGGTACAGCACTTCTTCCGCAGTCCGCGGCAGCCGGTGCACCTCGTCGATGAAGAGCACGTCGAACTCTTGCAGGCTGGTCAGGATCGCAGCCAGGTCACCGGCACGTTCGATGGCCGGGCCGGACGTAACGCGCACCGAGACGCCCATCTCCGAGGCGATAATGTGCGCCAGCGTCGTTTTGCCGAGGCCGGGTGGGCCATAGAACAGCAGGTGGTCCAGCGGCTCGTCCCGTTTGAGGGCGGCCTGCGTGGCGATGTTGAGGTTGTCCTTCAGCTTCTCCTGCCCGATGAATTCGCCCAGCCGCTTCGGGCGAAGAGTGTAGTCCAGCGAGGCGTCGTCTTCTTGCAGGTCGCCTGATGTAATGCGATCAGTGGCCACTGTGGACAAGTGTAGGTACGGGGTATGAAGCGGGTCTATGGGCGCGTGGCACTCAAATGTGCAAGGTCAGCGCTAGCAGAAGTCCCCCAGCATCGGGTGCACCAGACGCGCGAAGTCGTCGTAGGCCATCTCGATCGTGTCCGTGTGACGTCCGGCCGGGAAGAGGATTCGCTCGTCCAGGGCGAGGCGCTGGTCAACGAATACTGGCATCTGGTACAGGTGCCCGAACGGCGGCATCGCGCCTACCTCACAGTCCGGGAAGGCCTCGCCGAGCTCTTCCTCATAGGCCAGGCGGACATTGTCGGTACAGAGCATCGACATTAGCTTGAGCAGGTCGATGCGGCAGGGCGCCGGCAGACACAGCATTACCATCTGCCCGTCAGCGACGGCGAGCACGACCTTGGCGACCAATTTCCCGGGTACGTGTTCCACCTGCGCCAACTGCTGCGCTGTGAACGCCGGCGGGTGATGGTGCAGGGAGAACGGCACCTCGTGATCGCGGAGATACCAGGTTGCGGGCGAGGGCTCCGGCTCGCTCCGGCCGTGCAGGAGCCTCTGCAGTAGACTCATTACATCCTCCTTCTCGGCGCTGCCCGACCTCGAAGATGATAAACGTTATCTATCAGAGTCTTGCTAAATGTTTATAGCTCGCCCTTCGAAATCTGTCAACGCTACCTTTGTGGAGAATCAGTTGCTGCTTTCAAGGCTGGCGCCTTGCGTAGTAGAATCGCGCCACTAAATGCGCAGGAAGGAACCCTTCTGATGCCGTCCGAACTCAACTTCAAGCCCGCCCACGAACTCGCTACGCTTATCCGCTCGAAACAGCTTTCTCCCGTCGAACTGCTCCAGGCGTGCCTAGACCGAATCGAGGAGACTGAGGGCACACTCAACGCCTGGGTCGGGAGCCGCCCCGAAGTAGCGATGGAAGAGGCCAAGGAGATCGAGGCCCGCATCGCGAAGGGCGATGACGTAGGCCCGCTCGTCGGCCTTCCCTTCGGGGTGAAAGAGCTGGATGACCTCGCAGGCTTCCCCAGCACCCACGCCTCGAAGCCGTACCGGGACAACTACCCGGAACGCGACTCCATCGAGGTGGAACGCCTGCGCAAGGCCGACGCCATCGCGCTGGGCAAGACGAACTCCCCAGAGTTCGGGTACACGGCCTTCACCAAGAACCTCCTGTTCGGCATCACCCGCAACCCCTGGAACCCGGAACGAACGCCCGGCGGCTCCAGCGGCGGCTCCTCCGCGGCTGTCTCCGCGGGACAGGTGCCCTTCTGCACAGGGTCGGACGGCGGCGGTAGCATCCGCATCCCGTCGTGCTGGACGGGCCTCTTCGGCATGAAGGTCTCATTCGGGCGTATCCCGATCGCGCCGCGCGAGATGCTTGGCTGGATCGACACGTCGGTGCATGGCCCGATGGTGCGCACCGTCCGCGATGCTGCAATGTACATCGATGTCACCGCGGGTACCCATGAAGCGGACCCGACCTCGATTCCGCACCCCGGCTACAGTTATGCCGAACGCCTGGAGCAGCTCCCGAAGAAGCTGCGCATTGGCTGGAGCCCCACGCTTGGCTATGCGAACGTCGAGCCGGACGTGAGGCGAGAGTGCGAGGCCGCCGTGAAAGCGTTCGAGGGCATGGGACACTCCGTTGACTTGGTCGAGGCGCCGATCAGCGACACCGGCTCGATGTGGTCGGTTATCGGCAGCGCGGAGACGTACGCCTTCATCCACGACAAGATCGAAGACCACCGCGACGATTTCGGGCGGGCGTTCCTCAGCGGGGCGGAGACCGCCGAAAACGTGACGTGGGACCGCTACGGACGCGCCCAGCGACGCCGCTCGAAGCTGGTGCAGGAGCTGTGGCACTACTTCGAGAACTATGACCTGCTGCTCACGCCCACCCTCCCGATCGACGCTCTCGATGCGCGGGGTGGCTGGCCACAGTACATCGACGGCAAGCCGGTGGAAAACCCGCTCCACGTGGTCGCCTTCACGTACCCGTTCAACCTGTCCGGCCACCCCGCCGCCAGCGTCCGCGCTGGCTTCAGCGACAACGGTCTGCCGGTTGGCCTGCAGATCGTTGGCCCGCGCCATCGCGACGACGTCGTCCTCCAGGCCAGCTACGCCTACGAGCAGGCGCGACCGTGGAACGACAGGTGGCCTGTGAAGGTGCCCGAGTTCGTCGGCTAGCGTGACCGAACCGTTACTGCCAGGCGACCCGCGCCTGATCCCGGCGATGGAGGCGAACTACCGCGCCTTCTGGGAGACGCTGGACGCTTCTCCGCTGATAAAGATCGAACACCGACCCGAAGGTCTGCGCTTCACCACCGGCATCAAGCACCCAGTGATGAACGGAGTCATGAGCGCGAACCTTCCGGATGACGATGCCGCCGTTGCAGCCGAACTGGATTATTTCGAAAGCCGCGGCCTACCAATGAGCTGGACAGTTGGGCCGAGCGACACGCCAGTGGACCTCGGCGAGCGTTTGGAGCGCCTGGGCCTAAAGCGGACCAGCACCAACCCAGGCATGTTGGTCGACCTCGACGCGCTCGATGGCGAACCGCTTGCCTCAGGCCTGGAAATCCTCGAAGTCACAGACGAAGAGACGTTTCGCACCTTCAGCGACGTCCTCTGCGAAGGGTTCGGTATGCCGGCATTCGATGAGTTCGCGCAGATGTTTATTGACGCCGGCACTGGCGATGACGGGTCGATCGCCTCGTTCCTCGGTCTGCTGGACGGTGAGCCGATCGCCACTTCTCGCACCATCCTCGACAACGGTCTCGCTGGCGTCTACACGGTCGCCACGCTAGCTCAGGCACGAGGTAAGGGCCTTGGCCGCGCGCTTACGCTGGCCGCCTGCCTCTACGGCAAGGAGCGCGGCTACCGTCTCGGTACGTTGCAGTCCAGCGACATGGGCCACCCGGTCTACCTGAAGATGGGATTCTGGGACGTCTGCGAGTTCCGCGACTATACCTGGGCAGGCTGAGAGGCCGGACAGAACGCCCGGCCTCTCACTGCAGAACTGCTCGAGGTAACCGCCTCAGCTCAGGCTATCAGCGACCATCTCCGCCACAGACATCGTGATCGCGTTGCTATCGCCATCAACCGTCGTGACAAAAATGTCTACGAAGTTCCCGCCGACCTGCATCTGAATCTCGGTGTGGGCCTCGCTGTACCAGCATGAGCGGTCACCGACGCCTGCGCTGTCCTTGTTCTCGCACGCCCCTGCGGCCAGTCCCTCAATCACCGCTGCTTCGCTTGCTGAGTACAGTGTGATGCTGAGTGAGTCCGTCGATTCACCCGAAACAAAGGAGCACGAAGAGACCTTCGCCGATCCTACGTCCGGAAGCGGTATCAGCTCCGGCTCCAGCATCGAGACGCCAAACACGCCCTCAACATCTTCTTTCGTCAGCAAGGAGCAAGCCTCAGAGGCATCCCCGGAGCCCCCGTCGCCGTTGCCGCCGTTGCCCGGCACGTCAGTCGGGTCGGTCGCGTCCTCAGTTTCGTCCGCCGGCTCGATTCCGCCGCTGTCTTCGGTGGCGGTAACCGCTGCGCCGCCGCCATCGTCATCGTCGTCATCGCCGCCGCCGCAGGCGATGATGAATACGGCGCCAATCATCAACAGCACCGCCAGTATGATTCTCCATCGGTTCATTTCCGTTACCCCGCTTTCTGTGCTCGTCGTACCGGGAGCTGCCAGGCGGCGAGACGAGCGCGCCGCCCGACGATTCCCGGTCAGGAACAGGATCGCGTGTAGGGCGGGCGCGAAGCATCGGCAAGACTGCGCAACCTGAATCGCCAAAAACAACAACGCGCGTTGCTAATCTGGCAGAGAGTGCGTAGTCAGCTGATGCGGTGACGGATGGCGTAGGCGGTGGCGTCGGCCCGGGTGCGGGCGCCGATCTTCGTGTAGATGTTCGTGATGTGGCGGCCAACCGTACGGATGCTCAGCGAGAGCTCCTCGGCGATCTCCCGGCTGGTCCTGCCGCGAGCGATCATGCGCAACACATCTCGCTCACGCGGCGTAAGGACTGAAGGAGTCAGGGATGGCGCTTCGCCAACCGTCGCCGGCGACTCTGGCTCATGGACAAGCTGCTGAATGGCCTCGACGATCTGCCTGGTGCCGCTTCCTATGGACGGCGATATCCAGTTGCCTTCGAACAGCATCAGGCGTGCGCTGGGTATTGAGGCGGCGATCTCCCTGGCCATGTCTACCGTTATCGTGGCGATTCCGGTCCGGTGCATCACGAGTGTTGGTGCGCGGACTTGCCGCATGAAAGCGGTCACGTCCATCTTGTGTAGCTCGGTCGCTGCGGCTTTGTATTCGGCCTCAGTAATGGACTCCCGGACCCATTCAACGAACCAACTGGTTGTCGCTCCGCCCTTGTATTCCGAGAGCTGGAGCCCCTCGGCCCTCGTCCAGAAGTCCCAGTCCTGGTCCATGAGGGCGCGCATCGCTTTGACTCGCGGCGCCTGGCCGTACTCCGCGGCACGTGGATATGAGCACCAGAGTACCAGGTGAGACACGAGCTCCGGATGCTGGGCAGCGAATTGAATGGCGATACCGCCGGAATGCCCGAACCCAAAGAGCGCGAATCGTTCCAACCTCTGGCGTCCGGCCACTGCGAGAATGTCCCGGGCGTACGCCTCCGGCGAAAAGTCCGTGACGTTTCTGTCGGAGAGGCCGGCTCCTCGGCAGTCGTACCGGATCAATTGAAGTTCCGAACTCAGTTTTTCGTAGTAGCTGCGAGACGGCGGATGTGCCCACTCCTTCTGGAAGTTGCTGAAGGGAAAGGGCGACATGTGGATCAGCGGCGGCCCCTGTCCGACGGCGCAGTACGCGATCCGCACTCCGTCCGAGGCCGTCGCGTACTGGATCTGCGGAGGCTCGACGCGCGCTGGCGGCTTACTCGAGCCGGAACCCGTTTCCGTCATCGTCCTGGTCCAGCTCGTCTTCGAAGTCTTCGTCGGAATAACTGCCGTACTCTCGCCCGCTCCATACCGTGACCATGAAGTCTTCACGGAAAGGGTCGTTGCTTAGCACCAACCGCTCATCGATTTCGCTGATGAGGGAGCGTATCTCGTCTTCAGTAAGGCTCTCCACGACGGCCAACGTGCCGTAGGTCACTGAGCTTGTGAAGTGCAAATCCAGTCGCCCAACCTCCTCCTCATCCATCTCGATGATGTAGCTCTCCGAGCTGCTCGTGCGTGATTCGCGATCAAAATTGAACGCCATGACGCAAGTATGGTTCGGTCAGCGTGAAGTAGCAAGAATCGGAGCGGGACTGCTACTTGGGCCGGATGTGGCCGTTCCCGAAGACGATCCACTTGTACGTCGTGATCTCGCGCAGGCCGACCGGCCCGCGGGCGATCGTCTTCTGCGTCGAGTCAATGATCTCTGCGCCGAGACCGAACTGCGCACCGTCCGTGAACTGAGTGCTGGCGTTCACGTAGCAGACCGCAGTATCGACTTCGTCAAGGAAGCGCATCGCCGCTGAATAGTCCTCGGTCACAATAGCGTCGGAGTGGCCCGTTGAGTGCTCGTACACGAACTCGATGCCCTCGTCCAGCGAGTCAACAATGCGTATCCCCGCCGCCAGGCTCAGCCATTCACGATCCCAATCTTGATCTTCGGCCGGTATGAGCTTCGAGCCGGCGACTTCCGCCCGCCGCAGGATATCGATCGAGCGTTCATCGCAATGCATCTCAACACCTGAGTCGGTCCAGGTCTTGGCGATCATCGGCAGGTAGGCCTTCGCGACGTCTGTATGCACGACCAACGTGTCCAGTGCGTTGCAGATGCTGTACTTGCGGGTCTTGGCGTTGTTGGCGATGGCCACCGCCTTCGCGAGGTCCGCGGACGCGTCCACATAGGTGTGGCAAACGCCGATGCCGCCAGTGAGAACGGGCATCGACGCGTTGGCGGCGACGAAGCGGATCAGCTCGGCGCCGCCTCGCGGCACTACCAGGTCGATGACGTCATCCATCTTCAGCAACTCGCCGATGAGCTCGCGGTCCGTGTTCTCGATGAGCTGTACGCACCCTGATGGCGCGCCCGCCGATTCGATTGCGTCATGCAGGACTGCGGCGATCATCTTGTTCGAGTTGATCGTCTCTTTCCCGCCGCGGAGGATGCAGGCGTTCCCCGACTTGAGTGCAAGCGAAGCGATATCAACCGTGACGTTTGGTCGGCTCTCGTAGATCGCGGCGATCACGCCAAGCGGCACACGCTTGCGTCCAGCCTGCATTCCGTTGGGCAGAGTGCGCATATCGATCATCTCGCCGACGGGATCGGGAAGCAGCGCGACAGCGCGGCAGTCCGCTGCAATTGCGGCGATACGTTCCTTGTTCAGCGTCAGGCGGTCGATAACGGCTGGGGTTAGCCCGGCGTCCTGCGCGCCAGCCACATCGATGGCGTTCGCCTCGATGATGTTGTCTGCTCGTGCGATCAAGCCATCGGCAATCGCGTTGAGGGCAACGTTCTTGACGGCGGTTGAAGCGCGCGCCAACTCACGGGCTGCTCGTCGAGCTGCCTGGCCCTTGGTCTGGAGTTCGCTTGCTGTTGTAGTCATCCGCCGGGGCTCCGTCTGGGCGGCGCTCCCGTTAGCCGTGGTGTACGGTGATTAGCCGTGTCGCCGCTGCCAGCGGGTCTTCTTCAGCATCTTGCGGTGCTTGTGCTTGCTGATCTTCTTGCGCCGCTTTTTGACGATTGAGCCCATTCAACCTCCGGGAATTTTCGCCCCTTAGACGACGAACGAACAGGGCGGGGCGCCCTGTTCTCTTCGGTTCGCCTGCCTGGCCGTCTGGCTATTGGCCGTCGGGGCGTGTTCAGACGTGTGTTGATGATACCAGAGTGGTCAGTCGCAAGGAACAAGCAGCAGGTACGGTCTATATCTGGCTACTGACTACCTACGCGAGCACTAGGTTGTCCTTGTGCACCACCTCTGACCCGTAGTGGTGGCCGAGAACCGACTCGATCCTGTCCGAGCGCACGCCCCGTATCTGCGTGACCTCATCTGAGTCGTAGTTGGCGATTCCGACGGCGACGCGGCCGTCCGGCCCTGAGATGGCGACGGCGTCACCTCGCCTGAAGGAGCCCGTGACCTCGTGGACGCCCGCAGGCAAGAGGCTGCTCTTACCGCCGCGCAGCACCTTCGCCGCACCTTCGTCAACAATGATCGTGCCTTTGACCGCGAGACCTGCCAGCATCCAGCGTTTCCGGCTCTCCATGCGGTCGCCCGTCGCCGGGAAGAACGTGCCGACTGGCTCGCCTTCGGCCAGCCGCACAATCACATCGGGCTCTTTGCCGGCGACGATGTGCATGTTGGTGCCGCCCCCGGTAGCCAGCTTCGCCGCCTGGATCTTAGTCGCCATCCCGCCGGTGGAGCGTTCGCTCTGAGTCCTGCCCGCCAGCGCTTCGATGGATGCATCGATTCGGTCCACCCTCGGAATCAACTTTGCGTCGGGGTTGGTGCGCGGGTCCGCGCTGTACAGGCCCCCGATGTCGGTGAGCAAGGCAAGCATGTCGGCGTCGACGAGGTTAGCGACCAGCGCCGAGAGGTTGTCGTTGTCGCCAATCTTGGCGCCCTCGATCTCGTCGGACGCGACCACATCGTTCTCGTTGATGATCGGCACGACCTTCAGGTCCAGCATTGCCAGCAGCGCGTTGCGGGCGTTCAAGTATCCGAGCCGGTCTGCGAGGTCACCGTGCGTCAGCAGCGTCTGCGCCACGGTGATGCCGTGCTTTCCGAACAGAGTCTGGTACGTCTGCATCAGGTCGCTCTGACCGACCGCGGCCAGCACCTGCCGGAAGGGAATGTCTTTGCGCACCGACTTGTTGTCGTGAAGGCCGAGGCGATGCCGCCCGGCGGCGATTGCGCCCGAGGTGACGATGAGCATCTGGGCGCCGCGGGCGTGCAAGTCCGCGACCTGCACCGCAAGCGAGGCCATCAGGTCAATGTTCAGCTCGTCAGTGTCCGCCGTCAGGACGTTAGTGCCGAACTTGGTGACGATACGTCGGTACTTTAAGGGCTTCTGTGGTGAGGACATGGTTGCAGTCCATTCGATTGTAGCGGTGCACTTCCCGCTGACGATACCGCGCCTATCTCGTATCTGGGCCGTATGGTAGATTGCCTCTCGATGACCCTCGGAAGACGAATTGCGTTGGTGGCCTTCGTTGCAGCGATTTCGGGCCTGTTCTCGGCTCCCGCAAACGCTCAGACGCCTGACCCGGAAGGGCCCGTCCTGGTTTATCAGAACATCGAGGATGGGAGCGTGCTGGACGAGCTTCCCCTGTTGATCCAGCTCTGTTTCGCGGACCCGATCAACGTTAAAGACCTCGATAAGGGTGGCGAATTCTCATTCGAGGTGACCCAGCCTGATGGAATCGGCCTGGGACATCGGGACATCTTCCAGCCGGACGGCTACGGCGTTGCTGTCCAGCCGGGGAACCCAGTCGGCGACAATCTCAACGGCGAGTGGACGTTCCGCTTTCGAGTGACCACGCCCGACGCGCAGCATGCCGCTGAAGGCGAGATCAACTATACCCTCGACCCCCAGACTGGCCAGCCAGCGCCCCGAGTCTCGCCGCCTGCTTGCGTGGCCAGTGGCGGTACTGCGACGGTGTCGCCTCCGCCGGGCACTGGCGAGCCCACACCAGCTGTAACCGGAAGCACGCCAACGTTGACCGCTGCTCCTAGTGCCTCGCCGACACCGAAAGCGGACACTCCGATGCCTGTTATCACCCGCGGTCCCGAAGAGAGGGAAGATGGTGACGGACCGGATATCGTAGAGATCGTCTTGATAACTTTTGCGGTCGTCGGCGGGCTAGCGGTGCTGGCAGTAATTGGCTACTTCGTCCGGCGAGCCATCGGGTACGATCCGCACCGCCCGGGCCCGGGCAGCGATTCTGGGCACCACTAAAAGCAAGAGAGCGGGATGTCTCCCGCTCTCATCGTTGTCCCGCGAGCCTTCGTTATGCCGCGAACTTTGTGTCGATCTGTGAAGACGTGTCGAAGTAATACTGAAACGTCTGATTGAAGCGATAGAAGGCGTCGCGACGGTAGCCATCGTGTGAGCGTGCAAAGCCATCCGGGTCTTCCAGGTCGATGGTATTGAGGGTATGGTGCAGGTCCGCCTTACCGTTGTCCTTGATGTTTTCGATCAGCTCTTTCCACTTGGCGTAGGGCATCTCCAGCCAGAAGTCAGAGTCCTCTGCCTCGCGCTCGTCCACCTCCGCGATGTTCCCCACCTCGAACGCCTCGAAACTGAGCTTGTAGTACTTCGGCAAGTCGGGGATCTTGATACCGACGGCGGCGTCGCAGGTGCCCAGCTTCTTGTAGCCGTCGTCCGTGTTCACGATCTCTTTGAGGGCGTTGAACCACTCAACGGAGGGGAATGTGGCCTTCGTCCGTGTCGCTTCCTGTGTCATTGGCTGCTCCTTGTCCTTCGTCGATGGGTCAGGCCGCGGCTGCGGCTTCTTGGGGCTGCTTCAGATATTGCCGCAGGGTCGGGTGCATCTTTTCGCGCCGGTCAGCCAGGCCCGCTCCGGCCAGGCGGTCTGCGTACGCGTTAACCCAGCGTCCCCAGAAGTATTCGTACTTTGCGGTTCCTTCCGCAAGCTGCTCCGGCTTCGTGCCTCCGCCGAGGAGAACGATCATCGCTTCCTTCAGGGGAACGTCCTTTTCGATCTCGTAGTTGAAGACCGCCTCCAGCTTGTTGAAGGAGTGGTTGATCTCCGCGCGTCGCTCGTGGTGGCGGGAGAGGAAGTAGCGCAGGTGCTGCATTCCGTAAGCCGCCTGGCGCGCCTTGTCTTGCATACAGCCGGTGATGATCTTGTGCTCGGCATCGTTGTGCGCGACGTGGAGGGCCATCTCATAGAGGCCCATGATGTAGCAATTGTTGAGGATGAACATGGCGTTGGACGTTTCCGTCCAGAAACGGCAGTCGATCATCGCGCGGTGGAAGTAGCCCGGGCTCTGGATAAGCATGCCGCCCCCGTTGGAAAAGGCTCGCTTTCGCCAGACATCAAACTGCCGCGCTTCGTCGAACTCGGCGGCAGAAAGATAGAGCTTCACCTCGTGGAAGCCGTAGGACATCTCCGGCAGCCACTTCCCGATGATGTCACCCTGGATAAGCGCTTTCTCACAGAGTGCGGTAGCCATCTGGCAGAGCGCCTTCTCGATCTCATCCGGGAGGGGCTCGATCGTGTTCCAGGGGATGTCCGCTGAAGCGCGCCAGCGCCGCTGGATCGCTTCTTCGTACAGGTCGGCGGAATTGTCTGCCCACAGCTCGGCTTTCTCGTAGATCGAATATCCCATCGAAGGGACCCCGGGGATGGGGTATGCCCCGCGCGGCATCTCGGTCTGGTAAGGCCAATAGTCGGGAATGTCGGCGTAAGTGCCGACGTTGATCATGCCGACAGTAAGCCCCTTCTTGCCCGGCTTCACGCGGATACCCCACTCGGTGGGTACCTTCATCCACGCCAGGTCCAGCTGGACTTCGCCACCCGACATTCGAGCTTCTTGCATGGCAATGAACTGCTCGGCCTGTTGCGGCGTAATGCCCGCGCTGATCTGCTGGATCAGCATCTCTTTGGGCGCGCCGAGTTTGATCGCCCGCTTGACGAGATCCTCCGGCCAGTTATGCGCGTGAACTACTTCGAGGAGATCGTCTGGGATAGTGATCTCGCCACCCGCGCGGATGCGCTCCTGTTCGGCGATGAAGGCCTCGGCGGCTTCGGCGGTAACACCGGGCTGCGACAGCTGCATCTTCACGGCTTCTGCCGGGAAGCCCAGGGCGAGACCACGGCGGATGAGGTCCAGCGGTATACCTTTCTCTTGAGCGACCTGTACCAGGTCAGCGGGGATTTCGATTGCGGACGTGTCTGCCATGGGCAGTCTCCTCCTCACTGTTGGGCCGGCTCTTGCGGGCCCGGAGCATCGCCATTAAGCCATAGCGCCGAGCACGTAGTCAAGGGAAAACTAAGCGCGCGCTAAGTGACTGTGACGGAGGTCACCACATGCGCACCGGCCCGCGTCCCTTGGGCCTCGAAAGCGCCTTGCCGGGAATGAAGGGGCGGGCGAGGAGCATGATCGCCAGACCGGTCACGAATCCGCCGACGTGCGCCCAGACCGCGATACCCGACGACACCGATGTGTCGCCGATCGTCATGACTCCAGTGACCAACTGCAAGGCAAACCAGGCGAGGATCAGCAGAAAGGCCGGTACCGGTATCGCGCCGAGGAAGAACAGCAACGGTACGACAACGCCAACACGCGCCCTGGGATACAGCACGAGGTAACCACCCAGAACGCCCGCTATTGCGCCGCTAGCACCGACTACCGGCACGATCGAGTCCGTATCGAAGGCCACTTCGACCGCCGCAGCACCGGCTGCCGATAGCAGGTAGAACAGCAAATAAAGCACGTGACCCAGCGCGTCTTCCACGTTGTCTCCGAAGACCCAGAGGAAAAGCATGTTCCCGGCCAGATGCAGCCACCCACCGTGCAAGAACGCCGCCGTGAATACGGTGACCGGCTCGCTGACGCCATCAGGGGACTTCCACCAATCGTAGAGCTGGGCTGGAACGACCGCATAGTCGAAGAAGAACTCATCGAGGTCAGTCACATTGAGCGAGAGCTCGTAGATGAAGATGAGGATGCAGGCGACGATGATCGCGATGTTGACGAAGGGGAAGGTTCGGGAGCGGATCGCGTCGGTGACTGGGATCACGTGTACAGGTTACAGGGTCAGGGTTTCAGGTTTTAGTCTTGATGGGCTCGCCTACTGCGCCACGCAGCGCCCGCGCAGGAATCCGCGAATGAACCGAATCACGACCCACTCGATAAAGCCCAGGGCGAAACCAAGCATCGTGGCGTAGAACCCAAAGAACAAGAGGCGGAACCAGAGACTACGAATCCCGGGGGCGTCTGATGATGAGTTGTAATTATCAACATCGAGGCTCCACCAGTTCATGGCGTAAGGGAAGAAGTCTCCCACGCAAAGGCCAGCCACTGCGCTTACTAGGACCAGCGGGGCCGAAAGGAAGTTATCGCTGGTGACAACGGCCAATGTGGGGAGCAACAGCACCGAAGCGACAAGGATTACTCCGAGCCAGATGTCCGCTCCATGCGGGTTCTTCACGTGGACGACACTAACGATAAAGACGGTGCCGAAAGCGGCGCCGGAAAAGCCGAGCGCCTGGACTAGCCAGGGCCAATGGCGCCCTGTTCTCTGAGAGACGCTATTTCCTCCCACGAGTAACCCGACTCCAATAGTACTTCTTCCGTGTGCTGACCGTACTCCGGCGCCGCCGTGCGGATCGAGCCGGGCGTCTCGCTCATATTCACGACCGGAGCCACGATGGGCAGCTCTCCGTGGATGGGGTGCTGGTAGGTGGTGATCATCTGGTTTGCGATGACCTGCGGGTCCTTCACCACCTCGGCGTAGTCCTGGGCGATCTCCGCGAGGCAGTCGCGCTTTCTGAAGAGTTCCAGCCAGTAAGCAGCCGTGTGCTGCATGAATAGTTCGTCGATTCTCTTGATCAGCGCTACCAGTTCGCCCGCGTTCTGGCGCATCCAGTCTATCGTCACATCTTCCGGCTCTACCCATTCCCCTGTGCCTTCGTGCAGGACTTCTCGAACAGCTCTCCAGTGCCGGCCAAGCTGAGACATGCCCAGCATTAGCCAGCGCCCATCCTTCGCGCGGTAGTGGTTCCAGATGGGGACTGTCATGCCTCGTGGCAGGCGAGGGATCGGCGAGCCCGCGTACATTCCGGTCATCATGTAGGACGTGATGTTGAACGCCTGCGCTCCGATCACCGATTGCAAGAGCGATCCGTCCACCTTCTGCCCCTGGCCGGTGCGCTCGCGGTGAAATAGCGCCACCATGATGCCGTATGCCAACACGAAAGCGCTGATCTGGTCAGCCATCCCGGTGAAGCTGCGCGTCGGCGGATCGGACGGTTCGCCTGTAACCGTCATCACCCCCCCGCGTGCCTGGGCGAGCGGGTCCAGTGCCGGACGGCCGGCGTCCGGTCCCTCTAACCCGAAGCCGGAGGCCTGGCAATAGACCAGCCGCGGGTTGATCCCCCTTAGCGTTTGGTAGTCGATCTTCAGGCGCTCCGGCACGCCGGCTCGGAAGTTCTGCAGAAACACATCGGAGTCACGGACCAGCCGGTAAAACACGTCTCGGCCTGCATCACACTTCAGATCGATGATGATCGCGCGCTTGTTGCGGTTGTGCGTTTCGAAGTAACCGTTCACGCCGCCGGGTTTAGCCTCATAGCGCGGCAGCGATCGTCCCGGGTCCGGAGAATCCGGTCCTTCGATCTTGATTACATCGGCGCCCCAGTCGGCCAGCATCGCCGAGGTCATCGGCCCCTGTTGCCACACTGTCAGGTCCAGCACCCGCACACCTTCGAGGGCGTTCGTCATCGTGGGGCCACCTCTCGTAATCGCGACACGATCCGCGGCAACGCTTCACCCGCGGCCGCCCGCACTACTACTGCGGCCAAACCGGTGAGCGGTGTCTCGTTAGGGTTGACCTCAATCAGCTTCCCGCCGAGTCGCCGCACGTCGAGAGGAAACTGCGCGGCCGGGTAGACCACTGCGCTTGTCCCAATGAGGAGCATGACGTCGCACTTCCACGTCTGGTCGACGCACGAATCGAGTGCATCCTTCGGGATCGGCTCGCCGAACATCACGGTGTCGCCCTTCACTAAACCCTGGCAATCCGGGCAGTGCGGCGGCAACTCGTCGATCGGGAACTCGTCCAGCGGCCAGCGGTTCCCGCAGTTGACGCAGCGCAGCTTCGTGCGGTTGCCGTGGATCTCGGTGATCCTTGTGCTCCCTGCGCGCTGGTGCAGGTTATCGATGTTCTGCGTGATGATGTGACCCAGCCATCCAGCCTCCTCCATATCGTGCAGAGCGATGTGGCCTGGGTTCGGCTCTGCGCGCTCCAGTGCGGCCACCAACTCACCCAGGCCGCCTGCGCCAGAGATCCGCTTCTCCCACCAGCTTTTCGGGTCTGCGGAAAAACGTTCGTAGTCGCGGAGGTCGGGCTCGCCGTGCTTCGTCCAGAGCCCGTCCGGCCCGCGGAACGTAGGGATGCCGCTTTCGGCGGAGATGCCAGCGCCGACAAGCGCCACTACGTGCTTCGCGGCTGCGATCAGATCAGCGGCTTCGTCGATCGCACGGTTGAGTTCTTCCGTCATGCGCCCACCACGTTCACGATAACGGTGCGTTGGCGCGGTCCGTCAAACTCGGCGAGGAATATGCCCTGCCAGGTGCCGAGTGCCAGCCGGCCACCGTCCAGCGGAAGCGTTGCCGACTGGCCCACAAGAGTGGCCTTGATATGCGCCGGCGAGTTTCCCTCCGCGTGTCGAAACGGATGACTTTGCGGTACGACCTCTTCGAGCCAGGTGAGCATGTCGATACAAACGTCCGGATCGGCGTTCTCGTTCACGACAAGACCGGCCGTTGTATGTGGCACGAACACCTGGCAGATGCCGCCACTCGCGCCCAGCTTGCGTAGAGCACCGTTTACCTCGCCTGTGATGTCCTTCAGCTGCTCTGCGGCATCGGAGGCCACCTTCAGTCGCTCAATCACGGCGCTGATTATAGCGAAGGGACTCACAGCAGATTGCGCTACGGCGAACGGATAAGCAGATTAGCGTGGGCACCGGGATGAACGCTATCTGGTTATCCGCTGTTATCCGCTGTGCTGCTTGCTAGTTGCCGCTCGCTGCTGCAAAATGCAGGCAACCGAATAAGTGGATGAGGGTCTCCACGACGTCCTCCCGGCGGGCTTCTCGCCGGCGGGGCGCAGGAGTCAAAAGCGAAGCCGGTGAGAGGCCGGCGCTGTCCCGCAACTGTATCTCCGGTTCTTGACTGCAGCGAGAGACTGGGGTAGCCAGGTCGCCTGCCTTCGTCCGAGTTCAGCCTTCGAGGAAAGGCATGGGCCCGGCGACGGATCCAAACCCCTGCTCGAAACGGCAGGGGTGTTTTGTTTCCCAGCTCCCACGCCTTCCGCCAGTGACGGGAGGTCTCGAATGACGTTCAACAAGCTATTGCTGCTCATGACAGCTGCTTTCGCCCTCGTCCTTGCCGCTTGCGGCGACGATGACGGGGACAGCGGCAGCCCGACAGCAACTACCACTGCAGGTGGCACCGCCACAATCGCCGCATCTGCGGAGCCGGCGGGGCCGTTCTTCGATTGCGACGAACCGCACCCCGGCACCGAAGCAGACGCCTCGTACTTCCCGGTGACAGTCACGGATGGCGGCGGTACCGAGGTAACGATCGAGCAGCCGTCGGCAAAGATCGTCTCGCTGGACGCCGCGCACACGGAGACTCTCTATGCGATCGGCGCCGGTGACCAGGTCCTTGCCGTCGATAACTTCTCGAACTGCCCGGTCGAAGTGAGCGCGCTCTCGGCGCGGATCGACGCCTTTAGCCCCAGCCTTGAGGCTGTCACGGGACTTGAACCAGATCTCGTGATAACTGCATTCGATCAGGGCGATTTCGTCGCCACGATGCGCGGCGCCGGCTTGACGGTGCTGTTCCTGCCATCACCGGCGGACATCGAGGCGACATACGAAGACATAGGTCTCGTCGGCGAAGCCACCGGCCATCCGGACGAGGCGGGCGCGATCATCACGGCGATGATCTCGGAGATCGGTGATATCGAGGCGAGCGTGGAAGGAGAGGTCGGCCCGACCTTCTATCACGAGTCCGACAACACCTACTACAGCGTAGGTCCCGGCAGTTTCATCGCTGACCTGTACGAAGTACTCGGAGCAGAGAATATCGCCGACTCGACGGGGCAGGCCTATCCGCAACTCAGCGCTGAGGCGATCATCGCGGCGGACCCCGAAGTGATCATCCTGGCTGACGAGGGATTTGGCGAGAGCGCAGACACAGTCGCTGCGCGGCCGGGCTGGAACGTAATCGATGCCGTGGAAAACGACCGCATCTACGGTCTCGATCCTGATATTGCCAGTCGCGCAGGCCCTCGTATCGTTGACGCTCTGCGCCTGCTCCAGGAAGCGCTGTACCCGGACCTGTAACGCATGAACGTACTCCGCCGGACACGTACAGCAGACCTCGCGGCAACAACCGCGGATGAGCTGCTGGACGCTGTCCGCGGGGCGCTCTGGCCACGCCTCGCACTGGGTACCGCCCTCTTGCTTACAGCGGTGCTTCTCGGCCTGGCCATCGGCCCGACGACCATCTCCCCGCTTGATACCCTGCGAGTGTTGCTGTCGCACGCGGGAATCGCCAGCGATGACAGCGTCTCGACTGCGTCGCAGACGATCATCTGGGAAGTTCGCCTACCGCGCGTGCTATTGGCCGCCGTGGTCGGCGCCTCGCTGGCGATGAGCGGCGCTACCTACCAGGGCGTCTTCCGCAACCCGCTCGCGGACCCATATCTGATTGGCGTTGCCACGGGTGCGGCTCTCGGCGCGACGATCGTGGTGATATCGGATACCAACGTTGCCTGGCATGGGCTGAGCCTGCTACCCCTCGCGGCGTTTTTGGGGGCGTTGGCTTCGGTCGCCGTGGTTTACGGCGTGGCGCGCGTCGGCCCTACGGTCCCCGTCACTACGCTGATCCTCGCGGGGGTGGCCGTGTCAGCGCTGAGCACAGCGATCACCTCGTACCTCATGATCCACAACACGACCAATGCCGGCCTGGTCTTCTCCGTAACTCTCGGCAGTTTCAACACCGCCACGTGGTCGAAGCTGTTGTGGGTGCTGCCGTATGCCATCCCAGCCGCAATCGTGATCCTGGCCCATCGGCGCATCATCAACGTGCTCAGCCTGGACGAAGAGCAGGCCCGCTATTTGGGCATCGACGTGGAGCGGACGAAGCTTCTCTTGCTCGGCGTCTCGTCGCTGGCCGCGGCAGCAGCAGTGTCCGTCGGCGGGACGATTGGTTTCGTTGGCCTCATCGTCCCTCATGCCATTCGCCTGGTCTGGGGGCCGGACAACCGCTTCCTCCTGCCAATGTCGATGCTGATAGGGGGGGCGTTTCTGATCACGGCAGATATCTTTGCGCGAACGCTGGACCGACCCGCCGAGATACCAGTTGGGATCATCACGGCCTTCTGCGGCGTGCCGTTCTTCTTGTACCTGCTACGCCGGGCGAAGACGGGGGCTTACTGGTGATCAATCCCGCTCCGAAGCCGATGCCGCGATTGTCGGTGGAGGAACTGACCGTTGCCTACTCCAGCGGTGGACGAGACATCGTTGCCCTGCGAGACGTGACGCTCCACCTCGAGGCCGGCGAGATGCTGGGCCTGGTTGGACCGAACGGGTCCGGCAAGACGACGTTCATCCGCGCCGTAACAGGCGCGGTGAAACCAGTGTCAGGCGCCGTTCGCGTGGGCGCGGTTGACGTGACGTTGGTCAGTCAGCGGGACCTGGCTCTACAGATCGCCGTCGTGCCGCAGGACCCGGTCCTGCCGCCTGCTTTCGCGGCCCTCGAATGCGTGCTCATGGGCCGTACACCTCACCTCCGTCTTCTGCAGAACGAAGGACCGCGCGACCTGGAAGCCGCGCGCCGGGCGATGACCGCCACCGACACCTGGCAGTTCGCCGACCGGCTGCTAGGCGAGCTATCCGGCGGCGAGAAGCAACGGGTGGTTGTCGCGCGGGCGCTGGCGCAGGAGACGCCGGTCCTGCTGCTCGACGAACCGACGGCGCACCTCGACATCGGCCATCAGGCATCTGTTTTACGGCTGGTGCGCGATGCCGCGCGCAACGACGGCAAGGCAGTGCTGGCGGTGGTGCACGATCTAACGCTGGCTGCACAGTATTGTGACCGATTGGTGATGCTTCGTAGTGGGGCGGTCGTCGCTTCCGGGACACCGACTCAAGTGTTGGAAGTGGCTCTGCTTCGAGAGGTCTATGGAGCTGCCGTGGACGTTTTCCCGCACCCCGTAACCGGGCGTCCGGTTGTGGCGTCGGGGGACGACGGCTAGACTGGCGGCGAGATGCCGGACGCCACTCCTCCTAAGTCGCAGGTCTACACGCGCACGGGCGATGCCGGCACAACCGCCCTCTTCGGCGGCGGCCGCGTGCCGAAGGACCACCCACGCGTCGAGGCTTACGGCGCGGTCGATGAGCTGAACTCGGCAATCGGTGTCGCGATCGCCTTCATGAGCGATGAGAAGCTCTTCGGCGAGCTGACATCGGTTCAAAACGAGCTGTTCAACATCGGCGCAGAACTGGCCAGCGAGTCCGGCAACGAGAAGTCCGCCGAGTTCGGGCGCCTGTTCACAGATGCGGGCGGGAAGATTGGCTTGCTCGAATCGCTGATGGACACGCTCGATTCGCAGCTTCCTCCGCTGACAACGTTCGTCCTACCATCGGGCTCGCAGGCGGGGGCCCTACTGCACCTTTGCCGAACAGTCTGCCGGCGTGCAGAGCGTGCCGTCGTCTCGCTAGGTCACACCGAGAGGGTCAACCCGGACCTCGGCCGGTATCTGAACCGCCTGTCTGACCTGCTGTTCGTGATGGCCCGCCACGTTAACCAGGCGGACGGCTGCCCCGAAACGTCCTGGCAGAAGCGTTAGAGCTTTCGCGGGTTTAGACGCTTCGGGTCCTTGAGGAATCCGCGCTTTTTCATCTCCGCGGCCAGCTTTGGCGGGATCGGACGGCACGCGCATTCCCGGGAGTGTTCCGCGTGCCAGGCCATGCGTTGCTCCAGTGTGGGACTCGTGGGCATGCGATGAGCTTTGTGCCATGCGGCGTTCACGGAGCCAGAGTACCCGAATTCAGGGAGGGAGCTGTTAGCGGGCGGCTTCCGTGGCGAGCATCTCGCGCAGCTTCTTGAGCGTGCGGAAGATGATCACGCGGACGTTCGGCTCCGAGAGGTCCATGATCTGGGCGATCTGCGCGTTGGACAGCTCGGCGTCGAACTTCAGGGAGATGATGTCTTGTTCTCGTTGCGGGAAGCCACGGACCATTCGCGCCAGGTCCTGCATCTGCTCTTGCTTGAGAACCTCGGATTCAACAGAAGCGCTGTGTGGGGCGATCTCCTGCATCACTTCCGGATCGACGACAGTCTCGCGCCCGTTCTTGCGGGCCTGGCTGATGATCACGTTCCTGGCGATGGTGAAGAGCCACGTAGCGTAGGCGGCCTCACTGCGCAGGGACTCCGCCTTCGTGAATGCGCGCTCGAATACTTCCGAGACCATGTCCTCTGTTATTGCCGTGTTGCCGACGCGTGCGTAGACGTAAGCAAAGACGCGTGGGAAGTACTGACGGTACTTTTCAGAGAAGGCCTCCAGCGCGGGGGCCTGAGCGGCCTTACTGAGCATGCGTCAGGCTCTTACCTTCGTTGGTAGACACACTTTGGCGTCACGTGCATAATGACACCTGAATTTCATAACGGTATAACCTATGGTAGTTTCGGGGTTCACGCATTACTCTCCCGATGAATCTCGAAGAAGGCCGGATTTCACTGTAATGGACGTTGTGGAAAACCTGTCAACGCTCTGCAAGACAATAAACGGGAGAAATTAAGAGGCTAACATAATGCCGCGCAAGTGGAACTTTCTCAGCAACTACGGCCTCGTCCTCACCCATCTCTTCCAGAACTCATCCGCTACCCTGCGAGAGATCGCCCGCGGCACCGACCTCACGGAACGCGCCGTTTACCAGATAGTCCGTGAGCTGGAAGAAGGCGGATTCATCGAGAAGAAGCGCGTAGGCCGCCGCAACACATACAAGGTCAACCAGGCGGCGCTCTTCAGCTTCCCTGTCTACCAGGGGTTAAACATCGCGCAGATGGTTACCGCTCTCCGTGGTTTCCTGGAGACGCAGCCGCGTCCGGCCTCCGTCAACTAGCGGCCCAGGGTTACAGTCAAGAATCTCCCCTCGTACGTCCAGCTCTTGGCGCTTGCATAGCCGACGTCATCCGGTAGCGTGAGCACGCAGCGGCGTCCGTTCAGGTGGACGGCTACGCCTTCCTCAACCTCCTCCAACCGCAGGTCATCGCGGTTGGCGAACGGCAGGAAGACGCGAAGCTCCCAGTTGTTGCCCATTCGACCCACGGAGTGCTCCTCCGTAGGGGCAAGGAAATCCGCCGCGGTCTTCCCCCAGATCCCCCGCGCCAGGCCTGTCAGCCGCTTGATACCGGTCGGGTTCGATTCCTGCAGGTCCACGCCGATGACGGCCGGTCCCGGCGATAGCTCCGCCAGTTCGGCCATAGCCTTCGTCTGCTGTTGCTTGAAACCATCGAAGAAATCGGCTGTCAGTGATTGCGGCAGGAGCTGGTTCGCGACAACCGCGTCCACCCGGAAAGAAAAGAGCCCCAGCACAGCCAGCGCTTCTGAGACTCGTGCCACGGCGTTCGGTGAGGCGATAGTCACCAGCCGCACCGTTGTCGTTTCCGGGTCGGTGAGCAGGTCCCGCAGGTTCGCCAACCGGCCGAGCAGGTCCCGTCCGGTCTCCAGCACCTCCTCGCCCGCAGCGACCGTATCGGCCGCGAACGCGCGCAGGAACGGTTCGAAGACCGTCTGCTGCCGGGGTGCGAATAGCTTGTCCAGCCATCTTGCGGCCGCATCCAGGCCGGCTGGCAAATCCAGGAAGTGTGCTAGCGAGCCCGCGTCCACGACCACCGCCTCATACTTCTTTGACGCGATCAGGCTCTCTAGCTCCAGCAGCACGCCGATGCCGTTTACCCCCGGAACGGAGGAGAGGTCGTCCGCCAGCTCCGGGTCCATGTTCCGGAAGTCCATGAGCATGGCCAGGAAGTCGCGGAACTCGTCGTGTGCCGAAAGCCCGCCGTGCGCTTCCACGCACTCCACGTTGTCTGCAACGGCTTTCGGCTCGACGTCGAGGGCCTGGCCGAGGACAGCGCCGATTCCACGTTCCAGTCCGAAAGCGAGCGTTGGCCTGGAAGAAGCACCTAGTAGACAGGCGGTGCCAGCAGCGATCGTGCTTGCGCCGCTTCCGCCAGTACCCGAGAACAGGATGACCCTCATCGTGAGTGGCACGATGATAGCACTCGTAAGGCTGGCACATTATCAACATCACCGTTTTCGCGTGTGCGCGTTGTAATTTCCAGTGGTACAAACTCCGGGCCCGCTCGAAGAATCGCGTTCGGGCAGCGGCTTTCTCTTCAACGTAAACATTGTCTTCCTGTCGCAGATCGCCATCTACGGCTTCGCGTTCGGACTGCGGATCGTCCTCGCGCAGGGCCTCGGTGACGAAGGGCTGGGCACCTATTCGCTGTTCTTCGTCGGCATTCTTGTTGCCGGGGGAGTCGCAAATCTCGGTGTGGGCCTCGGCAACATCTACTTCCTGAACAAGTCCACGTATGATCTGCGGACGCTGCTCTCGAATAGCCTCGCCGTCATTCTCTGGACGGCGATCGCGGGGTGGGCCTTCGTGCTGGCCTGGGCCGCTGTCTTCGGGCGCGAACTTTTCATTGAAGGGGATGCTTACTGGCTGTGGGGGCTGGCGCTTCCCGCAGTCATCGCATACACGATTCTGACCTCGTTCCTGCACGGACGCAGCCGCTTCGTGGCTTTGCAGACAGTGGCAGTACTGCAGGGCGCCATCGCACTCTCGGCGCTCACCGTCCTCGATGCGATGGGCGAGCTTGACGTCGGGACTGCCATCGCCGCTTGGACGGCCTCCTTCCTGATCGTCGACCTTGTCTGCCTTGTGACCATCGGCCTCGGGAACATCGACGCAGGCACGGTGGTCCGGCCCGATATGGCAGCGTTGCGCGATCAGGTCAGGTACGGCGCGCAGGGCCAGCTCGCAAACATGGCCGCCCTGTTCAACTATCGCCTGGACCAGTACCTGGTCGCAGCGTTCGTTTCAACCGCTGCGGTTGGCCATTACACGGTTGCCGTCGGGCTCGCGGAGAGCGTCTGGTGGATATCGACTGCTGTCGCCCTCGTCATGCTTCCCCGTTTAACAGCGATGACCGAGAAGGCGGCGCAGGAGGTAACGCCTCTTGTCTGCCGCAATACCCTCCTGATCAGCATCCTCGCTGGGATCGGGGTGATAGCGGTAGCACCAGCAGCCATCCCTGTCCTCTTCGGTGACGAGTTCTATCCGGATTCGTTCTGGCCGCTACTGCTCCTAATGCCGGGTATTGTCGCCGCCAGCGCCTCGCGCGTGCTGGGGAGCTATCTTTTCAGCCAGGGGAAGGTCATCTACAACACTTTCGCCTCGGTCATCGCCCTCGTCGTCAGCATCGGGCTGGACTTCATCGCCGTGCCGCTGTTCGAAGTCGAAGGCGCCGCAGCGATGTCCTCGATCGCCTACGTCTGCGCGCTGATTGCCACGCTCTACTGGTACAGGCAGGTCTCAGGCGGGTCCATACGGGAGGCGCTTCTGCCTCGCCTGGATGACCGCGAGCACTACATGCGGATCCTGAGGCGAGTCTCAGGACGAACGAAGCCGCTCCCGCATGACCAGCCAGACGAACACGGGTAGCGCAAGTTGCCGGCGCCAACGAGATGGCTGACGGAGGAGCCGGTACAGCCACTCCAGTCCCGAGCGCCGCATCCAGTTCGGGGCCCGGCTGACCGCACCGGAAATGAACGTGAAAGACCCGCCTTCCGCCACGGCAACCTTTACATTGAGCCGGGGCAAGTTCTCCGCGATCCACTTCTCCTGGCGCGGGAAGCCCATCGCGACAAGAAGCGCGTCCGGCCTGGCCGAGTTGATCTCCGCGATGACGCCCTGATCCTGCTTCAGGTAACCTGGCCGCGCGCCCTTAATCCGAAGAGACGGGAGTCTCGATGCGATCTGCTTCACACTGCCGCGTGACTCTTCCGGCGTCCCGCCCAGCAGGTACACGCTCAGACCGGCGCGGTCCAGGGCACGCAACATCTCCCACGTGAAATCGACCCCGTGCATTGCCTCGGGAAACTTGCCGCGGAGCACCTCCGGCCGTAGCACTAGCGAGAACAGCGACAGCGGCAGTTGCAGCAGCGCGCGAGCTGTCCCACCTTCTAGCGAGAGGTAATGAGACGCCCAGAGGATTCCCACTCCATCCGGCAGGCATAAGGAGGCTTTGTTCAGCAGTTGCCTGATCGCCGGATCGCCGCTGGCCGCCGGAAGGAACTCCGAGTAAGGCTTGACGACGTAAGACTTGGAATCTGCCTGCCCTAACCTGACAACCATATCCGCTGCTTCCAATCTCGTGAGCGCGTGAAAGTTCACCCCCAGAACATCAACAATTCGCGGCTCAGGCATTGGCGTTCAGACCGGCAAGCACACTGTCCAGGCTGCGGTAGGCGACTTCTGCTACGTACCGCGCACGGACGAGCGCGCGGCCGTTCTGGCTCAGTACCTTCCAGCGTGACGGGTTCTGAAGAAGATCGACGACTGCGTCGGCCATCGCCTGGTCGCTTCGAGCCATGATTATGTGCTCGCCAGGCACGACGTCCAGGCCTTGCGCCGATTGAGGGCTGGCCACCACCGGCAGCCCCCGCGCGAACGCGTTCAGCACTTTCAGGCGCGTCCCCCCGCCACTGCGCGAAGCGTCGACGAAAACCCGTGCGGTGGCGTAAAGAACTTCGGGATCGTCGATATCGCCGACAAACTCCGCGCCGGGCGTAGAGGTCACCTTCTGCGCAAGCGACTTCGGTGCTCCTCGTCCACCGACGATCAATCGTGACTCGGGCACACGCTTGTGCACCTCGGGGAAAACGCTGGAAGCGAAACGATCCACGCCTTCCATGTTCGGTTGCCAACTCAGAGTCCCGATGTAGAGGATCACCGGCTCCGTCGCATCGAAAGCCAGCACCGGCAGGTTGAGCAGGGTACGGTCAGGGATGTTTGGCAGAACGTGGACGCGAGAAACGTCCGCGCCGAGCCCTGCCAGTGACCGGCGGTCGTTCTCAGACACGGCGAAGACCGCATCGAACCGAGTCAGTATTTCGCGTTCGTAGGTCCGAACCCGCTCCGCCTCCTTGCTGGCAACCGATTTGCGCGGCCCCGATTCCAGCTTCGCCTGGCGCTCCCACAGCTCGAACTCAGCGTTGTGCTCGTGCATGAGCTTCAAGCCTTCGTAGTCCGGTGGGAGGTACTGGGCCATCAGCCAGCTATCGACGAAGATGGCGTCTGGCTGCCAGCCGCGGACGCTGTCGTAAACAAGCTTCTGCATGTGCGGGCTACGGTTGCGCTCGATGCTGAGCGGCACCTTCGAAACGTAGCTACGGACCAGGTTCAGAGCGCTCCGGCCTTTGCTCTGTTCAGTCGTCAGCACCTCGCCGAATTCGCGAGCCCAGGCGGCCTGTTCTGTCGTCAGCGCCGACCGGCGGAAACAGATGAGGCGCACGTCATACCGCTTGCGCAGGTAATCAAGGATGCTCAGCGTCTTTATCGTGCCGCCGCTATCCGCCGGGAACGGAAACTGGGAGGCGAGGAAGAGGATGCGAGGCCGCCCGGCTACTTCCGGGCCAGGTTTCCTGCGGCGAGGAGCGCTAACGCGCCCCTTTCTTGCTGATGACGAGGACAACAGTCTTCAGGAGGATCTTGAGGTCTTGTGTGATCGGATGGTCGGCCACATATCGCAAATCGTACTTCACTTTCTCGTAATGGGTCAGATCGGAGCGCCCGTTAACTTGCGCCAGCCCCGTCATGCCCGGCTTCACCTGGTGACGCTGGCGGAACTCAGGCGGCCAGGCGGCCACGATCTCCGGCATGTCGGGCCGGGGACCCACGAGGCTCATGTCCCCCTTCACGACATTCACCAGCTGAGGAAGCTCGTCTACCGTAGTCTTCCGTAGCGTCCAGCCGATGGCAGTCGCGTGCTTCGGTCGGCCACGCGGACTCAGCAGGCGCCGCATAAGGTCGCCCGTGGGCAACCTTTCGGCTAGGTCGCTGCCGGCCCGGTTGTAGTGCATTGTGCGGAACTTCAGGAAGCGAAAACCTTTACCGTCCAGCCCGATGCGGTCTTGCTTGATAAGCACGGGACCTGGCGACTCCAGCTTGATAAGCAGCGCAGCGAGAGCGTAAATCGGCCAGAGAACACCGATCATCAGCCCTGCGATCCCGATGTCCATCGCCCTCTTCGTGGGTAAGGTCGGGCCAGTGACAACGTCGCTCGGAATATCTGGGTATGCCTCCGCCGGGGGGGCGATTGCTTTCGCCTTTGCTGCGGGAGCGGCGGTCGGATCCCGCTTCAGCGAGTCAAAGCGTCGATCCAGCGCATCCGAGTAGCTGTTCTTGCCAGGCGCTGGTGCCTCGGCCCCGGCAGACGCGGCCAGCATTCGCAGGATCTCGTTATCATCGCGGCTCATGCGGAAGCCCAAGCCTTCGATGTTAGCCGCATATGATCCACCAATGCCTCTCGCCATGGGCGGAGCTTCACACCGAGTGCCGCTGCCCGATTGTTGGCGAGCGTCGAGTGCACGGGCTTACTAACGAGCAGGTTCAGGGACTCTTGCGTTGTCGCTTCGACTGGAGCATCCACATTGGCCAGACGAAGTACTTCCTGCGCCCACACGAAGCGTGAGCACTCTCCCTCGCCGGCCAGGTGATAGACGCCGAACTCTTTCGTCTGGATGAGCCGCGCAATCGCGTCCGCAAGGTCATTCGTCCAGGTGGGCGATGCGATTTCATCCGTCACCACGCGCAGCTTTCCGTGCTCTTTCGCGTTCTGGAGGATCTTCTCCGGGAAACTAGCACGCCCCTGGCCGTACACCCAGCTGGTGCGCACGATGTAGTGCAGGTCCAGCATTTCGCGCACCGCGACTTCGCCTGCCAGCTTGGAGTGGCCGTAGGCGTTAATTGGGTTAGGCTCATCATCTTCGCCATATGAGGTGCCCTTCTCACCGTGGAACACTTCATTCGAGCTCACGTAGACCATGGCGGCGCTTGCCTCGCGGCAGGCTTCAGCTACATTTCGCGCACCCTCCGCGTTCACGAGCATCGCTCGCTCGGGATCGCGCTCACAGGCGGCGGTGTCCGTCCACGCTGCCGAATGAATGACGGCCTCGGGCCTGGCGCCAGAGATGGCCACCCCAACGGCGGCGGCGTCAGTGATATCGAGGTCCGCGTGGACGAGCGCGGTAACGTCGTGGGCTCGCAAAGACTCCTGTAGCGCGATGCCCAGCTGCCCGTTCGCGCCGGTGATCAGTATTCGCATTGTTCTATTTTGCCCTATCGGGCGTTCGTGAGGGAGCGGCTTTACTTAACGATCCCCTGCTCGAGCTCTTCCTGCGTGTACTCGACCTGCTCGTCCTTCAGATTAGGGTCGTACGGCGGATCTGGGTAGTTCACCAGCCAGCCTTCTTCGTCGCCGATGTTCTCGAGGCCGGTGGCGACTTCCTTCGGGATGAACAGACGCTGCGGCTTGGAGATGTCGGTCGCGTCCAGGACGTGCTCCTGGCGCGACCATCGGGTCTTGCCGTCTTCGCCCCGTTCCTGCGTGTAGAGGATGATCCGCATCCGTCCGCGGAGGCAGACATAACGGGCGGCACGGATCCGGTGCAGGTGATAGCCCTTGAATGCTCCGGGCTTCGCGGCCGACAAGTAAACCTCGGTCTTCTCTCCCGCGGCGTCCTTGAACATCTCGATCAGGAAGCCGTTCTCGTTGCCGTGATGGTCCTTCGTGAGGACATACTTGGCTGGCTCGGTGCCGATCCTGTCGATCGTCATCGGTCGCCGCCATACGGCTTCGCGGTCGCCAGTCGCTCCCCGTACTGTTTCTCGTAATACTCCTGGAACTCGCCCGAGCGCACCGATTGCCACCACCAGGGGTTTTCCTCGTACCAACGTACCGTCGTCTCAATCGCGGACTGGAAGTCGTGGGTTGGTGACCAGCCCAGCTTTCCGACCTTGTCGAAACTGACGCCGTAGCGGCGGTCGTGGCCGGCGCGGTCGGTGACATATCGGATCAAGCTGCGCGGCCGGCCGACAAGGTCGAGGATCAGTTCCGCGACCTCGATGTTGTAACGGTGGTTCTTCGCACCGACGTTGTATACCTCGCCCGGCTCACCCTCGTGGAGCAGCAAGTCCAGGGCCGCGCAGTTGTCCTCGACGAACAGCCAGTCGCGCTGCTGCTTGCCGTCTCCATAGATGGGTAGAGGCAGGTCCTGCAGGGCGTTCGTCGTGCAGAGCGGAACGAACTTCTCGAGGTGCTGTCGCGGTCCCACATTGTTTGCTGGTCGCGCCATCACGACCGGCAGCCCGTAAGTCTCGATGTAAGCGATCACCTGCATCTCCGCACCGGCCTTTGCCGCTGAGTAAGGACTGCGAGGGTGCAGCAGGTCCGTCTCGACCGAAAACTGGCCATCAGGGACATCGCCATACACCTCGTCGGTGGAGATGTGCAGGAACTTCTTCAAGCGCTTGCTGGAGCGCGCCGCTTCCAGCATGACGACTGTGCCCAGCACCTCGCTGCGGATGAACTCTCCCGACTCCATCAGCGAGCGGTCCACGTGGCTTTCGGCCGCGAAGTGGACGATGTAGTCCGCATCTTCGGCAAGCGCGCCTGCCGCCTCCGCGTCGCAGACGTCACCCTTGACGAAGCGGTAGCCTTCGTCGTTCTCGACCTCGCGCAGGTTGTCCGGGTTGCCGGCGTAAGTGAGCTTGTCGAGGTTGATGATCCTTGCATCGGGCCGCGTCGCCAGGAGCCGCCGGATAAAGTTAGAGCCGATGAACCCGCAGCCACCGGTGATCAGGTAGGTGCTAGCCATCGGGCATCTCGATCCTACTGTGGTCGCCCAGCGTCAGGCTGTACGAGCCGCTGGGAGATCCACCGCCGATTAGCTCAACGCTGCGGCCGATCATGCTCTTGGCCACAGGCCAGTGAAGGTCCTCCAGGCGGCTGTCTTCCATCACGATGCTGTCCTCGATCCGGCAGCCTTTGATCCGGCAGCGCGCATCGATCGCCGTGTTCTCTCCGATGTACGAGTTGATGACCACGCTGTCTCGCCCAATAATCAGCGGGCCCCGTAATATGCTGTCTTCGATTCGTGCGCCGGCTTCGATCACGACGGGTCCATGGACGCGCGACTTCTCGTCTATTGAGCCTTCGCGGCGGTCATCCATCGCAGCCAGCACTGTCCGGTTCGCGTTCAGCATGTCGTCCATCTTCCCGGTGTCGATCCAGTAGCGGTCCATGACTTCCGCGTCCACCCGGCGCCCGCGGTCGATCAAGCCCTGGATAGCGTCCGTAATCTCGAGTTCGCCGCGGGCTGACGGGTTGAGCGTCTTGATCACCTCGTGGACCGCAGGATCGAACATGTAGATGCCGATGACGGCGAGGTTCCCCATCGGCTCCTTCGGCTTTTCGACGATGCGGGAAACGCGCTCGCCGTCCATCTGCGCGATTCCGAAGGCCTCCGGGTTTGGCACCGGGTGCAGCAGGATCTGCGAGCAGTCACCGTTTGCCATGAACCGCGCGACATGGGACTTGATCCCACCCATTACGAAGTTGTCGCCGAGGTAGAGCACGAATCGTGAGTCGCCGAGGAAGTCCTTCGCTGTGGCCACCGCGTGCGCAAGTCCCAGCGGTGCGTCTTGCTCGATGTAGGTGATCGTCGCGCCGAATTGCGAGCCGTCTCCGCATGCAGCCTTCACCTGCTCGCCGGTGTCACCGATGACGATCCCGATGTCCGTGATGCCGCTCTCCACCAGTTGCTCGATCGTGTAGAAGATGACCGGTTTGTTGGCGATCGGGACCAGTTGCTTGGCGTTCGTGTAAGTGAACGGACGCAGGCGGCTGCCTTTGCCGCCGCTTAGCACGAGGCCCTTTATTGCACCGTCGCCATCGCCACCCGTGCCGGTGCCCGTCTTTCGCTTCGTAGTGGTCTCTGTCGTAGCCATACGGTTAGAGTAACGGGCGTTCCCGCGGTTGGTTGCGCGCGTGCCAAAAAAGGGCTCGCAATTCGGCCCACGCTCGTGTGATGTGTTTCGGGTGCTTGGCGAAGTACGCAGGACCGTACACGAAGACGTTCATCGCCAACGCTGTCGCGAATTGCAGCGGCGTTCCCCGCTTGCGGACGAATAGCAGCGCGTTTCGCCGGTACAGGTAATGGAACCGGGCGTTGGGCGTCCGGGAGCGCTCCGCCTTGTGCCATATGCGTGACTGTGGCACGTAGTAGCAGCGTAGGCCCGCCTCTCGGGCCCGCCAGCACCAGTCCGTCTCTTCCCAGTAGGCAAAGTACTGCTCGTCGAACAGCCCGACCTTCTCGAGCGCGGTGCGGGGGATTAGCATGCACATCCCGTCGGCATAGTCACGTCGGGCCACCTTCTCAAACTGGCCTTGGTCCTCCTGGCCTCGTCCCACCTGCCGCGCCACGCCTTTCCAGATGCTCACCTTCCCACCGGTCGAATAGATCGTGCGCGGTTCAGCATAGAAGTACGTCTTCGGGTTGGCCGCTGCGAGCTTCGGCAGCTTCTTCGCTTGGTCCAGGAGTTTCGCGAGGAACGAGGGCTCCACGATCACGTCATTGTTGAGCAGCAGAAGATAGTCAGGCTTCGACTCCAGTGCACGCTTGATGCCGGCGTTCATCCCGCCCGCGAACCCACGGTTCTCCGGCAAACGGACGACTTCGATCATCTCGCCGTACTCGCGCTGCAGTATTGTCGCTTCGTCCGCCTTCGAGCCGTTATCCACGAGCACGATGCCGTTGCTGTGATAGTCGGCCGACCGGAGGCTGTTCAAGCACTCGCGTGTGTCAGCGAGTCCGTTCCAGTTGAGGAGAACTGTGACGACGGTTGGATTTTCAGGCATAAAACAATGCAGGGACGCATTGTCCCGCTTGAAACCAACCTTAACCCCGCTCATAGTCTCCGGCAACCCGCAGAACGAACGATATAATGTTGCAAATGGCCCCCGCCTGCGCACCTGCGCCTCTATACGCTAAGGCCTTAGCGTGACGGAAACCCGTATCGAATCAGACGTCCTCCTCAGCCTGCCCTTCGATCACTACGAGCGCTATGCGCTCACGAAGCGCATTGTGGATGTCGCCCGCTCATACCTGAAAGGGCGCCTCACAGTGCTGGACGTCGGTGGTCACTACAGCTCACTCAAGCACTTCCTGCCAGACGACTCGGTCACGTTGGCCGATCCCCAGGCGCCGCCGGACTTCACCTATCGCGACAAGATTCCCTTCGAGTACGACGAATACGTCGTAGCTCTGGGTGGTTCGCTTCCCTTTCCTGACGGCTCCTTCGATGTTGTAACCGCCCACGACACCCTTGAGCATGTCCCGCCGGAATACCGCGCTGCTTTTCTCCGCGACCTGATCCGCGTCAGCAGGGGAATCGTGGTCATCAACGGACCGGTGCACAACCCTCAGGCCGCGGCCGCTGAGGTGAGACTCGCGCGCTTCCTGGAGAACGTGCGCCTCGGGCACAACGTCTCTCTTGAAGAGCACCTTACGCTCGGCCTGCCGGACCCAGATGAGATCGAGCGCGTTCTCCGCGAAACCGGTCGGGAAGTATTTAGCCTCTCCAACGGCAACCTGGCACTCTGGCTGTTGATGATGGGCCTGAAGCACTACCTCATGGCAATCCCGGACTCCGAACCCGTGCACGAAGAGATCGACCGTTCATACAACAAACTGCTCACATCCCTCCCTCTGGGTGGAGTCCGTTACAGACGAGCCTACGTTATCGCCGCAGACCCCACCATCGCGGGCGCCCTCAACGATATTGAAGACGCCGTCAGTCGGGACTCCCTAGCCGAGCGTTCGACCGAGCCAGCCGCCGTTGCCAGACTTCTCGACAATCTTGAATCACATGCGATCGGTCTGAAAGACGATCTCCAGCAACTCGTTCAGGTGACGGCAGAGGCCGGCCTTCTGCGCGCGACACTGGCCCGTCGTGAACGAGAACTGGCATCGACGGAGGACGCCCTTCGCGGAACAACTCGGGCTCTGCAGGAAACACAGCACGTACTGAACCAGGTCACTGGTTCAATCGGTTACCGCGCACTGGAGGGCTACCGGGGAGCGATGCGCTTCGTCTTTCCGCCGAACTCGGTGCGAGGGGTTCCCTATCGCGCGATTACTAGGTCGGTGCGTGCCGCGGGAAGGGGTGCGCGTGACGCCGGCCGGCTTGCCCGCCGCAGCCGCCGTGTCATCGAACGGGAAGGCTGGGGCGGTTTCCGCCGCAAAGCGTGGTCACGGCTGGTCCGGCGGACAGCGCGCCCTGAAGGCAAGTCGATTACTTACGAGGAGTGGATCCGGCTGACGGAGCCAGGTGCGGATGAGATGGAACGCCAGCGCAAAGCACAGCAGACGCTCCCATGTCGGCCACTAATCAGCATCGTCACGCCGGTCTGGAACCCGTCCACACAGCTCCTCCGCGAGACGATCGAGTCTGTCCGGTCACAGACCTACGACAACTGGGAGCTCTGCCTTGTCGACGGTGCCTCGGAGGTGCCTGGCGTCCGAGATTCCCTGGAGGAAGCCGCCGCGGGCGACTCGCGGATCCGCGTACGTTACCTGGACTCTAACAAGGGCATCGTCGGCAACACCAACGAGGCGCTGGCGATGACCGGCGGCGACTACGTTGCGTTTCTGGACCACACGGACACCCTGGCGCCGAACGCTCTCTGGGAAGTGGTCTCGCAGCTCAACCGCGACCCGCGCACCGTCTGCATCTACTCTGACCATGACCTGATCTCTATCGCCGGCAAGCGCTACGAGCCGCTCTTCAAGCCGTCCTGGTCACCCGAAACGATGCTCAGCGCCAACTTCGCGACACATCTGTGCGTCATCCGATCGGATGCAGTGCGGGAGACCGGCGGACTCCGCCCAGAAACCGAAGGCGCGCAGGACTGGGACCTCATCCTTGGCGTGGGCAGGATCAGCGACCGAATCGTCCGCATTCCAAGGGTGCTTTACCACTGGCGAGCCGACTCTTCGTCAACCCTTACATCTGGCTCCACCAAAGACTACGCGATCGCCGCCCAGGACCGCGTGCTTTCGGAGCACCTACAAGCACTCGGCGTCGACGCGACTATCGAGCGCGATCCATCCGGTGGCCCACGTATTCGCTGGCAGCTCGACCGCACCCCGAAAGTCAGCATCATCATCTGCACGAAGCACAACCGCAACGTGCTGGAGCCCTGCTTGCGTTCGATCACTCGTTCGACGTACCCCAACAAAGAAGTCATCGTCATCGACAACGGCGGTCGCACTTCCGAGCACGAGCAGTGGTACGAGGCTATCCGCGGCGACCTGGACCTGCGGGTGCTCTGGTGGCAGGCGCCGTTTGGCTGGACGGCGGTGAACAGCCTGGGCGCCCGCGAGGCCACCGGCGACGTGCTTCTCTTCCTGAACGACGATACCGAGGTGGTTCAGCCAGACTGGCTCGAGGAGATGGTTGGCTGGATCAACTATCCGGGAATCGGTGCGGTGGGCGCGCAGCTGCTGTGGCGCGACGGACGAATACAGCACGGCGGAGACGTGATCGGCATGAACGGGTTCGCCGACCACCTTTTTACCGGCGCGGGCCCCGCGGACTGGACGCTTTTCGGTTCCACTCGCTGGTACCGGAACGTATCGGCGGTGACGGGCGCCTGCCTGATGATCCGGCGCGACCTGTTTGAGAAGATCGGTGGCCTCGATGAGTCCTTCGTGCTCTGCGGCAGCGACGTGGAGCTTTGCCTGCGCGTGCGTCGAACCGGCAAACGAATCGTCTGTACGCCCTTCGCCGGTGTCCTCCACCATGAACGCGCGACTCGTTCTGGCTACGACGACCCGAACGACGTGTTCGCCTCTTTCTGGCGATACCAGTCCGCGCTCTTTGGCGGCGACCCCTACTTCAACCCGAACCTATCACTGTTCTCGCGAATACCGGCGCTCCGCCACCCTGAGGAGCCCAGCGCGCCTGTCATCGTCTCGCCCGTCGTCGGGCGCCCGCTCATCCCCGGAAAGCAAGGAGTCGAGAAGATGGAAGACGAAGCAACGATCCTGGCGGAGACCTGCCAGCTGATGCCCGGCGAAGTGGAAGCGACAAGACTCCTGCACGCCGTCAACCAGGCGCCTTTCGAAATCCGATCGATCAACTGGTTCATCCCCGATTTCGAGAGTCCTTTCTACGGTGGAATCCATACGATCCTCCGCTTCGCCGACCAATTCAAGCAAACCTTCGGTGTATCCAGCCGCTTCGTCGTCATGGGCAGCGGGCCGGAGCAGTACATCCGCTCCGGAATCGCGGCCGCCTACCCCTCGCTGGGGGATTCAGACATTTTCCTCGCCTCTCTAGACGAAGAGGACCTGCAAGACATCCCCTACGCGGACGCGACTGTCGCTACACTCTGGATCACCGCTTATGCGGTCTCGAAGGTCCAGAACACCAAACGCAAGTTCTACATGATCCAGGACTTCGAGCCGATCTTCTATCCCGCGGGCACTCTGTCCGCGCTCTCAGATGCAACTTATCGGTTTGGTCTGTACGGAATCTGCAACACGCACACGCTACAAAGCATTTACGAGACCGAGTATGGCGGTAAGGCGTACGGATTTGACCCTGCGGTCGACACCGGCCTTTTCCGCCCGCCGGAAGGCCCGCGTCGCAAGGACGACACGATGACGGTGTTCCTCTACGGGCGTCCAGGCCACTGGCGCAATTGCTACGAGCTTGCGGTCGCGACCATCCGCCGCCTTAAGCAGCGCATGAAGAAGAGCGTGCGCGTCGTTTCGGCCGGATCGTGGGTGCCATCGGGTGACAGCGAGAGCGCCTACCTTGTCGACAACCTCGGGTTGCTGGACTACCGCGAGACGGCAAAGCTGTACCAGACCTGTGATGTCGGCTTGACCTTCAGCATGTCCAAGCACCCGTCTTACCTTCCGCTCGAGTTGATGGCCAGCGGTGCCCTGGTCGTCACTAACGTCAACCCTTACGGCTCATGGCTCCTCAAAGACGGAGAAAACTGCTTGCTCGCTGAACCGACAGCGGAATCGCTCTGCGCCGCGCTGGAGAAAGCGCTCACCGACGACGAACTCCGCGCTAGCCTCACCGCTAACGCTGTCGCGGACATCCAGCAGAACCGCAGCGACTGGACGTCGAAGATCGAGGGCGCCTACCGTTTCATGTGCAACCCGGAAGGCCTCTAGGTGGCAGTTCGTCTCCGCTGGAGATTGTCGTAGCCGATGTAGGCAGCGGCAGCCACACTCCCGGCCAGCATTACCCAACCGATCCAGTACCAGACCGTCGGCCACGCTCGAAGCGCGGAGTAGCCAATGTCCGGATGCCCGGGGGGATAGGTCTGCTCGTAGCGGAAACCGGCAGGGTCGTCTACGGGGCAGTAAACCGCTGAAACAGGGTCACCCGGCCCGTCGGGTGCGGACACGGCTGGATCATCGTTGCTTTCCGAATACGCGACCACAGCGTTAAGTGCTACTCGTATCTGCCCCGTCAGTGGTTCGGGCAGGCCGTAAACCGCCAGAACTGTATTGAAGTTCGCCAGGTACACCGCCTGCTGTGTACCGGATTCGTGTGTGACCGACAGGGTCGACGGTGGCGAGTTGGCGAAGGCGATCGCGATGTGTTCGGCGCGGCAAGGTGAATCGAAAATGACCGTTGGCATAAAGGTACGCGCTTCCTGTAGCGGCTGGTCGATGACGGGTGCCACCGCGGGAGTCAGGCCAGAACTGGTGTAGGTGCTGTCGACGTAGTGCAGGCTAACCTCGCGTTCTGCGATGAGGATGAGCGCGAAGAAGGCGGCGAGTGCGATCAGTCCCAACTTCCGACCAAATGCTATGACCAATCCAGCTGGAACCCCGAGTGCGACGAGGCCCAGGGCTGGGTAGACGTGTCGTCCAAATACAGTGCCGACGCCGTCAACCAGCAAGTAGTTGATCGCCAGCTTCATTCCGAAGGCGATCGGGAACGCAAGGGCAAGAAGGACGAGAATTGCGGCTTCAGTAGCCTTGCGCCTGGCTGCAGAGACGAGGATCCCTAGCCCCATCGCTGCCATCGTCCCAAACTGGATGACCTTGAAGTACGTACTGTAGATCGTTAGGCTCCGCGGTTGAAGGTCCCAGAAACCGGTCAGCGAGTTCTTGAGGTGGACCTTCAACGAATGCCAGCTCACTGGTAGATCGTCCTGGATGAAGCCCGTGATCTCGTTAACTTCTTCACTCGCACTGTAGGAACCATAAGTTGCGAAGTTCCAGACTATGTAGGGCACCATCACGGCTATCGTGACTGCGCTGTAGACGACTCCCCACCTGATGAGGTCAGGCAGCGTCTCGCGACGAGTCAACAGTAGCCATACAAGAACGAGGCCGGTATAGACGGCGAGAGGAGGTGTGGTCGGCTTGGTTAGTAGCGCCAGCCCGAATAGAGCGCCGGCCACCGCGGCCTGGCGCATCTGCAGGCCGCGCAATGCATCTGCTACTGGGATCATAGCTGCGATGCAAACGGGAATGAGAAGCGCGTCGTTGTTGATGGACGCAGAGTTTGCGTTGAACCCCTGGATCAGGACGAGGAACGCCGGTGCCCCAAGCCAGATGACGGCGTGGTCTGGGAACAGCCGCTTGCCCAATAACCATAGCAACGGGATTGAGGAGAGTGTAACGATGATTGACGCGAGCCGAAGGGTGAAAATCGTAGCCGTGATTCCGAACGGGTCGGCGATCCAGTATACGGGCGTTAGCAGGGCATAGTAGGCAGGGCCTTGAACGCCACCGCCCTCGTACGAATTGCCGAAGACGCCCCAGTCAAAATCATCGCTGACGATGTAGCCTTGCGACTGGAAGGGTAGCGTGGGCGACTCTTTGGCGAATCCTTTAACGTCGAGGGAGATCTGGTCCTCGCCGACGATGGGCATTCCGTGCCCTCGTGCTAACGATTCGATGTACGAGTAATGCTGGGCCTCGTCGATTGGGTTCCAGACTTCTGTTGTGACCACCCAGTACGTGCCGCGAGCGAGCCCGACCAGCGCGATCAGACAAAGGAGTAGGGCGTGGGTTCGGTTGGGGATCCAGTCGCGCTCTTTGCGGGGAGTCTCATTGTCAGTCATGCACAAAAGGGTTGCCGTTCCTTGCGTCGAGAATCGCGGGTGCGCTTCCTTGTGTCAACGCATTGCTCGGCGCCGCAACCGCTTGCTACGCTAACCGGCGTGAACGAACCGATCCCGCTCGTACGACCGATGATCGGGCCGAAGGAGCGTGCCGCCGTCAATCGCGTCTTGCGATCCGAGCAGATCGCTCAGGGCCCAGAAGTTGAGGCGCTGGAGGCCGAGTTCGCGGCGATGTGCGGCACGTCGCACGCCGTCGCCGTGAACTCCGGCACTGCTGCACTCTTCGTGGCGCTGGGTGCCCACGGCATCGGCCCCGGCGATGAAGTCATCGTGCCCCCGTTCAGTTTCGTGGCTACCGCCAACTGCGTGCTTATGACAGGTGCACGACCGGTATTCTGCGACGTCCGCGAAGATGACTTCAACATCGACCCGGATCTGATCGGCGAGCACGTCACCCCGCGCACAAAGGCGATCATCCCGGTTCACCTCTACGGACAGTCGGCGGACATGACGCGAATCATGGAGATAGCAGCACGCTTCGGCCTCGCTGTGATCGAAGATGCTTGCCAGGCGCATGGCGCGGAGTGGAACGGCCGGCGCGTGGGCAGCTTCGGGACAGGAGCCTTCTCGTTCTATCCCACCAAGAACATGACCACCAGCGAAGGCGGCATGCTCACCACCAACGACGCGGGCATCGCCGAACGTGCCCGGCTTTTGCGGGCGCACGGGGCCGACCGGACGTATCACCACATCTCGCTGGGCTATAACTACCGGATGACGGACATCTCTGCGGCGCTTGGCCGCGTCCAACTCCAGCGCCTGCCTGAATTCACCCGCAAGCGCCGAGCCAACGCCCGCTACTACAACAAGTACCTGCGCGGCGTCATCACTCCGCGCGAGATCCCTGGCGCGACTCACGTCTATCACCAGTACACAGTCCGAGTCCCCGGCGGCCGCGACGCGCTGCGTGAGGCGCTGATCGCCGAGGGCATCGGTTCAGCGATCTACTATCCGCTGGCGATTCACCAGCAACCGCTGTACCGGAACCTTGGCTACGAGGATACGTGTCCGGTCGCGGAGCGCCTGTGCGGCGAGGTGTTATCGCTTCCCGTCTGGCCGGGGCTGAAACGTGAACACCGGGAGCGAGTCGTTGAAGCGGTCCTTGAGTGGGCGGCGGTCTCGGTCGGCTGAGCTACTTGGGCTCGTTCTGAACATCGAGCACGATTGCCGACAGTAGAAGCTGAAACCCCATGAGGAACGGCAGCACTGCCAGCATCACGGTCCCAGTGCTCGCAGTGTCCTCACCCAGCGATTCGATTGCGACCCACGTGCCGAAGAACAAGCTCCATATGAGGAGCAGTGTGCCGGAGAAGAGAAACAGCGCGATCGGGTGAAAGCTGAAGAAAACGTACTTCTCCCATACCCGCCGGAAAGCCCCTCTGATCATCACACGGAACGCTCTGGCCAGGAACGTCACCATGTTTATCCCCGACACCTCTTCCCCGTAGATAGCGGGGACCGGCACGTCCTTAACCCGGACATTGGCAAGGTTGTAGTGCAACAACATGCTGTTCTCGAACTCGTAACGCGGGCTGACATCGTCAAGGTCAACTCTCCGAAGGACTTCAGCGCGGACAGCAGTGTAGCCGTTCTGGCTGTCAGAGACGCTGTAGTAGCCCGTGGAGAACTTGTTTGCGATTGACATCAGTACGTTGCCGAAGCGTCGGAACGCGGGCATGGACTTCAGCGCCTCGCGGTGATAGAACCGGTTCGCTTTGGCACAGTCGCATTCGCCGTCCAGGACGGCGTCAACAAGCTTGCTCAGGTAACCCGGGTCGCATTGCGCGTCCCCGGACATGATGCAGAGGATGTCCGCTCCGGACTCCATGCCCCGCTTGAAGCCGCGGATGACCGAGTATCCGACACCGCGGTTCGGCTCGTTGCGCTCGAGAATGACCCGCTCGTCGTTGAGCGCTCTGACCGCATCGGAAGTCCCGTCGGCGCTTCCATCATCGACGATGATCGCAATGTCTACGAATTCCGGGAGAGTCGTGATGGTCCTGGCGATCAACTTCTCTTCGTTATACGCCGGGATGGAGACCGCTATCTTGTGGTTCCGGTACACGGGCCGTACTCAGAGCTCGCAGACCAGAACGATTTCCGCAGCGTTGGCTGGAAACTCCCGTCCGAGCTCGTAATAGGCGTCGATCAGCTCCTGGCTCCACGACTCTTCGATCTGGCGGTTTGATAGCGGCTTCAGAAAGTAGCCTTCCTTGTAGACCTGCCGCAGGCCGGATGCCGCAACGTCAGCCTCAAGAGCTTCCGGTGTGTAGACTCGTCGATGGCCGATCCGGACGTCGTCTTCGTTCAATGACGTGGGCTCCGGCAGTAGTCCCATCTTGACACCCGCCAACCGGTGCAGCGAAAGAGCGTTGGGAACGATAACGTGAATGCGCCCTTCGGGCGCCAGCCATGTGGCGGCGCGCTTGAGTATGCCAACCGGCTCCTCCACGTGCTCCAGGATGTGAGCCATTACGATGTTGGTGTAGCTCTCCGGCGGCGAAAAATCTTCGAATAGCGAATGGTGCGCTTTAACCGAAGGCATCCGGTCCCTTATCGCCAGCACGTAGTCGGCTGACCCATCAATGATGCTAGTGTTCTCGAAATGGGTAATGAGCTGCTCTGTCATGTGGCCGTCTGCGCTGCCCATTTCCAGCACGTTACCGGGAACGAAATGAGGCATCAGGGAGCGGAACCCGAACACCGCCAGCTGACTGTTCAGGCCTGTGCGATTCGTGTACCACTGCGCGACACTGCGGAGGCGTTCCTGCTCGGTGCTCATCCCGTCACCTCGGCCTCTCGCGTTCCGAACACGATGCGCTTGTCCTTCACGCTCATGCTGCTGCCCGCCGCCCAAGCAGAGCCTTTGGCAGCTCGCTCAGGGAAGCGATCGTGTGGTCGGCTCGCTCGCGCCCCTCGCCGAGCCGAACAGTCACCGCGCCGAGCGTGCGGCCCAGCTCGACATCGAAGTCCCCGTCACCGATCACCACGCAGTCGCTTCCCTTCAGCCCGCAGCGCCGCAGCGCCCGCCGGACTCCCTCGGGGTGCGGCTTCACGCGACGCGCACTCTGGCGGCCGACGATCGCGTCAGGCGCCGGCAGGCCCGTCCGCTCCAGCGCCAGCTCGATTGCGCGGACGCAGTTGCTGGACTGGATGATCACAAGCATTCCGTTAGCCCGGAGTGCTGAGACAAGAGACCGTGCGCCGGGCATCGCTTTCGCGCGCGCAGCGGCATCACGTTCTGCCGAGTTAAGTAGCATGTTTACCTTCCGGCGCAGGCTGCCGCGTTGACCGGGCGTCAGGCCGCGCTCTTCGAGTTCCGCAAATGCTTTTCGAAGGCTGCTGAGTAGTGGTCGCATCGTGGAATTGATGCCGTAAGCGGCGAAGAGTACGGCGATATCGGCGCGGAGGCGGTCCCAGTCTACGGGGAGGTCAACGAGAGTCTGGTCGAAGTCCACCAGGGCGGCTTTCAAGCCAGCGGCGTTTTCCATTCGTCCTTCTGAAGTAGCCTGTCCCCCATGTCCATCAGCCTAACCCAGTAAAGGTCGGCGGGCAAAGCGTTGAATTGCCCCAGTTCTGGCAGGGGCTCACCGTAGGCCATCCTGGTGTAGGAATACGGCATGTTGCAGCCCGCTTCCGAGAAGAAAATCGACGTAGTAAAGAACCGACCCGCGTTGATCTCCGTGACACAGGGGACTCCGGCTGTGTTCTCCTTGATGTCCACGCAGAAGATGCCGCGGGCCTTCGCGTCCACCGCCAGCACTGCCGCCGCCGCGGCCTCGTTTACGTCTTCTCGGTGCACAGTGCGCGCCACCGCCGGCGATGACGTCTGTCCGCTCGGTGTCAGGTACCCGAACAGGTACTCAATGCGTTCTCGTGCCTGAGACGTCACAACTTCCCCGCCGTCCCATAAACTCTGGAACGCAAACTCCTTCCCCGGCAGGAACTCCTGCACCATGAAGTCGCCCACCGGGACGCCACGCGTTTCCCAGTACCGCGCCCACATCACGGCTTGTTCGGGTTCGGTCACCGGTAGGCTGGCTCTGCCGCCGGCGCCACGGCGGGCACGCACCCATACCTTTGGGTGCTCCTTCAGCAGCGACTCGACCGCCCCGGCAAGCGATCCCTCATCCGCTACCGCGAACGTCGCCGCGATTGGTACTCCACATTCCTTCAAGCGCCCCGCGAACGCCATCTTGTCCGCGCACAGCTCCAGCGTCTCGTGCGGCGGCAGCAACATCTTCGCGTGCAACTCATCGCGATTCCGCGAGAGCGCCATCACCTCGACGTCCGGCTGCGCGTGCACGAATTCGACGCCTTCGCAGTCGATGATGCGGTTCAGCGCCGGCAGGTAATCCGGATCACTGACCAGCGGGACCTCGTAGTTCACGTCTGCCTGGCTGAGCGCAAGGTGAATCGCGCTCGCGTCCGTGCCGACTATGTAGAACGGCTCCGGGGAGAGCCTAAGGCTTCGGATGAAGTTAGTCGATGCCGGGCCCCCTGCGCCCGTGACGAGGACGCGCTTCAAATGAGCTGCGCCTCAACAGCGGTCGCGCGCGCCAGCACCTCTTGCGCCAACTCCACGGCGCGCAGCCCCGCCTCGCCGCCGCATTCCGGCTCCTCGCCTGTCTCGATCGCGCGGAAGAACGAACGCAGCTCCGCCTTCAAAGGCTCTTCTCCGGCGCGGTGTATCGTCTCACGCTCCGAATTGCCGAAGCGCGACACCAGTTCGTCGTAGGTGTTGCTCAGCGCGACAGTCTGTGTCCGGTAGAGGTCAATCGTCTGCGTGATGTAGTTCATCTCGGCGTACCCGGAATCGCCTACCACCGAAAGGGTGCGGATCTTGATCGGCGTCACCCAGTTCACCTGGATCACGCAGGGTATACCACCTGTCAGCAAGAAGATATCGGCGTAGTCCTCGGATGGGCCGCCGCCCAACCGGCCCGTTACTGCGCTGAGCACTCGCGGCCTGTCTCCGAGCAAAAAGCTGATCACGTCAAGGTCGTGTACCGCCAGGTCCACGACCACATTCGTCTCCCGGAAGTGAGGCGAAGGCAGGCCTACACGGCGCGTCGAGATTGAGAGCACCCGGCCCAATTGCCCCTGCGACATGATCTCCTTGAGCTTTCGGACAGCCGGGTTGAAGCGTTCCACGTGTCCCACTGCCAACCGCACGCCCTTGTCTCGCGCGACAGAGATTAGCTGGCGTGCCTGCTCGGCGTCCTCTGCCAGGGGCTTCTCAACCAGAGCGTGGCACCCGCGCGAGATAGCGTCCGCCGCCACCGCGGAATGCATCGGCGTCGGCACCGCGATCACCACCGCATCCGGGCGCTCCTGCTCCAGCATCGTGACATGGTCGACGTATGACCGGCAACCAAACTTCTCCGCGAGCTCCCCCGCCCGGTCCTCGCTGGCGTCGGCGATCGCCAGCAGCTCCGACTCCGGCATTTCGTGCAGGCAGCGAGCGTGGTTCGCGCCCATTCGGCCCACTCCGATGACGCAGGTACGAACGGTCATTCGCGCTCTCCCGCAGATACCGTGGCGAGCCTCGACGCTTGCGGACTCGCCGTTTCGGCGGGTTTCTGGCGGATCGCTATAAGATAGGCCACCAGCCCGAAAAGCCCGGCGGGAAGGTTGATCAGCACGCGATTCAGGATAACGATTTGACCGGCCTCCGTCGCGTCCACGCCATATGCCCGCAGTAGAGAAAGCATCACCGCGTCTGTGGCGCCAAGCCCAAGCGGAAGCCCGGACAGGAAACCGGCAATCGTGCTGACCGTGAGCACTACGTACGCTTCCTGCAGGGAGAGGTTCTGCCCAAGCGCATCCGGTATCAGCCAGAACTGGACCGCCATCACAAGGAACATGAATGCGCTGAGGATGATGAACACCGCCACCACCAGGCCGCTGAGCCACAACTTGCGCAGCGTTTCTGCGCTCTCTTCGAGATTCTCGCGTAAGCCGTGTGGCAGCACCCGCGCGAGACGCTCCACCGGCAAAACACGACCAATTCCCGGGGCCGCGGCGGCGGCGGCACTGGGAACGAGAGTGCTGATCAGCAGCAGCGGCAGCGCCACTGGGCCAACCCATCCAGGCGCCTCATTGGTCCAGGAGAGAGCCAGGAGACAACTGAGGCCGACGAAGTAGAACGAGAACAGCCGCTCGAAGAGGACGGCGCCTATGCCTTGCGCGATTGGCACCCCGAACGTCCGCCGAAGGAGTGACGGCCGCAGGGCCTCCCCGCTGGCCGCAGGTGTCATAAAACCCACGGTGTTACCAAAGTAAGCTAGCGGGGCCAGGCTCAGCGCTGGTACTCGGTGGCCGAGGGCAGCCAGCAGGGTACGTCCGCGGACCGCCAATGGTGGTGCGAAAACCAGCGACAGCAATGGGATGGCCAGGAAATACTCAGCGCCCACGCTTTCAAGTGCATCGCCTGAATCCCAGAATCGGGACCGCCAAAGCACGATCGCGAAGAAGGCGATAGCGAGAACGTACAGAAGCACTCGAGCCGAACGCCACGCCGGCCTCTTAGGGCTTGCCGGTTCGACTTCAGCCATGTGAGTCGATTCTACGTCAGACCAGGTGCGGCTCGTGCTGAGAGTGAATGTAGTGGTCCAGCACCTCTTTTGCGGGTCCGTCCTCCACCAGTCGCCCGTGGTCCAGCCAGATCGCCCGCTCGCAGAAGCTCTCGATTAGCGGCGGACTGTGCGAGACCACCACTACGGTCACGCCTGCGTCTCTAAATTCGTGCATCTTGGCCAGCGACTTCTCTTGAAAGAAGGAGTCGCCTACTGAGAGCACCTCGTCCACCAGGAGGATTTCCGGGTTGCTATGTACCGCTACCGCGAACCCCAGGCGCACGTACATGCCGGACGAGTAGCGCTTGACCGGCGTATCGATGAACTCTTCGAGTTCCGCAAACTCCACGATCGCGTCGTACTGCTCCTTGATCTCCCGGCTCGTCATCCCGAGGATAGACCCATTTAAGTGGACGTTCTCTCGCCCGGTCAGGTCAGGGTGGAAGCCGGCTCCGAGTTCGATTAGCGGGGACACGCGGCCGCCGACAAACACCTCACCAGAGCTTGGCGCGGTGACACCGGCCATCAACTTCAGCGTCGTGCTCTTGCCGCTCCCGTTCCGTCCGATGATCCCCACGATCTCACTCCTGCTAATCGAGAAGCTAACGTCGCTGAGCGCGAAGAAGTCGTTCGCGAAGGGCTTGCGATTCACCAGGTAAGACGCGTATTCGCGCAGTGTGTGTCCTTCGCGCAAAGCGAAGCGCTTGGTGACACTTCGGAAGTCGACCTCGACCGGCTCAAATGCTGTCGGCAAAGCCGGCCTCCATCTTCTTGAACAACCAGTACCCGACCAGGAACGTGATGATCGCGATCGCTGCCCCCACCAACACTCGTGTTAGCTCTGGGTCCTCGCCGTAGAGGATTACGCGGCGGTAAGCGTTAATGAAGAGGGCATTCGGGTTCAGGTCGAAAACCCAGTTGTACTTCTCCGGCACCGCATCGATCGGATAGATCACAGGCGTCAGGTAGAACCAGAGCGTCAATGCCACGCCAACAAGGAAGCGGACGTCGTGGAAGTACAGGTTGAGGGCCGCCAGCGGATACGTGAGGCCGAGGACGAAGATGAGGTGAATCCCGAATAGCAGCGGAAACCAGTAACTTGTCGCCTCGGGCAGACGCCCGTAGTAAGCCATCAGAATCGCCAGGATCACGAAACCGAAGAACAGGTCCACCAGCTTCGTGAGCACGGCCGCCGTCGGCAGTACCTCCCGCGGGAAGTACACCTTCGTGACAAGAGAGGCGGCTCCTGTTACAGAGTCCGTACCCGAACCAAGCGCGGTCGAGAAGAAGATCCACGGGACGAGGCCGACGAACAAGAACAGCGGGTACGGAGTATCTCCAGGTACAGGCACGCGGAGAATCGTGGAGAACACGAAGCTCATGATGATCATCTGGCTCAGCGGGTTCACGAAGGCCCAGGCATAGCCCAACACCGACTGCTTGTACTGGCCGCGCAGGTGCCGGACGGTCATGTGCCAGAGGAGGTCCCGCCGGTTCCAGAAGTCCGCTAGATGGCGCAGGTAGTCGGCCGGGCCCAGGGTGGCGCTAAGAGCAGTGCGTCGCAGCGTGTCTGATTGCGCCATGTTAGGTGCTGGGGTTCATCCTTCCACTGCAGATGTTATGAGTCCGCAAGTGCACCGGGCAACGACGGCGCCCGTGGCAGTTGTTAGCAATGCTTCACTTCAACAGGAGTTGAGAGGTGGAAGGCCGCTGAGGAAGCGCATCACGTCCACGATATCGGCCGCATCTATCTTGCCGTCGCAATTCATATCCTGGACGTCTCCTACGCAGCCGCCTACGCCGCTTTCTGCGTTGAGTACTGCCAGCACGTCCTCAAGCGTTAACGTATCGTCGCAGCCGTGCTGTACGTTCGCCCTGATAGGCACCTTGATCAGCACGCCTCCTGGCGCGTCCACGGTAACGTTGGCGGTGTATTGTCCATTCGCTGACGTCTCCAGGTGCACGTCCAGTATCAAGTGGGTGGTGTAGATGCCGATGTCAGACCCCTGGGAGATCCCCTGCACCCTGGACACACTCAGCCAGGGGGAATCGGAACGCGCCCGCCAGCTGCCCAGGCCGGTGCCCGCGTTGTAGTAAGTGATGGACGTTTGCCCTACCCCGTTGTTGGCCGTGACATCGATTACGGCGGAGCTAGTGCTCAGGCTGGGCGCGCCCACGACGGCCCCATAGTTTGCGGTTGGCATCGCAGTTATCGTGTGGGCGCCCTCCGGGGTTGGAATGTCCATCGGCGCGCACTGCAGCTCGAACGAGCAGGCGTTCCAGTTGTTGACGTCCAGGGGGCCTGAGTACGCCGGGTCGCTCAGGTTTGGCAGCGCCACCGGTTGCGCTTCCCAGAGCGGCAGGCCAGCGCGCAGAGGTGGATTGGCCACGCAGCCCAGCACCAGCTCCTGGTACGGATAGCTGCGGGGGCCTCGGCAGTCGTACGGCGGCCGGTTCGGGTCGTAGCCCGGATTCAGCGGATGGTTCTTGTAGGCGAAGCCGTTGTACGCCCACAGCGCGTAATACCAATTCTCCAGCACGTGCGGGTCACGGCCGCCCATCACGGGGCGAAACTCCGGCGCCTCGTTCCACTTGAAGGCCAGAATCTGTGCCCCGCGGGCGATGTTGTAAGCGTAGTGCCCGCCTATCATCGCCTGGTCCAGGCTCGGCATGCCGGACACATTCTGCATCCCAGACGTCACTTGCATCAGCCCGTATCCGCAGTCGGCTGAGACGAGCGTCGGCCCCGTCTGGCCATAGTCGACGAGCGGATCATATGCACCCTGCGCCCAGCCGCTCTCGATGTAGGCGATCGCCTTCAGGAGCACCGACGGGACGTACGCTGGGACGCTGGTCGAGGACCCGGCCGAACGGTCTCCCGTTTCGAGCGCCGGGAGGGCGAACCCTGGAAGCTGAGGGAAGAGCTGATTCGTGCCGGCAAGGTCCATCACCCCGCCGTACCGCGTCTTGTAGTCGCCCGCCTCCCATGTCTCGAAGGTGTACGGGCCCAGCGGGCTACCGGTGCCCGAGCAGTTGAAGGCCGCCGAAGCGGTGTCGCTCCCCTGAAATGCAAGAGCCGCCAGTGCTACCACGCAAACGATTGTCGCGCGGGTCAGGATAGTTGCTCTCCACCGCCACGTCTGGGCCACAAACATATATAACGTCCGGCGGGTACGCGTGGTGCGCGGCCGGTTGTTTCAATTGTCGCCTATCTGCGGAGAAATGGAAAAGGCCCCGATCAGGGGCCTTTCGCTCGAGATTCTTGCTACGGTCTACTCGCTGCTTGTTACTCGTTATGCACGGATCCGCGGCGTGTGCATCGCGCCGTTGCTGATCGGCTCATCGATGTACAGGTCACCGTTGCGGATCTTGATGTTGAACCCACAGGATGGGTTGGTGCAGGCCCACGCCTTGTAGTAGATCGCTGCTCCCTGGCTCCCAAAGTCAGAAAGCGGCACCAGGTCGCCTACGTCGCACTTCTGGCACTTAGGAAACCCCGAAATTCCCAACATTTTAGTGTCCCCCCTACTTTAGTGTGCGGAGTATAGCAACGTTTTCTTAACGATGACAAGTAGAAATCCCTACATTTTCACCGCTAGTAAAGACAGCTTTAGGTACGAATAGCCCGTGGCGCCGCCGCTGGCTATGCTGAAGGCGGTTCATGGAAGACATCCTGCGCGCTATCGTGCTCGGCATCGTCCAGGGCCTCTCGGAGTTCCTCCCTATCTCATCATCCGGCCACCTCATCGTCGTCCGCGACCTCTTCGATTGGCAGTTCACCGACAATCTGACCTTCGACGTTGCCCTTCACCTCGGCACCGCCACTGCCGTGCTCGCCTACTTCTGGCGCGAGTGGCTGTCCATGTTTCGCAGCCTAGTCCGCTGGGTAACCGGCGACCGCGAGAAGCACCTTGCCGAACCCTACAATGCCCACATCTTTGCGCTCCTTGTCCTCGGGTCCATCCCCGTCGCGATCATCGGCTCAGCCTTCGAAAATGAGATCGAGGATGAATTACGTGATCCCGTAGTCGTGGGTGTTCTCCTGATAGCCTTCAGCGCTGTACTGCTGCTGGCGGACCGGATGGGCCGCCGGGAACGCTCTCTTAGAGACGCTTCCTGGGTAGATGCGCTTATCATCGGCGGGGCGCAGGCAGTCTCACTTGCTCCCGGTGTCTCTCGCTCCGGGATCACCATCTCTGCTGGTCTCTTTCGCCACTTCAACCGCCAGGATGCCGCCCGCTACTCTTTCCTCCTTTCGACGCCGGCTATCGCCGGAGCGGGCTTGCTCAAGTTCGGAGAGGCCCTATCCGATGGGACCCTGGACGATGAGATTGACGTGCTACTAGTGGGCGCCGCAGTAGCCGCAATCGTCGGTTGGTTGTCGATCGACTTCCTCATGCGGCTGGTCCGCACCAACACTTTCGCCCCGTTCGTGGTTTACCGGGTGATCGCCGGCCTGTTCGTGATCGCCTACTTCGCTGTCTGACGGGCGAGTTACTATATCCGGTGCTATGGACGAGTCCCGCCTGCGCGAGATGCTGGAGTCACTCCAGACCGGCGCTCTCTCAGTGGATGAGGGGCTGGCCCGCCTCCGCGACCTCCCCTATGAGGACGTCGCGGGCTTCGCTGCCGTAGACCACCACCGTGCTCTTCGCACCGGTTACCCGGAGGTGGTCCTCGGCATGGGTAAGACGCCGGCCCAGATCGCATCCATTGCTGAGCGTCTCGCGGCGCAGAACGATCGTCTTCTCGTCACTCGCGCAACTCACGACGCCTATCTAGCCACGAAGGAGCGCATCCCTGATGCGATCTACCATTCCGCGGCGAACGCGATAACGCTGGATCGCTCCGGGCGGCCCAAACAACCCGGCGTGGTCATCTGCTGCGCTGGTACGTCGGACGTTGCGGTCGCCGAAGAAGCGGTCGTCACCGCCGAAATCATGGGCAGTGCCATCGATCGCATGTACGACGTTGGCGTCGCGGGAATCCACCGGTTGCTGGACAAAACTGACCGCCTCCGCGCCGCGAAGGCAATCGTCGTCGTCGCCGGGATGGAAGGCGCGTTGCCTAGCGTTGTCGCCGGCCTCGTCGCCGCTCCGGTCATCGCCGTCCCAACGTCTGTTGGCTACGGCGCGAGCTTCGGCGGCCTTGCTCCGCTCCTTGCGATGCTAAACGCCTGCGCCGCCGGCGTCGCCGTCGTCAATATCGATAACGGCTTTGGCGCGGGTTATCTTGCCGCCGTCATCAACCGCCAGAGCAAGATCGAGGAATAGCCTGCGAGTAGCCTACCTGGACTGCTTCTCCGGCGTCAGCGGCGACATGCTCCTCGGCGCGATGCTGGACGCCGGCTTGCCAGAAGCCGACCTACAAAAGGCTCTTGCTGGACTGCCACTGCAAGGTTGGTCGCTCAGCGCACAAAAGGTGAAGCGAGCTAGCATCGCAGCGACCCATGCCGTAGTCGAAGTGAGCGATGAGCAGCCCGCCCGCACTCTCGAAGACATCCTTCGCGTGATCGCCGGTGCCCGGCTACCCGAAACAGACAAAGATCGGGCTGCCGCAGTCTTCCGCCGCCTGGCGCAATCCGAAGCGGCCGTTCACGGCGGGAGCCTGGAATCGGTTCACCTGCACGATGTCGGTGCTGTGGATGCGATTGTCGATATCGTCGGTGCGGTGGCCGGGTTGAGGATGCTGAAGGCAGAGCGCCTCTACTGCTCACCGCTTCCCGTCGGTCAGGGCGAGGTGAGCGGCCCGCACGGCACGCTGCCTGTACCTGCACCGGCTACCCTGGCACTGCTCGCCGAAGCCGGCGCTCCGCTCCGCGCGTCCGATAGCGTTCGCGGTGAGCTGGTCACCCCGACCGGTGTTGCGATAGTTACGACGCTCGCGTCTTTCGAGCGCCCGGAGATGTCGGTCGACTCCGTGGGGTACGGTGCGGGAACGCGCGACCCTGCGGACCGCCCCAACGTCCTCCGCCTCTGGCTGGGTGAAGCGGACCTCGAACGCGGCACGCGACCGATGCTCTTAATCGAGACCAACATCGACGACATGACGCCGGAGATGATCGCGTACGTGCAGACGAAATTGTTGGCGGAAGGAGCCGCAGACGCCTGGGTAACGCCGATCGGTATGAAGAAGGGCCGTAGCGGCTTCCTCCTCTCCGCCATCTGCTCCGAGTCCACCGAAGAACAGATCGCTCGACTAATCCTCCGTGAGACTTCCACGCTCGGTGTGCGGGTGCGCCCCGTCCACCGCTGGGAAGCCGAACGCGAGGTCATGCAGTTCGAATCATCACTGGGCCCGGCCGCGGTCAAGGTGAAACGCCTGCCAGGGGAGGCTTCTCAGATTTCTCCGGAATTTGAGGACTGCAGGCTCATCGCCGAGGAAAAGGACTTGCCGATAGCGGAGGTCTACCGCGCCATAGAAGCGGAGGCGCGTAAGCTCCTCGGCGCATAAGAAAAGCCGGCTTCGGTGGCGGGGGACCAACCGGAAGCCGGCGGGCGAGGGAGGGGGTGATTATCAGGGTTGGGGCCTGAACTCCCTATCTAAGCGTGCGGATTATGAGCGCAGAAGGCGTAAACCGTCAAGCGTAAGCTGCTGATAACTCGCCGGAAATTGTGGATTAGAGCAAAAAGCGCTCGATTGCCCACGCCACGCCGTCTTCGTCGTTGGAAGGTGCTATCGTCAGCGCCTCCTTGCGGACGATGTCCGGCGAGTTCCGCATCGCGATGCCCAGGCCCGACCAACTCAGCATCGCCAGGTCTGATTCGGAGTCGCCCATCGCAATCACTTCTTCCGCCGGGACGCCGAGTGACTGGCAGACGGTGGCCAATCCTTTCGCCTTCTCAGAGTCAGGGTGCGTGATCACGACATAATGCGGCTGCCCCACCGGCTCGTTGAAGGAGAATCGTACGCGGCCGTCGTACTTCGGCGCGAAGCGCTCGCCCACTTCCCGTACCGAAGCCTCCTGCCAGATCTGCACGCACGTCGGGTCGGCATCTCCCAGGTGCTCGGACTGACGCTCCGCCACTTTCAAACCGCCTGGCAGCTTCTCCGGGATAATCCCCGGCCGCGGGTTCATGTACGTGGACGTGCCGACGGTCGTGAACATCTCCCAGCCGTGATCATCGCCCCACGTGACGATCTCCCGCGCCGCTTCCGCGTCCAGCGGCAGATGGAACACCTCGCGCCCGTCCGGGTAGCGCGCCTCCGCTCCGTTCGAGCAGATGATCGGCGTGTCCAGTCCTAGCCGGTCTGCCGTCCTCTTCGCCAACCCAAACCAGCGCGACGTTGCGAGCACTACGTGCGCGCCCGCCGCCGCAGCGCTACGTAGGGCCTCCGTATTGCGCTCGGACACCTTCATCGAGGAGTTGAGCAGTGTCCCGTCCAGGTCCAGCGCGATCAGCCTGTACTTCGGCATGGCGGGATTATAGCGCTATGCAAACCCCAGCTTGCGGTCCCGCATGCTGACAAAGCCGCGCCGCGCAATCACGATGTGGTCCACGAGCTCGATACCGAGGAGTCGGCCCGCCTCGGCCATCTGCTTCGTGAGAGCAGCATCTTCGGCGCTGGGCGCCGGGTCTCCGGACGGATGGTTGTGCACGACGATCACACTGGGACAGGCCTCCCGTACGGCGTCCCGAAAGACATTTCCGACCTGCACTACCACGCTACCGATGTTGCCCTTGTAGACGTCCTTCACGCAGACGACCTCGTTGCGAGTCGTGAGCAGGATAACGCGCAAGTGCTCCTGTTCGAGCAACGCCATCTCACCGAAGAGCATTGCGTAGACGTCTTCCGGCGTTTTGACGACGCGCCGCTGCTCCGGTGAAGCGTGGACGATCCGCTTGCCCAGCTCGATCGCCGCAAGCAGCTGCGCTGCCTTCGCGCCTCCCATCGCTCGCTCCTTGGCCAGCTCACCGTAACTGGCGCGGCCCAACCCGGCCAAACCTTCGAACCGGGCGATCAACCTCTGTGACACGGAAACCACGTTCTCTCCGGACATCCCCGTCCGCAGTAGTATCGCGACCAGCTCTGCATTGGTGAGCGCCTCCGGCCCGCGCATCCTCAGACGTTCACGCGGCCGCTCGTCTGCGGGCATATCACGAATGAGGGGGCGGTATCCGAGTGCGCTTTCTTGCACGAGGCTGAGGTTACGCGCGTGACGGCAAAACGTGCAGATGGAAGTGGCACTACAGGCTGCGAACAGAGACGAAGCGCTGCGTGGCTTCCCATACCCTCCGCCATGCTTCTTCCACGAACGCGGCTTGCTGCTCAGGCTCACCCGCAACCGAATCCGCCTCTGCCCAGAGATCCGCTTCCAGCGTGTCGAAGGCCTCCCGGATGCGTGGTAGCGCCTCCGAATCCGCTTCCTGCCACTTCCGAAGCGATTCGTACGCGTGCCAGGTGCTCGTGTCGGCCAGCGCCGCGGGGACGGCGTGCGGCGGGAAGACCGGCACGAACGCGCTCACGCAGGGCTGACCAGGAGCGACCCACGCCCGTACTGGCAGGCCCGCCTTTTCAGGCAACTGCGCGATGATCGATGAGGTCGTGTTCTGGAAGTCCTTGAGGTGCATGCAGACGCTGATCCATTCGCCGCGGCCGTGGTCGCGCAGGTGGCGGGCCAGCGTCCCGCGCGTCACTGCGTCGTCGGCAAGACAGGCGTTGCTGGCCGCGAGGCGGACGTCGGCGTGCTCCGTCGGTGCTCTCGGATGTCGGCGCTCGTCCCAGTCGTAGCCTCGCTCGACATCGGCAGAGGCACGTGTCCAGTCGGTGCGGATTGTGATGCGGTTGGAGATGGCAGCGGATCCGATAATGGGCCTAGCAGCCCAGGAGCGGCCGCTCGTCTCCAGCACCCAGCCGGAACGTGCGTCGCAGATTAAGAACGATGAGAAGTAAGACTCACCCGTCGTCAGGTCGCACACGCCACCCTGCCCGTGCTCCTCCAGCAGCGAGGTGATCACCTCGAGCGCCTCGTCGGCGGTGCGGCCTCGCTCGAGCCCAAGCCGCACGAGGTCCATGCCTGTGAGCGCGGATGGCTCCTTGTTCGCGTAGAGCCGCGTGTAGAGCTTCTCATTGCCGATGGCGACCCCGTGTTCGTTGACACCGTGCTCCAGCCCCCATCCCCACTCCGGCCGCGCCCCCATCAGCGCAAACGCACCCGCATCGGCGATCTCGATGTGAGTCGTCCTCAAAGTCCCGCCGGCGGGTCGCGCTGCGTGAGACTCGATCAGCTGGACTTCATAGGATGGGCGGTCAGAGTTCTTGGCGAAGAGCGCACCGTTCGGGCCGATAGAGCAGAGCGTGTCGCACATGTCAGCTGACTAGGTGCGGAGACGAATCGAACGCCCGGCGGAAGTCCGCGAAGAGCCAGCCGGTGACCGGCCCGGCCATAAAGGGCATCGGCGAAAGGACGATTGCTATGTAGACCAGCCAGTACCAGGTGTTCTCGTCGCCGGAGCCGCCGATCAGTGTGGCCAATCCAACCAGAAGCCACCACCCAACCAGCGAAAGGATGCCGCTCAGCAGGCTCGCACCCCATCGGTTGTGCTGAGTAGCCGCCGACGCGAGTCCGCCTGCGAGGGCGATGCCGTAGACGAGGGCCAGCCAGGGTTGGAAACTAAAGGCCAGTTGGACCGCCAGTCCGATAACCAGCCAGAGTAAGAGCACCCGGAGCGCCTTGTTCAGCACGCCCCGATTATACGAGGCGGTTACTGTGCCGGCGGAATAAGGAGCACCTCGCCCACGTTCAGCACATCCTCGAGCGTCTGTCCGTTGTACTGGGCGAGCACAGACGCATCCACCGCGAACGCCTCCGCGATTCCAAACCAGGTGTCCCCTTCGACAACGATGTACTCAACCGGCCCCGGAGTTGGCGTGGGTGCAGCCGTGGGAGTTGGCTCCGGCGTGCCTGTGACTTCTGACGTTGGTGACGCTGCACCCGATGCCGCTGGAGTGCGCGTGCCTCCACCGCCCGCGCCGGGCGTGAGCGCTGGTGTCGTCGTCGGTTGGTTAATGATGCTGGACTCCTCACCTGGGACAGACGGTGGCTGGACCATCAGCCAGAGCGCCAGCACCGCTCCCCCGAACACACCGAGAAGAGCCACGCGATAAAGTCCCCGCGAGGGCACTGCGCGCATCGGGTCGAGGCAGGAGGCGCAAAGGGTACCACCGTGGTCATCACAGTAGAAGTTGCTGCAGCGGTCGCAGCGTTGGGTGGCATCTTTCTCGCAGGCGAAGCAATGCATCAGATAACAAAACGCCGGGCCGGTACGCGCGGTTCCGCAGCACCCGGCCCGGCTATTCTATCGGACTACTGGAGCTCGACGGTAGCGCCGGCCTCCTGAAGCTTCTTCACAGCTGCTTCCGCGTCGGACTTGGCGATCCCTTCCTTGACGTTGGTCGGGGCGCCTTCCACCAGGTCCTTCGCCTCCTTGAGGCCGAGGCTCGTGATCTCACGGACCGCCTTGATCACGTTGATCTTGTTCGCGCCTGCGTCCTTCAGGACGACGGTGAACTCGGTCTTCTCTTCGGCTGCGGCACCTGCGCCGTCGCCGCCCGCCGCCGCGGGGGCGCCCGCCACTGCCGGCATGGCCATCGCCATTGGCGCGGCTGCGGTGATCCCGAACTCGTCCTGGATCTTCTGGTTCAGATCGCGGAGCTCGAGGATCGTCATCTCCTTGATGATGTCCAGTACCTGGTCTACTTTTGCTGCCATTTGTTCCTCCTTGTGTTTCCTTGGTTAGGCTGCTTCGAGCTGCTTGGCGCGCGCTTCCACCAGTCCGGGCAGCTCGCTCAGCAGCGAATTGAATAGCTGGGTGAGTTCCTGCAGGGGTGAGTCCAGCAGGCCGATAAAGTTCTGCAAGGGCGAGTTCAGCTGTCCCATGAACTGCGCCAGCAAGACTGGTCTCGGGGGTATCTTCGTCAGGTCCTTCAGGTCAGCCGCAGAGAGGACGCTGCCGTCGAGGTAACCGCCGCGGATCTTGAACGCCTGCGGTGCGGATTGCGCATAGTCCGAGACCGCCTTCGCTGCGTCGATCACGTCACCATAGGCCATCGCCAGCGCTGTCGGCCCTTCGACGATCTTCGTGACGTCTTCACGGCCGGCCTCCGCGGCGGCCAGGCGGAGCAGCGTGTTTTTCACGACCTTCACGTCCAGGCCACCCTCGCGCAGCTTCTTGCGCAGGGCCGTCATCTCCTTCACCGTCAGGCCGCGGTACTCGGTGCTGACCACCATGGTGGCGCGCTCCAGCCGGTCTTTCAGATCGGCTACCGAATCGATCTTTTCTTTTGTGGGCATAGGCCCTCCGTTTCCTTGAGCCCCTGAGGGCTGCGTTCCGTTGTGGCAAGAAAAAACCCTTGCCGGTGAGGCAAGGGACAACGAACGCCGCATTTCACGGCCGTTCGTCCTGCTGCCTCGGCGGGCTCCCCTCTAGAGGACTTAACTGGCTCGGCCTCGGGCGTCCGCCCATCTGGCCTTACGCTAGACCCGCTGTCTTCGGCTGAAGACTAAATATTCAATTGGCGCGAGGCGGATTGTATCGAATCTGCCTCGCCTGGGGCAACCTAGTTCTGGACGCCGGCGAAGGCGCCCGTCGTCGCTTGAACGTCCAGCTTGATGCCGGGGCTCATCGTCGTTGTGATCGTCATGGTCCGGATGTACTGGCCCTTTGCGCCGGTCGGCTTCTCCCGCATGATCGCTTCGATGAGCGCCGTCAGGTTCTCAAGCAGGGCATCTTTGTCGAAGCTGATCTTGCCGAACGGCACATGCACGAGGTTCGTGCGGTCCGTGCGGAACTCGACGCGCCCCTGCTTGGCGTCCTTGATCGCCTTTGGCAGGTCATTCGCATCCACCACCGTGTTGGTGCGCGGGTTGGGCATAAGCCCGCGGGGACCCAGCACCCGACCGAGACGGCCGACCTTGCCCATCATCTCCTTGGTGGCGAGGGCAATCTCGAAGTCCGTGAAGCCGCCCTCGACCTTCTTCACGAGGTCGTCTCCGCCGACTTCATCGGCACCGTTCTCTGACGCGATGCGGGCGGCCTCGCCCTCAGCAAATACCACCACACGCTGCCCCTTACCCAGTCCGTGCGGCAGCACGAGAGTGCCGCGCAGTTGCTGGTCCGCGTGACGCGTGTCAAGCCCGGTGCGAATGTGCAGCTCCGCAGTTTCGTCAAACTTCGCGTAAGCGATTTCCTTGAGGAGCGCGACCGCATCTTTCGGCTCGTACTCCTTCATTGGTTCCACCTTTTCGGTGGCGGCGATGTATTTCTTACCGTGTGCCATAAACATTCCCCTTGTCGGGATGATTTCCTGTCTGTTCGGGTCAACCATCAACAGAAACTGCTCGAGGGTGACCGCTCCAAGCACGGGCGTTGCGTCATCGGGTCCAAAAATGCAGGTGGTGTACCGGACGCGCTCGTCGATGCGGGCCCAGACGTCCGTGATGTCCCAGTCCACTACCGAGCCGTCTCCGAGTTCGAAGGACTCGTTGCCGGTGGCCGTGTATCCCAGCTCGCGCAGTAGTGCCCCGGGTAGCCGGGAGAAGTGTGCCCCGGTATCCACGAGTGCTTCAACGCTTCGGAAATCGCTTCGATCGGCAGAGGCTACCTCAAAGACGAACTTAAAGGTTCCCATCGACTCGCCTTGCGCCTTCTTGCTGGCTCGAAGCACCTGCTTCATTGGCCATTACCCTGCCACGTCCACGCCCATGCTACGGGCGGTACCTTCGACCATCTTCATGGCGGCTTCGATGTCGTTCGCATTCAGGTCGCGCATCTTCGTCTCAGCGATCTTCTTGACCTGCTCGCGAGTTAGAACTCCCACCTTGTCGCGCTTCTGCTGAGCGCTACCCTTCTCGATGCCAAGTGCCTTGCGGATCAGGTCGGACGCCGGCGGCGTCTTCATGATGAACGTGAAAGAGCGATCCTCGAAGACTGTGATCTCGACGGGAACGATGCTGCCGGCCTGGTTGGACGTCTTCTCGTTGTACTCCTTGCAGAACGCCATGATGTTGGCGCCGTGCTGACCCAGGGCAGGGCCAACCGGTGGCGCAGGCGTCGCTTGTCCAGCCGGAAGCTGGAGCTTGATTATCGCGCGGACTTTCTTAGCCATGTCTGTACACTCTTTCGGTCAGGGATTGTACCCCACCGGTGGCGCTAGAGGCGTTCCACCTGGAGGAAGTCGAGCTCGACCGGCGTCTCCCGGCCGAAGATGGAGACGGCGACCTTGACCTTGCCCTTCTCCGTATTGATCTCTTCTACAGTACCCACGAAGTCCGAGAACGGCCCGTCAATGACGCGCACGCTCTGACCCTCCTGGAAGCCAACCTTCACCCGTGGCTCTTCGGCCTTCATCTGCTTGATGATCGACAGCACCTCTGGCTTATCCAGCGGCGTAGGCTGGGTTCCCGAACCTACGAATCCTGTGACTCCGGGCGAATTGCGGACAACCGTCCAGGCCTTGCTGGAGAGCGCCTTGTCCGCCTCGCTCGCACTCGGGTCATCCTGTTTTAGGGCCATCATCTGGACCAGCACGTATCCCGGAAAGATCTTTCGCGGGACAGTGCGCCGCTGGCCGTCACGGATCTCGATCTCATCGACAGACGGAACGATTACGCGGAAGACAAGGTCCTGGGCGTCCATGGACTTGATGCGCTGGTCCAGGTTGGTCTTCACCCGGTCCTCATAGCCGGAGTACGTGTGTACCACGTACCAGGCGCGGCCTTCCGGGAAGAGTTCGTTTTCCGGGATAATCTCTCGCTTACGGGAACTCTCTACAGGGGCATCTTCCACCAACTGGTCGCCGCCTCGCCGCTTCTTGGCCATCGTTCTGCCTAATGCCTGAGCAGCGTATTGTCGATCAACTGACCGAACGCGATGTCGATGCCGCCCAGAGCGGCGCCGATAATAATCGTGACGATAACCACCACTACGGTGAGATGCCAGACGTCGGAGCGGCTCGGCCAGACCACCTTGCTTAGCTCACTGATGATGTCCATGATCCAGCGCGGCTTGTACCAGGCGCCGCCGGTTTGGACCGCTCGCCCTGAGGGCGCGGCTCGAGGCGTTGCCATCGCCCGGGCGGGATTACTCGCGCGCTTACCGGACTTCGGCTCCTTAAGTTGCTGGCGGCGTACCGCGCGGTTGGCCATCTAGCGTGCCTCTCTGTGCACGCGGTGCTGCCGGCACCGAGGGCAGTACTTCTTCAGCTCCAGGCGCTCCGCGTCGTTGCGCTTGTTCTTTTCAGTCGTGTAGCTCCGCTGGCGGCACTCAGTGCACGCCAGGTCCACGCTTACACGGTCTTCCTTCTTAGCCATCTATCTCCAATTTTACGCCAGGATCTTCGTGATGACGCCGGCGCCCACCGTGCGGCCGCCTTCGCGGATCGCAAAGCGCACGCCGTCTTCAAGAGCGACCGGGGTGATCAACTCAACCGTCATCTTGATGTTATCCCCGGGCATCACCATTTCGACGCCGTCAGGCAGCTTGATGGACCCGGTCACATCAGTGGTGCGGATGTAGAACTGCGGCCTGTATCCGTTGAAGAACGGAGTGTGGCGCCCACCCTCTTCCTTGCTCAGGCAGTAGACCTCGGAGTCAAAGTTGGTGTGGGGGGTGATGGAGCCGGGCTTGGCCAGCACCTGGCCTCGCTCCACATCCTCACGCTCGATGCCGCGAAGGAGGCAGCCGACGTTGTCACCGGCTTCGCCTTCGTCCATCGTCTTCTGGAACATCTCAACGCCCGTGCAGGTGGTCTTGCGGGTCTCGCCGAAACCGACGATCTCTACTTCCTCACCCGGCTTGATGATTCCACGTTCGACACGGCCGGTGACCACAGTGCCACGGCCCTTAATCCCGAAGACGTCTTCGATCGGCATAAGGAACGGCTTGTCGCGAGCGCGCTCCGGCATCGGGATGTAGCTGTCCAGGGCCTCCATCAGGTCCCAGATCGGCTTGTACTCCGGCGCGTTCGGGTCGTCCGAGGCCGTCTCAAGCACCTTCAAGGCGCTGCCACGGATGATCGGAATGTCGTCGCCGGGGAACTCGTACTTGCTCAGCAGGTCGCGAACCTCGAGCTCGACGAGGTCGAGCAGTTCGGCGTCTTCCATCATGTCTACCTTGTTCAAGAAGACGACCATTGCCGGCACTTCCACCTGGCGGGCCAGGAGGACGTGCTCTCGCGTCTGGGGCATCGGGCCATCGTTGGCGGCGACAACGAGGATCGCGCCGTCCATCTGGGCGGCGCCGGTGATCATGTTCTTGATGTAGTCGGCGTGACCGGGGCAGTCGATGTGCGCGTAGTGGCGGTTGGGCGTCTCGTACTCCACGTGCGCAATCGCGATCGTGATGCCGCGCTGCCGCTCTTCGGGCGCCTTGTCGATGCTGAAGAAGTCGCGGTAATCGGCCTGCTTCTTCAGGGCCAGCACCTTCGTGATGGCTGCTGTAAGCGAAGTCTTACCGTGGTCGATGTGTCCGATCGTACCTACGTTAAGGTGCGGCTTCGTGCGCACGAATTTCTGCTTGGCCATTTTGTGGGGTCCTCCTATGTTTCGCGGGTTCCGGCCCGCGCGAGCCTCCGCTCGCTGAAATGGCCGGCCTGCCTATGATAACGCGGCGAATCTATACAGGGAATCCGCCTCAAATGGCGGATCCCGCGTGGCATTCACCGTCTATTTCCACGCTGGAGCCGTCGAAGGGACTCGAACCCTTGACCCCGTTCTTACCAAGAACGTGCTCTACCAACTGAGCTACGACGGCCCGCTATTCAGTTAGGGCGGTTGGTGGCGGGAGCAGGATTCGAACCTGCGTAGCCCGAAGGGCGCCGAGTTTACAGCCCGGTGCAATTGACCGCTCTGCCATCCCGCCAGGCTCTCAGGAACATGGAGCAAGGAACAAGGAACATGCCCGCAAAGCCATCTTCCATGTTCCCGGTTCCTTGTTCCATGTTCCGTTCTATTGCTCTGGAGCCGAAGGTGGGATTCGAACCCACAACCTGGCGATTACAAATCGCCTGCGCTACCATTGCGCCACTTCGGCACGGAGTACCAGACCAAAAAAAGCCGCCCCCAAGGGCGAGCACTCTCAGTATAGGGTTGTCCACATAGCCCGTCAAGAAAAGACCATACCTGCGGCCGAATATAGACCGCCACAATCGGCTTGATGCGCCGAAGGGTCGATGTCTATGCACTTCTGCAACCATCTGGGGCACATCGTCGGAATCCTATCCGCCCCGCGCCCACGTAATAATCTGCGAAGCAAGCCCACCAAGGAGGTACCATGCGCAAACCCTTCGCACTGCTGACTCTCGCGGCCCTTCTGGTACTGGGAACGGCATTCGTGGCCTGCGGCGACGATGATGACGACGATGGCGGTGGCGCCACTGCAACCCGCACGGCGGCCGGCGGATCGCCAACGACTGGCGGTGGAGACGCAGAGCCCCTCGACGTGACAGTCACCGCCTCCGGGTTCGCGTTCGACGTCGACGATATCGAAGCGGCGCCCGGCCAGGAAGTGAACATCACCCTCGTAAACGAAGACAGCGCGGAGCACAGTTTCACCATCGGCAGCGAAGACGTCACCGAGGCGGAAGGGGGCGAGCAAGGAGAAGGTTCCTTTACCGCCTCCAACGACACGACCGAGTTCCACTGCAAGTACCACCCGCAGATGACCGGCACGATCACGGTCACCGAGGATGCTGCGGCTGATGTCAGCGGTGGTGACGAAGGCGGGAGTATCTCGGGAGGCTTCGGTTACTAGAGGCGACGGTACACCAGCAGATCGATCGAATCGACGATTGGCCGCGGCTCGGTTTCACGGGCCGCGGCTTCTTCTAACTTCCGCTGCCCTTCTGCGAACTCACGATCGGTAATGAGCCGCAGTGTCGTGTCCGCGCGTAGGGCGGTCCGCTTCGCGGCCACCGCCAGGCTTGGCGCCGACTCGTGCATCACTGACTCCGTGGCGACGTGCTCGAGCCCGCCCGCTGCAAACTCGGCGCTGATCTCTGGCTCCAGCGGGAACGCATCCACGATGCGCAGCGCCGCCGGAAAGTACCGGAATAAGCTGATCTCCCGCCGCTTCTCCGTGTAAGCACCTGCCACCAGCACGAGCCCACCTCCTCGCACCACCCGCCCCAGTTCCCGCCCGCAGCGTGCCCGGTCCGGAACGTGGTGAATCATGTACCCCAGCCATGCCGCGTCGCACAAGCCGTCCTCCAGGGGGATGTCCTCGGCGTCGCCTGCAACATACTCGACCCGCGGGTGCGCCGCTTCCCGGATCGCGCCCTCGCGCATCCCATCCGATGGCTCGACGCCCACGACGCGGCAGCCCAGCCGCTCAGCCAGCAGCGGCGTAAACCGCCCCGTACCACTCCCAAGGTCCAGCACCAACGCCGGCTTAAGCGGCGCGATCCAGCGCGTTATCGCCTCTCCCCAGGCCCCCTCCGCCGAAGGCGTGAAGGAACGCGCCGCCGCATAGTGAGCCGCCTGCACCTCGTAGTCGACTGCTCCGGGACGGAATGAGGTCACCCTCCGATGATAACAACCTATCCGTTGGCCTAGCGACCGAGAATCACGTCGAGTCCTCGTAGCAGGCGCTCGAGATCTCTCGCGTCGAGGTGACCCACGCGGTCCTCAAGCGCGGACCTATTCGCCGGGAAGATCTGCGAAACATTGGCCACGGATTCGCTTGGGAGCCCTGTAGCTTTTGCTGCCAGCACCACGTTGCCGATTGCCGCGCCGCGTCGCAGGTTACGCGTGAGGGGTATGCACAATACTGTCCGAATCGTGGTGCGGTTGAGCGCATCACCCTGCACCACAACGACAGGACGCCGAAAGCCAGGTTCTGTCCCGGATGGCGTCGGTAGGTCGGCCCAAAATACGTCGCCCTGAGCGACTACCATTCAGTGTCCCGAAGAATCCGCCGGCCTATCTCGGAGATCGCAGCGTCAAGCTTTGGATCAGCGGCATCCGGGTCCGCTAGGACCAGGTTCCAGGACTCCGTAATCTCGTCCTCGTCATGCCGCGCCGTGTACTCGGCTACAGCCTCGCTGTAAAGCTGGCTCCGTGACTTCTTCAGTCGCTTCGCCAGCCTTTCAGCGCGCTGAAAGATATGGTCGGGCACTGAAATGGCTGTTTTCATACCAGGAGTATAACCACCGTCCGGCTTGTCAGGCAAGCCGTCATTTGATCATTTCGCCCGCCAGCGCGTACCCTCCGCGCTGTCCTCGAGCGTGATCCCCAGGTCCGCCAGCCGTTGCCGCACGCTGTCGCCGAGCTCGAACTGCCTCGCCGCGCGCAGGTCATTTCGCAGCTGCACAAGCAGGTCAATGAACGGCTCCGCGCCGCCGGCAGACTTCGGCTCCTCCAGCGTCAGGCCAAGCACGCCAGCCAGCATCCGCAGCATCGCCTGGCCCTCGCGGACTGACCGCCCGTCGTCTCGGGCCCGGTTGATCTCGCGCGCCAGGTCGAACAGCACCGCCAGCGCGCCTGCTGTGTTCAAGTCATCGTCCATCGCCTCCACGAAGCGCTTGCGGTAGTCCTCGCCCAGGAATTCCGCTGGCTGCCCTTCAGGGTCGGGCAGTGTTGCGGCGATCCGCAGTCGTTCAGCCGCGCGCTTTCCTGACTCAAGCGTCTCAGTCGAGTAGTGCAGCGGGGCACGGTAGTGAGCGGTCAGCACGAAGATGCGTATGCCGTCCGCGCCATACGTTTTCAGCCCCTCTCCGATCGTGACGATGTTCCCCAGCGACTTGCTCATCTTCTCCTCGCCCAGCGTCAGCCAGCCGTTGTGAATCCAGTGCTTCACGAACGGTTTGACGCCGGTGTAAGCCTCGCTCTGCGCGATCTCGTTCTCGTGATGCGGGAAGATCAGGTCCTGCCCCCCGCCGTGCAGGTCAAGCTGCGATCCCAGGTATCGGTATGACATCGCTGAGCACTCGATGTGCCAGCCGGGACGCCCTGGCCCCCATGGGCTCTCCCACGATGGCTCGCCCGGCTTGGCCGCCTTCCACAGCGCGAAGTCGGCAGGGTCTCGCTTCTCCTCCGTCGACTCAACTCGCGCGTAATCCCTGCTGATCGTCTCCACGTGGCGCCCGGAAAGCTTCCCGTAGTCGCCGTCTCGCCGGACGTTGTAGTACACGTCACCGCTTTCTGTCGGGTAGGCGCGGCCGTTCTCGATCAGCTTCAACACCATCTCGATGATCTGCGGGATCTCTTGCGTCGCGCGGGGGTAGATATGCGCGGGCGTGATGTTCAGCTCCCGCATTTCATCCTCGTACTCAGAGATGAACTCCTGCGCGACCTCATCAAACGGCCTGCCGGTGTTGTTGGCCTTCATGATGATGCGGTCGTCGATGTCCGTGTAGTTCTGGACGTGCTTCAGCTTGTACCCCCGGTACTCCATGTAGCGACGCAGCACGTCGAAGATGATGTAGGACATCGCGTGTCCCAGGTGCGAGTGGTCGTACGGCGTGATCCCGCAGACGTAAATCTTCAGCTCGTCGTCGCGGAGAGGCACCTCCTCGACGCGGCGCGACATCGTGTTATACAGCCGGAGCGTCATTCGACTCCTTGCTCGGTGCGCTGTTGGAGGATTTCGGTTCTTCGACCAGCGCCAGCCGCGCTTCCAACTCCTCGATTCGCTGCTCCAAACGCTGGATCACGTCCCACTCCGGGTCGGGCAGCCGCAGCACCGTGTCGTTCCCCGGGTCTGCAAACGCCACGACGTGCCCCGGCACGCCGACAACCGTCGCATTGGGTGGCACGTTCGTGACGACCACGCTCCCCGCACCGATCTTCGCGTTCTCGCCGATAGTCACATCGCCAATGACCTTGGCGCCGGCGCCGACGACTACGTTGTCCTTGAGCGTCGGGTGCCGCTTCGCCCGCCGCGTGCTCGTGCCGCCCAGCGTCACGCCCTGGAAGAGGTGCACGTTATCCCCGATGATCGCCGTCTCACCGATGACCACGCCCATGCCGTGGTCGATGAAAAACCCCTCCCCGATCTCCGCGCCCGGGTGGATCTCGATCCCGGTGAAGAACCGCGCGAAGTTGGAGAGCAGTCGCGCCGGCACTTCGAGGTCATTGTGGTGCAGGGCGTGCGCCAATCGGTGTATCTGCCGGGCGTGGAAGCCCGGATACGTCAGGACTACTTCGAGGTCATTGATGGCGGCCGGGTCACGCGTGCGCGCGGCTTTGATGTCTGCTTTGATGCTATCTAAGAGGCCCACTGGCCTGTCACTCCCTTCGCGTTTTAGATTGAGCGCGTCGAGTCAGGCCCCAGTCCGCCTCTGGCGGAGCGGGGCCTAGTTACAGGCGCAGCAGTCGCGCCATACCTCTCGGAGTGACATGGTCGCTCTATTGTACGTGTAGGTGGATGGAGATTGGAAGTCGGAGTTCGCCTTAGTCAAGGCCCGGTTACGATAGAATGGCGTGCCAAGGACCGACTTGCGTTGACTGGGAAGTACACTGAAACACCTCACACCCAACATTCGTGGCGGAGCGAAGCCGTCGCCGTCGCGATTGACTTAGGAGTCGTAGCCCCCTGGTGGGGCTTCTTGGGCTTCCTTTCATTCGGGATCGACGATTGGAATACGGGTACGATTGCCGTTCGAACGGCTATCGTATTGGGAGTCGGCTTTATCGCCTCCGAATTCGCGGCGAATCTTCTGTTCGAGTGGCTTGCGAATCCGGCTTCAAGGCCCCGTCTGCTCGCGCTACAGTGCCCCATCTGCGGCGAGTCAAAGTTGGTTGTCGAGTGGTGTCGTGGACATTCGCGGAGGGAATGCCTCGCTTGTCATGAACGATGCCCTCAACGTGGCAAGGATCGCTCGTAGGATTGCGCCTCCCCGACCACCGCTACCGCCATCACCGCAATCCCCTCCCCTCGCCCAATATCCCCCACCCCCTCGTTCGTCGTCGCCTTCACGTTCACCCGCTCTGGCTGAATGCCGACCGCTCGCGCGATCACCTTCCGCATCTCCGCGATCCGCGGCGCCAGCTTCGGCTTCTCCGCGATCACCGTCGCATCGATGTAGTCCACCGTCAACTGCTTCACCACAAGCATGCCCGCCGTCTGCTCCAGCAGCGAGATGCTGCTCGCGTCCTTCCACTCTGGATCGCCCGCCGGAAAGTGCGTCCCGATGTCCCCCATCCCCGCCGCACCAAGCAGCGCATCGATCACCGCATGCAGCAGCACATCAGCATCCGAGTGCCCGGCCAGGCCCGGTTCGCCCTCGAACGTCACCCCGCCCAGAACAAGCGCGCGGGAAGCGTCGAAGCGGTGGATGTCGTACCCGATGCCTATCCGCATGCGCTAAGGGTCAAGCGTTACGACCCGTCCGGTCAAGGCCAGCCCACTCTTGCTCCTTGCTCCTTGCTACTCCCGTCAATGCAGCCACGCCTCAGCGAGCGCCAGGTCTTCCGGCGTCGTGATCTTGATGTTGCGGCGGCGCCCTTCGTATGCCTTCACTGTTACCCCGATCTTCTCCATCATCGCCGCATCGTCCGTCACATCTCCCGCGATCTCGCGGTGCGCGCGGAGGAGCAGGTCGTAGCGAAAGCACTGGGGCGTTTGCGCCGCCCGCAGTTGCACGCGGTCCAACGTTCGCACCACTGAGTCGTCCGGCGCCACCTCCTTAATCGTATCCACCAGCGGAGTCACCGGCACCGAAGCGCCGGTCTCGTGTGCCGCCTCCAGCCCGCGTGAGATCATTCCCGGCCGGACCAGCGGGCGACCGCCGTCGTGCACTGCCACCCAATCAACTTCACCCAGCGTTTGCAACCCGCAATACACGGAGTCCTGCCGCCGGGCGCCGCCCGTGCACACACCCGCCAGCTTCGTAAAGTGCTGCTCGTCGATCATCGCCTTCCCGCGCTCGAAGTTGGCGTCGGAGAAGACCACGACGATCTTGTCGATGTCCCAGCAGTCCTCGAACGCTGCGACTGCATGCGCGAGGAGCGGCCGGCCTGCTACCAGCGAAAACAGCTTGTCGCGGCCTTCCATGCGGACGCCACTGCCGGCTGCAACGATGATCGCGCCTGTGGTCTCATCGCCCATGGGGCGATAGTAACAGCGCTGCTACAGGCCGCTGAAGAACGTCACGCCGGCCGCTGCCAGCGCGGCCATCCACGTGTCCTTGATGATCTTCCCCGCCCACACCGTGAAAAAGAAGCGCCGCATCGGCATGCGGATGGCCCCCGCCGCCAGGCCCGCTACATCGAACAGCGGGTTGGGCGTCGTCGAGAGCAAGAACATCGTGATCATGCCGCGCTTCTCCATCCAGCGTGCGATTCGCTTATACGATGCCCGCTCCTGGACGTAAATCCTGCCACCGTAACCCGCCGCGTAGCCACTGAACTCGCCGATCGCTTCCGCCGTGCCGGCGACTAGGCCCACCCAGATGAATGCCGGCACGCCAAGGAAGTCGCTCAGCAACGCGCCGCCACCGATAACGCTCGCCCCGGCCGGCGAGGGCAGCAGGATGGACGCCGCACCGATCAAGTTGATCAGGAAGAGCCCCGCATACCCCCAGCTCTCCAGGTGACTGATGTCGCTGCTGAAGTAGAGGAAGGCGACCCCGAAGATCACCAGTAGGGCGGCGCATGCGATAAGCAGCGTGTACTCAAGTCGCCAGTAGAAGCGGCTTACAAAGAGCCGGAAACCGGTCAGGTCGGCTTCTTCTTCACGCCAGTACAGTGCGTTTTCTCTGTTATTCACAGGTCCATCCGATCCGAATAATCCAACGGCCAGTGAACGACAAAAGTTACGACGTGAGGATGACTGGCCCTTGGCGCGGGGTGTTGCAAGCGCGTTCCATATCCATCACATAGATAGGGCTTGACAACCCTCGGGTCCATAGTGAATACTCCTTCACGGAACTAAACAGTCATTCATCCAACAGAATAACTGTTCATTCACCATTGCAGTCCAGACACAAAACGGAGCTTTTCGTCATGGCCAGAGTCACCGAAGCCCACGTCGCAGCCAGACGTAACCAGATCCTCGACGCCGCCTGGTCCTGCTTCTCCCTGCGCGGCTACCACCAGACCACAATGCAGGACATCGCTACAGACGCCGGCATCAGCGCTGGCGCCATCTACCGCTACTACCCCAGCAAAGAAGCCGTCCTCGCCGCCATCACAGAGCGCAATACCGAGCGTTACATGGAGATCCTCGCTGATGTCCGCTCCGAGGCCCAGGGCCCGATGGACGTCCTCGACCTCCTCGGCCAGACGATGCTCGCCGCTTTCGACGACCCGATGTACGAAACCAACGCCCGCCTCGACGTCGAGATACGCCCCGAAGTCATCCGCAACGATGCCCTCCGCGAGCGGAGCCGCCAGCAGCTGGAGTTCTGGCGGCAGTCGCTCGTCCCCCTCCTCCAGGAAGCGCGCGAAAACGGTGAGCTCCGCGGAGATATCGATATCGAGACGTTTGTCGTCCTCGCGATCTGCGCATATGAAGGCATCCGCTCCTGGGGTCTCGTCGACCCGAAGGTGTGGAAGCCCCGCGAGGTGTTTGACCTGCTGCTCAAGCTCGTCTCCGCCCGAGCTCTGACCGGGAACATCAGCGAGAACCTGAACTGAGGCTCGGATGCAGTTCAATCCTTTCGACCCGCACGTAAGGCAAAACCCGTTCCCCTCCTACTCACAGCTTCGCCGCGAGGCTCCGATTTTTAAGCTGGAACCGATGGGCTTCTGGCTGGTCACTCGCTACGACGACGTGCAAGTCGTCCTCAAGAGCCCGCAGCTTTTCTCATCGGAAGGGATGGCTGGCCCGCAGGGACTCCAGAACCAGATCCGCAGCATCATCACCATGGACCCGCCGGACCACCAGAAGCTGCGCTCGCTCGTCGGCCGCGCCTTCACACCGAAACGCATCGCCGAGATGGAGCCGCGCATCCGCGAGATTACCCGCTCGCTCGTCTCCAGGACAGCCCACTCCAGCGAATTCGATGTCATTGGCGGCTTAGCCCTTCCGTTACCGGTCAGGGTGATCGCGGAGATGCTCGGCGTCGAGCCCAGGCGTATACACGACTTCAAGCGCTGGTCCGACATCATGGTCGGCCAGTTGCTGCGGCCCGGCGCTTCGCCGGAAGAAGTCGCCTATGAGCAGGCCGAGCGCTCCGCGTTCGAACAATACTTCCGCTGGGCGATCGAGGAACGGCGGCGCAAGCCGCATGACGACTTGATCAGCGCACTCGTCGCCGCGGAAGAACAGCACCAGCATCTGAGCGCCGACGATGTCTTTGGGTTCGCGCTGCTTCTGCTGGTCGCTGGCAACGAAACGACCACGAACCTCATCGGAAACATGATGCTGACGCTTCTGCGGCACCCGCAGACTCTCGCCGCGTTGCGCAGTAACCCTGAGCTGATACCAGCGGCTATCGAAGAGACCCTGCGCTATGAGTCCCCGGTGCAGATGCTCTTCCGCATCGCCCGCGAGGACATCGAGATGCACGGCCAACGCATACCGAAGGGCGCAATGGTCTGGCCGGTCCTCGGCTCAGCCAACCGCGACGAAGCAAAGTACCCAGATCCGGACCGCTTCGACATCACCCGAGACACTTCGGGCCATGTCGCCTTTGGCCATGGCATCCACTTCTGCATCGGCGCCCCCCTCGCGCGTTTGGAGACCCGCGTCGCGATGGAGGAGCTACTACCTCACCTGGAGAATGCTCGCCTGCCCGAAGCAACTCCCGAATACATCGACGCTTTCTTCCTGCGCGGCCTGAAGACGCTTCCGCTATCACTGGGCGAAGGCCGCCTCGCCGATATGCCCCCCAGCCCACGCGAACTCGCTCGCCTCAGCGCGAAGGTCGCCGCCGCCTCTGCAAAGGATGCCTATCAGGGCGTCCGCGCCCTCCTCCGCAAGGCCAGGGGCAACTCCCGCCCCGCATAGTCAACCACGAAACAAGGGAACAAGCACCCCCTCGCTTGTTCCCTTGTTTCCCATTGTCATGCGGTAAGGATCTTGGGTAGGGCGACGTCGCTACAAGCGACAAACCGTCGCCAGGTGGCGTTGTCCGCTGTTGTCATCCTGAGCGCAGCGAAGGATCTAGCTCGCGAGAAGACCCTCACACCTCAGGGATGGGGTCCTGCGCGAGTACTGCGGCTTGACGGTGAGATCTGTTGTTTTTCAGCGACGAGACAGGCCTAGGGGTAGATGCCACGCAGCCGTGCCGCCTCAACCACTCTTCCCACGGCCAGCACCATCGCCGCCTCACGCATCGTGATCTTGTGCTCCGCCGCCGTCGCGGCGACGGCGGCGTAAGCCTGCGTCATCACCTTGTGCAGCTTCTCGTTCACCTCTATCTCGTCCCAGAAGTAGAACTGCAAATCCTGTACCCACTCGAAATAAGACACCACGACGCCGCCGGCGTTGGCCAGGATGTCGGGCACAACGTTGACGTTCCGCTCCTTGAGGATCGCGTCTGCCTCGGGTGTCGTAGGACCGTTCGCCCCTTCGACGACGTATTTCGCCCGAACATCGCCCGCATTCTCGCCGTTCAGCTGGTTCTCCAGCGCTGCCGGCAGAAGGAAGTCCACGGGCAGCGCCAGCAACTCATCGTTGCTGAGCAGGTCACCCGCTTTCGACTCCGAGAGCGGCATCCGGTCTTCGCGGTAGGGCATGAGTGATTCGATATCCAGGCCGCTCGCGTTGTGCAGTCCGGTCCCGGCATCGCTTACGGCCACCACCTTTAGCCCTGCCGCGCTGAGTAGCTTCGCCGCTGTCGCGCCGACCTTCCCGAAACCCTGGATGGCGACGGTCGCCCCCTGCAGGTTGATCCCGTTCGCACGCGCCACCTCTTCGACGATGTACTGGATCCCGCGTCCCGTCGCCTCACTCCGGCCGAGCGTCCCACCGACAGCCACCGGCTTGCCCGTGACGACGCCCGCGGTCGTGTGGCCGCGATGCATGGAGATCGTGTCCATGATCCAGGCCATGACCTGTTCGTTCGTGCCCATGTCCGGCGCGGGAATATCCTCGTCCGGCCCGATGATGATGCTGATCTCGGTGGCGTAACGCCTCGTCAATTTCTCCAACTCCGTCGCGTTAAGCGATTTCGGGTCCACGATCACGCCGCCCTTGGCGCCCCCGAACGGTAGGTTCACCACCGCGCTCTTCCAGGTCATCCACATCGCCAGCGCTCGCACTTCGTCCAACGAGACGTGAAGGCTGTACCGCAGGCCACCTTTCGCCGGACCGCGAGCCAGGTTGTGCTGCACCCGGTAGCCGGTGAATACACGCAGGCTGCCGTCGCGCATCTGCACCGGGAAGTTGACTGATAGCTCGCGCTTGCAGTTCCTGAGCACAGAGCGCATCCCCTCGCTTAAGCCGAGGCGTTCCGCCGCTGCATCAAACTGGGAAAGCGCCGTCGCCAGTACATTCGCGACGGGTCCGCTCGTTTCGGGCCGCTGTTTAACGACCATGCTCACCTATCAGTATAAGACGGCACTCGACCGGCCAAACGTAACAGCGCCATACCAAGGAAAAAGGGGCGAGCAATGCGCTCGCCCCTCTGGCCATCGCAGACTAACTGCTATTCTTCCTCGTCGGCTTCCCCTTCCGGCTCCTCGATCTCCATACCCGCTTCTGCGACGTCCTCCTCGAGCACTTCACCCGATTCGAGTTCATCTGAGGCGATGCCGCGGAGCTCATCAAGGAGGTCCTCCGCGCCGAGCGGCTCCTCGTCATCGCCCAGGGTCTCCCAGTCATCGCCTTCCGCGTCCGCACCGTCCTCGGAGAGACCTGCAGGCAGCGCAATCTCGGTGACGCGCGCGGGCAGAGGCTCCACGTAGACCTCGGCGCGGGCCGGGATCAGCTTGCCGATGATTACGTTCTCCTTCAGCCCCATCAGCCGGTCCACCTGGCCGCTGATCGCGGCTTCGGTGAGGACGCGCGTGGTCTCCTGGAAGGACGCCGCGGCCAGGAAGCTTTCCGTGTTGAGCGAGGCTTTTGTTACGCCCAGCAGCACCGGCTGCGCGGTCGCCGGCTCACCGCCGGCCGCCAGCACGCTCGCGTTCTCAGTCTCGAACTTGAAGCGATCGACGAGTTCGCCCGGCAGAAGTGCCGTGTCGCCCGGAGAGTCGACGCGCACGCGTCGCAGCATCTGCCGCACGATCGTCTCGATGTGCTTGTCGTTGATCGTCACACCCTGCGAGCGGTACACCTTCTGCACTTCTTCCACGAGGTAGATCTGCACTGCCTCCGGGCCCTGGATGCGCAGGATGTCCTGCGGGTTAAGCGGGCCTTCCGTCAGCGCCTGGCCGGCGTGAATGTAGTCGCCGTCCTGGGACCGCAGGCGAGCCGCTGCGGGGATCACGTAGTCCCGCGACTCTCGCTCTTCGAACACGATCGACATCTTCCCTCGTGACACGGACACCTGTCCCGACGTCCGCGCCACCACGTCCGGCTCGGCAGGTTCGGCCACTTCCTTCGAGGCTTTGCCCTTGGCTTTCGTCTTGGCGGCGGGTTTCGTCTCTTTCGCTGCCTTTGGTTGCGGAACTTTCGCCAGCAAATCACCCACGGAGACTTCCTGGCCGTCCTTCACCTGCGCCTTCGCGCCCTTGGGAAGCACGTAGTCGTCGCGGTACATCTCAACGCTGGTAATGCGCAGGGTCCGCCGCTCGCCATCTCTGATCAGCTCTGCCGTGCCGTCGATCTCGGCGATGATCGCCGAGCCCTTGGGGACGCGCGCCTCGAAGAGTTCCTCGACACGTGGCAGACCCGACGTAATGTCCAGGCCTGCCACACCACCTGTGTGGAACGTGCGCATTGTTAGCTGCGTGCCGGGCTCACCGATCGACTGCGCAGCGATGATGCCTACGGCTTCACCGTGCTTCACGAAGCGGCCTCGAGACAGGTCGCGTCCGTAGCACAGAGCGCAAATTCCGCGCCGCGTCATGCACGTCAGCGGCGAGCGGACGTAGACCTTGTCCAACCCGGCGTCCACCAGCGCGTTCGCAATTACCTCGGTAATCTCTTCGCCGCGCTCCACGATGACTTCACCGGTGTTGGGGTTCGCCGCGTCGGCTGCTGTGTAACGGCCGATGATGCGTTCCTGCAGCGATTCGAACAGGCCCTTCTCGCTCGGCTCTCCGACCCAGATGCCGGCCGTCGTGCCGCAATCGTCCTCGGCGACAATCACATCCTGCGCCACGTCGATCAGGCGCCGTGTCAGGTAGCCGGAGTCGGCGGTTCGGAGCGCCGTGTCCGCCAGGCCTTTCCGCGCTCCGTGCGTGGAGATGAAGTACTCCAGCACCGTCAGGCCCTCGCGGAAGGAGGAACGCACCGGCAGCGGGATGATGCGGCCCGCCGGGTCGCTCATCAGGCCGCGCATGCCGGCCATCTGGCTGATCTGCGAGATGTTACCTTTCGCGCCGGACACGGCCATGATGTAGACGCCGCCATATTCGTGCAGGCGGTTCTGGATCATCTTCTGTACTTTGTCCGTGGTGTTGCGCCAGATCGTGATTGTCTGGTCATCGCGCTCTTCGTCGGTGATGAGACCGAGGTTGAACTGCTCTTCGATGTCCGCCACCTGAGCGTCGGCTTCCTTGAGCAGGCCCTCCTTCTCGTCCGGGAGGCGCAGGTCGTTCATGGCAATGGAGATCCCGGATCTCGTCGCGAAGTCGAAGCCAACGTTCTTCATCTTGTCGACCATCTCGGCCGTTGTGGCGTTCGGGAGTGTGTGGCTGCACTCGGAGACCAGCTCCTTGATAGCCTTGCGGTCCATCAACGTGTTACGGAAGCCCAGTTCCGGCGGAATCACCTCGTTGAACATGATCCTGCCTACCGTGGTCTCGATCAGCTCGCCGTCCGTTCGTGTATCCCGTACGCGGATCGGCGCGTGCAGTGAGAGGCTACCGGTTGCGTGCGCCATCTTCGCTTCGTTGAAGCTGCTGTAGATCCCGCGCGGCGGCGGCCCCGGCTCGAAGGAGCCTGGCGCACCCGGCTTCTCCTCTGTCATGTAGTAGCACCCAAGGACTATATCCAGCGTTGGGGCGACCACCGGCTCCCCGTTCGAGGGATAGAGCAGGTTCTGGCTGGACAACATCACCTGTCGCGCCTCCGCGACGGCTGCTCGCGAAAGCGGAACGTGAACCGCCATCTGGTCGCCGTCGAAGTCGGCGTTGAACGCGGTGCAGACCAGCGGGTGAATCTGGATCGCCGAGCCGTCAATCAGTACCGGCTCGAACGCCTGGATACCCAGGCGGTGCAGCGTCGGCGCGCGGTTCAGGAGCACCGGCCTCTGCTTGATGATCTCGTCCAGGATGTCCCACACTTCAGGCCGAGCGCGCTCCACGATGCGCTTGGCTGACTTGATGTTGTGAGCCAGTCCCCGGGCGACCAGGCCGTGCATCACGAACGGCTTGAACAACTCAAGTGCCATCCGCTTCGGCAGACCGCACTGGTGCAACTTCAGCTCCGGTCCAACCACGATCACAGACCGGCCGGAGTAGTCCACGCGCTTGCCCAGCAGGTTCTGCCGGAAGCGCCCCTGCTTGCCCTTGAGCATGTCGGAGAGGCTCTTCAGCTTGTGGTTGCCTGCGGTTGACACCGCGCGCCCGCGGCGGCCGTTGTCGATCAGGCTGTCCACGGCCTCCTGGAGCATGCGCTTCTCGTTACGAATAATGATCTCCGGCGCGCCCAGTTCAAGCAGTCTCTTCAGGCGGTTGTTGCGGTTGATCACGCGCCGGTACAAGTCGTTGAGGTCGGATGTCGCGAACCGGCCACCATCCAGCTGCACCATCGGGCGCAGGTCGGGCGGTAGCACCGGCAACACGCCGAGCACCATCCACGAGGGGTGGTTGCCGCTCTTGCGCAGCGCTTCCACCACGCGCAGGCGCTTCGTTGCCTTCTTGCGCCGCTGTCCGCTGAAGTTCTGGATCTCGTTGCGCAGCTGGATAGCCAGCTTATCCAGCTCAACTCGGTCCAGGATCTCCAGCACGGCCTCTGCGCCCATACCGGCCCTGACCAGGCCCGGGCACTTGTCCTGGATCTCCCGCAAGTTCTGCTCAGGAATGATCGTGCACTGGTCGTCGCGGATTGGGTCCTTGAGGTCCTCGATCTCCTCGATCCGGCGCAGGAAGTCCGCCCGCGCGGCCTCCCGCTCCTCGTTGATCTTCCGGCGCAGCGGCTCCATCTCGGCCAGCGCCGCCTGGCGCGCCTTCTCGATGTCGGTAGCCAGCGCAGCTTCGGCATGTTCTTTCCGCTTCTTGCGGCTGTTCTCGATCTCCTTCGTGCGCCGCGCGACTTCCTTGTCCAGTTGCTTCACGGAGTTCTTGGGCAGCTGTTCGCCTCGCCTGGCCAGCAGGAAGTTGTCGTCCAGCCCGGTCTTGCGCGGCGCGCGCTTCTCGCCGATCTCCGCGATCGCCGCTTTCACTGCCTCTGATTTCTCGTTCAGCGCGGCGATTTCGGCGTCGACCGCGTCGTTAGCCGCCTTCAGGCGCGTCTCGCGGTCGGCTTCTACCTTGGCGATCGCCTCCGAGGTCGCTTTCTCGATCTCAGCGATTCGCTCGGAGTTCTCCGATTCGCTCTGGGTGACCGCGTCATCCATCTCCTTGCGCAGTTGCTCAAGCGCCTGCTGGCGGACTTCCTCGTCCACCGTAGTCACAATGAACTGCGCGAAGTAGAGCACCCGCTCCAGGCTGCGCGGTGAAATGTCGAGCAGCAGCCCAATCCGGCTGGGCGTGCCCTTCACGAACCAGATGTGCGCCACCGGTGAGGCCAGCTCGATGTGACCCATCCGCTCGCGGCGTACCTTCGAGCGTGTGACCTCCACACCGCACTTGTCGCAGACGATACCTTTGTAGCGGACGCGCTTGTATTTTCCGCAGTAGCACTCGAAGTCCTTGGTCGGCCCGAAGATCTTCTCGCAGAAGAGCCCGTCCTTCTCCGGCTTGAGCGTGCGGTAGTTGATCGTCTCCGGCTTGGTGACCTCGCCGTAGGACCACGACCGGATCTGCTCCGGTGAGGCCAGGGAAATTCGGATTGCGTTGAAGTCGTTAACTTCCAGGGCCAATGAGATCCTCCCCCTTCTCGAAACCGCTCAGGTCGATCCCGCCCAGGTCGGGCAGGTCCGCCGTCGAGGTGTCGGCGAGCATCACTCGTTCTTCTTCTTCGTTCAGGACTTCCACCGCCAGGCCAAGGCTCTGAAGCTCTTTCACCAGCACCTTGAACGATTCCGGCACGCCCGGCTCCTGGATGTCCTCACCCTTCACGATTGCTTCATATGTCTTCACGCGGCCGACGATGTCGTCCGACTTCACCGTCAGCAGCTCCTGCAGGATGTGGGCCGCGCCGTATGCCTCCAGCGCCCACACTTCCATCTCACCGAAGCGCTGCCCGCCGAACTGGGCCTTTCCGCCCAGCGGCTGCTGCGTGATCAGTGAATAGGGTCCAGTGGACCGAGCGTGGATCTTGTCCTCCACCAGGTGCACCAGCTTCAGCATGTACACGTAGCCAACAGCCACCGGCTGGTCGAAGCGCTCGCCGGTGCGGCCATCGAACAGGACCTGCTTGCCATACACCGGCGCCGCCTGGCCCGTCTCCAGCAGCAGCTTCTCGCACTGCTTCTCCAGGTCGTGGATAGACTTGCCGCGCACTCGCCTTGCGCCGTGCGCCTCCAACCAGAGCTCGAGTCCCGCGCGCTTCGCCTCGCCGACGGTTTCGTCGTCGAATACTGCTGCGGCGTCGTATCCCTTATCCTTCAGGTACTTCGCGACCTTTTCCATCTCCACGCGCTCGCCGGTCCCGTTACCATTGGATGAGCCGTTGCGGTGCCCTTCCACATTGCTCTGCGCGATGGCGTCCGCCGCCTCGCAGATCCAGAGCCGGCATAGCTCATCTTCAATGCGGGCGGGGTTGCCGCCGTCGAACACCGGTGATACCGCGCGGAAACCCATCCGTCGCGCGGCCCAGCCGAGGTGCAGTTCCAGCACCTGGCCAATGTTCATTCGGCTCGGCACGCCGATCGGGTTCAGGATGATGTCCACGGGAGTGCCGTCTTCCAGGTGTGGCATGTCCTCCACCGGCAGGATCCGAGAAATGACACCCTTGTTGCCGTGTCGCCCGGCCATCTTGTCGCCCTCGGCGATCTTCCGCCTCTGCGCGATCGCGATCCGGACCATCGCCTGCACTCCGGGCGCAAGCTCGTCCGTGATCTGCGCGTAGTACGGCCAGCGGCAGTGGTGACCCGTCTCGCCGTGCGCCGGCCGGCCGGGGTCGTTGTCCGGCCGGGCGAAGAACTTCGTCTCGATGACTTTGCCGCGCTCTCCGTGCGGAACCCGCAGCGAAGTGTCCTTCACCTCCCGCGCCTTCTCACCGAAGATCGCGCGCAGCAACTTTTCTTCTGCCGTCAGTTCGGTCTCACCCTTAGGCGTGATCTTCCCGACGAGGATGTCGCCTGACTGCACCTCAGCGCCCACGCGAACGATGCCGTACTCGTCCAGGTCCAGCAGGCTCTCTTCGCCCACGTTCGGGATGTCCCGGGTGATTTCCTCCGGTCCGAGCTTCGTGTCGCGCGCCTCAACCTCGTGCTTTTCGACATGGATGGAGGTGAACTTGTCGTCCTGCGCGACGCGCTCGGACATGATGATCGCGTCCTCGAAGTTGTAGCCGTCCCAGCTCATGAACGCGCACAGGAGCGTCTGGCCCAGCGCCAGTTCGCCGCTCTCCGTCGAAGAGCTATCGGCCAGTGTCACGCCCTTCTTCACCTTCTCGCCGCGGCGCACCGCTGCGCGGTGGTTGATGCAGGTGCCCTGGTTCGACCGGATGAACTTGTTCAGTGAGTAGCGCTTCTCTCCGTGCTTGCCGTAGTCCATCACGATCGCCTCGCCGGTCACGCTCACGACGGTGCCGTCGTGCTCCGCGGTCAGAACCTGTCCTGAGTCCAGCGCTGTCTTCGACTCCATGCCGGTGCCGACGAGCGGAATCTCCGGCCGCACCAGGGGTACTGCCTGTCGTTGCATGTTCGCGCCCATCAGCGCTCGGTTGGCGTCGTCGTGCTCCAGGAACGGGATCAGTGACGCGGCCACCGAAACCACCTGCTTCGGGGAGAGGTCGAGGTAATCCACGTGCATCGGGTCGGATGTCGTGAACTGGCCGGCGTGTCGCGCCTCCACGCGCGTCGAGAGGAAATACCCGCGCTCATCGAACGGAGTGTTCGCCTGCGCCACCATGAAGTCTTCTTCCTCGTCCGCCGAGAGGTAGTCGACCTGGTCGGTCACGAACGGCGTAACCGTCACGGTCTTCGCTTCGGCGTCCGCGACCTTCTTGACGTTCTTGTCAGTTATCTCGGTGCCGGCCTCCAGCAGGACCTTGCCCTTCGCATTCTTCACGTCCTGCCGCAGCACTCGGCCGATGAGCTCGGACGAGCTCTTCGGAAGGTCGTGCACGACCTTCCGGTACGGCGTCTCGATGAAGCCGTACTGGTTCACGCGGCCGTATGTGGCCAGCGAGCCGATCAGTCCGATGTTCGGGCCTTCCGGCGTCTCGATCGGACAGATGCGGCCGTAGTGGCTGAAGTGCACGTCTCGTACGTCGAACCCCGCGCGGTCTCGCGAAAGGCCGCCCGGACCAAGCGCGGACAGACGCCGCTTGTGCGTGAGCTCTGCCAGCGGGTTCGTCTGGTCCATGAACTGCGAAAGCTGCGACCCGCCGAAGAACTCCTTGATCGCGGCTACCACTGGGCGGATGTTGATCAGCTGGCTCGGCGCCGTCTCCTGCGGGTCCGTGATCGTCATGCGCTCGCGGATCACGCGCTCCATCCGCAGCAGGCCGATCCGGAACTGGTTCTGGATCAGCTCGCCGACGGTTCGCACCCGGCGGTTGCCCAGGTGGTCGATGTCGTCCGAGCGGCCGAAGCCGTTGTTCAGCCGGATGATCTCTCGCACGATCGCGATCAGGTCTTCCGGGATCAGCGTGCGCTCGATCGTCGCGTCTGCCCGGCCCAGCCGTTTGTTGACCTTGTACCGGCCAACCTTGCCGAGGTCATACCGGCGCGGGTTGAAGAACAGCGAGTTGATCAGCTGCTTCGCGTTTTCGATTGTCGGCGGGTCGCCGGGGCGCAGACGCCGGTAGAACTCCAGCAGCGCCTGCTCCTTGTTCTCGGACGACGGGTCGCGGTCGAGCGTCGACTGTATGAACTGGTGGTCTTCGCCGGTGTCGATCTCATCGAACAGCGCCAGCACACGGTCGTTCGTGCCCAGGTGGTGCAGGATCGAGGCGCGCAGCTTGTCAGCCTCGCGCTCGGTCTTCGCCTCTCCGATGCTCTTCTCGATCTCGCGGATCTCTTTCGTGCTCGGGTGCTTCGGAAGCAGGTGTGGCTCGTCGATCGCCCGCAGCAGCGTCGTGATCGGGATCTTTCGCTTGCGGTCAACCTTCACGGAGACGACGTCCTTGTTCGACGTCTCGAACTCCAGCCAGGCGCCGCGGTTCGGGATCAGCTTCGCGTAACAGAGGGCGCGGCCGCTGGTATTGTCACGCTCGAGCGTCAGGTATACACCCGGCGAACGCACGAGCTGCGACACGACGACACGCTCGGCGCCGTTGATGATGAACGTGCCTTTCTCGGTCATGAGCGGGAAATCTCCCATGAAGATCTCCTGCTCCTTGATCTCCCCGGTCTCCTTGACCAGCAGCTCGACGTTCACCCGCAGCGGCGCGGCGAACGTTGCGTCACGCTCCCGGCACTCCTCCTGCTCGTATTTCGGCTTGTCGAAGCTGTAACTGCCGAAGCGCATCTCCAGCCGGTTGCCGGTGAAGTCCGAGATCGGCGAGATTTCGTCCAGCAGCTCGCGCAGGCCCTCCTTCTTGAAGATCTCGTAGGAGTCGACCTGGATCTGGATGAGGTGGGGTAGCGGGACTACGTCCGGGATGCGCGAATAGGACTTGGTGAGCTGCGGAACGCTGAACTTCTCGGCGATGATGTCTCGGGGGACAACCATACAGAACCTCTCCTCGAAAAAGGCAAAAAGGGCCGGGGTGTGCGGTTAGAGTGTTTCAGTGAACAAATAGATACAGGGACAGTGAATGGGGAACTCGACAACCATCCATGACACACTATATGTAAGCGGCTGACAATAGTCAACGCGGAACCGGTCAACTACTACAGACTTTCTTCAGACTTTGAGTCTACGGCTGGTAGGCGCGGTGATATAGCCGGCCATCCCAAGTTGTCGCGATCACATGCGCCTCTCCGTAGTTGGCGATTGCGACAGGCCCTTCGAATGAGCCCCCAATTTGCCACCACGTGCCTCCGGGACAGTAATACTCCCAGCAGCGAATGTGGACGACCGAGTTCGTGATCATCGCGACATGGACGCCGACGTATGGCGGCCCGGTACCGCCGGCGTCTGCAAAACTGTTGTCAATCGCGAGGTCGCCGCCAGAGCAACACCCGAGGGACTGCCAGTCAACCCACTGGCCCCCATTCCACCACTTCATCTGAACTGTGGCGTCTCCGGGACGCAGGGCTACAACGTGATGGAGTCCGTGAGGGCTTGTTGCAATTGCTACTGAGAACCCTAGGGCCGAGCCTCCCGTCGGCCTGCCGAGATATTGCCACCCTGACCACGGCGCCAGCCCATCCTTCTTCTTGAACCAAACGTCTCCCTGCGCAATCCCAACGATCTGTATCGTGTTACCGGCGTTCGTAATGGCAATCGGACCGTCGAATCCAGTCTGGGTCGGTTTGAGCAGATTCGTCCATGAACCAGCGTAGGGCTTGTAGTAAACACTGCCTGAGGCAACCGCGGCGATATGCACCTGCTGATCGTGATTGGAGACCACCGCATTCCCGGTGAAGGGTACCGCTGTGTCAGTGCTCCAGTTAATCCAGCCGGTCCAGGCCGTACCATTCCAATTCTGTACCCACACGTCGTTGCCAGACGTCCGGATCATATGCGTGTGGGCGGAGGCCTCAGGGCGGTCATGGGACAACCCCTTCGGGACTGACCCGATCGTAATCCAATGTTCCCAGGAATACGGGGGATTCCAGCCACAGGTGTAGTAGATGACCTGCCCCCGTTCTCTGTACCACTCATAATGGGAGTCCTGCCGCCTCCAACCGCTTATAGTGTGGGCCGCCAGGTACTCCATCGGGGTAAGGTTTCCGAGAGATGAGTGAGGGCGGTTCC
>Ga0187892_10000221_pt1 | contig 151684 bp, 144 predicted proteins | sample MA1701073metaG_FD_139345 | JGI IMG/M metagenome (GOLD analysis project Ga0187892, IMG submission 139345) | Bio-ooze microbial communities from a basaltic lava cave in the Kipuka Kanohina Cave System on the Island of Hawaii, USA - MA170107-3 metaG ...
TGGCCGACGAGAGCGCCAGAGCGCGGGCGTCGCGAAGCAGGCGGCTGACCTCGTCCAAAGCGCCCTCGGCGGTCTTGGCGAAGTTCACAGCGTCCTGGTTGTTGCGGATCGCCTGGTCGATGCTCGCGATCTGCGTTCGCATGTTCTCCGAAATGATCAACCCGGCCGGGTCGTCCGCCGCGTTGTTAATCCGAAGTCCTGTGGAAAGCTTTGCGATCGAGCGGCCGATATCCGCCGAAGTCTGCGTGAGATTCCGGAGGGCGTTCATGGCCGCCACATTGGTGTTCACTCGAAACGACATTTCGAATCCTCCCTGACTGTTGCTGGCCCGTAACCCGGCTGCCCATAGGCGCTCTCGAGCTTCGAGCACGCATCCAGGGGGCTTATTCCCCGCAAGAGTGCCAGGAAGGCCGGCAAAATTACCAGGAATCCGGCGATTTTGCGGGCTGTTAGGGTTGCCGGGGTTTCCAATGGTCGCGACGGACTCCCGCCTCCTGAGCGGGCCATCTTTCTCTCTCGGGACAAAATGGGCCGATGGGCCTCGTCGGAAGCGTGGGCAGGAGGCGTCCCAGGGCGCGGTTCGCGATCGGCTGCCTTTACCTCGTGCTTGCCGCAGGGGCCCTAACGACCCTCTATCCGTTCGCCCTGATGCTCTCCACCGGCTTCAAAGGGCCCACGGATCAGAACGACAACCGGCTGATCCCCGCCTTCTGGTCGGACACCGAGTCGAAGGACGAGACCGGAAAGCCGTCCGAGGGCTCGCTGTACTGGAAGTACGTCAACGACAAGTACGCGGGAGACCTGAGCCAGATCGACAGCACTCGAATCGGCTCGGACGCGTCCCAGGAGTCGGTGCAGCGGTACGGCGAGTTCCTGATGGGCCTTGCGCCCGACCTGTGGCAAGCGGGCTTTCGCACTGCTCCAAACCAGCTCGTATCGAAGCTCACCATGCGATACCAGGCCTGGCTTCGCGAGCGGTATTCCACGATCGAGGAGCTCAACCGCGCGTACATCGAGGAGAACGTCGCGTTCCAGAGCGTCGCCCCGCCGACGGAGATGTTCGAGCGCCCCGTGTGGAGCCCGCCGGACACGCGCAAGTTCCGCGAGTGGCTCGAGTTCAAGCGGGGCCTGCCCGCGGAGTTTCGCATTCCGGTCCGCGCAGAGCGCATGTACCAGGAGTTTCTGCGTCGCAAGTACCAGAACCAGATCGGTTCCGTTCCCAAGGAGGCGTCCGGCGGCGCGGCGAAGTTCGAGGCGATCCGAATGCCGAGCGCGGGCGCGGCCCTCGACGAGTTTCGACGAACCGGCCTGCCCGAGCGCTACCGGGGCCGCACGGTCGAAGAGCTTTGGGCGCGACCGGACTCCGGGCCGCTCCCGATCGAAGGCTTCGAGCGCGCGACGGTTCGCGAGCGAGGAAGCGAGCTGCGGAACGAGTTCAGCACGCGCAACTACCGCTTTGTGCTCGATTACATGCTTCTCCACGGGCGCGCGGTATGGAACACGGCGCTCTTCTGTCTTCTCGCGATCCTCACCCAGCTCACCGTGAACCCGCTCGCGGCGTACGCGCTGTCGCGCTATCCGATGCGCGCGAGCGCGAAGATCCTCCTGTTCCTCCTTGCCACGATGGCCTTCCCGGCGGAAGTCGCTCTCATCCCGTCGTTCCTCCTGCTGAAGGACCTCGGCATGCTGAACACCTTCGCCGCGCTCGTTCTTCCCGCCGCGGCGTCCGGCTACATGATCTTCCTGCTCAAGGGCTTCTTCGACTCGCTCCCGCAGGAGCTGTACGAGGCCGGCCAGATGGACGGCGCGCGCGAGAGCACGATGATGTTCCGCGTGACCCTGCCGCTCGCCAAGCCCGTTCTCGGCTACATGGCGCTGCTGGCGTTCATGGGCGCGTACGGCGCGTTCATGTATGCGTTCCTCGTCTGCCAGGACCAGCGCATGTGGACGCTGATGGTTTGGATCTACCAGCTGCAGATCGTCGCTCCGAAGGCGGTGATGATGGCCGCCCTGACGCTGGCGGCGATCCCGACGCTAGTGGTGTTCCTGCTTGCGCAGGACGTCATCATGCGCGGGATCGTGTTGCCGGGGGAGAGGTGAGCCTCAGCGTGGCCCGGCCGAGTGCGCGCGGGGACCAAGCTCGTGGAAAGGACTCACTTTGTAACCGTATCTCTTGACAGACCCCCCCCCGTCTGATATGTTCGAAGTGTGGCGGACGGAAGAGCGTCCAACCAGTGTGGGCCGGTTCGGAAGGCGATTCGGAGTGCAGCAGCGCTTGCGGGACTCGTGTTGTTCGTCGCGGCGCCGAAAGAGCTGCGTGCCCAGGAAGAGGGCTTCGATCCTTACGGCACGCACTGGTTCGAATACGGGAACGTGCGCATCTCGGCAGAGATCAAGGGGCTGGCTCCTCCTGGCGAATTTACGGCGAACATGAAGGTGAGCGGGACAAACGTGAACTTCTCTGCGGGGCTACTTTCGGGCGTTCGCACCGGAGGATGCCCACCCGGAGAGCCGTGCTACACTTCCGCGAAGATCCAATCGGGTACGTATTCGCTCAAGATAAACGGCGAAGAGATCGGCATCCCGCCCGTGGGCGAGCCGTCGGAGAACGGCGACCACGTTCGCTTCGCGACGACCCACTTTCCGGACGGAGCGACGATTACGATCGAGTGTAAGGGCACCTATATACTGCAAGGTCCGGGATTACCGGATTACCCGAAGTCGCTCAATGCCAAAGTCGATCTGAAGGCGTACAACAAAGCGATCCTTCTTGCGACGATCGAAGAATACGATCCAACGGGTGCAGGGTACATCTTGCCGGGGCATCCCTCTTATCCCGACCCACCATTGTATGCCGGGGCTGCCGATAGGGCGGTTGCGGCGGTAACTCCAAGAATAACGGGTGTCATGAAGCACACATTGGTTCCCGGAAACGGAGACGGCAAGTCGTGGAGGGAAAGCACGGCCGGCAGCCCGCGGCTCGACGAAAGAATGTGTGAGGCCACGCTGTTCTTCGGCTTCACGCATGGAGAAACAACGAACTGGCGCTCTTCGCAGCAGGATCAGCTTGTCTACACTCCATTGGCAAGTAATGAAGTCCGGACTTATGTTACTACGAAACCAGGGACTCCTCCTACCGGACGTGAGGTGCCAGATTACAACCTGGGTGTCTTTCACGCTTGCGAAACTCTCAGCACATTTAGCTCAAGCCTGAATCCGAAGGCGTTTCTGCTTCTTCCTGCTCCTTGGCCAAATCCTGCAAACGTATTTGCAAACAGAGCATATGCAGGGTTCGCCGGCCTGGTACATTACCAGTTGCTTCAGCCGGCTAATACCACCTTGGACAAGCATGCCGACGTGCTATTTGGATACTTGGCAGCCGGTGAGCGATTCCAGTCCGCGATACTGAAGACTCAAGGTCAGGACTTTTCACAGCCGACGACGGCTCACGTTCCTAAATCCATCAACACGGGCACGGCGATATACATGATAATGCGAGGCGATTCACATGCGCGAATAGTAAAAGTCTATCTGAGTGAGCAGGAGTGGATCGAAGTTGGGGCTTCTGTGAGGAGTGACTGGAAGTGGGTGCGTTAGGTCTTGTCTTTGCCTTTTGGGGTTCTGTTGGGCAGAGCGAACTGATCTCATTGACCCAGGGTGAGGAGCTGGCCCGCCGGTTCGTCCAGCGTGCGAGGAAGGGTGCGTTCGGACAGATTGCGGGCACGGCTGGACCGCTCGACTTGCGCCAGGCGACGCTCGTGGACGATGGCCGTCAGGCCGCCTATGACTTTGGGTCCGCGGGTGTACGGGTAGACCGTCGCCAGGCTGCCGTCACCGTCTTCCACGAGAGTTTTTCCGGTATCGATCCCACATGGAGGGCCGACAATGCTCTCGCAAGCAACCAATTGAGTGTGTTGGCCAACGAAATCTATGTGGCCGCCGGCTTCTCGGGCCCTCTAATCATGTATTCCATCGACTCCCATGGCCGTAATGGACCGGAAGGTTCGTATTGCCTGCACCTTCTTCCGACGTACGCGGGCGTGCCTTTCACGTACGACTCGGCGGTTACCATAATCGTCGAGCACGCCACCGGCCGGGTGTATACCTTTACCGTTTGGAATCGCCCCGATCCGCCCGACTCGCTGACTCCGGGGATCGGTCTTTCGATTGCTCGGGTGCTGGCGAGCGAGGCGGTGTTTCGGTATCGACCCGCGGTTACGCAAATCTTCGAAAAGCACCCGGTACGGCTCGCAATCTGGCGGCCGAGGTTGACTAATGGCGGCATTCCGGACTATGCGCGTCATTCCCTAGCGGAGACGCAGCTTGCGCGAGCGAGGCAAGGTAAAGGACTCTTAGTTTACTGGACTTACTTGCATGACTTTGGCAGCTATCGAGGAGAGATGCCACAACGCGCTTATGAAGTTTTCCTCGACGCATCCGATGGCAGGGCGCTTGCGATCGACGCCTTGGAGGCTGGGCAAGGGGGCGGCACTTTCCGCCACGGGAACAGGTCGAATCCGTTTTCGTGGGACTTGGGATTGGGGCCGATCGAGATCTCTAGAGGGAGAAAGCGTTGCGTCGTCGAGGCAGCCGACGTAATGCAATGCTCGGCCCCAAGATCGAAGGTCGTTGGAAAGGAGTTCGTACTGCGGCGAGCGAGGCTGGCGGTTTTCTGCCAGTTCGATGCGGCTTCGGGAGTGCTGTGGACTACCGTCGGAAAGAGACGAGTGTTCGGAAAACCGAACGCAAACCTCTTAAATGCCTTGCGTGGATTCGTTCGCTGAGGGCGGGCTCAGTTCGAAAGAGCCGACATCCATTACCCCTTGGGTCGAATTGAGCCTTTATGTCTCCATTGCCGCCCGGCGAGCCCTCGCAGCGCCCGCCCGACCATGCCCGGCCCGCCGTAGACCCAGCCCGTGTACACCTGGCACAAGTGGGCGCCGAGGGCGAGCTTGTCGAGCAGGTCGTCGCCGTCGAAGATCCCTCCCGAGGAGATCAGGACCATTTCCTTTCCGCAAGCCTTCGCCAGGTGCGCGAGCGCCGCGTCCGCGAGCGGCTTCAGAGGGCGGCCGGATAAACCGCCTTCCTCTTCGGGGTCCTTAGCGAGTAAGTCCCGGCGCGTCGTGGTGTTCGTCGCGATGATCCCCGTGAGCCGCCCTTCGCGTGCGACCTCCACCACGTCGTCCAGACCCGCGGGCTCGAGGTCCGGAGACACCTTCACGAGCAACGGGCAGGCCGCATCGAGCTCTCGGATTGCGAGCACAATCTCGCGCAGCCGGTCCTTGTCCTGAAGCTCCCGTAGGCCCGGAGAGTTCGGGGACGACACATTGATCGCGTAATAAGCGGCGAGCCCCCGCAGCTCGCGGAAGCACTTCGCGTAGTCGGCGGCGGCGCGCTCGATCGGCGTGTCCGCGTTCTTGCCGATGTTCACGCCGATCGGGATCGAGGGCCGCGATTCCCTCAATCGGTTCGCCACCGACTTCGCGCCGTCGCTGTTGAAGCCCATCCGGTTGATCAGCGCACGCTCTTCTGGCAGCCGGAACAGCCTCGGACGCGGGTTGCCCGGCTGCGGAAGGGGGGTGACCGTGCCGACCTCCGCGAACCCGAACCCGAGCTCCTCCCAGACCTCCACGGCGACCGCGTTCTTGTCGAACCCCGCGGCGAGCCCCAGCGGGTTCGGAAACTTCACGCCGAACAGGGTCTGCTCCAGGCTCGGGTCCTCGAGCCGCTCGCCTCGCACGACGCCCCGCGCGATCAGCCCCAAAGCCGCCTCGTGAACCCATTCCGCGTCCAAGCGGAACAGCAGCGGGCGAAGCGCGGACTCGTAGAAACCCATCGGCCTCACCGATTATGGAGTCCGCGCCCGGCCACCCCGCGAACCGCGCGGAGTGCGCAGGCAAAACACACCTCTCCCAGACTCCCGGCAACCGGGCGCGAACGCGCTCGATCCAGGTACAATTCGAACCGAATCCAAGGATCGGAGCGCGCCGAAAAGAATCGGGCGCCTGAAACGTCTGAGAAACGGATTTCGGAATACAAAATGGCCGAGCGAAAGAAGCCGACCGGGGAGGAGGCCCTCGAACCCCTCGTCGGCGCAACGGAAGACCTAGAGGACTACACGGCCGAGAGCATCCAGGTTCTGGAAGGCCTGGAGGCCGTTCGCAAGCGCCCCGGCATGTACGTCGGCGACAACGCAAAGAAGGGCCTGCACCAGATGTTCCGCGAGGTGCTGGACAACTCCGTCGACGAGGCGCTTGCCGGCTTCTGCGACCAGATCGACGTCACGCTCCACAAGGACGGCTCCCTGTCCGTTCGCGACAACGGCCGCGGAATCCCGGTGGACAAGCACGACAAGTACAAGATGTCCGCCCTAACGGTCGTCATGACCATGCTCCACTCCGGCGGCAAGTTCGACCAGAACGTCTACAAGACCTCCGGCGGATTGCACGGAGTGGGAGTGAGCTGCACGAATGCGCTCTCCGACTGGCTCATCGCCGAAGTTCGCCGTGACGGGAAGATCTATCGCCAGAAGTTCGAGCGCGGAAAGCCGGTGACGGACCTTCAGGTGATCGGGAAAGCCGAGGGCACCGGAACGTACGTGCACTGGCTCCCCGATGGGACGGTGCTGAACGACACGCAGTACGACCCGCACCTCGTCAAGCACCGCATGAAGGAGCTCGCCTACCTGAACCCCAAGGTCGTGTTCGCCTTCACGGACGAGCAGAACCACGACGAGGACGAGATATTCCACTTCGAAAAGGGCATCCCGCAACTCGTCGAGGACATCAACGAGGGCAAGGACCCGCTCCACAAGGTGATCTTTTTCACGAGGAAGAAGGACGACACCGAGCTCGAGGTCGCCCTGCAGTACCACGACGGCTACGCCGAGCTGCTTCTCGCCTTTTCGAACAACATCCACCAGCCCGACGGCGGCACGCACGTCTCCGGGTTCAGCCAGGCGCTCACGAGGGTGATCAACTCTTACGCGCGAAAGATGAACATCCTGAAGGAGAAGGACACCAACTTCACCGCGGACGACGTATCGGACGGCTTGACGGCGGTGATCTCCCTGCGCCTGCCGAATCCCAGCTACAACTCGCAGGACAAGGTGAAGCTGGTCACTCCCGAGATCCAGGGTCTGACGAATTCTCTTGTCGGAGAGGGGCTGTCCACCTTCTTCGACGAAAACCCGGCCGTCGCCAAGCGCATCCTCGACAAGGCGATGATCGCGCAGCGCGCGCGAGAGGCCGCAAAGAAGGCCGCCGAGGCCGTAAAGCGAAGCTCCGCGATGGACAGCTTCGGCCTGCCCGGCAAGCTCGCGGACTGTGTGACCAAGGACCCGAGGCAGTGCGAGCTGTTCCTGGTCGAGGGCGACTCCGCGGGAGGCTCGGCGAAGGGCGCGCGCGACCGCATGACCCAGGCCGTGCTCCCACTTCGCGGCAAGATCCTGAACGTCGAGAAGGCGCGAGTGGACAAGGCGCTCGACAACGAGGAGATCAAGGCGCTGATCGCCGCGCTCGGAGTCGGGATAGACATCTCCTTCGGGCGGCATCACGACGAAGACGAGGAGCCCGAGGAGAACATCTTCACTACCGAAGAGGACCTAGCCGCGGAGGCCGCCGCAAAGCCGAACGGAAAGAACGGCCGCGACGCCACCTTCGACATCACCAAGCTGCGCTACGACAAGATCATCATCATGACCGACGCGGACGTGGACGGCGAGCACATCCGCACCCTGCTGCTGACCTTCTTCTACCGCTACATGCGCCCGCTGATCGAGGCGGGGCACGTGTACCTGGCCCAGCCGCCGCTCTTCGTCGTGAAGGTCGGCACCAGCGACCGCCACTACGCGATGGACGAGAAGGAGCTGGACGAGATCGTGAAGGGGATCAAGAAGAAGAACTACTCCGTGCAGCGCTTCAAAGGCCTAGGCGAGATGAACGCGGACCAGCTGGAGGAGACCACCATGAACCCCGCGAACCGGCGCCTGGTGCAAATGAAGCTGGACCCGCAGTTCATGTACGAGATCGAGCAGTTGTTCTCCGACCTGATGGGGGACAAGGTCGAACCCCGCCGCGCCTTCATCGAGCGCCACGCCAAGGAAGCGCTCGACGTGGACTGGCATTATTGATTTTGGGAGTGCGCGGACCCGTCCGCGCTATTGGAATGCGGCTTTGGAGTGCGGCGCGCAAGCCGCCGCTATACGATCTGCGGACTGCTTATTAGGTCCCGTTAAGGCGAGCGTCACTCCTTCTTCATTCGCAAGAAGGGTCTCGATTCGCCCTTAGCCATCCGAATCGTGAGAGTCCCGTCCTTCAGCCCGCCGATCCACGCGACGTCCATGTAGTCCTTGCCTTTTGGAATGGGTTGGGGAATGAGAAGGCAGCCCCTGTCGCCGCCGGCTTCCCATTCGCCTTGGATCGTACGGTCTCCGTTCACGAGTACGAATCCTTCCGAGTACAACCACAGCCGACGCGGCTTCCATGCCGATGTCGTCGAACCGGACGGAAGCTCCGTAAAAATGCCGGGCTCGACTACCCGGTATCCCGAGCATCCGCAGACAGCCAGGATGATGAGCCAGAGAGCCGGCAACGCGGGACGGGCCACCAGAAGATTCTATTTCAATAGAGTCGTGCGAGAGGTTTCGCGGTGCTTCCGTCGCCTCGACGCCAGCACCAGACCCCCTAACCCCAACACCAGCAGGCTTGCAGGCTCGGGTACCAGCCCGGTCTCGCCCGAGTACGCCGCGCGGAACTGCGCCTGACGGGGGTCCTGCAGCGGATGATAGAGCGCGGGAATCCAGCCCGGCGGTGCGCCCGGAAAGTCCAGGTGCCCGCGCATGCCGCCGCGCCGCCCGATCAGGTTGTTGCGCTGCGCGATCTCGCCGGCGACGATGAATCCGACTCCCTCCAGCACGTACGAGCTGCGCGCGCTCGATCCGTATAGCGAAACCGCGTCGAAGTCCATGGCCCAAAGCAGGATCACGGGCCCCGGCGCGCCGAGCGACCCGAAAATCATCAGGTCCGGAATCGCGGCGGACATGCCCGTACCCGTCAGGCTTACGTCGATGATGCCGCCCGGACCCACGTAAGGCGCGTCCTGTCCGGTGAACTGAACCCGGAGCGCCAGGTCGCCCCCGAAGACTCCCCCGGCGCCGAAGATCGGCACGGCGGGAGGCGACGGCCAAGCGGGCCAGTACGCGGTCGCCTCGTGGTGCGTCTCGCCCAGGGTGTAGGTGAGCGTATCGGGCGCCAGGCCGTTCGTCGCCCATTCGGGCGGGCCGCCGACGTTGAAAGCCCCGAAGTTGATGTCGTGCCCGACGATCTCGGGAAACAGGGGAAACGCCGCCCCAGATCCTGCGAGCGCCGCGCCCAAGCAAACGGCATAAGTCCGCTTCATCGCCCCCTCCTCGTGAAAACAAGCAAGCGAATTCGACTCGACTCAGTATCGCACGGCTTGGCTTCGAGCGCCGCATTCCGGCCGAATACCTCGTGTAATTGCCGGGCCACCGGGATTGGGAGTGCATAGTGTGCGTGGGCCCATGCCCCCGCTATTGCGTGCGTCCCCGTTGGGTTCAGCGGCCGATTCTTAGGACCGCCCTGTCGATCCACACTCTCCAAGGGTCCGCCGTATCGACGAACAGGGGCTCCCAGCCCAGCCTGGCCCGAATCCGCCTCGTGCGGGCCTGAACGAACCGCGAGACGTCGCCCGCGGGCGTCGCGATCACCGTAGAATCGGAGGTCGAAGCGAACCTGGTGTCCACAGCGACGAACCGGTTCAAACTCCAGTCGAACAGTTCGATCGTCTGGCCGATGCCCTCGATCTCGGCCCTCGCCTCGAGCTCGAAGCGGAGTGAAGAAGGTGGAAGGCCGGGCGAGGTCGCCAGAAGCTCCGCGGTGATCGGATAGCCGGTCTCCTCGGCGGCCAGATTCAACTGCGTTACGACGTACGAGTCGTCGCTCGCGAACAGCCTGTCCACTCCGCCCTCTAAGTGCAGCCCCGGCCCGACGGATAGGAACCACGGCTTCGCCGTAATTGCATCGGTGGCGTTGAGGTGAACGCTGATCGAGCCCGCGCGCACGTTGGCTGTGACGACGTCCGGCCAGCCGTCGCGGTCCAGGTCCCCGATATCGAAGCGGTCGGTTTCGTACCCGGAATCGCGAACCAGGATGTTCGTGAAGAACTTCTCGTTGTCGTTCTCCGCGACTCGCAGCAGCCCGAACACGCCCGCCGTGGCCGCCAGGTCCGGATGGCCGTCTCGGTTCAGGTCGTGGATCGCGACCCGGGTTCCGCGAAGCGGAGTCGGAACCGGTCCGATGAACCACCCCGAGCGATCGTTCCTAAGGATTCCGATCGTGCCCATCGGGTTAGAAGAGGAGCCCATGCCGAACGCGATGTCCGGCCAAGAATCGCGGTCCAGGTCGCCGATCGCTACGGATGCCTGAAACTCGCCGACAGAGAAGTTCTGGCCCGTAAACGAACCGAAGCCGTCGTTTTTGAGGATTCTAATCCCAACCGAATCTCGGTGCGAGACGACGAGGTCGAGATCGCCGTCGCGGTCCAGGTCGCCGATAGCGACGTCGCTCGGCGCGGTCAGCGTCGGATATCGAATCCCAGTCGCGAAGGTTCCGTCGCGATTATTGAAGAACACCGAGATCGTGTTGTCCAGGCGCGAGCCGTTGGAGCACACGATGTCCGGCCAGGCGTCCCCGTTCAGGTCGCCGGTCGCGACGCTCGACGGATTCCCTCCGGCCGCGTAGCTGACGCTCGGGAAGAAGGTCCCGTTGCCCCGGTTCAGGAACACTCGCACGCGATTGCCGGGACTGAAGATGCTCACCGCGAAGTCCGGCCAGCCGTCGCGGTTGAAATCGCCCGACACAACGTCGGTGGGCAAGTTGTTTCCCAGATTCTCGAGTGCAATCGGCTCTTTCAGCGTTCCGTCGGGATTCCCCAAGAATAGGTTCACCGTGTCCGCGTTCGAAAGCCCTCCCCCTGCGGCAACGTCCAGGTAGCCGTCTCGGTTGAAGTCCGCGATTGCGACGCCTTGTCCGCTGCCTCTCATGCGGTAGTCGCGCCGCGCGAGGAACTCGCGGTTCCCCACGTTCAGCGCGACCGTCACGTTCGTCTGGCTTGCCTGGCTGTTCGGGGCGACGATGTCTCGCATGCCGTCGCCATTTAGATCGCCCACGCCGACCGACCATGGCGCCGGACCCACGCCCCAGTCGCGCTTGAAATCGAAGGTCCCGGCTCCTCCGTTCGAGTACACGGACACGGAATTGCCGAGGTAGTTGGCTGTGACGAGGTCGAGCGTCCCGTCGCCGTCCATGTCCGCTGCCCGTATGCCGAGCGCGCTGGAGGAGCTGGGGTAGGTCGTCTTCGTGGGAAAGTTGCCAGCGCCGTCGTTTCGGAAAACGGAAAGCACCGCGCCGGTCGAGGCGAAATCCGGCGCCCCGTCCAAGTTGAAGTCTCCCGCAGCCACGCATTCGGCGCGTTCCGTGAAGGTGTTGAAGTAAACAGGCGCCGAGAAACCCGGTCCGGTGTTGTACAAAAGGACGATGAAGTCCCCGGTGGCGATCACCAAGTCGGGCCTTCCGTCTCGATTGAAGTCGCCCTTATCCAGGGCGCGCGGCGAAAGCCCGAGCGAGTAGCGCCCCCTGAGGACGAACTGGCCGTTGCCGAGCCCGCGCAGCACCTCCACCCAGCCGGCCGTCAGGCACACGATCGCGAGGTCCGGGACGAGGTCGCCGGTAAAGTCCGCGACCGCAACCTGCTGCGGATAGTTGCCTACAGAATAGTCCTGCCTTGGCGCAAACGTTCCGTTGCCGTTGTTCAGGAGCACGCTCACCGTGTCCGAGAGCGTGTTCACGACGACAGCGTCCGGATAGCCGTCTCCATTAAAGTCGGCGAGCGCCACATACTGCGACTGCGCCCCTACCGGGTAGCTTACGGGGCTCGCGAACGTGCCGTCCCCCGCATTGATCAGAACGGACATCGTCCCGGATTGAAGGTCCGTGATGTCGGCGGACACCACGTCCAAGTCTCCGTCGCGGTCCAAGTCGCCCAGTGCCACTTCGTGCGGCCCGAGCCCTGTCGGCACGTTTGGCGCAGAGACAAAGTCCATCCCTGCTCCGATCGATGCGGCGGGAAGCATTCCCCCCGCGATGGCAAAAGCGAGCGAAATCGCCAAGCGCCCCTTCCTGGGCGCCGAATCGGATCGAATCGAGTTGAGCGCCATGTTCAAGCCCACCGCATTTCGCAACGGCCAAAGGCTGCCAAATACCCGTTCCTCGAGATCGGTGCTTCCCCTTATGATAACGTATCTCGGGAACCAAGCCTATGACGGCCGTCAGCCGCCCTGCGCAGCTTCCCCTCCGGCAGCCCTGTCCTTATCAATAGAGCGCGAATGCCGGACCGCCTGATACACACCCAACTTTCTACGCGCCGCCGGCCTATTCCCGGCGAAACCGGGATTCCGGAGTTTCGTGACCGACCTTGGGGGTCCGCTCAGTTGGGTGCTGCGGTCGCGCCTCCGCTTTCCCACGCGCGACCCAACCGAAGAATGCGCGAAGCATTGATATGCGCGCTCCAAAACGCTACGCGGCGGTGTCGGCGACACGTTTGTAGTCGCCCGAGAGGATCCGGTCGTACGCCCCCGACAGCACCCAGCGCTCCAGCTCCTGCGCGCGGTGAACCGGCATCGGGTGCGTCATCCAGGACGACATCAGCACGAAGATCAGCACCTTGCCGATGGCGTCCAGGCCGCTCACGTCCTGGTACGCGCGGGCCTGGTCCATGAACGCGTCCCGCGAAGTCTCGTGCGACAGGCGGCTCGGGCCCGCCGCGAGCGCAAGGTTTGCGTCCAGCGACGTTTCCAGCTTCTGCGACACCAGCAATCCGGCGCGGTCTGCGGTGATCTCCGCCTGTCGCGACCACTCGTAGAAGGCCAGCATCAAGCCCACGCTCGCCACGTCTCCCAGCCCGAAGGTCCGCCGCCCGACCAGCTCCAAGAGCGGAATCAGCACCTGCGCTACAGACTTGTACAGCACGTGCCCGGCCTTGATGTGACCCAGCTCGTGGCCGATCAGGTGGAAGAGCTGCTCGTCGGTCATCGTCTCGATCATCGAGGACCGGATGGTCACGTAAGGCCGCTCGACCCCGCCGGCGAAGGCGTTCGGGAACGGGTTCTGCGTGACGTAAAGCTCCGGCTCCGGCATGTCGAGCACGTCCGCCGACTCGCGCAGGATCGCGTAAAGCGTCTTGAACTGCTTCGGCCCGCAGCGCACCGACTGCGCCATGTTCCAGCAGTACATCCAGCGGTCGATCCCAAGCTCGTAAAACTTGTGCACGATCTTGGGCAGCAGGGGGACTCTCTTCAGCCCGTCGAGGGCGGCCCGGTCGGAGTCGGCGATGAACGCCTCGGGGGAAAGACCGGGAAACCGCTTTCTTTTAGAGTTGGAGGTTCTAGCGCGCGCGCGTGCCATTTGGCTGCAGGATACGCCAAGCGGCTCGACCGAGTTGCGGCCGTGGGACCGAGGTCCGAGCTTGGCTTCCCCGGACCGAGTTCGCCCAAAGCCTGGATCGATTCATACTCGCCTTTTTGTTGGGTTGCGAGACGGGGCGCTATGGCAAGTGCTATTCGGAGGCCACGGAAGCTTAGGGCCCCGCTCGGGAGTTCACGATGACTCACATTTACTCGTTCTCGCAGACCTCGCGCCTTCCCGTCGGCGCGGGCATGGTGATTCGCGCCGCGCTTTGCTCCCTCTTCGCTTCTGGGGCGATGGCGGCGATCGCGTTCCTGCTCGGCATCAACTTGCCGCTTCTCGTTGGACAAATGCTCCTGGGCTCGGCCGAGTACGGCCCGCATATTTACTTCGCCGGCGGGATCGCGCACTTCAGCATCGGATTCGTTTTCGCCTTGCTCTATGCGGGCTACATTGCCGAAACGCGCGGCTGGTGCGCCGTGACCAAGGGGCTGGCTTACGGAGTCGTCCTAACCGGGCTTTCCATCGTCGCATTCCCGCTCGTTGCTTGGGTCTGCGTACAGATCTACGGGATGCCGCTGGCAGCTCCATGGACGGGTTTATCGGCCCTCGGAGGCGCCGCGGGACCGTTCGTGGAAGCGACCTATTGCGCGCTGATGGCGCACATCGCGTACGGATTGGTTCTCTCACTCTTGTATGGCGATCCGTAAGGCGACGGCCGAAACGGCCCCTTCGGGATCTGAGATTGCGGCGACCTAGGCGGCGCGGCTCGCGCCCTCGTCCGATTCCCCAAAAGGATCGTCGAAGTGGATGCGCTCTTCGGAGCAAGCCTCGATGAGCCCTTCGAATTCCTCGTGCCCGACTCCCAGCCGCTGCAGCGCGTTCGAAGAAAGCGGGTAGCTGAGCCCGTCATGGCCTAAGCCGATCCCCATGCTCAGAACGATGCTGTCCGCGAGGTGAACGCAGTCCACGATGGACTGGCTGACGGCCGCCGAATCGGGCTCATGATGGTACTGGATTGCGGCCACGAGCGACTCCGGAAGATTCCATCGATCCGCCAAATGGGCTCCGACTTGCGAGTGATCGAACCCGGTCACGATCCGCTCGACTTCGAAGAAGGGAACGCCCGGAAGCGCAACGTTTCCGATGGCCTCCTCATGTCCCTCTAGCCAAACGCCGAGGACGCACTTGCCCAGATTGTGCAACAGGCCCGCGGTGAACGCGGTCTCCGGGTCCCCCGCGCGCGTGCGATTTGCCACGATCTTCCCACATACGGCGACGGCGAACGAGTGCTTCCACATCTCCCTCGGTCCAAGGCCGTAACCCGGAATCGGCTTCGACATCCAAGGATAGCTCGACGCAACCAGCGCAAGATTGCGCACCGCTCGCATGCCCAGCAGAACTACCGCTTCGTTCACGTCCGATACCTGCCTGCTGAGCCCGTAGTACGCGCTGTTGGCGAGTCGCAACACCCGCGCGGCGAGCGCCTGGTCCTGCGAAAGGTGCATCGCAACGGTTCGCGCGTTCGAAGTAGCCGACGCGGTCTCCCGCATGACCGCCAGAACGGCGGCGGGCATGCTAGGAAGGTCCGACGTCTGGCTGACGAGCTGATCCAAAGACTTTTGAGGGTGTGTCAAGCCGCTTCCTCCAGAAGGTTGCAAATCACGACTTCCGGTCTGAGACCGGCCTTAACGCGTACTTCTCCGGTATGGGAATCGAATCGTACGGACCTGCGGTGGTGGCCGCCCACGTGCGAGCCCATGCACCGAATTCCGCTGTGCTCCAAGCCGGTACGAACCGCGGATCCGTTGCAGGATCCGATGCTTAGGGGCAGGTAGGGCTGTGGACCGGTAAGCAGATCGGCGCATCCGCAATAGGCTGCAAGCATGCGGGAAGGGTCCGCTCCGTTTGCAATGAGCCGGTCGAGGAGGGCGGCGATCGCCTGGTCCACATACTTCGCGGGCAGCTCGGTCGCGGTATTGCCGCGCGAGTTCGGAAGCATCGCGTGCGCAACACCGGCGACGCGCGCTTCGGGATCGAGCACGCAAACCGCCACGCAGCTGCCAACGCTCGGAAACTCCCAGACGGCCCCTTGCTGGGCTACGCCTAGGTTTCCGAGTCCCACGGTTCCCGCGTTGTTAGTACTCAAGCCGCCTCCGGATGCTCGATCGCGAGCCGAAGCGCCTTCGCGCCCCCGATGGAGGGCCATGCGGCATATAGGCCGCGGACTTGCCTGCCAGAAGTTCGAAGGCGCAGTCCGAACACCCAGGACTCGGCATCGCATTCCCGCGTTCCACGCCGAAGCCCGGCGAGGGCACTCGCGAGGGGCGTTGCCGCCGGCCTGCCTACCCGAGAATCGACTTCGAGAGCGCCGAGGTCGGAAACTGCGGCCGCAAAGGCGCGATGAACGCAGGCGCCCCACTGGTTTAGGAAGCTCAGCTGATTTTCGCTGAGCGCGACATGGGGCGAGGTTGCAGCTCCATTCAGCGCGGACGCGAGCACGCCCGGCGAGCGGCCCGGGAGCCACAGCAGCGCCCGCGCTGCGACGTCGCCGCGCCACACCGCAAGCTGCCCCAAGCCCGCCGCGCCGAAGGCACGGAAGTAATCGTCGACATCGCTCACGGGCAGCGATTCGGCGGAAAGTACGCGTACGTCTATGCGAATCGCCGGCACCGCGCCCGAAGCGCACGTCGCGAGCTCGGAGACCCTTCTTGCCAGCTCGCGCACCGACGCGAACTCCAGCAAACCCACTTGCATGCCTTCAAAACCCATTGCAGACCCGTGAAGAGGCGCGAAGCCTTCCTCGATCCTTTCGCGCCGGTCCGTCGCGGCTCCCGCCCCGCCTGGATCGAGCCGCTTCCGCCGTACGGTGTTTTCCACGTCCCGGCAAGTCTCAGGGCACGCAAATCTGCTGGGCCGAAGCAGGCCGAAGGGTAGAATGCGGGCGCATGGCGGAACCCGATTGGGAGGCCGTTCGATACGCGCTCGACCTCGCGCGCCAAGGGGGATTCGCGGAGCTTGAGCTCGAGTTTTCCGGTACGCGCTTTACGGCGCGAATGGAGCCTGCGTCGAACGGACAAGCGACCTCTCAGCTCGCCAAAGTCGAAGAAGCCGCTCAGGATCCTATCGAGCCCGCCGGCGTGATCGCGATCGAAGCTCCCTGCGTGGGCTATTACAAGGCCTCGGGGACGCCTCTCGAGCCCGGAAAGCACGTTTCCGCAGGCGAAGTCGTGGCAAGCATCGCCGCACTCGGGCTCGCGAACGATGTGCCGAGCCCGCTCGATGGCGAAGTGGTGGACGTTCTCGTGAGGGACGGCGACGTCGTGGAGTTTGGCCAGCCGATAGCGAGAGTGAAGGTGACAGGATGAAAAGGACAAGCGGACAAACGCTAGTCGCCACGATGGTCGTGCTCGTGATTATTTGCATCCTCGCGGGCGTGTACTTCGTGGGCGGCTCTGGCGGAGGCTCGACGCGCGCGGACGGCAAAGGAAAGACGATCGTGGGCGGCGCGATCTATCGAGCAAGGGACGAAGTCTGCCGAAGCAACCTGAACCAGGTTCGGCAAGCGGTGCAGCTCAAGTGGACCACCGACGACGCCTATCCTGCGACGCTCGACGAAACGCGCATCGGACAGGACTTCTACCAGTGCGCGATCGGCAAGGAGCATTACGAGTACGATGCTTCCACCGGCAAGGTGAAGTGCGTCCACCCCGGCCACGAGAAGTATTGATGTTCAAGAAGGTGCTGGTCGCCAATCGCGGCGAGATCGCATGCCGCGTCCTTCGCGCGTGCCGGGAGTTGGGCGTTCGGAGCGTCGCGATCTACTCCCAAGCCGACCGCGACAGCCTGCACGTTAGCCTAGCCGACGAGGCGATCTGCGTCGGGGCGGGCACGAACGCCGAGAGCTATCTGAACTTGGCGAACGTGCTCATGGCGGCGCAGGTGTCCGGCGCTGAGGCCGTGCACCCCGGCTACGGTTACTTCAGCGAGCGCGCGAGCTTCGCCGAGGCTCTGGAAGCGCTTGGCATTCGCTTCGTTGGGCCGCCTGCCAAGGCGATCGAGGGCATGGGAGACAAAGCCCGCGCCAAGCAGACCGCGATCGAAGCGGGATGCCCCGTCGTGCCAGGCTCCGATGGCGCGGTTCCCGACGAAGCGGAGGCGCTGCGCATCGCGGACCAGATCGGCTATCCGGTCTTGTTAAAAGCCGTTGCGGGCGGCGGCGGGCGCGGCATCCGGCGCGTGGACTCCCCGGACGATCTCTCCGGGCTTTGGAAGACCGCCGCCGCGGAGGCCCAAGCCAGCTTCGGAAGCCCGGAGATGTTGGTCGAACGGTACGTTACCGAACCGCGGCACGTGGAAATCCAAATCATGGGCGATGCGCACGGCAACCTCGTTCACCTCGGTGAGCGCGAGTGCTCGCTTCAAAACCTTCGCCACCAAAAGATCGTAGAGGAGGCTCCGTACGCGAACATGCCCGACGGCATACGGAAGGAGATGGGCGAGGCGGCGGTAAAGGTCGCCTGGTCCGTGGGCTACCAGAACGCCGGCACCGTCGAGTTCCTGCTGGACTCGGAAGAGAGGTTCTATTTCTTAGAAATGAACACCCGACTGCAAGTCGAGCACCCCGTAACGGAAGAGGTGACCGGCGTCGACATCGTGCAGACGATGTTGCGCGTGGCGGCAGGCGAACGGCTGCCTTTCAAACAGGAGGACATCCGCTGGTCGGGGCACGCGATCGAGGCGCGGGTAACCGCGCAAGACCCGGATAAGGAGTTCGCGCCCAGCACCGGCACGATCACGGACTGGAGGGCGCCGGGAGGGCTCGGCGTGAGAATGGAGACGCACTGCTATGCGGGCTATACCGTAAGCCCGTACTACGACCCCTTGCTGGCAAAGCTGATCGTCAAGGGGTCGGACCGGAGCGATGCGGTTCGCAGGCTGCAGAGCTCGCTGGCGGAGTTTCGCGTGGAGGGAGTCACGACGAACTTGCCGTTCCTGCGTCGAATCGCCGAGCATCCGGCCTTTCTCGAGGCTCGCGCGACGACGAGCTTCGTGCCGCAGCTCCTCTCCGAGGAAACGTATGCGGCCTAGAAACCGAAGGCAGGCGCGCGAGGCGGCCCTGCGAGCCCTCTATTCGGTCGAGATCGGGGGCGTCTCCGTCGAAGAGGCGGTCGTCGACATGTGTGAGAGCGCGCGTCTCTCGGAGGATCTCGAGGGATTTGCCAAGCGCCTCGTTTTAGGAGTTTCGGAAAAGGACTCGGAGATTCGTGATGCGCTCGTTTCGAGCCTCGAGAGCTGGGATGTCGGAAGGCTCGCCGCGGTGGACCGCCACCTGCTTCGAATCGGCGCGTACGAGCTTCTCTTCTGCGACGACGTGCCGCCCAAGGTGACCCTGAACGAAGCCATAGAGCTGGCCAAGAAATACGGCTCGGCGGACAGCGGCAAGTTCGTCAACGGGGTGCTCGCGGGAGTGCTTCGCGAGCACCCGAAAGGCGAGATTTGCGAGGGAAGCGAGCCGGAAGCCACTCCGGAGCCCCTGCCGGAGATCGAGCGGCTCGAACCGGGATCGGAGGAGCTGTGCAAGCTGCGCGAGGCGGGCGCCGTTCCCGTGCCTCCGGAGAACGAGACGGTATGAGCGCCCGGATCCTCGACGGAAAGTTAGTTTCGGGCTTGCTGCGCGAAGAGCTCAAGCGGCGAGTGGAGAGCCTCGCTTCCAAAGGCGTGACGCCACGACTCCACGTGCTGGCCGCCTCGCAGGACCCCGCCAGCCAGGCCTACGTGCGGATGAAGCGCAAGCGCGCCGAGGACGCGGGCATCGAAACCGTCGCTCGCGAGGTTTTCGACGAAACGACGCTCGCCGAGGTGTTGGACACGATCGGGCAGTGGAATGCCGACCCGGCTGTACACGGAGTACTGATCCAGCATCCTCTGCCATCGCACCTGGACGAGAGCGCGGCGTTGACCGCGCTTGGACCGGAGAAGGACGTGGACGGCATCACGCCACAGTCGCTCGGGCGGCTGGCAGCCGGGCTTCCGGGCTTTCGATGCGCGACACCGCTCGGCATCGTCCGACTGATCGACCACTTCGAGGTTCCGATCGAGGGCAAGCGCGCGGTTGTGATCGGCAGAAGCGTCATCCTCGGGAAGCCGATGGCGCTCATGCTCCTCGAGCGGAACGCGACCGTGACGATCGCCCACAGCAAGACAAACGATCTGCCCGATCTTTGCCGAAACGCCGATATCCTTGTTGCCGCCGCCGGGCGTCCCGAAATGGTGCGCGGCGACTGGATCCTGCCGGGCGCAGTCGTCGTGGACGCGGGGTACAGCCGCGTCGAGGGCCGCGAAGGCGAAGTAGGCGACGTTCACTTCGAGTCCGCACGGGAAAGGGCTTCGTGGATCAGTCCGGTTCCCGGCGGCGTGGGGCCGATGACCGTCGCTAGCCTGCTCGGAAACGTGGTGTCTGCGGCGGAAGCCGCGGCCGCGTAACCGAAGGGACCGGTTTTCTGGGTCTATGGCGGTCCAGCGGGAGCAAAGGCGCGCCAAGCGGCATATCCTTTATTGGGCGGTGTAGGCTATGTCCAACGTCGAGAATCGAAGAGCGAGGTTTCGAAGAAGGTTGGTTTGGCTTCTCTTGCTTGTCGTCGCGTACTTCGCGATCTGCTTCGTGTTGGCCTACCGCTACGTTCGGCCCTCTCGAGACATCGCCGCCAAGCCGGCCGGCGCGGTGGACCTTTCGATTCCGGGCCCTCGAACGGAGGTGCCGGTTTGGGCCACCCCGGGACTCGCGCGCGGAAACCCGTCCTCCGACACCGCGTTCCTGCTCGTCCACGGCTACGGAGGAAACCGCGAAGGCTGGGCGCAGTCCTTTCAGGACCTGCGGAGCGCAGGCTTCGAGGTCGCCGTGCCGGAAATGCCCGCCCATGGGAGCAGCCCCGACCCGGTTTGCGGGTTCGGGATAAAGGAGGCAAGGGTGACGCTCGCTACGGCGAATTGGATGCGGGATCGCATGGGCGAGGGCGCCAAAGTCGTAGCTGTCGGCGTCTCGATGGGCGGCGCAGCTTGCTGGCTCGCTTCGGAAATGGACCCGAGCGCGTTCTACGCGATCGCGACCGAGGATTCGTTCGCGAGGCTCTCGGAGGCGTCCGATCGCTGGTTCGACATGCTGCTGCCCGGAGGACGCTACGTGTTCGCGCCCGTGCGGTGGTTCTCCACGTGGCTCAGCGGAGTGGACCCTGCGAAGGTAAACCCAGTCGAGGCCGCGCGCCTCTGGAAGGGAAGGCCCGCGATCGTGCTGCATTGCCGCGAAGACCGCTTGATGGCTTCGTCCCACGCGGAGAGGCTTGCCGAAGCCGCAGGATGCCCACTGATCGTGATCGACGGCGCGGGGCACTCGGAGGGATACTGGGCGGCCCCGGAGCTTTACCTAAAAGCCCTGATCGATCTGGCAAAGGAAGCCCGTAGGAATGCCGGGACTTCAGATTCGGGAGCGGCAAAACGCACTGTAGAGCCGAAATCCGTGGGCCGATAATCGCCTTTTGGAGATCAGGAGGATCACGATGTTCAAGTACGCGATTTCGGTTTTGGCGGTGTTTGCGGTCGTGGGAGTTCTGTTCGCGCAAAAGGGAAGCGCGAACGGCGCGCGCCCTCGAGTCGCTCCGAACCAGGCAAAGTGCTGTGACGGCGGCGTGCGGCCTAACCAGGGCAAGCCCGACGTGGCGGTTTTAACCGGAAAGGTTCCCGAGGAGAGCGCAAAGGCTACCAAGATTCAAGGCATCGAGGACAAGAAGTTCAAAGTCTTCGTGGTGGGCAAGGGCTACAGCTTCTTCTGCTGCGAGTTCATGGCGGCGGAGGCTCGCGAGGCCTGGATCGTCAAGGGATTTAAGGTCGGCGAAGTTCAGAAGGTGACTTCGAAGACCGCTTCCGCGAAGCCGATCAAGGCTATGTAGCCAAACTCGGGTTCGACTTAAGCCGGCCGGGCGCGAGCGCCCGGCCGGCTTTGCTTTGTCCGCCCTCGCTTTCGCCAGTGTTCGGTTTGGGACGGCCGCCCTATGCGGTACGATTGATTGCCTCAACCGAAGGGAACACTTCCGTGGCCGTCGACACCAGCGACTTCAAGAATGGCATGCACCTCCATCTGGACGGCGAGGTGTATACCATCGTCGAGTTCCAACACGTAAAGCCCGGCAAAGGCGGGGCGTTCGTTCGCACGCGATTAAGGAGAGTTCGATCCGGAACGACGATGGAGAAGACCTTTCGCGCCGGCGAGCGGGTGGAGCCCGCGTACCTGGAGAAGCGGAAGCTCCAATTCCTCTATCGCCAGGGAGCGGAGCTGATCGTGATGGACCTGGATTCTTACGAGCAGTCCCAGGTATCCGAATCGGAGCTTGGCGATCAGTCGAAGTACCTGAAAGAAGAAATGGAAGTTACCGGATTGCAGGTGGATGGGCGTATCATCGGATACGAGCTTCCGAACTTCGTCGAGCTGGAGGTCGTGGAGACCGATCCGGGATATCGCGGGGACACGGTCAGCGGCAGCAGCACCAAGCCCGCGAAGCTCGAATCCGGTGCGACGATCCAGGTTCCGTTCCATATCGACGTCGGCGACGTAGTAAAGGTGGACACCAGAACAGACGCATATTTGGAGCGCGTCAAACGATAATGGGGATTCCGCGTTTCCGCCCAAGGTTCGCGCCAGTACGGCACGGGAGTGGATGAGCTCGCGATGAGCAAGCCGAGTTACAGTCCAGCAAACCCCGGGACCGACGCCTTTATGCAGTTCCTGGAGAACGCGGCAAGGCTGTTATTCTTTGCCGGCGCCGGCGCCGCAATTATCGCCCTTGGCTTTTTGGGCTACACGTACTTCCTGTTCATGGGCGGCGGCGCTCCCGCGGGAGCGCATCAGGCGATCAGCAACGTGGAGCTCTTCGAGAAGCTCCTGCTCGCCGGGCTGCTCTCCGTATCGGTGAGCACCGCCTATCTCTACTGGGGCGAAGAAACTCTCGGCGTCCTGCAAATCGTGGCGGCGGGCGCATTCTTCTTCGCGCCGATCTACCTTCCCATGATCATGGGCGGCGGCGCCGTTCCGTCCGAAGTGTGCCAGCGCGTGCTGGCCGCATTTCAATTGAGCGGAATAGTCGTAGGCATCTTTGCGATCGGCATAACCGTCGTGGACATCGCCCAGCGCGCCGCGCTCCGGTCGAAGATCGGCTCCCGGGCCGAGCAGCTCAAGTACGGAAAGGGCATCAAGGAAGAAAAGAGCATCCAGAACGTGTTCATGGGCAAGTGCTGGCAGCTTCCCTTCTGCCGCAAGTTCGTCCGCGAGCGCTGCCCTATCTACCACTCCCGCAGGACCTGCTGGCGCGAGCGCGTTGGCTGCATGTGCGAGGAAGCCGTGATTCGGGACGCGATGGCAGGCAAGACCATCCCCAAGGACGCGGTCGCCGCGGCCTCGTACATCCCCTACAACCGAGAGCTCACGATGCCGCAAAAGGAGGAGCGCTGCCGGCAGTGCGTGATCTACAACGAGCACCAGAAGCACAAGTACAAGCTCCTGCTGCCCGTGACGTTTCTCGCGTTCGCCGCCATTTACGCGATCGGGCGCACGCCCATGCTTGCAATGATGGAGGGGATGCTGGACACGCTCGACCGAATGATCGGGCGGGCCACGTTCCAGGAGCGGTCCGCTCTGACCGCGACCGTGAGCCAGTCCGGACTGCCGTTCCACGAGATTCTGCTCGTCTGCTTGATGGTCGTCCTATTCGCGTACGCGCTCAAGGTGCTCGAGTTCGCAATCTTCAAACTTAAGATCTGATGTCCGCGCTTTCCGCGCCATGGCTCCTGGACGGCGCTCACGGCGAGGGCGGCGGGGGTCTCTTGCACACGGTGCTCGCTCTTTCGGCTCTGACGCAGCAGCCCGTGCGCATTCAAGGGGTGCGTGGAGCGAGCTCGATGCCCGGGCTAAGCGCGGAGGATCTCACCCTGCTTCGGCCGCTGGCGCTCTGTTGCGAGGCAAAGGTCGAGGGCGCGGAATTGCGCTCTCCGGAGATAACTTTCTCGCCGTCATCTAGGCCGCGCTCTCTCAACGAGCTGATCGACGTGTACCAACCCTCGGAAGGAAGTGGCGAGGGGTTTGCGAACGCGCTGCTTGTTTCAAATGCCCTTCTGCCGGTGCTCGCTCGAGCCGGCGCGTTCTCTTCCGTCGTCGTTCGAGGAGAGACGCACGGCCACCGAATCTTGAGCTTCGATTACTTCGCCAACGCCACGGTCGTCGCGCTTCGCAGGTTTGGCCTTTACGCATTCCCGGAGATCGTGTCCGCCGGATTCGGAAGGGGGAGCGCCGGTGAGATCAAGCTGGAAGTCGAGCCGAGCGCCCTTTCGGGGGTGGACTGGAGCGAGCGCGGAGAATTGCGCTGTTGCAGGGCCATCGTGGTAACGGCTCAAGTGGGCGAGACGGTGGGCGATCGGGGCGTGTCCCACCTGGAGCGGCTGGCGCACAACGCAGACGTGCCCATACAGACAGAGTGGGTCGAAGTCCCTTCCAAGGGCTCAGGCGCTTTCGCGACCGTTTGGGCGGAGTTCGAACGGGGGATGGGCGGCGCCACGGCGATGGGCAGGAGGGGAGTGCGCATCGAAGCGGTCGCCCAGCAGGCCTTCGAGGGGTTTCAGTCCTGGCTCCGAAGCGGCGCGACGGTAGACCAGCATCTCGCCGATCAGATACTTCTGGCGGCCGCGATCGCCGAAGGCGAGACCGAGTTCACCGTGGACCGCCTGACGCAACGCTTCCTCACGATGGCCTGGGCGATCAAGCAGCTCCTACCAATACGCCTGGTTGTCCGCGGACAAGAAGGCGTATTTGGAGAGGTGCACATCCGCCGTTGAAGAACCTTGGTGCGGAAATCTTATACGATTCTATGCGCCGCACCATCATCTCTTGACAGCTGTATTCCTTTGGGGGTAGCAGCTAATAGAAGGTGGTGAGAAGATGAAGTCATCGAATGCGTATCTTGTGCTGGGCGTCATGCTCGCCTATTCGGCACTGATCGGAGCTCACTTCGCCGATCCGCTTGCCAGTCCGGAATTCATTTGGAACAGCCCCCCTGCAGGCGGAGTTAGGGGAGAGCCTGGGCCCGACAACCCGAACTGCATACAGCCTTGTCAGTACGACACGTACATCGATAAGAAATCCACAACTCAGGATGCGAGCTGCCCGGTGAAAGAGCCCCACAGAATGGAGTGGTATCACTGCGACCGGTACGAGTGCACAAATGGGCACTACTACGTCAAGATTCACGACAGTTGGGGCTCTTGCCAGGCGCAGTCCGAGGGCGCTGGTTGTCCCAGCAATTCGTGCAATCCTCCACCCGGCTAGCAGGGGTCGCCAAATGTCACATCAGAACGAACGATGTCCTCGAAGCAATCCGGCCTCGGGCGGGTCGTCCGGTTTCAGCCTAGTTGAAGTGCTGGTTGCAATCACCATAGTTGCCATCGTCGCCGCATTGCTGACTACCGTGCTCATCGCGGGCAAAGAGAGAAGCAAGGTTGCCGTAGATCTGAGCAACCTAAGGCAGCTTGGACTCGCCGGCTCGATGTACGCTAGCGATAGGGACGACGCGTATCCCCTTTCGGTCCGGCCGCTCGTTCGACTGGATCCCAGCTTGGAGCGAATCTGCGCGAGTCCCTCGGACACCGCGGAAATCGGGCTGATGAGGACGTTCATCAACGAGTTGACGCTCGCTTCCAAGATGATACCGGACGATGGGACGAGGTGCACGTATATCGGTCCGGCGGACGGTCTTTGGACTTGGGAGTCTTACAGACGGAAGATCGCCGACGGCCGGAACCCAGGATGGCTTGTCAACCTCGCGCGTTCGAAGCCACATAGGGGTAGAGTGGTGGCGTCACTGGGAGTCTATCAGAGGCTCCTGCTGGATGGGTCCGTACAGACGAGAACCAGAGGCTTCCAAGGCTTATGGATTGAGGCGCAATTTGAGCCGAGGGTACTGGTGTTCGGGATGCTGTTTTGCGATGAGGACGCGTCGTGGTTCGAAGGACGCTAGTTCGGCTCCTCTCGTTCTTTGCCATCGCGATCATCGTACGGAGCATTCTTAGTGCTGTATGGTTGGTACTGGTGCAGCAAGCCCAGCCCAGCCTGTTGTTGGACGTTCACTTGCCGTATGCGATCACGGGCTCTTTAGCAGGCGTGCTGACGACCAATTCGATAAGGAGCGATACTGCGCGGTGGCTTGTCGCGTGGGCTGTCGCGATGGTTACCGTTTCGGCTCAGTTTGCCATCGCGCAGGCAGCAGTCCAAGCTGATGCAGACACAACCATCTGGTTACTGCACCTTGCGCCCTGGTCTCTGGCGTTCGCGTTGTCCGCTTTTGCCGATTTCAAGATTGGCCGACTTCGCAAGTGAGCGGAACTGCGCAGGGCAAGTGCAGTAAAGTGCGTCTCCTGCCTCCGGGTGCAGGCAACAATCGAGAATCGCGGTTGTTACCGCTTCGGCCCCGCGAGTTGCGGGCTGAAGCGCGGCCAACCGAAGTCCCCTCTGTCGCCGGAGACGATTCGCTCGTCGCTCCCGTCGCGGCCTATGGTGTGAATCGCCCTTTTGCCGTTCCGCAGCCGAACGAAGGCCAGCCTCTGCGAGTCCGGCGCCCACGACGGCTCTTGAACCTTCCCCTCGGTTACCTTCGCGAGCGCCTGTCCGCCTCCCGGTTCGGCGGGCATTACGCAAAGCGCTTCGGCTTCCACGTCGCCAGCTCCCCCGTACTTGCCAATGACCGCCGCGATCATGGAGCCGTCCGGCGACACCGCGACCCGATGGAAGGCGGTCTCGTCGGACTGGCTGAGAACGACCGGCCGGTGAAAGTCCGCCCCCTGCTTGGCGGGGTCCAGCACGAAGATCGCATGGCGAAACGGAGTGCGCACGATGCCGCCTTCGCGATAGGATGCCGGAGCCTGTTCGGGGTCCGGCCATAGGAACCCGAGCACCGAGTAGTAGATTCGGTTCGAAGTCGGACTGACGTCCAGGTCTATCCGGGCGCCCGCAGCGATCGGCATCGGCTTTCCGGTGTTCAGGTCCTGCAGGATGAGAATCTCGCTTCCATCCTCTCGCCGCATCACCGCAGCGATGTGCTGCTTGTCCAGGGTCCACCGCGCCTCCCGGAAGCTGACCCCGAACCTGCTGTAGAGCGTCTCGATCTGGCCGCCGGCGCCCTCGCCCTCCTTGCCCGCGACCTCCTTCGGCACCGGCGGCAAGACCTGTCTCGTCGCGCCGTCCACGGGCGTGAAGCGCAGCACGAAGCCGCCCGAAGTGATGAGAGCAACGTCGTTCGCCTCCGGCGCCCCCGGTGGAGGAAACGAAGGCGAGAACTTGCTGCGCGAGCCGAGAGAGCGCGCCTCGACCTTGTCGCTCCCGGGATTCCAACGGTAAACGTTGAATCCGCCCTCGCCTCGATCGCTCACGAAGAAAACGCGGTTGCCGTCCGGCCTCCAAACGACGTCCCGGTCCGTCTTGCCGGGAGCGTAGTCGGGAGTCTCGCGAAGCGCCCCGTCCGGAAGAAGCGCCACCGCGCGCGATCCCCTGTCCTCATACCGCACGGCCGCGATCCATCCGGCGGTATCGACGGACCACGGTAGGTCGATGTCCCTGCCGCAGCTCTTCAGCGCCTGGTACGCGGCGAACAGGCCTGCCAGGGCGAAAAGCCCGATCACGAACCGAATCAGCATGCGCTGCGTGATCCGGGGAGGGGAAGCCGATCGAGGGGAGCTGGGACTACTCATTTCCTAGTTCCGAACCGGGCCGCAGACGCCACCCGTTGGCGAGGTCACGGCCGGACATCGCGTTTTTACCTGGTGGCCGAACGGTCAAGAGCCGAAGCGAGCCTCCTGAAAACGCCACGCACAGCTCGGGCGAAACCGCCAGCACCTCGCCCGGCGCGCCCGACACCGTGCTGCAACGCGCTGCGAGCACCCCCAGGTTCCCGCGCGAAGTGCGCAGAAAGGCTCCGGGCGAGTCCGTGAAGGCCCGAAAACGGTCGTATTCCGATTGGGCGGCGCGATCGAAGGACAGCTCGGCCTCGGACTTGGACACCCGAGGCGCGAGGGTCGCTATACCATGGTCCTGCGGCTTCCGCGGATAGTCTCCGGAGCAGATTCGCGGCAGCCACTCCTTCGCCAGGCGCGCGGCGATGGCAGCGAGGCGCTCCTGCAGCTCCGAGGCCGTCTCGTCGGGTCCGATATCCGTGGCTTCTAGGGCGATCACATCCCCGGTGTCCATCCCCTTGTCCATTTGCATTAGGGCCACGCCGGTTTCGGTCTCGCCCGCCAGGATCGCGCGCTGAATCGGCGCCGCGCCCCGGTACTTCGGAAGCGCCGACGCGTGCAGGTTGATGCCGCCCATCCGCGCCGCGCGAAGCAGGCTCTCGGGCAGTATTTGGCCGTAGGCGGCAACCACGAGCGCGTCCGCGTTCTCGGAAGCGACCCGCGCAAGGAACTCGAGATCGCCGCATCTCTCCGGCGTCCCCACTTCAAGCCCCGATGCGACCGCTGCGGCTTTTACCGGGCTTGGTCGGGGCCGCATGCCCCTTCCCGCAGGGCGGTCCGGCTGCGAAACCACGAGGGTCACCGAGTCCGCGAGGGCTTTCAGCGACGGGACTGCGAACGAGCCCGACCCAAAGAAGACGATCCTCATTCCGCCTTCGCAGCCGCCGTCTCCGGGTGCTCCCAGTGCAACGTCGCGGGGTCGGCGACATCCGTAAAGAGCACGCCGTCCAAATGGTCTATCTCGTGCAAAGCGACGCGAGCCGCGATCTCCTCCAGCTCGTACACGACCTCCCTGCCCTTTCGGTCCAGCGCCTTGACCTCCACATTGAACGCGCGCTTCACGTCTCCGTACAGCCCCGGAATGCTCAAGCACCCCTCCTGGCCCACCTGCTCGCCCTCCACGCTCAGGACTTCGGGGTTCACCATCGGGATCGGCTTGATGCCAGGGGTCGCCAGCACGATCACGCGCTGTGAGACCCCGAGCTGCGGCGCGGCGAGCCCGATGCCGTTCGCCTGAACGACCACGTGTAGCATCCGCTCGATGAGCTCGATCGTCTCCGGATTCACAGACTCGACCGGCAGCGCGCGCTTTCGAAGCACGGGGTCGGGAATCTTGACGACGGGTCGCTCGGGGCTCGTGACGTACAGGTATTGGAACTCGTCCGGAATGACGATCTCCATCGCGGCAGATTATGAACCCGCGCCTGGCCGAGCCGCTATGGGCGAAGCGAGGTCGCTTTAGTCATTACGATCTCCCGGAGCAGCTTACGGCCGCGGTGAATCCGGGAGCGAACAGTGCCCACGGTGGTCTTCTGGACCTTCGCGATCTCGAAGTAGCTCATGTCCTCGAGATCGCATAGCTCGATCGCGTGCCGATAAGGCTCCGGAAGCTCGCCGAGCGCTCTGTCGAGCTCCCTCGCGTACTCGGACCGAAAAGCTTCCTCTTCGGGCCCAGGGGACGTGTCCGCGATCGGGATTTCCTGAACCTCGCCATCGCTCGGACTGACCATGCTTTGCAGCGATTCCGCCTTCCGTATGGGGTTCTCGCGGCGAAGGGTATCCAGGTACGCGCGCTGCATGATCCGCAGGAGCCAGTTCAGAAACGGCCTGCCCGGCGCATAGCCCTCGAATCCGCGCCAAGCCTTGACGTATGCCTCTTGCACCAGGTCTTCCGCTTCCGTGCGGTCCCTGGTGAGTTGGAGAGCCATCGCGTAAGCGCGTCGGCGCGTATCGCGAACGAGGCGTTCGAAGACTTCCGGGTCGCGCCCGGTCTTCGGCTCGAGCTCGGGTTCGGCTTGCGATCCTGCGAGTATCATCTCTGCCGCCTCGTGCACGCCCGGAGACTCCGCGTCGCTGCCGGCCGATCGAAAGTCTCCACTTTTGTATACGATGGCACATTCGGTGCGTTAGCCTCTGGGCTCCCAAAAAACCTCCCCGCAAAAACACCTGCTGCGGGAACGATTCCCGGTTCCCGACCCTTCATAATCTCTGCGTACATGAAGTTCGTGCTCGTGACGAGGGACCCCGAAATGGTCGAGGCGGCACGCGAGGGGTTCCCGCCCTCGGACGAGTTAGCCCAATTCGAGTCCTGGCAAGAAGCGCTGGGGGGCTGCGACGGCGCCGATCTCCTTTTCGTAGACCTTCTGGCTGTTCTGGAGGAGCCCCACAAGATTGGCGGGTATGAGAAGTTCGCCCACGCGAAGATGGACCATGAGCAGGCAAGAGATGTGCCGCTGGTTCTCCTGGCGCCGCCAGAGGATTACGAGCTCGATTTCATGGCCGGTTGGCCCAACTTCGTGTTCGCGCACGTCCGACGCCCCGTAACCGCGAAGATCTTTCGCCGTGCCTCCACTTGGGTGTAAAACGGCGTATTCGCCTCTTCCGCACACGCACTTTCCTGAATCCGCGGGCAGCTGTGACTGAGGGAGGGCTTAGGGAGGATGACAGGCGCGCGATGCCCGTAACTCAATGCTCCCGGAAGCCGTCAGAAACTTAGTGAAGAGCCGACTTCTCGCAGCCGCATTCCTTCCTTGGATCGGAATTCTCGCTCAAGCTCAGTCCGTCTCGGGCCACGCCGGCCCGGACGCCATTCCCTGGCGCACGTACAAGTCTGGTAAGTCCGGCGGAATCACTGCGCCGAGGCAGCTGGTGATCACGAACGGCGCGAACTGGCAGGTCTACTGGGCGGAGGTCACGGGCGAGCCGCCGAGGAGCGCTCCGACGGACGTCGATTTCACTCGCGAGCAGCTCGTCGCGATTCATCTCGGCCAGCGTCCAAATCCCGCGTACGAAGTGTACGTGGAGTCCATTCGCCAGACAAGTCCCGCGCAAGCGACGGTGCACTATGTGGAGGCGACGCCGCCTCCCGGCCAGGCCGTAATCCAGGTGCTTTCGAGCCCCTGGGTGATCGTGCGCATGCCCAGGGTGCCCGGAGTTCTGTCTTTCTCGAAGAGGACGGTTGCCGGCCGCGTACGGCCCGGCGAAGGCGGCGCGCCCTGTCGCTGCTGCTGGCGGTGCGGCTACGACAATCCCGTCGTGATCGGCTACTCGTGGAGCGGACTCTCCGGATGGGGCGGGAGCCCGTTCGATCCGCTCAACAACATCCAGTGGAGAACCTACGAAACCGGCGCTGCCGGCAAGATCGACCGATTCGAGACCCACGTGATCGAGAACGACGCGGCTTGGCAGTCCTATTGGTCCCGCAATACCGGCAATCCCGCGGAAGCCGCGCCGAAAAACATCGACTGGGTGAAGCAGCGCGTGATCGCCGTGAACCTGGGACGCTCGGTGGAGGCGGGAACGAACCTATACGTGGAGACCGTTTCGCGCAAGCGCGCGTCGGAGATCGAGATCACGTACGTGGTCGCGCCGCCGCCGATCGCTGCCGGAGGCGCAAAGCTGCTGATCAGCCCTTACGCGATCCTAACGATGGACCGCGTGGCGGGCACGTTCTCCTTCAAGCGCAAAGACGTCCAGCCCGTGCGCGTGCGGCCGCGAAAGTGCGGCTGCGGTTGCACAGCCTGCGGCTGCGGCCATTAGGCGGTTCGCCGGGCGCGCGAACTGAGGAGCTTCTTTCGGTCGCGGTATTTGTTGACGGTCCGCCTTGCGACCTTGACGCCCTTCTTTGCCAGAAGCTTCGCGATCTGCTCGTCGGACAGCGGGCTCTTGGGGTTTTCCGTCGAGAGGATCTCCTCAATCATCTTTTGCACGCGCAGCGCGGGCTTGAAGAACACCTCGAACGCCACGGTTTCGTCGTTTGCGATCCGCACGAACTTGCCCATGGTGGCACGGCTGACCGTGCTCTCGTGAACTCCCAACTCACGCGCGAGCTGCGCTCGCGTGAGAGGCAGCAGAAACTCGTAGCGGCCCGTAGTGATGAAGCTCTCTTGATGGCGGATCAGGTACTCGCCGATCCTCCTCATGGTCCTTCGCCGCTCCGCGAGCGCGTCGATGAACTTCTCCGCCCGCCCCACGAACGTGCTGAGGTGGGCGGCCTCGCCGCGCTCGCCCTTGCCATTCGATTTGAGCTCCGAGAGCCGGTTCTGATAAGCGCGGTTCACCGCGAACGCCGCGGGCTCGGCGCCCATCACGACGATCGTCCACCCGGCCTCTCTTCTGTTCAGTTCCAGGTCCGGGGTCACTGCGGGGGTGCGAAGGCTGCGGCCATGGGCGTGGCCGTTCGAGTACGACTCGCCGGGAAACGGGTTCAGCGAGAGAATGACTTGAAACGCGTCCTCGACGACCTCGGGCAGCACCTTGTACCGGCGCATTAGGCGGCTCGTTCGCCTGGCGATGAACTCGTCCAAGTGCCTGCGAACGATGATTCTCGCGAGCCTGCGCTCCACCGTGTCCGCGTCGCGAAGCTGCAGGAGCAGACACTCTTGGACGCCTCCCGCTCCGATTCCCGCGGGCTCGCAGCTTTGGAGCGCCTCGATCGCCTCTTCCGCCTCGCGCTCGGAGCGGCCCGTGTGCTGAGCGGCTTCTTCGGCGGTGCAGCCGAGATACCCCTTAGCGTCCAGGCTCGCGATCAAGAACTCTCCGAGGTCGCGAAGCTCCGGCCGAAGAGACGGCAGAAGCTGGCCTCGCAAATGCTCGGACAGGGACGGCGCGGACGCGGCAAGCTCGACCCAGTCGGGCTTGGCGTCCTCGGTAGGCAGGGACCTCCGGAACTCGAAATCCTCGCTGCTCGGGCGAAGCTCCTGAGGCGCGACGACCTCCAGGACGCACTCCTCCGTAACGGGATCGTGCTCTTCCTCCAAGCGCTCGAGCGCGGGGTTCTCGCTTAATTCCGCCTCAATCGCCTGCTCGAGCTCGGGCAGAGTCAGCTCCAGCAGCTGGCTTCGCAGCACGACGCGCGGGTCCACGCGCAGGCCCGCGCGGACCTCTCCACGCTGGCTGTTCGAGATGCCATGCTTCACTGGATTCCCTCTCCCCTGCGCCTTGCCTCCGGTTCCGATCCCGTGCGGAGGCGCGACGATCGCCGCGAGCCGGGCCGCGGCATCAGAAGAGAGATTCCCATTCAAGGGCGGAAGCGCCCTATGAAGAATTGCGGGTTAGCGACTAGGCGGGAGCGATCTCATCCGCGCCGACGTAAGGCCGGAGGGCCTTGGGGATGGCGACGCCGCCGTCCTCGCGCTGGAAGCACTCGAGCAGCGATATGAGCAGCCTGGGGCACGCCACGCCGCTTCCGTTGAGCGTGTGCACGAACTCCAGCTTCTCACCCTGGCCCCTTCGAAATCGGATGTTCGCGCGCCTGGCTTGGAACGCCTCGAAGTTCGTGCAGGAGGAGACTTCCAGGTACGCGCCGATCCCCGGCGCCCAAACCTCGAGGTCGTACTGCATCGCATTCGAGAAGCCCATCTCGCCCGCGCACACGAGCACGACCCGATAGGGAATCCCGAGTTCCCGGAGCACGCTCTCGGCGTCCGCAGTGAGCGAATCCAGCTCGTCGTAGCTGCTCTCGGGCAGCGAGTACTTCACGAGCTCGACCTTGTCGAATTGATGCACGCGCTGGATGCCTCTCGTGTCCTTGCCGGCGGCGCCGGCCTCCTTCCGAAAGCACCCCGAAAACGCCGCGAGCTTCATCGGAAGCTGCGAAGTGTCCAGTATCTCGTCGCGGTACAGGTTCGTCACCGGCACTTCGGCTGTCGGGATCAGATAAAGGTCTTCGTCCGCCCGGTAAAGCTCCTGCTCGAACTTCGGCAGCTGCCCAGTGCCGGTCAGGCTGGCCGAGTTCACCAGGTACGGCGGGTAGACCTCCTGATACTCCCCCCGAAGCGTGTGGTGGTCGATCATGAAGTTGAAGAGCGCACGTTGCAGCCTCGCACCCAGTCCCCGGTAAACCGCGAACCCGCTTCCCGCAATCTTTGCCGCCCGCTCGAAGTCGAGGATGCCGAGCGCCGAGCCGATGTCCCAGTGCACCTTCGGCTTGAAGGAAAACTCGGGTTTCTCTCCCCATTCGCGAACTTGGACGTTCTGATCGGGGGTCGAGCCATCCGGCGACGAAGCGTGCGGAATGTTCGGAAACTGCAGCTCGATCGCGCGAAGCTGAGCGTCCAGGTCGCGCTCGTCGGCCTCGCCCTCCTTGATCGCGTCGCTCAGCACCTTCGCCTGAGCCTTCGCGGTTTCGGCTTCGGCCAGCTTCCCCTGGCCCATGAGCTGCCCGATCGCCTTACTCGTTGTGTTCAACTCCGCGCGCTGAAGGTCCAGACGCGCGCGCAGCGCGCGGAATTCCGTGTCGACTCTCAGGAAGGCGCTCGTGGGGGCGTCGATGCCCTTCCTCCGCGCGCCCGCCTTAACTGCGTCTGGATCGGAGCGCAATAACTGCCGGTCGAGCATCCGCCCTTTTTACCCGTGCCTTCGCGTGCTCGTCTCCCCGCCGCCTTACCGCAGGCATTCCTTGCGAAGTTGGAAGGAGAGCGCGAGAGGAAGCAGACGGGGCCTACTCCGCATCCTCGCGCGGCAGGTACGCGAACCGCTGGAACCACCACGCGCAGGCCCAGCAGCACGCAACCGTCAAGACCGCCATCGTGCCCCAAGCGGTGGAAACGGAGACGAACTCGACTCCGCGATCTCCGGACAACAGGCTTAGCGGCCCGCCGGACGAGGAGGTCGGCTTCTCCGCGATCGCTTTCAGATACGTGAAGATGGAGAGCCGGTACGTGTTGCCTGAGAGGTTCGCGACGATGGTCTCCCATCCGAACGCAAAGATCAGATTGACCAGCATGGAGCGGTTCATCCACAGGCTCGTCAGCGTGAACAAGCTCACGTACGCCATGGAGCCGACGACGAGCCCTTTCGCGTCGCGGAGAAGGTAGGGATTGGAGAGGCCCTCCCTGCCGTAGACCGAGAACGACACGGACAGCGCCGCCGCAAGCGACAGCGTCGCGACCGCGATCATCGCGGCCGCCATTCTCGACAGAATCAGATCTGGGCGAGGTATCGGCCGGGTGGCCAGGTACACGATCGTCTTCTGCTCCACTTCCTGAGCGATCACGGAGGCGCTGAAGATCGCCGCCCCGAGCATGAGAACCCGGTACACGAGCAGGCTCGACAGCTGGTTGTAGGCGTCCGCGACGGGCTCCTCCGGGCTGACATACAGGTACAGCCTGCCCACGCCGAACAGAAGGACCATCAACAGGCCCCAGCCCAGCACGCGCTGCGGCCTTGCGATGTCCATCAGGCACGTCGAAACGAGGAAGCCCCGGATCATGAGTCCACCAGGTAGCCGAACACGGATTCGAGGCTGTTGTCTGGGCTGGAAAACCCTTCGATCGGCAGCCCGCACTCCAGCGAAAGGGTGGGCAAAAAGCTGTAGAAGCGGTCCGCTTCCTTCGTTTGAATCTCGAGCGCTCGGCCTGACGGGTCGAACTGAATGCTCAGCACGAACGGCAGCGCTGCGATCTTCTCTGCGACTGTTCTCGGCTCCGTCGTCTCGATCCGAATCCGGTGAGGATGCTTGTCGATCAGCTCGCGAATGACGCGCAGGTCGCCGACCGCGAGCAGCCTCCCGCGATGCAACAGCAACAAGCTCCGCGTCATCTGCTCGACTTCAAAGAGGATGTGGCTGCTGACCAGGACGATCTTTCCTTGCTCGCCGAATCCGGCGAGCAGGTCGATGAACTCGCGGCGGCCGACGGGGTCCAAGCCGTTCAGCGGCTCGTCGAGAAGCACCACCTCCGGCTCGTGGATCATCGCCTGCGCGAGCTTGATGCGCTGCCGCATGCCCTTGGAATAGCCGCCGATCTTCCTGTCCGCCCGCTCGGCCATGCCGACGCGCTGCAGCATCCTGTCCGTTCGCGACGAGGCCTCGTCCGGAATCATGCCGGACATGCGCGCCATAAGCTCCACGAACTCGCGCCCGGTCATGTGCTCATAGAAGTCGTCCACGTCCGGGCAGTAGCCGAGCAGCTTGTAGACCTCGGGGTTCGCAAACGGGTTCATGCCGAAAACGCGCACCTTGCCGGTCGTGGGCCGCAGCTGGCCCGTGATCAGGCGCATCATCGTGGTTTTGCCCGCGCCGTTCATGCCCAGCAGCGCGGTCACGCCCGGCCCGATCTCGCACGTGACGTCGTTCAGGCCGATGACCTGCGCGTACCAGCGCGAAGCGTGGTCGAGCTCGATCACTTCACGACCTCCACGGCCCGAATGCGCTTCCAGGCGACCCACAAAGCGAGCGCGGAGATCGCAGCCATGATCGCGAGCACGGTCGCAAGGTCCGGAGCCGGTACGAACTGCATGCCCTCCCCGCGCCTCGGCTGGATTCCGAACGGGGGCGAGCCGTCCGTTCCCAGGACTCCCTTCGCCATTCCGATCTGCAAGCCGTCGATGGACGCGTAGTAGAGGTTCGCGACGAGGTTCTTGATGGGCGATAGGTCTCGTCTTGCGCCTTCGTCCACCTGCATGACCGTCCAAGCGCCCTCCATGAGCTTCGTGAAGAAAGCGGTCAGGAAGTAGACGGCGGCCATCGCCGCGCCCGCCATCCGGCCTTGGTTGAAGAGGGAGCTCACCCCGATCATCAGGCTCGCGTAAAACGCAGCGCCAAGAGGCATCATCACGAGCAAGCGAAGGATTACCGTGCGATCCTGCGAGAAGAACCCGTACTCCGAATAGCTGAGCCCCGCGTATGCGAAGAACAGCGCGATCGGGATCGACATGAGCAGCAGCAGCGTCAGGAACAGCCCGACCCACTTGCCCATCAGGTAGTCGCGCTTGTCGCACGGCTTGCTCAGGTACACGAGCAGCGCGTTCGCGCGGTTGTCGTTCGCGATCGCGCCCGCGCCGATCAGGAGCGTGATCAGCAGGAACCACATCTGCGCCGTGGACCAACCGTGCAGGAACTCGGTCTTCCACGTGATCCTGCCGATAAACGCGTTAAACATCTGTTCGCCGTCGCGGGCGTTCGCAGCGAACTGGTCCACGAAGAACAGGATCGCCAGCATCACGAAGTAGTACATGCCGGAGAACAGGAGCAGCCACCAAAGGCCCTTTCTTCGGATGGAGTTCCGAAACGTGGTCTTCGCGATCACCCACCAGCGGTACGTCGGAGGCGCGAGTGGGCCGTCGTAGTCCCGGTAGGAAAGATCGGCGATCGGGGCGCTAGCCATGGATCGCCTCCAAGAACGCGTCCTCCAAGGAGCGCTCCGCGACCGCGAACCCGCGAATCTGCGCCCCGGTCGCTTGGGCAGCTTGGAACAGCGAGCGCAAGACCTCGTCCGGGGTGCCCGGAGCTTGGAACCGGTAGGAAAACCCCTTCGAGCTGAGAAGCTGCGCTCCTCCGGAAAGCGCCGCGTTCACGAACGCGCCGCTCGCCTCCTTCAGCTCGACGTCCACGGGTTGCCCCTCGATCTTCTTCAGCTCCCGAATGGGGCCCTCCGCGCGCAGCGTCCCCCGGACGAGCACGACGGCGTGGTCGCAGATCCGCTCGACGTCCGGCAACAAGTGGCTGGAAACGACCACGTTCACGTTCTTTCCGTGGGAGATCGACCGGATCAGCTCCAGCATCTCCTCGCGGCCTGCGGGGTCCAGGCCGTTCGTCGGCTCGTCGAGCAGCAGAAGCCTCGGGCCGTGCACGAGCGCTTGGGCCAGCTTGATGCGCTGCTTCATCCCGGTCGAGTAAGTCTCCACGTTTCGATAGCGCGCCTCACCTAGCCCGCAGTATTCGAGCACCTCGTGCGCTCGGCGCATCGCCTGCTCGGAGGGCATGCCCGCCAATTCGCCCGCGTACGCTACGTATTGAACCGCGCTCATGCCGGGGATGTGGCAGTCCTGCTCCGGCATCAGGCCCACGCGCTGGCGAATCTCGCGTCCCTGCAGCGCTATATCGAGCCCCAGCGCAGTACCGCCCCCGGCGTCCGCGTCCAGAAACCCGAGAAGCGTCTTGATGAGGGTGGTCTTTCCCGCTCCGTTCGGCCCGAGAACGCCCACGCAGCCCTCGGGAATGTCCACGGTCAGGGCGTCCAGCGCGGTGAGGGTTCCGTAGCGAACGGTCAAGCTCCGGATTTCGGCGACGGGCACGACTCTCACTTTACACAACGAGGGACCCGAGAGCGTTCCCGCTTAGGTCGGAAGGCGGGGGCTTGCTGGTATCCTGGCTTGCGCTTCTATGGAAACCACCCTGGTTCTCGTCAAGCCCGGAGGGGTCGCGCGCGGCCTCGTCGGCGAAGTGCTTCGTCGAATCGAGGCTCGCGGATTGCGTGTAGCAGGGCTCAAGCTTCTCGTGCCGGAGCGATCGTTCGTCGAGGCCCACTATGCGGAGCACGCCGGAAAGGCTTTCTTTTCGGATGTCTGCGCCTACCTAAGCAGCGGGCCCGTGGTGGCGGTCGCCGTGCGGGGCGTCAACGCGGTGCGCGCCTCGCGCACGATGATGGGAGCCACCGACCCGATCGACGCCGAGCCCGGGACCGTGCGTGGCGACCTCGCGCTCTCGATCGAGGAGAACCTCGTGCATTCCAGCAGCGATCCGGAAGCGGCCGCGCGGGAGCTTGCGCTCTGGTTCCCGGAAGGGTTCGTCGAGTAGCGCGTCGCGCTTTGCCCCAATCTTCGCAGAGCAGTATTTGCGTACTTTTTCGCGCTTAGAACCTTCCGGCGCGCGGAATCGGACGTAGAATTGAATCCAAGCGAAACCCGATTCGAAAGGGGCCACCCATGAACAAAAGGCGCGCGTTCACCCTCATCGAGCTGCTCGTCGTTATTGCGATCATCTCGATCCTCGCGGCGATTCTGTTTCCCGTCTTCGCGCAGGCAAAGGAAGCCGCGAAGAAGACCGTCTCCATCAGCAATTTCAAGCAACTCGCCTTCGCGACGATCATGTACGCCACCGACAGCGACGACTACCTTCCCTTCGCGCTCACGCCGAATACGTCCAACAACACCTACCGGCGAACGGGCGGCCACGCCTTCCCGGACGGCTGGCTGTCCACCGCGCGCTACATCCCGAACGAGGACGCGATGGGCTGGGGCAACTCGATCGAACCGTACCGAAAGAACTACGACTTGCAAGAGCTGAAAGGAGTTAAGGTCGTCACGGTATCGAGCCTGGCTGCGAACTACGCCGCCCCGCTAAGGCCTTGGAAGAACAACCACGTGGCCATGAACGGCCTCCTCCAGCACTACACGCTGACCGCCGTCGCGTCTCCGAGCAAGACCACCCTCTTTTGGCAGGGATGGGGAAAGACGAACGACGCCGGAATCGTGTTCGTAAACCCGCGGCTGAACTGCCGAGGAACCGGCCCGTGCAGCTTCAACCCGCTCGGATACCCGCAGTCCGATATGACCGACCCGAGCAGCCGCGGCGACGAGTGGAACAGCGACTCCACGCTATGGGTTCACGCAAAGGGAGCCATATTCGTGGCTACGGACACCTCGGCTAGGTGGCGGCCGCTCGGCGGCAACGCGGGCGGTACCGTGCCGAGCGGAGACGGAACGCGCGATCCGTTTTCGCTATACACCATTGACGGCATTCCCGTCACGATGCCGCGCTGCGCCCTTGTCGGCTCGACAGTGTTCTACTCCTGCTTCTTCCGCCCGGACGCGGACAACCTGCAATGAGGCTGGTTTCCGCTCTCCTCGTCGCTGCCTGGGGATTGGCCGGCTGCGGGGGACCGGAGCCGGAACCCGCTCCGCCTCCGGGCCCGCAAGTAAAGGCCACCAAGCAGGAAGACGCGAAGCAGACCTCGCCGAGCGACCCGTTCTTGCGCTACCACTCGAAGGATTAAGCCGGGCTAACGGGTGAACATCTCGCGGAGCCTGCGCCGCTGGGCGAGCACGCGCAGCTTCTTGATCGCCTGCACTTCGATCTGCCGGATACGCTCGCGGGACAGCTTGAGCTCGCGCGCGATCTCCTCCTGAAGCTGCGGGTCCGCCTCGCCGTCCAGCCGAAACCGAAGCTGCATAACCTTCTGCTCGCGCTCGTTCAGTTCGAGCAGGATGCGGGAGAGCTCGCATACGGTCGCGCCACCGATGGCGATCGTTTCCGGATCTGCCTGGCGGTTGTCCCGGATCAGCCCCGCGAGAGTCGTTCCATTCGAGTCCCCCACGGACATGTCGAGGCTCAAGAGGTCTTGGGAAGATTGGATCAGCATCGTGAGCTTCTTGGCGCTGATCCCGAGCGCCGAGGCGATCTGGTCTGTCGTGGGCTCGCGCCCGTGTTCCCTGGCGAGTCGAATCCGCTCCCGTTCGATACGGCGGAGCGACTGGGATACGTGCGCCGGGAGCCGGATGGCCTTGCTTTTGTTGTCGATCGCCCGGCCGATCGCCTGCCGGATCCAGTGGGTCGCGTAGGTCGAAAACCGGAAACCCTTTTCCGGGTCGAACCGCTCCGCCGCCTGCATCAGTCCGATCGCCCCCTCCTGGATGAGGTCTTCGAGCGGGATCGCACGGCTGCGGTAGGTCTTGGCGATGTTGATGACCAGGCGCATGTTCGACTCAATGAGCCGCTGCCTGGCGCGGATGTCTCCGCGCTGCACAGCGCGCGTCAGCTCCTGCTCCTGCTTTGCAGTAAGCAGCGGCGCCTTAGTAAGCCGGCCCAGATAGCTCGGCAATCCCTCGTCGTGATCCATAGTGCAAGCCGTCGCGGAGCGCATTTCGGCCTCCGCCTCTGTCGCCGCGGACACGAGCAGTCCGCGAGGACAGAAGCCGAGCCCCAGCCCTCTCGCGCCAACTGCGCCGGCAAATTCCGTGCCTGTCCGGGCATTCCCCGGAAAAAAGACCGCGCTCCCAAGTGTGACGCCGGAGTCGGGGGCCCTGTTCTGTCCTACGGCGCTCCAGGCGGAAAGAGTTCGACCTTTGAAGCTACGAGTCTACCTGCCTTGTCGCGCTTGTAGTGCACCAAGACCCTTCGGTCCCGCTTGACTGCGTCGAACTTGGCTGGGCGGCCCTCGTAAAAGAACTTGGTTTCGAGATTGTAGGTGATGTGCAGGGCCCGAGAGCCCATCAGCACGTCGAACATGCGCAGGGTATCGAGCAGCGCCAAAACGGTCCCCTCGATCTTTCCGGACGACGGCAGCGGCTCGAGCTTCTTCGGGGCCGCCTTCGAGCTCGCGGACTTCGTCGTCGATTCAATGGGAGCGTCCGACACCAGAGCGAGCCAGGTGTCCAACGTGGGCAAGAGCCTTCCCTTTACGTAGACTTGCATCCCAGCCTTTAGGCTGCCTAAAGTGGCGTTCGGCTCGTTCTTCAGCTTAACCTGGCTCTTGTCCGTGGCGCGGAATGCGAACGTCCTCCCGTCCTCGAGCCGCACCGTCATGTACTTGCTGTCGATCTTGTCGATCACTGCCTTCTGCGGCTCCCGCCGAACCCTGTCCAGCCACTTCCAGGTCGCGAGGTCCGCCATTTCGCGCAGCGTGGGCGGGTCGGTTTCGGGCTTGATACGCGCGAACACGGCTTCGCCCTTCGCGAACGCGTCCCTTTTGACCGGAACGCATCCTTTCCACAGCCGTGTGGCGACGCTGTCCTCCACGCCGAGAGGCTCCGTGCCTACTTGCAAGATGAACCCGCGCTCGGTGACCTCCAGAATCCGGGCCTCCGTCAGCAACGTGTCCGCCCAAGCGCCGGCGAACCCCGCCAACAGCACCGCAGCACTGATCAGCAGCCTAGCCACCTTTCCCTCCCCGCCGGCGCACTGTCGCCGGCGCCGTTTCGATTGCGGTATCAATTCTGCGTCTAGTGAACGAAATCCTCTTTGTCGAGGAAAGGGAGCAGGATTGGCGGCGTCTGAAGCTGCTTTGCGATAGGGCGGACGCCAGTCCCGCTTTGCTGCATGGAACCGAGCTTCGGGAACTCGTGCGCCTCTATCGGCGGGTTTCCGGCGACCTCGCCCTCGTGCGAACGCGTTCCGCGAATTCGGAGCTGATCGAGTTCCTGAACGGGCTCTGCGCACGGGCGTATGCGATCGTCTATCGGCCGCGCGGAACCGGCCTGAGAAAGGCGATGGGGGCGGCGGCCGTTCAGGCCGCGCGGACGGTACGGCGGAGAGCGGCGTTCGTTCTGGCGAGCGGCGCGATGCTCTTGGGGTTCGCGCTCTTCGCTTTCGTCGCCATGGAGCGGATTCCCGACTCTCGCGAGACCTTCGTGCCGGAACAGATGGAGGAGGTCTTCGATCATTGGAAGCGCGGAGACCTCGAGGAGCGTTCGTCGAGCGAGTCCTTCGCCATGACCCTCTTCTACAGCGGAAACAACCCCATGGCGGCGGTATCGACGGGCGCGATCGCCGCTGGGACCTTCGGGATCGGAACACTGGAGATCCTGAGGGTGAACGGAGGCATGCTCGGCGCTCTTTCCTGGGACATGCGCTCGGTGGGAAAGCTCGGGTTTCTTTACGCGAGCATCATGCCCCATGGCGTGACGGAGCTGAGCGGCCTGGTGATCGCGGGAGGAGCGGGGTTCGTTCTTGGCTGGGCGCTGCTACGGCCGGGCAGGCGCAGCCGCGGAGACGCTTTGCGCGAAGCCGGCAAGGACGCCGTGGTCCTGCTCGCCACGGCGGTCGCCTTGATGTTCATAGCGGCGCCGATCGAAGGGTTCTTCAGCTTCAATCCGCGCGTCCCGGAATGGGCCAAGCTCTCCTTCGCGGCGCTGACCGCGGCGGCTTGGGCAGCGTTTTGGATCGGCTACGGTAGGAAGGGCGAGCCCATAGAGAAGGTCGAGCCAGAGGCGTTCGTCGAGACGCGGCTGCTGTAGTAGCCGGCGCTTTGCCTGCTTAGGAGATCGCCCAGCTGTACACCAGCAGGCTCGAATTGTGCATTACGTGCAGCGCGATCGCCGGCACAAGCGAGCGCGTCTGGTAGGTCAGCATTGCCGCCATCGCTCCCACCATGGCAAGAGGCGCCCACGCTGGGATTCCGGTCGGATGGATCGCCCCAAAAATCAGACTCGACACGACGATTCCCCAGAACGGGCTTCGGAACAGCGAGGACAGCGCGGGCAGGAGCGTCCCGCGAAACACAATCTCCTCGAAGACCGGGCCGATCAGTCCCGCCGAAACGAACAGCGCGGCATACCCGAGCGCGCCATGGGACCCGACCTCTCGCATGAGCGGATGTTCCGGCTCCGGCAGGCTCTGAAAAAGGGACATCGAGATGCCGTGGGCGATGATCAGCAGAGGCAGGTTCGCCAACAGCCCGCAAAGGGCCCATGTTAGCTTTGGAACGAGGTTGCGCGCCTCCAGACCGAGGCGAGCGAGCTCGATCATTTTGTCCCAAACCGGGACTTTGAAAAGGAGGATTGCGCCCGTGAGGAACAGCAGCGTCTGAGCGAGTGCGCGATAAGGATCTGCCAGGTCCGAGGCCGCAGCCTGTACCGCGAAGCTGACGATCAAGTACACGCTCAAGAGCTGCCCGGTGCGAAGCGCGAAACGATCCGCGTCGGGCCCGCTCAGCTGTCCGACTGGGTGGCCCAGCGGCCGCCACTTGCCGTTCCTCCGGCCGATCGCGTATACGACCAGCAGAATTCCGCCGATGCTTAGCCCGAACATGTGCGCCGCGTTCAGAACAGAGAAGGCGATCAGTTTGGGCGTGGGAAACGCGCGCGTGCGCGCGTCCTTGTCGCCCGCAAGCTCCTGAGCCCTCGTCCTTGCAAGGACCTCCGGCAGCGAGCCGCCGGTTATCTCCCGGGATGCCGCCCGAGCCTCTTCTGGGCTCGCCACCTGTCCGGATAAGACCTTGAGCGCGGTCTGCTTCGACTTGGAAAGCCTGCGCGTGGACGATCCGTATCTACCGAAGTCGACTTCGCGCCGAATGACGAAGTGCATCGCCGCGTGAAGCAGCGCGGCCTCGGAGTCTGATTTCAGCCGGTCCTCGAGCCCCCTGGCAAGGTTCTCGATTTCTTGACGAATCCTGTCCCGCGCGTCGCCCCTCGCCGTCGCTTCACCCTTTCGCCCTTTCGCCTGGCCCTCGTGGAGCCTCTCCTGAATCTCATACGCCATCGTCATTTGGCGGAACGTGCTCTCGACGGCGCGGTTTGGATCGCCGCTCGAGGCGCCGCGCGCGAGGTAGCCCGCAAGCTGGCCCGAGATGAGAAAGGCCAACAAGAGGCCCAAAACGATCCAGGGAAACGCGCTTCGCCGCTCTTCCTCGGGCGATCGAGGCAGCTCGAACGGACGCTCGCTCACTGCCCGCCCAAGCCCCGCTCGTTGAAGCTGATCGTGTACGTGTTCTGGTGCGTGACGAGCGCGGTGGCCATCCAGATCGTCTCTGCCGCGTATTCGGCCACCAGGATGCCAAGCGCCACGTTCCGCAGTTTGTCATAACCGCGCAGTCCGTAGTAACGCTGCACGAAGTTCTTCAGCAGCATCACGATCAGCAAGCCGAACCAATAGTAGTCCACGCCGTAGTTCATCGAGAGCACGTATCCCGCCGGGTGGAGAGGAAACGCGGGCACCCGGAAGCGCACGATGTCCAGCAGCAGCACGACGCTGAACCCGAACAGGGTCATAGAAATGCCGACCACATCGGGGCCCTTGCGATTGGCGAGCATCACCTGGATGTAAGACAAGCCCTCCGACCAGCGCTGGGTCTGCCCGGTTCGATAGGAGTACACGTGCAGCAGGAACTGGGACAGGAAGTAGGCGAGGACCGTAGCGGCCGCGATGCTCCAAAAGAGTCGGCGCTTACTCAGTCCCTCGCGATCGCCCATCTTCATCGCTTCCAGCTGGTAAGGCATCGGATGCGTCCGATGGATGCGGTTCATCACGAAGAGGCCTTGGTTCACCCAAACGACCTGCCGATCCGTCAGCCACTGGTTGCCGAGGAACCGGTGCATGATGCTGTTCGGGCCGAAGAAAGCGAACTCGTGTGTGGGCGGCCCCAGCTGCGCGCGAATCCGCGTCAACACGACGCTAAACACCAGGAAGACCCCAACGTACGGAATCATGTAGGCGACCGGAAGCGTCCCGAGCATGCCAAAGGCGACGACCGCCGCGAAGCACACCGCCAGCCCGACGAACGCCCAGCGATGGGGGATGCCGCCGTCCTCGGGCTTGCGCCCCGTGCGGATGTCCCTCCAAACCTCGCGCAGGTAAACCCTCGAAACCCAGATCGCGCCGACGAACAGAGCCAGCACTCCTCCCCAGGTCTGCTCGTCGAAGTAGGGCGGGCCTGGCGCAACGAACGTGCCCGAAAACGTCCCTTGGGGGATGCCGTTCGCCGCAAGGATCACGTGCGTGGCTTTGCGCGCCAGGAAAAAGAACACGATGCTGAAGATCAGATCGCTCGGCATGAAGACCGCGATCGCGGCCATGAACGGGTAGATGGCGATCGGGAAGTGGCCGATCTGGTTCCACGGGGGCTCCGTGAAGAGCCTGTCCAAGTCCACCAGGTCCTTCACCGGGACATTGGGAAGATTTGGATACAGGTAGCTGAAGCCGTTCAGCATGTCGATCGCGAACATCGCCGCGAACGCGGACCACATGAGCTTGCTCCGCCACATCGGCCCCGCGCCGCCCGACTCCGACATCGCGACCGGAAGCTGGATTAGCGGAAACGTCAGCCGCTCCGAGCGGCACCACGCTCCCCGCATCAGGCTGTTAATGCAGAGGCACGCGAGGCAGATCGAAACGTACAGAATGCCCCAAGCCGCGTAGCGCGGCAGGTACATCGGCAGCTTTCCCGCGACGTAGGACATTCCGTGCCCGCCGCCGGCCATGTCCCGAACCGCTTCCAGGTCCTTCACGGCAAGCCAGTCCGGCATGTTGGGAAGCACCACGTCCCGGACCGTCGGGTTGGTCTCGGCGGCGATTGGGAACATGTGGTACGCCGAGTGCCCGACCCAGGCCCACTCCGCTCCGACCGCCCCCGAAACGCTCACGATCGCATAGATCAGCACTAGCTCGACTTCGTCTAAGCAGAAGCGGGGAGCAGCGAGCCGAAGGACGGCGTTCGCGAGCACGACCGCCATCAGCGCGCCTATCGGCGCGACGAGTAGCGAGAACATCGAGGAGACCTGCGCGTTCGCGCAGGCATAGACGACCGGGAAGGAGAGGAGAAAGCCGACGAAGACAGGTCGGAATCGGAATGCGCGCGGCCCGTCGCCGGGTCCGCCGCCCTCTCCGCCGACCTGGGCCGCCATCGCGCTCCAGAGTTCCACGGCCGCCCGCTCGTTCCCTTCCGGCCGGAACCCCCGACGCTGCGAGCCAAGTACGGGGCCTCCCTAGCGATCCGCTCAGATCGGGCTAGTGGATTGGAGGTCTCCGGATTCCCCCTCCCCATGCGAGCTCACCAGTTCGGGCAAACACATGGAAAGTCCCGGATTCCCCCTCCCCATGCGAGCCGCAAGCGCGGCGAGTAGGGGGAGGGGCAGGGGGTGGGGGTTGGCCCGATCACGGCCTGGCGAGACGTCCAATGCCACGAACGGCCCCAAATCCGTTCTCAGCGAATACCCCAGTCGAGAAAAACCGCCCAGAAACCGGAAGAGAAGGTGGGGCGGAAGATGGGTCTCGAACCCACGGCCTCCTGAGCCACAGTCAGGCGCTCTAACCCCTGAGCTACTCCCGCCGCGAGGCCGGGATTGTACCCGCGAGGCGGCCTCGCACCCGAAGCCCGTTGAGTCTTTCCGGGGTAAACACCCGCCGTGACGCCGGTCGTCGTAGCGCTCGGCTCGAACCTGGGAGACCGATTGGCCCGATTGCAGGCCGCCGTCGAGTCCTTGGCGCGGCATGTCTCGCTGCGAGCCGCGAGCCGCGTTTACGAGACGAAGCCGATGTACGTCGAAGACCAGCCGCCCTACCTGAACGCAGCGGCCGCGGGAGTAACCGCCATGGCTCCGCTGGAGCTGTTCCGCGCGCTCAAGGACACGGAATGCGGCCTCGGGCGTGCGCCCGCGGAGCGCTTCGGCCCCAGAGAGATCGACCTCGACCTCATCGCCTACGGCAGCGCGAGGTACGTGTTTCTTTCGCACGGAAAGGAGATCTTGTCGGTTCCCCACCCGAAGGTCGCCGAGCGCAGATTCGTGCTGCAGCCGCTGTTCGACATTGCTCCCAATTCGACGCTTCCCGGTCTGGGCGCCGTCGCGGAGCTCCTCGCTGCGGCCGAGGCGCAGCGATCCGACGTCCGCCTTTTAGAAGATGCCTTTCTTTCGCTACCAGGCGGTAGACCCTAGCGGCGCGCCGCGCGAAGGCACGATCCAGGCGAAGAACGCCGCGGATGCCTCGCGCCTGCTTCGTGGGAAGGGATTCCGCCCGACGCACCTCGTCGGGCTCGGGGCGTCCGGACGGGTCGTCGAGGAGCAGACCGCAACGACGCTTCCGATCGTGAAGACCAGATGGGGGACGGCACGGGACATTTACTTTCTGTTTTCGCAGCTCGCCAGCTATGTGCGGTCGGGGGTCAATCCCGCGCAAGCGTGCGCGAACCTGGCCCAGAGAACCACCCGGCAAGACTTTCGTCGCTCCCTCGAGGAGGCCGCTCAGTCGTCCGGCGAAGGGACCCGTCTCAGCGCCGTCCTTCGCAGGTACCCATACCTGTATCCTCCGCATGTAGTCGGAATCCTAAGCGCGGGTGAAGCGGGCGGGTTCCTGCCGGAAGCCTGCGACACGATCGCCGGGCAAGCGGACGAATCGCGCCGGTTCTTTCGTATTTTCGGCTGCCTGGGAATCGTCGCGGCGAGCACTGTTTCGATCCTGCCCGGCGGCGTATGGGCGATCCGCTCGGCACTTCGCGTGCTTGCGGAGCAAGACAAGGCCGGGGGCACCGCATCGCCGATAGGCACGGTGCTCTCCGAGTTCGGGAAGGAGCTGCTGTGGCCCGTCGGCCCGATCACACTCGCCGCTTTGCTCACGCTGTGGCTTCTCAGGCTCTGGTGGTCCTCCATGCCGATGAGGCTCAGGCGCCACGGGGCGACGCTTCGAGCGCCCATTCTCGGGAAGCGCGCTTGGTCGGAGGGTATGGCGCTGTTCGCATGGGCACTGGCATGCATGAGCCGCGCCGGGGCGGGGCCGAGGTCGAGCGTGCTTGCGGCCGCGGAGGCGATCCCGAACCTTGCGGTGCGCGCGCGCATCGACGAGATCGGGCGATCGATGGCGGACAACACGAGGCTCTCGGACGCGCTCGGCGCCTCCCCTCACATTCCCGAGGTCTTCAAGCCGCTGATCCATACGGGCGAGATGACCGGAGACCTGGCTAGCCAGCTCGAGATCGCCTCGAAAGCCAGCCGCGAGGACCAGCAAGACGTCGAAAGGGCGGCAAAGGCCCGGATCGGCTGCTGGGTCGTGCTCTTGCTGGCAATCGGTATGGTGCTGCTCATGTACCTCGTATACGGGGTGTTCTACGGCAACCTGTTCGACCAGCTCGACGAGTGGTCAAAGTAATCCCGCAGGATCGAATCCGGCACGCTTCGTGCGAGGTAAAAGTCCCTCGGCGGCCCGAATTCGCACGGGGCCGCCGGCGGAAACCGTCTATCGAAGGGAGCCCATGCCCGTATTCGAATACCGCGCGACCAAGGCCGACGGAGAGTCCGTTAAGGGGACCCTTTTCGGGGCGTCCTTGAATGCCGCCGCGGACGACCTGGCGAGGCGCGGGTTTCAGGTGGAGCACATCGCGCTCGCCGAAGCCGCAGGCGATCCCGTCCCCCGGAGCTTCGAAGGCGCGCCGCCTGCGCGGGCCGCTCCACGATCGGCGGGCGGTGCTTCCGAGGCCGCCGTGCAACAGACCGAACCGCGCCCCTCCGATCCGCTCCTCGAAAGGCGGTCAGTTCTCGTTACCGACGTGCTCGGCCCCTTGCTTCAAGTGCCGCTTTCTCAGCTGCACTTCTTCTTCCGCCAGCTCTCCACGATGCTCAGCGCGGGCGTCAGCCCCGTTCAGTCGCTGGACACGCTCTCCAAGCAGACGAGCAGCTCGCGCTTGAAGGCCGCGATTAGCGAGCTCAAGGAGCACACGCTTGCCGGACGCCCGATCAGCTTCGGGATGCAGCGCTATCCTGAGATCTTCACGCCGATCATGGTGAGCATCGTGCGCGTCGGCGAGGAGATGGGCACGCAGGACCGCGCACTGCGTTTGGTGGCGCAGCACGTCGAGGAGGAGATCGAGCTTCGAAACCTGTACCGGCGCGTGACGTTCTGGCCGAAGTTCCTGCTCGTGGTCGCGGTCGTGATCGTGCTCGGCACGAACGGGATCATCGCGGCTCTCGGAAAAACCGGCGGGCTTCCCACGGCGATGCTCACGACTCTGCTCGCCCTGGCGCCGATCCTGTTTCTTCTGTTTCTCTTCTTCCGTGTGGGCGCGCGCAATCCACAGGTGCGGACGATCTACGACGAGGCCCTCCAGCGCATCCCGTTTCTCGGCAAGACGCTCCACCAGTTCGCGATGGCGAAGTTCGGGCGGGCTTTCGGCGCGATGTACGGAGGAGGAGTGCCTGTGGGAAGGGCGGTTGCCCTTGCCGCAGACGCCTGCGGAAATGAGTACCTGCGCGCGAGAATGCTTCCCGCCGCGAAGGAGATCGAGGAGGGCGGAAGCGTCAGCGAAGCGTTCGCGCGGACCGGCGCCTTCTCCCAGATCGTTCTCGACATGACGCGCACGGGAGAAGAGTCCGGCACGCTCGACCAGATGCTCGACAAGGTGTCCGAGTTCTATGAGGACGAGGCCAAGACCCGCTCGGTGCAGATGGGCTACGTGATCGGGGTCGTCGTGTATCTAATCGTCGCCATCTTCATCGTTCTCACGGTGATCCTTCCCTTTTGGCAAGGGTACTTCGGCGGGATCACGAGCTCCGTCGAGGGCGCGTTCGCGATCCCCGCGCCGTAAGGAGCATTGGAACTGGATCACCGGAACAGAACGCACTACGACGCTTTAGGGCTTCGAAGGGACTGCCCGCAGTCCGCGATCCGCGCCGCCTACCGCCGGCTCGTGCTGAAGTACCACCCGGACCGTTCCAAGGACCCGTCCACGACCGAGAAGTTCCTGGAGGTCTCGACGGCCTACGAGGTGTTGGGCAATCCCGAGCGCAGGAAGGAGTACGACAGGCTCCTCGGGATTCGCGCGCAGCTCCGCGACAAGAAGGCGAATCCCAGAACGGAGCCGCCAAAAGCACAAGAGGAAGACCGCTCTCGGACGGACGCCCCGCGCCCGAAGCCCGAGAGCTCGATCGCCGCGGATGTCGCACAGCTCGTTTCGGTTTTCGGGAAGGGCAGATTCCGGGAGGCCGAAGCGCTCGCCAAGGCGATTCTCGACCGCGATCCGAGGCAGCCGGTTCCCTATGCGGTCCTGGCCGACATCGTGCGCGCTCGGGGCGACTTCCACAAGGCGGCGAAGCTGTACGCGCTCGCGGTCCAGATGGACCCGGGCAACCCCACCTACCTGAAAAAGCACGAGGAGGTGCTGGACGCGGTCGCCGCTCGCCCGATGTCCGTGTACCTGACCGCGCAGAAGGAGGCCGGCCCGAGCCCGGCGGCGCCTCTCGTCGGCGCGGGAATGACGATCGCCGCGTGCTCCTACGTGGCGCTGGCGGCGGAGCCCGCGCTGCTTCCCGGCCTCTCGCCGATCTCGACCTGGACTTTGGGGCTCTTCGTCATGCTGCTGCTCAGCGGCATCGCGATGGGCGCTTCGCTGGCGTTCGGAGACCTGCTGGACCGCTTCGAAGCCCAAAGCACGCCGCCCGGGAGGCTCTCGCAAAGCGTGGCGCTGCTGCTCGTCGCGATCGTGAACTTTTGGGCCGCGACCGCTCTTTACGTACAATCCGGTCTTACCCAGAAATCCTTTAGCTACTCCACCAGCCGCCTGCTCGCCTCGATCGCGGCGGTCGTGGGCCTCGCTTCGGTTGCCGCGATGATGTCCGGACGGATCGATCCGCTCCAGGTAGCCCTGTGGGGAGGCAACGTGGCATACGTCGGCGGCGTCGTCGGTTGGCTCGCGGCGGACTCGCTGCGCAGCTAGGCGAGGACCGATTGTCCGCTGGGACATAATGCTCTCGAGGCCCGCGCGGGCCGATTTCAGGAGCCACCGCACACCCCATGAAAGTCAGCATCGTAGGAGGAGGCGGCCGCGTCGGTTCGGACGCGGCTTTCTGTTTGCAGCTCGGCGGAATCGTTCGCGAGATCGTGCTCGTGGACATGAACCAGGACATGGCGGCCGGCGAAGCGCTCGACCTGCGCCACGGGTCCTCTCTCACCGCGAGCCAGACGATCGTGGCGGGCGACTACGACGCCGTGAAGGGAAGCGATTGCGTGATCGTCACTGCCGGACTTCGCAGAAAGCCGGACGAGACCCGCCTGGAGCTCATCGGGCGAAACGTGGACCTCTTCAAGGGCATCCTCGGCTCGCTCAAAAAGTGCTCGCTGCCGAAGAACTGCGTGCTGCTCGTGGTCTCGAACCCCGTGGACATCCTGACGCAGCTCGCCGTGAGCGGCGGCATCCTTCCGCAAGACCAGGTTCTCGGGCTCGGTACCGTTCTGGACACGTGCCGCTTCCGGTCGCTGCTCGCGGAGGAGTTCGGCGTCAGCGCGCGCGACGTTCACGCCCTCATCCTCGGGGAGCACGGCGATTCGATGGTGCCGATCTGGTCTTCCGCGACCGTGAACGGAGCTTCGATTCAGGGCCTTCCGGGATTCACGAAAGAGAAGGCGAACGCCGTATTCGAGGCGGCAAAGAAGGCCGGCGCGGAGGTGATCCGCTTAAAGGGCGGCGCGGGCCGCGCGGTCGGCGTGTCGATCGCGGAGGTCGTGCACGCGATGGCGCTGAACAGCGGCGCTCTGCTGCCGGTCAGCTCGATGCAGTCCGGCGCGCTCGGGATAGACGGCGTATGTCTCTCCCTGCCTACGCGCGTCGGCCGCAGCGGGGTGCTCGGGGTGGTGGAGCCGAAGGTCTCCGAGGACGAAAGGAAGGCGCTCCAAGCCTCCGCCAAATCGCTGCTGGAGGTTTGGGGGCAGATTTGACCGGCTCTTAGACCCTTCGGTGCTCCTTTGAGCTGTTGCGCGCCGAAGAGTGTGATAGTATAAGATGCAGTGCCGACGACGCGGATCCAATGCTCTGCGCTTTTAGTGTTCCTGTTGCTGGCCGCGACAGGCACTATGGCTATCGCCCAGGCACCGCCCCGAATCCCTGAGGTCGAGATCGGAGTTCGCGATTACTCCGCCAACATTCTGGCAACAGATCGCGATTGGTATTACTTGAACCTTGATGCAACCCCGCGGCTGCAAGGGGGGGGGCATTCATCCTAGCATCGAATGGGACGTTCGGCCGCCTCCTATTCGACGGCCGGGCCCCAATGTCACCGGTGTCGCCTGGGTGCGTGGCACGGCCGCCGTCACCGTCGCCGTAACGATCGTTAACGGCAGCGGCTTCGACGTCACTGGCTCCATCACCCTTCAAGAGGCTAGGTTGCGCGTGCCCGCGGCGAACCAATCGCCGAGCGAATGGGAGTACAGCTCGCTCGAAGTATCGCCATCGAGCGCACAACCCCTGGTGTTGCCGGCTCCGTACTCCGAAGTCACGATCCAGTACACGTTTTCAGGCCTGCCGCAACACGTGGCCCTGGGCGTGCTGGAGACGAAGTACGACATGCCGCTCGTTTCGGAAGGATATCCCACCCCTGGCAACAACGGGACGAACGGAGGATGGGAGGCTTGGGAATGGCAGTATGTGGTGGACAGTCAACCCGTCGGCCTTCAGGCGGTGCCGTGGACGGACTTCCTGCAGTACACCTGCCGCTGGGCGTACGGGGCGGCTGGCACGGTGACAACCGCGTACAATGTGACATTTGGCATGCACTATAGCAATCGGAGCCCTTGGCACAGGCTCTGTTACGGACCGAACCAGTTTATCAAGTACCACCATTGGAACAATACTGAGCAACAATGGCAGCTCAAGCTTGGAAACTTCACGCTGAACATGGACGAGAATCCATGGGTGTACATGCAGTGCGTGGACTTTGCCTCGCTTTTGAACGCCGCAATGAATTCGCACGGGATCGACGGGTCGATCCATATCATGGAGGCCACGCTTCCCGAGTTCGAGAGCCCGGTCAACTTTGTCACTACGGAACTCTGCCGTGCAGGCTTTGACTCAAGCGACTTGCAGAACTACAGTCAGTTTTCTTTCGGTTACCACTGCACTCCTACGGTATCCGGGCCGCGGTACGATGGTTCGTCTTCTTACGACCAGAATCTAAGCGGGGGCGCCCACATGAATCCGGTGGCGACTTGGCCCATGCCTGCCTATTGGCAAACGATAATCGGTTCCGATGCTTACGGCCTCGTGTACGGAACACAATTAAAACCCGCCCCACCAGCCGAACTATTGCCGATGCTTACGGTAATCACAGCTGCTCGGCCCTGGAACAAGGCCACGGGAGGTTAGGAGCCATGCGCTATGTCGGTGTCCTCGTACTAGTACTTTGTGGGTGTGCGATGCAAGGCTCGGACGAGTTAGAAGCCCATGTGCCAATTGAACTCATTTATTCTAACGGTTTCGCGCATCGTCGATCCGACGGTTTGCCGCGCACTAGCCTCTCTTCCAGCCAGTTTTACGTTGAATTCAGACGCGCGGGCGACGGCGTGAGACTTTCAATCAAACTTGTGAGCTTCGCTCAGAGTCAAGGGAAGACTCTGTTTACTCCCAGGAGGGTTACCGAGCCTCTTACTGGGGAACAGGAGCTATTGCACCTTTACCAGAGCATGGACAACTTACAAGCTCAATTGCCCTCGGGAGTGCCGCTCGGTACGGATCAGCGATGGCGCGAGACTGAGATACTGCTTCAAGTTACGTCCAAAGGCGAGCACGAACTCGTGATTGTCCAGACTGTCGAACCTGGCGAGTCTGACGAGAAGGGATTCTTGCGAATCCGGCCGCGAGCCCGCACCCAGGATAAGCGCCTCGTAGAGCTCGTCTCCAGGCACTGCCTCGCCCGGTGGGTCGCGCATCGGCTAGGGCCGAGCTCGACGCGGCAGCTGGGCGGGGGAGCCGTACTTTCGGCCGCGAACTCGCTGCGCCGCTTCGACCACGTCGATTTGAGTGGTTGGGCGGGAATCCGGGGCTGGCAATGCGCAATCGACGAGAATCTGGGAACGGCGACCCTGCGTAAAGGAGGCCGCACCGTCCTCGTCCCGCTGGGAAGCTCGAAGATCAAGGATCGCAGCGACTGGGTGGACGTGGGAGATGTGATCGCCGAGCGGGACGGGCGGTGGCTGGTGCCGTTTCCGGCACTCGAGTCCGTGAATCAGGGTTAGACTAGGGAGACCGGCGCAGCTTCAATCCCGCGTACTTCGTGGATGCATGAGAGATTCGCTCTCGATCCTCGCGAGTGGGTGCTTGGTTCACGCCGCTGCCGGCCTTTCGTTCGAGATCAGCGCCAGGTTGTGCTTGGCGCCGTTGTGTTCGGGCGATTGCGTAAGCGCCTGCCTATAGGCGACCCGGGCAGCATCCAGCGCGTCCATCTGCGCAAGCGCGTTGCCCAGAACGAACCACCCCTCGGCGTTCACCGGGTTCAGCCGGAGCGCCGCTTGGTACAGGTCCGCGGCCTCCTCGAAGCGTCCGATCCGGTAAAGCAGGTCGCCCGCGTTGAACATGGCGTTCGCGTTCGCCGGGTCGAGCTGGATCGCGAGCGTCAGCTTCTCGAGCGCGCCCATCGGGTCCCCCAAGGAGTCCAGCGCCCTCCCCCAGTTCACGTACACGTCCGCGTTCGGCTCGGCGACCGAAGCGAGCGCCTCGTACGCCCGGATCATCTCGTTCGCGTCGCCCGAATCCTCGGCGAACTTGGCCCATGCGACCCAGCAGGACCCGTCGCTCGGGTTCAGCCTCCATGCCCGCTCATCCAATTGAGCAGCCTCCGAGCCCTTCGACAGGGACCGGCAGACGTTCGCCGCCGCCTTCAAGGCCGGGTAAGCGAAGTCCACGTCCGCGAACGCCCCGCTCATCGTGGCCAAAGCCTCTTCGAAGCGCCCCATCCGCTGCAGGTTCACGCCCATCGCGTAGAGCGCCAGCCCGAAGTGCGGATCGACCGACAGCGCGCGGCTCAAGACCTCGTGCGCCTCTTCGAGCCGGCCGAGATCGCTCAGAATCTGTCCTTTGAGCGCCTCGCGCTTGTGGGTGCGGATGCCGTAGTCGCCGGTCATCCCCTCCGGCCACTCCATCGTCAGGCACTCGTCCGCCGATTCCAGCGCCTCCTGCAGCCTGCCGAGCTTCATCAGGGAGTGCGTTCGCTCGTATTGGTTGAGGATCGTGAAGTGGCCCCGCTCGCGGCATCGCTCGCTGGCTTCCAACGCCTCCTCCGGCCTGCCGGTGACGTTCAAGCCCGAAGCGAGCAATTGATAGGCGAGCGAACCGAAGGGATGGTCCGGCAGCATCAGCTCGATGCTGCGCTTGGCGGCGTTAACGGCATCCTCCGGCCTGCGCGCGACGCTGTACGCGTTCGCAAGGTTGAACCACTGGAACGCGTCGTCCGGGGACTCTTGGACCTCGCGCTCGAGCATGCGGATCGTTCGGTCCGTCTTGCCCTTCTCGCGCATGTCCTCTGCCCGGTACCCGTAGTGCCGGATCGTGACGTCCTTCAGAGTCGCGCAGGGCAGACCGAGCCGGTCGAAGCACTGCACGACCTGCTCGTGGATGCGCCCCTCGAATCGAACCTCCGGAAGCCTCTGGAACAGGCGCACCGGCGTGTGCACGTACTGCTGCCTGCCCTCGTCGTCCAAGATGTTGACAATCCGCGTGAAGTAGCCTCCGAAGTGCGGCCGCATCAAGCCCTCGGAGATCGCTCCCCAGCTGCTTGCGTCCACCTCTTCGTCCGCGTCGATCCACAACGCCCAGCGCCCGGTAGCCAGCCGCAGGCTCTCGTTGCGCGCGGCGGAAAAGTCGTCGGCCCAGTCGAAGTGTCCGATTTTTGCCCCGAAGGACTCGGCGATCTCGACCGTGGAGTCCGTTGAGCCCGTGTCGACGACGACGATCTCGTCCACGCGGCCTTTCAGGCTCTCGAGGCACCGCGCGAGGTGCTTCTCTTCGTTTTTGACGATCAGGCAGGCGGAGAGCTCGATTCCGCAGTCCCGGGGCTCCTCCGGCGCGAACTTCGACACGCGCTTGGCGAGGCTCTCGCCCTTCGCGTCCGCCAGCTTCAGTCGCTTCGCCATCAAGGCTCGGCAGTGAAAGTGGCGCTTCAGAATCCGGAGAAGCTCGGGAGCGCGCTCGGCGCCCGCGCCTCGCTCCAGGAGATCGACGGCCTCGTCCTCACGTTGGTGGTAGCAGAGGACCAAGCCAAGCTCAATGAGGACTTCACGGTCTTTCGGAGAATTCTTTGCCGCACGCTCCAATGCTGCGAGCGCCTCCGCGTGCCTGCTGGCGCAGAAGTCCTCGCGGGCCTGCTCGACGATGCCGCGGCCCTTATTAGCGGAGGGTTCCGCCCGCGCGCTCTTCGGGTGTTTGCCGGTGCGGGCCATTACGCCGCGGTTTCCTGAAGCGAGCGCGCCAAATGCCGGCGCGCGCCGGCGATGCTGAACATGTCGTCCCGGAGCAGGCGCTTGATCAGGAACACCGCTCGGATGTCCTCCGGGCGGTACCTTCGCTGCCCCCCGGAGGTTCGCTCGGGCTGCAAAAACGGAGCGAACTCGCGCTCCCAGTAACGGAGCGTGTACACCTCGACGCCGGTGATCCGGCTCGCCATGCTGATGCTCACGGGCCTGTCCGCCCGGTTGGATCGGCTCTGGTTCGTCATCGTAGTTAGGCTCCGGCGCCTTTAGCTCCGCCTATGAGATTTGTCGGCAGAATTGCCGGGGTTTTGAAGGGGCAGGAGGATGAACTGTTGCGCTTTGGTGGCTTCCTGGAGGAGCACCAGCATTCAGAAACGGCGGCGACAGCACGACACACCTCGAAACGAAGCGCATGACAGCAGATACTTCAATTTGATTGCAAGTTTTACTGCTGGCTTGTGATAAGATGACTTGTGTGAGCCGCATGATAGGCGTCCGATGTAGCTGGATTCCTGAGTTTGCGATGATGGTGGGCGGCCGTATGAATGCAGCGTTAATCTCTCTCTCTCTCTCATCTCACTGTCACTGATTGGCCTGCCCACAACCGCGCTGGCTAGCGCGGACGCGCAGGTCTTTCGTGACGCAACACCACTCTACTTCTCGGGAACTAGGTGCCCAGTATACGGAAGTGCGGTGGTTACTGGCGAACCGACGAGGGGTTTCTGGGAGGCCAGACTCTACTTGCGAACCTTTCCTGATCCTTGGGGACCGCCGATTCGGACCGTCGGGGGCGAACCTGGCCTTCTGGTTCTCCAGCACATCGAGGCAAGCATCATAATGGACAGCACGCACTTTCCAGATGGCTCTTTGGTGGAAGTGCGTTTTGAAGCGGACGGAGACGATGGTGTTACATACGTAGCGCCACCAAAGATCGTTGAAGTTAAGAACCGCGCCACGCTCTTTAATAGAGCGGATTTCTCTACCTCAAATGGCGGCTTCGGTGCCCTGCGGATTTTCAACGAGTTGACTGATTCGAACTATGATCGCATGGTCGAGGCTTCTACCGGCTGGAGCGCCGCTGGAGTCCTAGCAGAGCTAGGCGATGCTGCAATTCATTACGTTAACACGCACGGCAACGTGGACCTTCATACGAGCGACTCGGATGAACTCTGTGAAGGATGTGACGAGTACATTTGCCCTGGGCCAGAGTGGGGCACTGAATTCGACTACGAATCATGGCGCACGATAATCAATGGAACGGGACTTGCGCCTCTGAATACGTCAGCCAAGCCTCCCACGCACCTTTTCCTGCTGGATGCCTGCTGCGCTGGCCTTAACAACAACTTTATTCGTATTATGTGGCCATACGCAGACTACTATGGTGGCTGGGTTAGAAACAAGGCATATTGTTGTTGGTCTGGAACGATATACGTCCACGAGGCGGAGAATCGAATGGGACTCCTAATCCCATATTTACGTGGCGGAGATACGATTCACCTAGCTCGAGATCAAATGATCGACGACTGCATACAAAACCCAGAGCTTGTTCATATCGATACTGGTACAGGCATGAGAAGCGTATCTATGACAACGGACTATCCAGTATGGGGCAATTATTATGTGCGAGTCAAGAACGTGTATACCGGATCGGACAATACACCTCCAACAGTATGGTATTACTGAGGTAACAAGCAAAATACACTGCTTCACCTGTCGAAGCCATCTTACGCGTATAATTCTTACGTTTTGTCTCTCGCTGGCGTCGGCCGCAGCCATTGCCGACATCGATGCTGGTCAGGCCGTTCAGATGGCTAGGCAGCATTGCGTTTTGGCAGGGGTGCCCTTCGATGAATCCAGGGTTACCGCGCGCCTGCAAAGCAACGAGCACATACGGCAGTCGCTCCCTTGGGCAAAGTCCGCATGGCTCGTCCGTGCTGGCGATAGCCACGTACGGCTTGATCCAGACGGAGCACTGTTGACAATTACAGACTACGGCCGGGAGAAACGCATTCTAGCCCGCACAGAGTTGCCGCAATCGTATCAGATCTCAACGGTCTCACAGGCCGAGACTGCTGGAATACGGAGCTTGGATCGGCTTCTCATTCTTCGAACTGGACTTGAGATTGAGAGTTGTGAAATGTGGGATTGGAACCCTCAAAAGCCTAACCCAAGCACGAAAGGACGATGCAACATAACGTTTAGCCATAGGCCTTTCGGATATCGAACACGTGGCTATGGCAATTGCGTCATTCTCGAACTAGATCGGCTTGACGGCGGCCTGTTGCGTCTGTCCGTTCGGAAAGGGTGGACATATGACCCACCTAGGAATCTAATGGGGGCCTTAGATGCGGCGGCAATTGCTAGACAGATTGTTACGTCGCGAGCAGAAACAATGCCCCCAAGCCTGAGGCGACGGGTGCTGCGGGCACTCCCTTCCGCGTCAGCATGGTCCGCAAACGCAAATCTGCTTTACCTCGGGGCGAACGATGGCTGGAACTCTACGGAGTGGAGGGCGCTCAGCGGGGAACGACGCGTACGACTCTGTTTCGAATTCACGACGCCGAACCTTACGATTCAGATTGATGCCGAAAACGGCAAGTGTCTTGGAGGCGGCGTGTTGCAGGGAGCTACATCGTCACAGCGTAAAGTCAACCTTCCAAAGGGAGTGAAGAAGCCACCAATAGATTCGCCAGCGGACAACTCTGCAAACAGTTTGCCGACACGAGGTGCGGAACAGATTGGCGCTTGGCTCTTGGGATTGGGCGGCGCTATGGTGGCTACGATGCTGGCAATACGACACTTTGGTTCAAGAGCAAAGAATTGACGGTTCCGTAACTGAAAGTCACTTACGCGCAGCTCGACTCAATCCTCGACCAAATACTCCGCGATCAATAGAGCCGTGTCCTTCAGCGCGTCCTGGTGCGTTCGCTCGTATCCGTGGCTCGTGTCCACGCCGGGCCCGATCAGCGCCACCTCGGCCCTTCCGCCACCTTGCCAGTAGGCCGATCCGTCCGAGCTGTAATGCGGGTAAAGGTCCGGCTTCAGGTCGATGCCCGCCTTCTCGGCGATGTCGCGCAGCTTCTCGGTCAGGTGCCTGCTGTACGGACCGGAGGAGTCCTTCAGGCAGATCGAACAGTGGAATTCGTCGCTTTGCAGTCCCTCGCCGATCGCCGCCATGTCCACCACGACCAGCTCCGCCAAGTCGTCCGGAAGCCCGTCCAAGCCGCCGTGGCCGACCTCCTCGTAGTTGCTGAACAGCACAGAAGTGCGTTGCGCGGGGGTTACTCCTGAGTCGCGCAGCGACTTGATGGCCGCCAGCACGCACGCCACCGCCGCCTTGTCGTCCAAGAACCGCCCGCGCACGAAGCCGGCGTCGCCCGACTCCACGCGAGGGTCGAAGGACACAAAATCGCCCACTTCGATCCCGAGCAGCCGAGTTTCCTCGGCGGTGGACGTTCGCTCATCTAGTCGAACCTCGAGGTTGTCCTCGTTGCGGACGGCGGTGCGCGTCTCCTTGTTCACGTGCGCCGCGCCGTTCTCCAGCACGATCGAGCCGCGAATCTGGCGGCCGCTGCGTGTGGTGATCGTGACGCCTTCGCTCTCCACGGCGGGCCACACGACCCCGTTTAACGGGGCGAGCTTCAGCCTGCCGCTCGGCTTGATCGCGCGAACCATCGCCCCGAGCGTGTCCACGTGCGCCGTAAGCGCCCGAGGACGCTTGTCGCGGTGGCCCTCCAGAGTCGCAATCAGAGCGCCCTTGGCAGTGCGCCCGCATGGGACTTCGAAGCTCGTAAGCTCCTGCTCCACGAAACCGATCGCCCAGTCCGTGTAGCCGGTGGGGCTCGGAGTGTTGAGGAGGTCCTCCAGCGTTCGAACGAGATAGTCGAGCGAGATGTCGAATCGGGCCAAGCGGGCTCTCCGGTGGGGTCGGGGTGCTTGCGTGTTTACCCTACGGGCTCGACCGTTACCAGCGGATGAGGTTCGCGCCCCATACCAGCCCGGCGCCAAACCCCACGGTCATGACCAGCATCCCCTCCTTGAGGCGCCCCTGCTCGACGGCCTCGGCGAGGCCCATAGGGATCGAGCCGCCGCTGGTGTTTCCATACTGTTCGACGTTCAGAAAAACTTTGCTTTCGGGAAGGCCCAGCCGCTCCGCTGCGGACTTGATGATCCGCAGGTTGGCTTGATGCGGAACGAACAGATCCACCTCGCTGGCGTCCATGCCGGCCTCCTCCAATACCCTGCAGCACGCGTCTCCCATCGCCTGCACCGCGAAGCGATACACTTCGCTTCCGGCCATGTAAATGCCCGTCCTGCGCCCCTGGCTCTTGGGGTTGCAAACCGGAAACCGCGAGCCTCCGACCTCCAAATCAATGTGCTTCGCCCCCGATCCGTCGGCGAGGAGCACGGTCTTCAGCACGCCTCTGTCCGTTCCGGTCTGTGCCTCTACCACCACCGCCCCCGCGCCGTCCCCGAAAAGGACGCAGGTCGAGCGGTCCGTCCAATCCACGAACTTGGTCAGGACATCCACTCCGATCACCAGCGCGCGCCGCGCCTGGCCGGATTCGAGCATCGCGGACGCGACCGCCAGGGAATAAATGAATCCCGCGCAAGCCGCGCCCACGTCGAACGCGCCGGCGCGCCTCGCACCGATCGCCTCCTGGACGAGGCAGGAGGTCGCCGGAAACGCCATGTCGCCGGTGACCGTGCCGCAGATCACGAGATCGAGGTCCCCGGCATCCACGCCCGAACGCTCGAGAGCCTTGCGGGAGGCGTCGATGGCGAACGTGCTCGCCGTTTCGTGTTCGCCTGCGATGCGCCGTTCGCGAACGCCCGTGCGCTGCACGATCCACTCGTCGGAGGTGTCCACCATGCGCTCGAGGTCCGCGTTCGAGAGCACTTTCTCGGGGACCGCGTGTGCGACGGACAGGATCACAGCGCGCGTGGACATGCTATTTCACTTCCACCCCGACTTGCTCGGTAAGGCTCGACCGAATGACCTCCACCAGGTTCCTTTCCACGGCCTTTTGGGCCAAAAGCAGCGCGTTCCTGATCGCCTTGGCGCCGCTCCGGCCGTGGCAGATCACGCAGAGGCCGTTCAGGCCCAAGAGGGGCGACCCTCCGGTCTCTGCATAGTCGACTTTCCTCCAGAGCTTGCGGAGCAGCGACTTCATCGGCAAGTATGGCAACTGAGCGATCCGGTTTTCCGGGACCGCGTCCTTGATCATCCGCACGATCAGTTCCGCCACGCCTTCGGCAGTCTTCAGAACGATGTTGCCCACGAACGCGTCGCAAACGACCACGTCGCAGTCCGACCCGAAGATGTCCTTGCCCTCGATGTTTCCCCGAAACCACGGATGACGAGCCAGGCGAACGAAAGCTTCCTTCGAGAACTGGTTTCCCTTGCCCTCCTCCTCGCCAATGTTGAGCAGGTGGACCTTCGGATCGGGGCGGCCCATCACGGTCTTCGCGTACGCGCGACCCATATGCGCGAACTCTACGAGGTGGTCCGGGTCGATGTCGGGGCTAGCGCCGGCGTCCAGCAACACGAAGCTTTGGCTTCGTCCGGGCAGCTCGCTCGCGATCGCAGGCCGGTGGAATCCCGGAATCTGTCGCCAGCTGAGCAGGCAGCCCGCCGTAACCGCGCCCGTATTGCCCGCCGAAACGAAGCAATCCCCCAAGCCGCGCTTCACGAGATCGATTCCAACGACCATGGAGGAGTCTTTCTTTCCTCGCAGCGCGTCGATCGGCTTCTCGTGCATGTCGATCACCTGCGAAGCGGGATGGAGCTCGATGTTGGAGGGGCAGGGCGTCGGCAACAGCCGCTCGATTCGGGCGACGTCCCCAACCAGGATGAGCCTCTCACGAAGATGTGGCGCCGCTTCCACCGCGCCCGCGACGACCTCACCTGGGGCGTGGTCGCCGCCCATTGCGTCCAGGACGATGCTCACGGGCTGGGTTCCTCGGCGGGCAGATTTGGGTTTTGGCGCAATGGAGCGAGCTTCTGAAACTCGGGCCTTCCTCCGCTCTCTGCGCCTGAGGGCCTGCTCAAAGCGTTGGGGCAGGGCCCTTCCCAACCGTACTGGCAGAGAGGCTGGAGCGGTATCGCGAGCAAGAGGTCCTGCCGCACGAGGGCGTCGAGCATCAGCGAGTTTCCATCGAAGAGCGGGTAGGGCTCGTCCGGCACAACGCGCGCCTGGTCGTTCATTCCGTAACAGGCGGCGACGCCCTCGACGGGAAACTGTTCCTCGACCTCCGATTCGACGGGCACTTCCAGGGGCGCTCCGCATCGCGCGCATGCCGCGATCGCCCGAGCGCGGAACCGGCCGGATAGCAGCAGCAGGTTGCCCGTGCTCTGGGCCTCCAGGGAGCCCTCCACGGCCGAAAGCAGCTCCACGTCCTGTTCGTCCGAAAGATCCGTCGCGAACTCGACGGCGATCTTCTTGCCGGGATGCTGGAGGACCTCGTTCAGATCGAGCAGCCCCTGGGCTCTCATGGAAGCTGAGATTCTACCTTTTGGCCACCGCCGCTCCGCCCCGTCTCCGCAAACATCGACCGCACCGAGATTCGCTTCGAAAGTGCAAACCAACCGCTCGCTCCGCCGCGTCTGAACATCGTCAGACAGAACTTGCTATACTTAGGCTCGATCTGGATTAGCCGGCTTCAATTTCGGAAGAGGTGACAGCGATTTGAATCGGTGGGCGTTCCTTAGTGTGGTAGCGACGGTGGCCATCGCCGGCTGTGCCGGAAATGGCGGAGGAGGTGGCGGCGGAGGAGGTGGCGGCCCGGTCCGCTCCTCGGTGAATCCGTCCGTTCTGAACAAGCCCGGGAATATCACGGTGACTTACGATACGGGCCAGGGCCGGGCGCCCGGCTCGCAGACCGCGGTGATTCGGCGGTTCTTCATGGAGGATGTAGTGGGCCTCGTGGAGACGCAGCTTCGAAGCGAAATGCGCCTCCAGCTCGACGCCTATACATCCCAGTCGCTCGAGCTGAACCCGACGATGGGCGGTTATAGCGTGCCGATCGCGAGCAGGCTGTTCACGGTCTTCCCGCTGGAGATCCTCGCGATGATCGTCGAGCAGTTCGACGGCTCGCTGGTTCGCTACAGCGGGCCCGCGAACGCGCCGATCTTCCGCGACGACTTCGCGGTGCGCTGCCGCGCGTTTCCCGGTCGCCGCTCGAGCGTCCAGATCTTCCTCGACGACGCCACCCTCTTTTACGACGAGGTCGGCCAACAGGTCGTCTTCGACCGTCCGCGCTTCGAGAGCATCAATTACGACCTGATCGACCAGCGGATCAACGGCTTCCTCTCGGACTACGTGATGTTCGACATCACGAACGTTGCGAACAAGCCGCAGCTCACCACCGGGCCCGACGCGACGCGCGTGTACTTCAGCGGCGACGCGATCGCGCTTAGCGTGGACCCGGTTCCGGGCGGCGCGGACATGGAGGTGCTCACGCCTCTGGCCCCGCCGATCGAGGCGCTCGTCTCGCCGCCTCAGAGCTTCCCGATTCAATCGGATGGAACGTACACGCTCCGGCAGATCGACCCGCGCGACCTGCAGAACATCGCCCGAATCACGGCGCTGCAGGGAATCTGGAGGCCGTACCACGATCCGAACGACGTTTCGAGGTCTCTCATCCTGAACCCGGGCGCGTTCGAGTTCTTCGCTCTGCCGAACAGCGACGATAACGAGAAGCAGGAGATCGTGCTGATCGCGCGCGACCTCGCGGGCGACATCACGGACATGTACTTCGGCGAGCTCGACTACTCGACGCTGAGCTTCGCGGCATGGCCGATCGAAAACGTGGACACCGGTGCGGCGACCGGAGAGATCAACGGGACGCTGAGCGGGATCGTCTACCGAGCCGGCGTTCCGAATCCCACTTACCGGGACATTCGGTCCGGCACGTTCACCATCACGCTCGGAACGATCCCAGCGACGTTCCAGACGACAGGTTCGTTCCTCGTGATCCGTTTGTAATGCGCCCGATCCTGGCGGGAATCGAGACCGAGTACGGTCTGCACATCGAGACCCGGGGGCCGGAGGACCAGATCGAAGACGCGGCGGCGCTCGTCCGGGATTACCCGGGCGAGCGCTTCGTCGGTTGGGACTACCGCTTCGAAAGCCCCCGCTCGGACCTTCGCGGGTTTCGCGTCGACCGCTTGGCGGTCGATCCGCGGGACGCGCGTTACGACGCGGGGAGAACCTACCCTTCCGACGCCGAGCTGCGGGCGGACCGGGTACTGCCGAACGGCGCGCGCATTTACAGCGACCACGGACACCCCGAATACGCAAGCCCTGAGTGCTGGAGCCTGGAGGAGCTCGCTCTGCAGGACCAGGCGGGCGAGATTGCCGTCGCCCGCGCGGGGCGTGCATACGCGGAAAGGACCGGGCTATCCGTTCGGCTTTACAAGAACAACTGCGACTATCACGGGGCGTCCTACGGAACACATGAGAGCTATCTGGTTCCCCGCGCGCTGGGCTTCGAAAGGCTCTTTTCCGCCGTTACGCCGATCCTGATCGCCAGGCAGGTGCTTTGCGGCGCGGGGAAAGTCGGCTCGGACCACGACCGGGCGTGCGCCTTCCAACTCAGCCAAAGAGCGGATTTCCTGGCCGACGCCGCGAACGTGGAGACCTTGTACCGCAGACCGGTCTTCAATACGCGCGACGAGCCGCACGCCGATCCGCGCGATTGGATACGGTTGCACGTCGTTTGTGGCGACGCGAATATGATCTCTTCCGCGACCAAGCGCAAGGCGGGCCTCGTCAAGCTCGCGCTCTGGTTGGAGGATGCTGGGGAGTCACCGAAGTGGGCGCTCGCGGACCCCGTACGCGCGTTTCGCGGCGTGAGCCGGGACGATTCGTTCCGGTTCGAAATCGGCCTGCAAGGGCGGAGCTGGACAACGGCCCGCGAGGTGCTCGAATCCTACTTTTCCGCGGCGGAGAAGGTGCTGGGCGTGCGCCCGGGAGTGCCCCAGGACGGCCCCGCGGGCGAGGCGGGCTCGTTGATCGCCGAGTGCCGCGAGCTGCTCGACGACCTGGAGAACTGCCCCGAGCGCTTCCGAAGGCGCGTGGACTGGGCGGCGAAGAAGGCGATGCTGGAACAGTTCCTCGTGGCGGAGGGCGCCGATTGGCGGGACCCGCGGCTTCGCGCGTTCGATCTCGAATACCACAACCTGTCTCACAGCGACGGGCTTTACTTCGCGCTTCACGAAATGGGCGAGGTCGAGCCGCGCCCGGACGCACACGAGATCGAAAAGCGGCTGGAGTCGGCCTTTGAGCCAACGCGCGCGTACGCGCGCGGCGTCGCCGTGCGCAAGTTCGCGGACCGCCTGCGGTCCGTCTCCTGGTCCGCTTTGAGCCTGGAAGACGAGCACGGGCGCGTTTGGGATCTGGATCTTCCGCCCGAATGCGCCTATTCCGAGGCGCTGGCCGCCGCTCCCGACGTACAATCTTATAGCGAACTCTTGAGAGGAGAGCCATGACCATCACAGCCGACGACCGCCTGAGAAGGCCCGTGACGCCCAACCCGCAGCGGAAGATGGGAGACGACGACGCAGGGCCCGGAAGGCCCAACGTCCCCAAGCCGGGAGGCGATAACGAGCTGCTCAAGCGCATGAAGCGCGTGGACCCCGACCAGGCCAAGCGCTACCGACAGCGATCCGGGCAATGATCGAAGCCGACTCGAGGTCTTTTGCCGATAAAGTCGGTTTTCCGCCGCGCTCGTGGGCGGGGCCCTCCGACGCGGCGCAGACGCACGGCACGACCGTGCTGGCGCTGCGGTTCGACGGCGGAATCCTGATGCTCGCAGACCGGCGCGCCACCGCGGGCAACCTAGTGATGTTCGACCAGGCCGAGAAGATCTTCGCCCTGGACGATACGACCCTGCTCGCGATCAGCGGCTCCTTCGCCCGGTCCCTCGAGATCGCCCGGTTTCTCAAACATTCGCTCAAGTACTACCGGCGCTTGACTCTGGGCGAGCTTTCCCTGAACGGCAAGCTCCAGGAGATCTCGAAGGCGCTCGCGGGCAATCTGGAGATGGCGATGAGCGGTATCGGCGTGTTCCTGCCGATCGTAGCGACGTACGACCCGCCCTCGGACGCATTCGGCGTGTACTTCTTCGACGGTGCGGGCGCGCGGTTCGAAAACAAGGAATACGCTTGCGCGGGCTCAGGGTCGGAGCGGATTCGCGGCGTGTTCGAGTACCTGGCGCGTTCGAAGGGCTCCTGGCGCGAGCGCAAGCTCGCGGACGTTCTGATGGACGGCATGTACTTGCTGGACATCGCTGCGGACTTAGACTCGGCGACCGGCGGCTTCACGAAGACGCTTCCCGCCGCGAGGGTGCTTGAGCGAACCGGCAGCCGGACGATTCCGGACTCCGAGCTTCGAAAGGCCGCGGAACGAGTGCTCAAGCGTTCGTGAGTGCGAGCGGCTTCACGCGCCGGCCGCTACAGGGCTTGGATGCCTAATTCCTGCAAGGAATCTGCCCCGCCCTTCCGAAATTGAAGAGAGGGGAACTCCGAGGGCATGAAGGGATTCGCAGCGGGGCTGCTAGGGATGGCGTTGCTTGCCGCCGCTCGAGCTTCGGAAGACGTTCCTCCCCCTGCCGGCCCGGCCACAGGGAAGGCCGCTCCTTCCCTGCCCGCAAAGTCCGCCGGCGCGTCGAAGCCCTCGGCAGCCTCCAAAGGGCTGAAGGGCCCGCTGTTGCCGTCCCAAGTCGGCGGCCACAGCCCGCGGTTCGAACGCGCCTACCCGCTCTCCGGCATGCCGTCCGTCATGATCGACATGGCGCTAGACGGACAAGGGCTCGCGCTCCAGGCGGCCCGCTCCAAGCGGCTCCAGGCGCGCATCCTCTGGATCGACTGCACCGCCAATATCGAGCGCTACAACGACGACGAGAAGATCCGCGCCCTTATCGCGCAGGTCAAGGCAGCCGGCTTCAACACGATCGTTTTCGACGTCAAGCCGATTAGCGGGCACGTCGCCTATCCGAGCAAGCTTGCTCCAAAACTCACGGAGTGGAAGGACCGAATCCTCCCGCCCGACTTCGACCCGCTGAGGCCAATGCTGCGCGAGGCGAAAGCGGCGGGATTGTGGTTTTTCGTCAGCTTGAACGCGCTTTCCGAAGGGCACCGCGACTTCAAGGTCGGACCGGGATATGGCCTGCTCGATCAACAGACCGTTCTGTATGAGCCGGACCCCCATGCGCGAATCGGCTCCAATTGGTTCCCGATCTCGCCCGCACCGAACGAGCCGCCGCCAAACGGGGATCGGCTGTTCGTAGTCACCAGCGAAGCCAGGAAGCCGGAGCCGCGATCCGGCCTCTTCGCGGTTTCCGTTTCGAAGACGGGCTCGATCGTGGACGGATTCGAATCCGGGGGCGTCGCTCCGCGGGTTCCGACGATTCCCCAAGGGGGAAGCCTTGTCTACGGAACCGGCAGCGCCGGGAATTGGCTTCGAACCCACGCTCTTCCCGGCAGGTCGCTCGCCTTCGACTCAAAAGCACTGTATGTGCCGATCTCCGAGCGCCCCGAGCAGCAGATTCCGCTGATGATGAACCCGCACCATCCGAAGGTGCAGGAGCGGGCTCTGGCAGTTCTGAAAGAGCTAGCGGCCAACTATGCGATCGACGGAGTGATCTACGACGACCGCCTGCGCTACGCGGGCTTGAACGCGGACTTTAGCATCTGGACCCGCGCGGAGTTCGAACAGCACGTGGGCAGGCCTCTGAACTGGCCGGACGACGTGTACCGATACCGCTTCACGCCCGACTTCACCCGAGGGCTCGTAGCCGGGCCGTACTATCAGAAGTGGCTCACGTGGCGAGCCGCGACGCTGCAGGACTTCGTGTCGCGCGTGCGCAAGACGCTGGAAGCGGTCCGGCCGGGGATTCAGTTCGGTGTGTATGCGGGCTCCTGGTATGGCGAATACGCGGGATTTGGCTCCAATTACGGCGCGAAGGAGCTGGAAGCCGGCTTCTGGTATCTGACCTCGGATTACCGAAAGACGGGCTTCGCGCCGCTGCTCGACTTTCTGATCACGGGCTGCTACTACCCGACCGCAACGATCCACGATGCGCTCGCCAACGGGTCCTCCATCGGATACACCATCGAATACGCGGGGTACCTCTCGAACCAGGTTGCGCGGGACCAAACCTGGACCTATGCCGGAATCATGCTCAGCCAGTTTGTGGGAAACCCTGAAGGACTGATCCGTGCGCTCCAAGCCTCTTGCGCCTCGACGCAGGGCGTGATGGTGTTCGACCTGTCGCACGGGATCGAAGAGTTTTGGCCGGTGTTCGCCCGCGCATTCTCGAGCTCGGTCGAGCCGCCGCATGCGAACCGGGCTCTGCTCGCCGAGGTGCGGAGGAAGCGCTCGCTGGTGGATCAGGCTATCGCCAAGCGGGGCCCGGTCGTGATCGCGTCGGGCCAGCCGGGGGCGGGGCACTAGGGGACGCCGCGCAGTAAGTGTGGCGCCGCTATGCTGGCGCCGGCGCGCCGGCGAACTCCCGCACGCTCTCCGCGACGTAGCGCACCTGATCGTCCGTCAAGTGGGGGTGGATCGGCAGGCTAAGAATCTCCTCGCAGACTCGCTCCGTCACGGGCAGGCTGCCCGGCCCTTCCGCTAGGCCCTTGTACGGTTCGTGGAAGTGCAACGGCACCGGGTAGTAGATCATCGAGCCGACCTCCCTGTCCCGCAAGAAGGCTTGAAGCTCGTCCCGCCGAGAGGCGCGGATGGAGAACTGGTGCCAAGTGTGGTTGTTTCCCGGCAGAGTCTTCGGGAGGCGGACGCTCGTCTCCGCGAGCGAATCGAGGTAAACGCGTGCGATCTGATTGCGACGCTCGTTCCAAGCCTCCTGCCTCGTGAGCTTGACCCGCAGAATCGCAGCTTGAATCTCTGCCAGGCGGCTCGTGTACCCAAGGTGGTCGTAGTAATAGCGCTCCCGTCCCATACCGTGGACCCGAATCGACCGGCAGGCACTCGCGATCTCGTCGTCGTTCGTCAGGATCAGCCCGCCGTCGCCCGCGGCTCCGAGGTTCTTCGTGACGTAAAAGCTGAACCCTGCGCCGATTCCGAAGTTGCCTGCGAACACGCCATCGCGCTTGCTGCCCAGGGCTTGCGCGGCGTCCTCGATGACCTTCAGTCCGTGCCGGTTCGCTATCTCCAAGATTGGCTCGGTCTCGCAAAGCTGCCCGAACAGGTGGATCGGCATGATCGCTTTGGTCCTCGGCGTGATCGCGCGCTCGACGAGGCCGGGATCGATCTGGTAGTGGTCCGGATCGATGTCCACGAACATCGGCTTCGCGCCCGTTTGCACGATCACTTCCGCAGAGGCCACGAAGGTAAAGGCGGCCGTGATGACTTCGTCGCCCGGACCGATTCCGGCCGCGTCGAGAAGAATCCGAAGGGCGTCTGTTCCGCTGTTCACCCCGATGCCGTGTTTGCATCCGTGCAGGCCCGCCACTTCGCGCTCGAAAGCGTCGTGGTGCTTGCCCATAACGTAGGCGCCTGAAGAGAGCACCTCGCCCACCGCCGCGTCGAGCGGCTCTTTGAGCTCTTCGTACTGCGCGCGAATGTCGTAGAAGGGGACTTTCAATTCGGAACCTCGGATTGCTCCTGGCCGCTCCGGAACCTCGCGGGAGCTCGAACTGAGGACGCCCGGCGATGGCGGAGGGTTCGCCGGACCGGCAACCAGGATTCTATCCGATTCGAGTCCGTTGCTCTCGCTCGGCTCCCCCGGCGTCGGGATTCGGCGGCCCGGATCGCAGCAAGGATTGCTGCTGCGGCGCGCCAAATCCGGGGTAGCTTGGCGGGATGCTCCGCCTGCCCTATCCCGCAGTGCTCGCGAGCCGCTCGCCGAGACGGCGCGAGCTTTTCGGGCGGCTGGTGGAGAGCTTCGACGTCGAGCATCCCGACGTCGAGGAGCAGTTCTCGACGGAGCTAAGCCCCGAGGAGATCGCGCGGAGCCTTGCGGCGAAAAAGGCGCGCGCGGTCGCGGCCCGGCGTCCGGACGCGCTCGTCGTCGCGGGCGACACGGTGGTCGCGCTGCATCGAGACCCAGGCGATTACGAAATCCTGGAAAAGCCCGCAGACGCTTCCGAAGCGGCGGAGATGCTTGGTAAGCTCTCCGGGAGGACTCACCTGGTAGTGACCGGCGTTTGCCTAGTCTGGCCTGGCGGAAAGGATGTCCTTTCGGTATGCTCCCAGGTCACCTTCGCGGAGCTTACGCCCGAGCGGATCGCCGAATACGTCGCGACTGGCGAGCCGCTCGACAAGGCGGGCGCTTACGGCATCCAGGGACACGCCAAGGACTTCGTGGAGAGAATCGAAGGCTCGGTCACGAACGTAATCGGGCTTCCCCTGGAAGCACTGGAAGAGAGGCTCCGCCGCTTCGAGCGGGAAACGTGATTCTACGGCCGATCTTGACTATCCCGTCAACGTCCGATCGGTCCTATTCGTCCGATGCGCACCCAAACTGGCCGCACTACAGCCCCACGATGTTGAAGCCGCTGTCCACGTATACGATCTGCCCCGTCACGCCCCTGCTGAGGTCGCTGATCAAGTACACGCCGGAAGACCCCGCTTCGTCCTGGCCGTACGCCCGCTTGAGCGGCGCGCGCTCCCGAACATAGTCGATCATCTCGGTCAAGCCCTTAACCCCTCGGGCGGCGACCGTGTTGATCGGGCCGGGCGAAAGCGCGTTCACCCGGATTCCGCGCGCGCCCAGGTCCACCGCCAGGTACCGCACGGAAGCCTCGAGCGCGGCCTTCGCCACGCCCATTACGTTGTAGTTGCCCACGGCGCGCTGGCTGCCGAGATAGGTGATCGTCACCACGCTCGCGTCGTCGTTGAAGATCGGCTCCAGCGCCCTGCACATCGAAACGAGCGAGAAACAGGACACCTCCAGCGCCGTGCGAAACCCTTCGCGCGATGTGTCCACGAAGCGGCCCATGAGGTCGTCACGGTTCGCGAACGCAGCGGAGTGCACGAAGAAGTCGATCTTTCCGTACTTCGCCTTGGCCGCTTCCACGAGAGCGGAAACCTGCTCCTCCTCTTGGAAATCGACCGTGAACGCCGTCATGCGCTCGCGTCCCTCGACGAGCGGTTTCACGCGCTCCAGCATCCGCTCGTTTTGCGCGCCGACCCCCACTTCCGCGCCGTGCCGCTCCGCCTGGTCCGCGATCGCCCACCCGATCGAGCGGTCGTTCGTGACGCTCAGCACGAGGCCCTTCTTGCCCTTCAACAGCATCGGGGGGATTATGGCGAATGGGCAGCCCTGCGGCCTCTTGCGGCCAGACCCCCTCTCAGCTTCGCAAGACCGTCCCGAGCGATGTCGCGATAGCGCGCCTCGCCGGTCAGCAGCTTTCCCATGAACGCGAGCGCGGACGGATCCTTCACGCCGAAGTCGTAGCCGACCTTCGGGAAGGCGTAGAACAGCGCCGAGACGCGCCTCGCCCACGCCATGTCCTTTCCGTGCCGCTCGTGAACCTGATAGCTGTACCTTGCCAGCGCAAGCGAGTCGCCCCTGAGCGCTTCGTGGATGGCTTCCGCAGCGAGCTTGCCCGAGAGAATCGCCGCCCGTATTCCCTCCGCCGTGAAGGGGTCCACCAGGCACGCGGCCTCTCCCGCAAGCAGGCAGCTTCGCCCATGAAGCCGCTGCGCGCCGTTCCAGACCGCGACGGGATGGCCGTGCTGCGCAGCGCTGGCAAGGTCGATTCCGAATCCCCCGCAGTAGTCGCCGAGCAGCGCCTTCATGTTCTTCGGCGCGTCTCCCTTAAACGCCCCGATTCCGATCGAGTGCGCGTCCGATTTCGGAAAGTTCCACAGGTAGCCACCTCGGATCATCCCGAACTCGAGATGGATCACGCCGTCCTGGCCCTTCACCAGGTTCGCCTCGGCTTCGAACGCGCCCGCGAGCCTTCGCTTTCTCTCGGTGAAGCCGAGCCACTTGGAAGCTTGCCCCTTCGAGCCGTCCGCAGCGATCACGCAGCGCGCATCCAACGGCTCTCGCCCGGTCTCGATGCGCCAGCCGCCTTCCGTAGGGGAAAGGCCGGTGGCCTCGAGTCCATCGAAAACCGTCGCCCCGATTCCGGCCGCCTTTTCGACGAGAAAGTGGTCGAACACCTCGCGCCGCACCATCCAAACGCTCGCGTTCGGGATGTCTCCTTCGACGGCGTCCTTCATGCGCCATGTGGCGCGCATCCGCGTCGCGCGCCACGAGACCGCGGGCTCTAGATCGAAGTCGAACCAACTCTGAACCTCCGGCGAGACGCCGCCCCCGCACGGCTTGTAGCGCGGCAGCTTCTGCCTTTCCAGCACCGCCACGCTCCGCCCGAGCCTTGCAAGGTGGTAGGCCGCGGTCGCGCCGGCGGGCCCCGCGCCGATCACCACGCAATCGAAGGGCTTCATCGCTCCCTCAGCCGCCCAGCCCGCCCTTTTCCAGGAGGAGCGCCGCGAGCTTCCCGACGACATCCGGGTCCGCTGCCGTCAAAGGCAACCGCACGGCAGGGCTCGGCAGCACGCCCCAGCGGTGAAGAAGCGCCTTGTTCGTGGCCGGCTGAGGATTGGATCGGACGGCCTCGATCAGCGGCATCGTGAGATGAAACTTGGCCTGCGCAGACTCGCGTTGGCCGGAAAAGAAGTCGCTCACGATCGCCGCTATCGGAAGCGCGAGCGAGTTTGCCGCGCCGCTGATGGTTCCGGACCAGCCCGCCTCCAGCGCCTCCCAAAGCAGGGTTTCGTCCCCAACGAAGAGAACCTGTTCGGGGCGCTCGAGCGCTTGCCGGTAGGCGGCGATATTGCCCCTTTCCCCGCTGGAATCCTTCACGCCGATCATCGTTTCGCGAGAGCCGAGACGGCAGATCAGCTCGGGAGAAAGCGGCATTCCGGCGCGCTTGGGAAAGTTGTAGGCGATTACGGGCAGCGGCGAGCGGTCCAAGAGCTCGGAGAACCAAGCCTCGATCCCCGCTTCGCCCGCTTCCCGAAAGTAGAAGGGCGCCATCACCAGAACCGCTACCGCGCCTGCGTCGTGCGCGCGTCGGCAAAGCCAGGCGGCCTCCTCCAGGCTGGGGGTGGCGATGCCGAGGATCAAGTCCAGCTTGCCGCGCAGCGGCATGGCGCGCTCGATCAGCTCTCGCTTCTCCACCGCGCTAAGGGACGGCCCTTCGCCGTTCGTTCCGGCCAGCACCGCGCCCGTGCATCCGCTCGCCTCGAACCAGGCCAAGAGCTTCGCGACCCCGGCCCAATCCAGGCGTCCTCGCTCGTCGAACGGGGTCACTGCGGCGGGGTACGCGCCCGGCCTAACCATGGCCCGATTATGTCGCGCCCAAGAGCTCCCCCTCCTTTGAAGGAGGGGGCAGGGGGTGGATGAACGGGACCCCGTAGTTGGAAGGAACGGGAAGCGCTCGCGACTCTGGCCGGTCCCGCCCCACAAGTGCGTGTATTCACGGGAGTCAGAAGTAGGAAGGCTCGCGGTTCCCCTCGAACGGCTTCCGGCGCCGCTTCGAGCCTGCCGCGTGCGCTCACCCACCCCTCGGTCCCCTCCCTCGAGGGAGGGGATGCGTCGCGGAGAGAAGTGTGCGGCTACGCTCTCTGCCACAATGGCGGTCAGATGGATGGAGACGCGGCTCTGCGGATCGCCGCAAGCTTGCTAATTCTGTTCGCGAACGCATTCTTCGTTGCTGCCGAATACGCGCTCATCGGCTGCCGGAAGAGCAGCCTGGACGCGCTTGCGCGAAAGGGAAACCGTCTGGCAAAGAGAGCGGCCGGAGCGATGGCCGACCTCAGCAAGTACGTCGCGGGCATCCAGATTGCGATCACTATGTGTGGCATTGGGGCGGGCGCAGTGACCGAGCCCTTCGTGACAGACCTTCTGTCCTCGCTCTTCGGCCCGGCAGTGGACCGTCGCGTCGGATTCGCGGTCGCGCTCATCACGGTCACCTTTTTCATGGTCGTGATCGGCGAACTGGTGCCGAAGTATTTGACCTTGAACCGTGCGGACCGGGTCGTGCTTGCCGTAATCACGCCGCTGTCGGCGCTGGTGTGGATTCTTTCGCCTTTCGTTTGGCTCATTGAGCGCACGGGAACCCTTATCCTCGCGCCGTTTGGCGTTCGCGTGGGCGAGGAGCGCTCCGCGGCGCTTCCGAAGGAGGAGCTTTTGCTCTTGGTCAAAGCGCAGTCCGCCGAGGGAGTGATGGAGGACGTCCACGCTCAGATGGTCTCCCGCGCGCTGCAGCTCGACAAGCTCGACGCGAACGACATCATGATCCATCGCATGGACATCCGCTGGCTCGATCTCGACACTGCGAAGGATCGCCTGTTCGAGGAGCTTGCGGCGATTCCGCACAGCCGCATTCCCGTGTGCAGGGGCGACATCGACGACGTCGCGGGAATCCTGTATCTGCACGACGTCGTCCGGCATTGGAACCGGCCCGGCTTTTCGCTGGAGGCGATGCTGCGACCCGTGGTGGCTGTTCCCGAGAACCTCTCCATGGACAAGCTCGTCGAGCGCATGCGCGACGAGCGCTGCCAGATCCTGATCGTCGTGGACGAGTACGGCGGCACCTCGGGCATGATCACCCTCGAAGACGTCGTGGAAGAGATATTCGGGGAGCTCGAGGACCGGCTCGAGACCGAGCGGCCGCCGATAGAAGCGTTCCCCGGCGGGAGGGTGTCCGCGCGCGGCGAGGTCCGCTTCGACGAACTCGTATCGCGACTCGGAATCGAACTGCCGGAAGAGCCCAGCACGGACACGCTCGCGTCCCAATTCGTGAACAGCCTCGAGCGGGTTCCCAGGCTCGGAGATACGGTGGAGACCCCCCTGGGGCTCATGCGCATCGAGAACATGGCGCGCAGGCGCATAACGCGCGTTTCGATTCAGCTCTCACAGGAGTATCGAGAGCTGTCGCAAGAGCAGGCGTCCGCGGGGGGAGACTAGCGCTCGGCCGGTCGCTCGAGTGGAATCTCGCGCAACTGCTATTCCGGGATCGATCTCGCGATCAGGCGCCTATTCCGCCGGCGCGATCACTACGCGCCGGTTGGGCTCCTCTCCTTCGCTGTAGGTGCTTACGCCCTCGATCGCGGCGAGCGCCTTGTGAATGATCCTTCTCTCGAAGGCAGGAAGCGGGTCGAGCACGGCCTCCTCTTTCCTCTTTTTGACTTCGGAGGCGATCTCTTCCGCATATCGCGTAAGCGCCGCTTCGCGCCTCTCGCGATAGTTGTTCGCGTCCAGCGTGACCCGCACGCCGTTCTGCAGCCGGTGTCCCACTACGATGTTCATCAGGTACTGCAGGGCGTTCAGCACCTCGCCGTTCTTGCCGACCAGGTAGCCGAGCTCTTTCCCCGTGCCGTCCAGCTCGATGTTCACGTAGCGCGCGTTCAGGCTCGCGACCTTCGCGACGACCTCGATGTTGGTCGTCTTCAGAATCTCGTTGACCGCCTTCAAGGCGTCTTCGCCGTCCTTCTTCGTTGCGATTATCTCGACTGCGGCTTCCTCGGTCGCTTCGCCGTTCGGAGCGGGGGCTTCCGGCTCCTCGGCAGGCTTGGGCTCCTCCTCGGCGGTCTTGGTTCGCCTGGAGCGGCTCTTGGGCTTTGGAGCGGGCGCCTCGACGGCCGCAACCTCGGAAGCCTCGACGGGCTCCGAGTCCCCTGCGTCCTGAGCGCCCTCGGCGCCCTCGGCGACCTCAGCAAGGATTCTCACGTTGCCCTTGCCGAATAGTCCCTTCCCCTGCTCCAGGACCTTGACTGTGAGTTGCTCGACGGGCACCCCCAGCTTCTGAGCGGCGGCCTCGGAAGCCTCATCGAGCGTCTTTCCGGTGATCTCGATCGATTGCATGACTGATCCTCGAATCGTAGTTCGCCCTACCTCTTCTTCTTGGGTCGGTGCTTGACCGGCACCCCTGTGCTCCTTGGCTGGCCGTTCGACCTCGGGGTCGGCTCGACGGGCAGCACGCCTCCTCCGGGAGCGTTGACCTTAACGAGCGCGGGCAAGGGCATTCGATACGCCCGCAGCATCTGGGCGGTAGTGAACAGGTTCGTGAAAACCCAATAGAGCACGAAAGCGGAAGGCAGCGGATAAAAGAACATCGTGATCGAGAAGAACACCGCGATGCCCACGCCCATAATGCGTTGCTGTCGCATGTTGCTCGGGTCGGTCACCGGGGTGAGCATCGTCGTCACGACCATCGAAACCGCGTAGATCGCAACCAGGATGTAATCCCGCTCGCCGAGGTTCGGAGCGACCCAGCCGCCGCTGGCTTGCCCGAGGCTGGGATTGATCCAGAGGAACGAGCCCTTCTGGAACTCGAAGCGGTACTGGACCATGCACTGGTACACGATTAGGAAGTAGGGAATCTGAATCAGCATTGGCAGGCAGCCCGCCATCGGATTGAAGCCGTACTCCCGAAACAGTGCCATCTGCTTCTGGTTGAACTCCTGCATGTTCGTGAGCTTGCCGGTCTTCTTGTCCGTGTACCGTTCCTTGAGCTCCTTCACCAGAGGCTGCAAGCGGGACATCTGCCTGCCCCACAAATACTGTTTCTGGGCAAGGGGCCAAATCAAAGCGCGCACGATCAGCGCAAGCAGAAAAGCCGCAAACGCGTAGCTGAATCCGGGTATCGCGCCCGTCAGGTTAACCAGGTAGTCGATGAACCGGAACCCGGGAAGGAACCCGAGAATAAGGTGGTTCTTGGACTGGGTGTGCAACTCTCCGATGACCTGCTCGAGAAGGAGTTTCGCCGAGAGCTCGGATGCCGGGAACGACTCGGACGCCTTAACCGCGAAGGACTTTCGGCTCCATAGCTCTTCGCCGAATTGCTTGTCCTCGGCATTCATCATGAAGTAAGCCACGGTAAGCGGCCCGGTGTCCTGCCCTACAGCTCCCGCTCGCATCAGCGTGTGCCCGGTCAGGACCATCGCCTCCAAGCGGCGCTCCTTGCCCTGGCCGGCGGTCAGCTTGCCGGCTTGCTCTTCCTCACGAGTTCGGCGGTCCAATAGGGACCTTTCGCTCTGGACCCTCGAAGCGACCGCCCCTCGCTGAACCGGGTCCTCCGCCTTCGCGTTTAGTTCGCGCAGAGACGTCAGAATCGTATCGGAGGTCCGCGTATCCCCAGGCCCTCTCGGCCCGAAAAACAGCTGGAAGCCCAAGAACAGGACGAGCGCCAGCAGCAGCGTCTGCATGAAGTTCGATCGTGGTGCTGGTTGGCTCATCTCGTGTGTTCGGGGGCTCTCGGGAAGGGCATTCGGGGGTTTTCGGGGTGTGGATTTCGGCGGACGCCCTCTGCGGTCAGGGAACGGGATCGGGACCGCCTGCTCGGAACGGATGGCATCGGCCAATTCGCTTCATGCCGAGCCAAGCGCCCTTTGCCAGGCCGTACTTCTCAATCGCTTGCAAAGTGTACTCGGAACAGCTGGGAGTGTACCGGCACGTCGGCGGCATCCATCGGGTCGTCCTTTGGTACAGCCGAATCATCGCGACCCCGATTCGCCTTCCCAGCGTCGTTGGGCCTTCCGGAGCGCCTCGGCAAGTTCGTTCACCAGTTGCTGAAACTCCGCCTCCCCGCTCTCCGGGCTCGGGACGATCACGTAGTCCAACCGTTCGTCCAACCATCGTTCGCACTTTCGCAAGGCTTCTCTTGCTCGTCGCCGAATTCGGTTCCTCCGCGCGATCGAGCCGGCCCTCTTCGATACGGCGAATCCGATTCGTCCGCATCCCTCCGATACGATTACTCGAAAGCATCCCGCGTGCACCCGTTTTCCGGTGCGATAAACCGCGTCGAAGTCCGACTTTCGCAGTCCGCGCTTAATGTGTCAGCCGCGCGCGTCCCCGAAGGCGGCGCCTCTTGATCAGGTTTCGGCCGTCGGTCGTTCGCATTCGAATTCGAAATCCGTGCGTCCGCTTCTTATGCCGCTTCTTGGGTTGAAAGGTTCTTTTCATACCAGGCTCGGAGGATTGCGATCGAGTCGGGGAGTATACCAGCGAGGACTCCACACACGAATTGCGGAATAGGTCTGCCCGACTAGAGCGCTCCCGGCTCTCCGTTCGACAGCTCTCTCGGGTCTGCGATTCGTCCCGCGATCGCGGTCGCAACGGCCGTGATCGGGCTCACCAGGTGCGTTCGCGAGCCGGGCCCCTGTCTGCCCTCATAGGGTCGGTTGCTGGTCGAGGCGCTTCGCTGCATCGGCCGGACGAAGTCGCCGTTCATGCCGAGACACATGGAGCAGCCCGAAAAGTGCCATTCGAAGCCGGCCTCCCGAAACTGCCGGTCCAAGCCCTCCTTCTCTGCCTGGGCTCTTACCGCTTGGCTGCCGGGAACGACCAGAGCTCGCACACCCTCCGCGACCTTTTGTCCCAGCAAGGCGCCCGCAGCTTCTCGAAGGTCCTCGATCCGCGAGTTCGTGCAGGAGCCGATAAACACGACGTCGACCGCCAGGTCCTGCATTCGCTGTCCCGGATTGAGCCCCATGTACTTAAGAGCGCGCTCCTCGCTGGCGTCCTTTGGCTCCGGCACCGCGCCGTCGATATCCACCGTCATCGCGGGCGTCGTTCCCCATGAGACCTGCGGCTTCAGCGAGGCCGCGTCCAGCTCCACGAGCCTGTCGAAGGCGGAGGCGTCGTCGGTAGCGAGGCTTCTGGACTCCTCCTCGAGACGATCGAAAAACTTTCCTTTCGGCGCGTATGGCCGATCCTCCGCGGCGAGGAACTCGAATGTCTTGTCGTCCGGCGCGATCATGCCCGCTCGCGCGCCCATCTCGATCGACATGTTGCAGATCGTCATTCGCCCGCTCATGGGCAGCCGGCGGACTGCGTCGCCGAAGTATTCCGCTACGTAGCCTGTGCCTCCGCTCGCGCCAAGCTTTCGAATCGTCGCCAGGATCGCGTCCTTCGCGGTAACTCCCGGCTGAAGCTCGCCGCGGATTTCGATCCCGAGCGACTTCGGCTTCAAGGGCACGCGCAGGGTTTGGGTCGCCAGCACGTGTTCGACTTCGGTTGTGCCGATCCCGAACGCGAGCGCGCCGAAAGCCCCGTGCGTGGAGGTATGGCTGTCCCCGCACACGATCGTAAGCCCGGGAAGCGTGAGGCCAAGCTGCGGGCCGATCACGTGCACGATTCCCTGCCACTTGTCTTGGAACCCGAAGAGAGGAATGCCGAACTCCTTGCAGTTTCGTTCCAAGGCGATGAGTTGCTTGCCGGAAAGTGATTCGGGGTCGATCGGCCTTCCGTCCGTCGGAACGTTGTGGTCCACCGTAGCAAAGGTTAAGTCCGGCCGGCGCACCTTTCGGCCCGCCTCGCGCAAGCCGTCGAACGCTTGCGGCGAGGTGACTTCGTGGATCAGGTGCCGGTCGACGTACAGCAGCGCGCCGCCGTTTGGCAGCTCCGCGACAACGTGCCGGCCCCAAACCTTGTCGAAGAGGGTGGAGGACATCGCCGTGTCTAGTGTACGCGCCATCGAAGGAACGCGTGGCACGAAGTGACGCTGGTATTCCGATCAGGAAAGCAGGCGTTTCAATAGCAGGACTTCCGATTCGATGCGTGACTGGGCCTCGCGAACGCGCTCTCTTTCCTCGTCGGTCAGCCCAGATTGGTTTGCTGCCGAAACGGTCGATTCGATCATTTCCATCGCGTCGCGCAGCCGGTGGACCCCGGCTCGCCAAACGCCCCGCATAAGGTGGTGACGCACAGGCGCGACGACATCCTCGCTAAGCTTAGCAATCGACCGCAACTCCTCGATCGGAGTCCCGAGAGCGTCGGACAGCCTCTTGGCGCTTGCGTTATTGGGACCGCGAGCGTGCCCGGTCATCCAATTGCTTACGTTCGAATCGGAGATGCCTGCCTTTTCGGCAAACTCTCTCTGTGTGAGGCCAAGTTCGCGTATCCTTGCAGTCAACCAGGCTCCAAAGGGAGTCAGGCGGCGAGGGCGCGCGCCTTGGCGCTCTCTCTTGTCCATAGAGTTCTTCACCTCGGCGACTCCTCCGGCCGCAAAAATGCATTCTTCGGCTTGCAACTTCCTTGTTGAAGCGTTGGACCCGGACCGGAGCGCCTGTATCCCATTATGATACCAGCTTCATCCCACATTTGCAAGTTGAATTCCCAGAATAGCGGCATTGTTCCCATAAATTGTGCTTGAGATCAGAAATCCTGCCAAGAATGCCGGCACTCGAACACCCCATGATCTCGAAGGTACGATTTCTGCCCCTGGGGAAGGATGAGGAAGCCTCCCAACAGCTTACGGGGCCTATTGGCACGGTCGAATTCTGTCGATCCCGACTGGGCGCGTACCGGCCATCCGTTCGCGCATGCGGCGCGTCTCGAACTGGGACTTGCGAAGCGAGTTACGACAGCGGAGTGGGAGCGCTGCCAAGGCTGGTCGTTTCTTCCTGCGCCAGGTTCGACCGAATCCGATTCGCCGCTGCTTCGCGCGATTGCTGAAGCGATCTCGCACGTTTCGGCGAAAGAGATCCTGAACGAACTGGATGTTCGGTTCGACAGGGAGATCGAGCCCGTGCTCGTGCAAACTTCGCCGGGCCTCCGTTGGCGGGTGCTGCAAGACCTATTGTTCGTTGATTGGCCGCTGCCTCCGGTCTTCGCTGAGCGGGGTTGGGAAGTAATCTGGAGCCTGCGGGACGGAATGAGACGTTCCGATTGGGGCTGCCTTCCCGACATTCTTTCCGATCATTTCCAACATGTCGAAGCCATCGACCTTCCTCGGGAAATCGCAATGGAATTGCGCCTCGCCACTGAGCTTGACTTGCTCGACATCTCTGTTTGGGCGCGAGACCGGAGGCATGGGATGCACGACGTTCTGATGGTGTAGCGCGCAGATTCAAGACTTTTCGAGAAGTATCCCGATCAAGAGTGTGTCTTGTGGCTCTTAGCGAGCTGCGCGAGCTCGCCCGTCTCCACGTAGTGCACCCGCTCGGCGATGTTCACGGCGTGGTCCGCGATCCGCTCCAAGTAGTGGCAGACGAACAGCAGGTACGAAGCCTCCACGACGAGCTCGGAGTCCTTCTTCATAGCCTCGTGGATGTCGTCCCTGAACTGGTGGAAAAGCTTGTCCACCTCGTCGTCCGCCTCCACGACCTTGCCCACCAGCGGAAGGTCGTGCCGAACGAATGCCTCGAGCGCGTGCCGGAGCATGCCTCGAGCGGACTCCGACAGCCTCGGGATATCCACCAGGACCTTGGAGAACCCGACGCGCGCGAACTTCCTGGCGACCTTGGCGATGTCTACCGCGTGGTCGCCGATACGCTCGAGGTCGGTGATAACCTTGAAGACGGTGCCGATCAGCCGAAGATCGCGCGCCATCGGCTGCTGAAGAGCGAGAAGGCGCATGCAGTCGCTTTCGACCTGGAGGTCCAACTCGTCCACCGCGTCGTCGTCGAAGATCACCCGCTCGGCAAGCGCCGTGTCTCCGGTTCCAAGCGCCTGGACCGCGTTTGCGACCATGCGGTCCACGATCGCGCCCATTTCGAGGAGCGTGTTGCGAAGCTCGTCGAGCTCGGTTTCAAACTGGGTTCGGGTCAGCGAATTCGACATTGGACTTTGCAGCCTAACTCTAGTATCGGGCCAAGGTTCTTCAAACGTTCGAGGCCGTTGCTTCGGCCCGCTCGGAATCCTCGTCGTCCGAGTCCTCTCCGGGCAAGCCCGTGGGCAGCTCGATCGCGAAGCAGGAGCCCCGATTGAACTCGCTCTCCACGGCGACGCGCCCCGCATGCGACTCGACCACGTGTTTGACGATCGAAAGCCCTAGTCCGGTCCCTCCGGACTTTCGGGACCGTGCCTTGTCGACACGGTAGAAGCGCTCGAATATGCGCGGCACGTCCTCCTGCAGCAGCCCTATCCCGGTGTCCGAAACTTCTATCCGGACGTTTCCGTTCGTTCGCGTGAGGCGAACGTTCACGGAGCCGCCGGAGGGTGTGTATTTGATCGCGTTGTCCACCAGGTTCGAGACGGTCTGCTCGACCTGATCTTGGCTCGCCACGATGCGAATACCGGCCGGTACTTCCTTGGAGAGAGAAACGCCCTCCAGCTGCGCACGCATCGCAAACCGAGCGAGGACGTCTTCGAGCAGCAGAGACAGATCGAATTGGGACTTGTCCGGCTCGTGCGACTCCGCGTCCGACAGAACCAGCAAGTCCTCGGCAATACGGGCGAGCCGGTCCGACTCGTTCACGATAGTCGCCAGGAAACGATCCGCCACGTTGTCGTCCATTCGCGCACCCGCTTCCAGGGTCTCCGCCATCGCGCGGATCGAAGCCAGCGGCGTCCGCAGTTCGTGCGACACGTTCGCCACGAAGTCCCTTCGGACGGTTTCGAGGCGGCGTACCTCGGTGACGTCGTGTGCGAAGAGGATTGCTGCCGATTGCCCCGATCCGCTCGATGGGCGAACCGAAACCGACAGCGTTCTGTGATTGGGCCCTACCCCCCGAACCTCGAGCGTGCTTCCCGTGCCCTCGATGAGCGCCTTGCGTACAGCCTCTTGAAGGTCTGAGGACAGCGTGACGTGAAGCAGGGGCTTGCCCTTCATTTCTTCCGGCGTCAGGTCGAAGAGCTCGCCGGCCCGATCGTTCGCCTGCGCGACAACAGCCTCCCGATCCAGCCACACGATTCCCGCTCCGCAGCCTTGAAGCACCTCCGACAGGCGCTCGGAGCTGGCAGCGTAGAGCAACCGCGACTCTGCCGATAAGCTTCGTTCCTCCGCCAAGCGTGTCGTCAAGCGCGACGCCCCTCTAGCGGAATGCCACCAAAGTAAGAGCGCTGCGGCTGAAGCTACAGCTAGCGCAATCGCGATCCAAGTCAGCGGTTCCACGAAGTTTTTCCTGCCGGCTTAGGCCTCTCCCGAAAGCTTGTACCCCACTCCCCGAACCGTGACCAGTCTCCTAGGATGCGAAGGGTCCGACTCTATCTTCTGGCGAAGCCAACGGACGTGCACGTCCACGGTCCGTTCTTCCACGAACGCCTGGGGCCCCCAGACTCGGTCCAGGATCGCGGCGCGGGTGAACACTTGGTCCGGGTTCGCTGCAAGGTGCGCGAGCAACCCAAACTCCTTCCGAGTTAATCGGACCCGCTTGCCGCCTACGGTCGCCACGTGCCTGCGGATGTCCACGACGATGTCGGCGACTTCGATTCTATCGTCGGGCGAGCTTCCCGCGTGCTTCCTCCGAAGAACGGATTTGACACGGGCCATCAGCTCCCGCATGCTGAAAGGCTTCACCACATAGTCGTCCGCCCCGATTTCCAAGCCTACGACGCGGTCCGTCTCCTCGGCCTTCGCGGTGAGCATGATGATCGGAACCGAGCTCTTCTTGCGCAGCATCCTGCAGACTTCCAGGCCGCCGATCCCCGGAAGCATTAAGTCGAGAATCACGAGGTCCGGCTGGTTCGCGCTAGCCTGGCGCAGCCCATCCTCCCCAGTGGAAGCCGTGGTCGCCAGGTAGCCCTCCTGCCGAAGGTTGTAGGCGAGCGCCTCCGCGATCGGGGTCTCGTCCTCGACGACCAGGACCTTCAACTCGCGTCCTCCAACATCACCGCGCTCACGGCTATCCGAACCTCCCCCGAACGTAATCCTCCGTTCGGGAGTCCGCGGGCTGCGTGAACATTTTATCGGTGGCGTCGTATTCGATGAGCTCGCCCGAAAGGAGAAACGCAGTCCGATCCGCGACACGCGCCGCCTGCTGCATGTTGTGCGTGACGATGACGACCGTATAGTTCTCCTTCAACTCGTAGATCAGCTCCTCGATTCGGTACGTCGCGCTGGGGTCGAGGGCCGAACAAGGTTCGTCCATCAAGATTACGTCGGGCTCCAGCGCGAGCGCTCGGGCGATGCAGAGGCGCTGCTGCTGACCACCGGACAGTCCGGTTGCCGGGTCGCGAAGCCGGTCCTTCACCTCTCCCCAAAGAGCGGCGCGTTTGAGCGCGCGCTCCATGATCTCGTCCGTGCTCGCATCGCGCGCGCCCTGCAGGCGAAGCCCGGCGAGCACGTTGTCGCGCACGGACATCGTGGGGAACGGATTCGCCCTCTGAAAGACCATGCCGACTCGCCGGCGCACTCGTACGGGGTTGACGCCCGGGTCATAGATGTCCGCGCCGTCCAGCAACACTTTGCCCTTCACCCCTGCGCCGGGCACGTTTTCGTGCATGCGGTTCAAGCACCTGATGAACGTGCTCTTGCCGCATCCGGAGGGCCCGATGATGCCCGTGACTCGATTCTTCGCAATGCCGAGAGTGAGCCCGTTCAAGACCTTGTTCGAGCCATACCAGGCCTCTAGCCGGCTTACGGCGATCTTTTCCTCAAGCTCTTCCTCGGCTGCGACGCCGCTGTGGCTTTTCGTCATAACCAGCGCGAAGTCGGAATGCGTGACCCTCTCTTCCGACGATCGAATCTCCCGCTGTTCTACCACTCCAACCTCCTTTGAAGCCTAAGGCGAAGCCAAATTGCCACGCCGTTGAGAACGAGCATGAAAGCCAGCAGTACCACGATTCCGGCCGCGGCGTTCGCGTGAAAGTCCGCCTGAGGACGGGAGATCCAGTTGAAAATCTGGATCGGCATGGCCGTGAACGCGCTGCCGATCGAATCGGGCAGGAACGCCACGTAGGTTAGCGCACCGATCGTCACCAGCGGTGCCGTCTCTCCCACGGCCCTTGCGATCGAAAGGATGATCCCGGTCAGGATTCCGGGCATGCTCATCGGCAGCACGACCTTCCGAATGGTCTGCCACCGGTCGCCGCCCAGCGCGAGCGAGGCCTCCCTTAGGCTGTTCGGCACTGTGCGCAATGCCTCGCGCGAGGCCATGATGACCATCGGGAGCACCAGCAGCGCAAGGGTCGCTGCGCCGGCGATCAGGCTCCGGCCGAGGTCCATCACGCGCACGAAGAGCTCCAGTCCCAGAAGGCCGTAGATGATGGACGGCACGCCCGCGAGGTTGCTGATGTTCATCTCGATCAGCGCGGTCATCCTTCCGCGCTTGGCGTACTCCTCGAGGTAAACGGCCGCTCCGATGCCGAGCGGGATCGCGATCGCCGCGGTTAACACCATAAGCGCCCCGCTGCCCACGAGCGCCGGAAGGAAGCCCGCCTTGTCCGCATGTCGGGAAGGGAATGAAGTTAGGAATCCCCAACCCAGCCTTGCTGCGCCGTCCGCGACGGCATCCACGATTACAGTTGCCAGCAGCAGCAGCGGGAGCAGGAGAGCCAGAAGGCAGATCGCTCGAAACGTTCGTTCCGCGCCATGGCCCGCGACGGACTGACGCAGTTCTGCCAAGCCTCCGCCGGACGCGCCCAGCCTCGTCGCCTCGCCGTTCATCGCGCCGCGCCTCCCAGAATGCGCTTCCGAAGCCGATGCGCGACCATGTTCAGCACGAGCGTGAACACGAACAAGGTCATCCCGACCGCGAAGATCGTACGATACGCGAGGGTTCCCGAGGGGGTATCGCCCAGGCTGACCTGAACGATGTACGCGGTCATGGTTTCGATCGGCACCCGCGGATCGAGCGTGAAACGAGGCTGCTGCCCCGCTGCGATAGCCACGATCATCGTCTCTCCGATCGCGCGTGAAACTCCGAGGATCACCGCTGCCCCGATGCCCGAGAACGCGGACGGCAGCACGACGCGAAAGACCGTGGAGAGCTTCGTCCCGCCAAGTGCGAGCGCTCCTTCCCGCAGGCTCCTCGGCACGGCGAAGATCGCGTCCTCGCTAAGAGAAGCGATGATCGGCAGGATCATGATGCCCATCACGATTCCGGCCCCCAGCGCATTGAAGCCGGCGAGTCCGGGAATGAGCTTCTGAAGAAGGGGGGTAACGAACGTCAGCGCGAAGTACCCGTACACGACGGTGGGAATGCCGGCCAACACCTCCATCAACGGCTTGAGGGTCTTGCGAACGCGGTCCTTCGCGAACTCGCTCAGGTAAATCGCCGCGAGCAGCCCGAGCGGAAGCGCGGTGAGGATCGCGATGAAGCTCGTGAGCGCCGTTCCGGACACAAGAGCCCAGATTCCGAATGTGGGCTTAGCAAAGAGCGGCGTCCACTCCGTGCTCCCGAAGAACTCGCGAAACGAGACTTCCCGGAAGAATCCTGCAGTCTCGAAGATCAGGACGGCGATGATCCCGACGGTCGTCAAAAGGGAGACCGCCGCGAACAGCGCGAGCACGAGCGAAACCGTTCGTTCCGATCGCGCACGGGGCACGCGGAGGTCGCGGTATGCCTCCGAAGCCTTGGGGTCGATCGTTCCTGGTGCGACTGCCAACGGCGCCTTATGCCCCTACTTCGACTCCCGCGTCAGCAGCTCTTCGATCTTGACGCCCACCGACGAGCCGGCGCCTCCGAATACGGAGCCTGTGACCCGCTTTTCCAAGCGTTCTCTCGCGAGCTCATAGGCCTTCTCCGGAAGCGCGATGTAGCCTACAGAACGCGACAGCTCCGCCGCATGGTCCAGGTAGTACCGAACGAACGCTTCGACCTCCTTCTTTTCAAGCGCCTTCTTGCTAATGTAAAGGAAGATGGGCCGTGACAGCGGCTGATAGGTGCCGTCCGAGACGGTCGTCGGCGAAGGGGCGATCGGTCCCTTGCCGTTTTCGTCCTTGCCGTCGTCGACCGGCACAATCTTCAAGAGGTTGCGGTTCTCCTCGTAATAGGCGTATCCAAAGAATCCCAGAGCGGATTCGTCCCTCGATACGCCTTGCACGAGCACGTTGTCGTCCTCGCTGGACGTGAAGTCGCCCCTGCTGGAGTGCTCCTCTCCGACGATCGCCGCCGTGAAGTAATCGTAGGTGCCCGAATCCACGCCGGGGCCGAAGAGGCGTAATTCCTTGTCCGGCCACTCCGGACGAACCTGGTTCCAGCGCAGGACCTTTCCTTGCGCCTCCGGTTCCCACATGCGCTTCAGGTCCTCCACTGTGAGTTGGCTGACCCAGGTGTTGGTCGGGTGCACCACCACCGCCAGCCCGTCGTACGCGACCGGCAGCTCGATGTACTCGATGCCGTTTTTCCGGCAAAGCTCGACCTCGCTCGGTTTGATGGGCCGCGACGCGCCCGTCATGTCTATCTCCCCCGCGCCGAACTTCTTGAAGCCTCCGCCGGTCCCGGAGAGCCCCACCGTAATGCGGACTCCGGGATTCGCATTGCCGAACTCCTCCGCCACGGCCTCCGAAATCGGGAATACGGTGCTCGACCCGTCAACCGTAACCATAGTTGTCGCCGACGCCCCTTTTCCGCAGCCGCAACTAAAGCATCCCGCGAGCGCGGCGGCCGCGATTCCGAAAACGACTGCAGGCATCCCCTTCATAACGATTCCTCCCTCACTCGGTTCCTTTCGCGGACTCGACTGCGAGATTTGCCTCGCACAACCGAGACTAGATTGTCCGACGGCAGATTAAGCCTTGGTTAAAGTTGGCAGGGGGCGCGGCGCGGTGAGTGCCCTTGGCTTGGATTCCCGGCAGCGAGCCGGACGGGTATATTCTCCCGTCTGCGGCGGGTTGCCCGAGTGGTCAATGGGAGCGGACTGTAAATCCGCCGGCGAAGCCTACGTAGGTTCGAATCCTACACCCGCCACCATCGGGCCTTCGTAGCTCAGCGGTAGAGCATCCCCTTGGTAAGGGGAAGGTCACGGGTTCGACTCCCGTCGAAGGCTCCAAGCGTAGTAAGTAGCAGGAGCGCAGACACCTTATGACACCGACCGAAATCTCGCCCGCGCCCGCCCCTGCGAGCCCGGGTCCTCGAAGAGGCAAGCCGCCCGCCTGGCTACTGCTTGCGATCGGGACTGTTCTGGGCGCAGCCGTGACGCTCGCGATCCGAAGCCAGGGCGTCGCCGATTCCGGCTCAAAGACGACTATGCGATCGGACGCGCAGCCGCCACCCGCAATACGTACGCCGGAGAAGGCGCCTGGAGAAGAGAAGTCCGCAGAAGAGGAAACCCCCTCTGTTCCGGACGTGCAGGCACAGGAACCCGGCACGGAAGGTGGTCCCGGAGCGCCTGCGGGTGTGCCGGGGGTTCCCTCGGCGGGCGCCGGCCTCGCGCCCAGCCCTACGATCCTTGGCACGCTGCCCATAGGACCGATGGCGCCCGTCAACCCCGTCGTGATCGACGATTCCGCCGCTATCGCGGAGCGAGATAAGGCGGCAAAGGCGCCCACGATGCTCACCGAAATCCGGATCTCCGTTTCTCCGGCCGAAATCGAGCCCGCAGCCGCCAAGGTCGCCGGAATCGCGAAGGAGGCGGGGGGGTCCTCTTCGTCCTTTACCGAGGTCGCCACGAAGGAGGTTAAGGAGCGAAGAGGCTTCCTCTTGGTACTTCCCGCAAAGAAGCTCAAAGACGCGACGCAGGAACTGCTTAAGATCGGCATCGCTTCGATTCTCGATGAATGGATCGGGCCCGCTGCGGATCGCGCTGTCCGAGTGGAGAGGCCCCTGCGCGATGTGCTCCACAACCTTGAGAGCGAGCAAAACGCGCTTTTGGACCGGTACCTGGAGGACTCCCCGTACATTGCCGATGTGAACGAGAGGGTCGAGGCGGCAAGGCGCGAGCTAGCGCGCGTGCCCTCCGCTGCCGCCGACAAGGCGATCGTTCGCGTGTACGTGGGCCGCTGAGGAGTCCCGGATTCGAATGGTCCTGCGGTACAATCGCCTTCCTCGGTCGGGATGTGGCTCAGCTTGGTAGAGCGCTCCTTTCGGGTGGGAGAGGTCGGCAGTTCAAATCTGCCCATCCCGACCAACAGCCCGTCTCTTTACCGGTCCCATTTTCCCGGGACCTGTCTCCAGGGTCGAAGCTCTCCGCTGGTCATAATAGGCCGTGATCCGAACCCGCTGGTGGACCGGACCGGACTGGGTCGGCGAGCTGGAATCTCCCTGGCGTGAGCTGTCCGAGGCCAGCCCCTCCGCGACTCCCTTTCAGACGTGGGAGTGGCAGACCGCGTGGATGCGCCACTTGGGCCGAACCAAGTCTCCGTTCGTCTGGACGGCGCACGAGGGCGACGACCTCGTGGGCCTGATGCCCCTCGTGCAGTCCGGCGGAGTGTGGCGAGTTCTGAGGTCCATGGGCTCCGGCGCATCGGACTACCTTCATCCGCTCGCAAGAGCGGGCTGCGAGCGGGCGGTAGCGGAGCGCCTTCGCGAGGACCTGCGCGAGCGCAGGGACGTGGACCTGATCGACCTGCACCAAATCCGGGAGACCGAGCCCGTGGCCGAGGGCTGGAGCGTCGGTGGCGCGGGCTCGCAGCGAACGCTCGAACAGGCCGTTTGTCTTGTGCTCGACTTGCCGCGCAGTTACGACGAGTTCGTATCAAGCCTCGGCAAGAGCCTCCGGTACGACGTTCGGCGACTGGACAAGATCTGCGAAGGGGGACTGAAAGTAGAGGACGTGCCGGCGGATGAGCTGCCCGAGGCGATGCACGCTTTCTTCTCGTGCCATCGCAGCCGGTGGCGCTCACGGGGCCTTCCCGGCGCGTTCCTCGGCGCAAAGGCAAGGGCGTTTCATTTTGATTGGGCTCTGCTGGCTTCCAAGCGCGGCTGGCTCCGGCTGGCACGCCTAAAAAGGGAAGGGCGCATCGTCGGCGTAATCTATGCCATGGCGCTCGGCGACACCGTTTACTTCTACCAGTCTGGTTTCGAGCCTGCGGAGAAGGCGATCTCGCCGGGCACTTTGCTCGTTGCGCACACGGTTCGGAATGCGATCGAGGAGGGCGCCAAGCGGTTCGACTTCTTGCGAGGCGATGAGCCCTATAAGAGGCGTTGGAAGCCGCAGCACGCATTGCGAAACGTGCGCATATTGGCGCCGGCCGGGGGCATCCTGGGAAGGCTGGCGCACGGCTGGAACTCGGTGGGCTTTCGCATCGAGTCCCGTCTCAGGGCACGGTTGGAAGGCAGGGGGTTGTTGTAGCGGATGAGGGGAGGCCGGGCCCGCGAGGCATGCGGCTCTTCCCGGGACTGTGTAAAAAGGTGACCGCGGTAATCATCCCAGCGCGAAACGAGGCTGCGAGGATCGCAAGCGTGTTGCGAGCGGTCGTCGGCGCGAACCTGCCGGACGAGATCATCGTCGTCAGTGACGGCAGCGTGGACAGCACCGCCGACATCGCGCGCCGATTCGACGGCGTGAAGGTCGTGGAGCTCAAGCGCAACGTGGGCAAGGGCGGCGCGATGGCGGCGGGAGTGGGCGCAACCGGGGCCGAAGTCATAGCGTTCGTAGACGCGGACCTGGAGGGATTGAAGGCCGAGCACGTCGACGAGATCATCCGTCCGATCCTTGAGGGCTCCGCCGACATGTGCATCGGGGTATTTCGCAGCGGCAGGTTCTGGAGCACCAGCGCACAGAAGGTCGCCCCCTACATCAGCGGGCAGCGCGCGCTTCGGAGAGAGCTTTTCGAGCAGATCCCCTACATCGGGGACATGCGCATGGGCGTAGAGGTCGCGATCAACACGTACGCCAAGCGCACCCGGGCGCGGGTCAGCCGTGTCGCGCTTCGGGGAGTGAGCAACACGCACAAGGAGCGCAAGCTCGGCCTGATTCGCGGTACGGCGGCGCGGGCACGCATGTGGGCGGAAATCGGGCGCGCGGTCGTGCGGATGCGCCGCAGAAGGCCGAGAACGTGGCTCAAATGAAGGTGTTCCAAGTCCTTGCCGCGGTGTGGTCGGTATGTCTATGCGCGTGCACCGGAGGCGCCGAGGAGCCGCCGCTCGCACTTTCGAGCGTGCCCACGGACTCGGGAACCAAGCGCGCGGTGGTGGTTTTCAACCGGCGCAACAAGGAGAGCCGGGAGATCGCCGAGCTGTACGCTGCCAAGCGCGGCCTCCCGCCTTCGCATGTGATTTCGGTGGCATGCGAGACGCACGACAACATGCCGTTCGATCTCTACAAGGAGCAGATCGAAGCGCCTGTGCGTCAGGCCATTCGGAGCTTGCCGGAGCCGGTGGACTTCATCGTCGTCACGAAAGGAATCCCGATCCGTCTGCGCGACAACGCCGGGTACTCGCTCGACGGGCACTTGGCCTGCATGGACCTTGCGCTCGATCCCATATCGAAGCCGGACCAACAGTCGCTCCGAAGGTGCCTGAACCCTTACTTCGGCAAGAACGAGAGCTTCTCCAGCCAAAGGTACGGCTTTTATCTCGTAACGCGCCTGGACGGGTACACGGCCGAAGACGCCAAACGATTGATCGAAAGCTCGGCCGCGGCCAAGCCGAACAAGGGGCCGTTCCTGATCGACTCGGACCCGCGCAAGGCGGGCCCCGAAGCGATGAGGCCGTACCACGACTCCCTGAGCAGAGCGGGCGAGGTGCTGCAGGCAAAGGGCTTTCAAGTGATCCTGGACCGAAACGACCGCTTCGTCGGCAGCTCGCGGCCGCTTGCGGGCTACGCCAGCTGGGGCAGCAACGACGGCTCCTTTGACGAAAAGGCGTATAAAGGCCTCAAGTTCCTTCCGGGCGCGATCGCGGAGACGTTCGTATCCTACAGCGCGAGAACATTCGGCCGTGTCGAGGGCGGACAAAGCGTAATCACGGACCTGATTGCGGGCGGTATAACGGGCGCTAAAGGTTACGTAAGCGAGCCCTACACCTTCGCGTTGGCTCGTCCGGACATCCTCTTCGACCGCTACACGGCGGGATTCACGCTGGCGGAGAGCTTCTCGATGGCCTCGCCCATCCTCAAATGGAAGGACGTGGTCGTGGGCGATCCACTTTGCGCGCCGTATGCGAAGAAGTGAAAGGGAATCCGCTTGAATCGCGCCGCACGATTGCAGGCAAATATACGACTATGCAGGGTATAGTCTTCACTATAAACGCTAGGCAGCCGGCACCCGTCGCAGCAGAAAGAGAAGAGCCGGCGCGCCAAGCAGCGCGGTCACGATTCCCACGGGAAGCTCCCCTCCGGGCAGTGCGCGCTGGGCAACCACGTCCGCCAACAACAGAAGGCACGCCCCCGAGAGCGCGGAGCCGATCAGCGACCACCTCCAGTCCACTCCGATCAGCTGGCGCGCCAGGTGGGGCGCGACGAGCCCCAGGAACCCAATGATCCCCACCGAGCCCACGGCCGCCGCGGTCATCGCGGTGCCCGCGATCAGCACCGTCCACTTGAGGGTCTTGGTGTCCACTCCAAGCCTTTGAGCAGTGTCTTCGCCTACGGCAAAGGCGTTCAGGCGCTTCGTTTGGAGCGCGAGGACGATCCCTCCGACGACGAGCACCGATCCCATTGCGGCCAAGCGGTTCCAGTACATGGGCGTCGTGCTTCCCAGCAGCCAGCGAAGCACTTGGTTCGTATCCAGTCCCGCCGCCAGGAGCACGAGCGCGAGGGTCGCAGCGAGCATCGAACCGACGACCACTCCCGCGAGCAACAGGGTCTGGACGTCCACGACGCCCCTGCGGGACGCCAGCCCGAAAACGAGCGCAAGCGAGCCGAGCCCGAACACGAATGCGAAGCCCATCATGCCTATGCCCGCGCCTAGGTCCGCAATCCCGAGCGCGATCGCAACCGCCCCGCCAACCGCGGCTCCCGAAGAAACGCCGACGATGTATGGCTCGGCCAGCGGGTTTCGAAAGAGCGCCTGGAACGCGGACCCGACGATCCCGAGGATTCCTCCCGCGAGCACGCATGCCAATGCCCGAGGAAGCCGAATCCGCCAGACGATGCTGTTCTGTGAGTCGGCGCCCACGTCGCCGCGCGCCAGCTCGCGGAGCACCTCCATCGGGCTCAGCCGGAAGGAAAAGAAGCTCCCGTCGGATGCGCCCGAGCCCAGATGGACGAGCAGTGCGGCGAAGCAGGCTGCGGCGAAAACGCCGAGCCAAAACGCTGCGGGCCGGCGCACTGCGCCACGCGGACGGTCCGAAACAGACGCCACGCAGCGATTATGCTCGCGCATCGCAGGCGGCTCGCCCCCATAATAGCTTTGCGATGACCTCGGCCTCCGCCAACCTCGACCTGAATCCCGAGCAGCAGGAAGCCGTGCGTCACCGGGGCGGGCCGATCTTGGTGTTCGCGGGCGCGGGCTCAGGCAAGACGCGCGTGATCACCTGCCGAATCGCCGAGCTTCTTTCGGAAGGCGTGCCCCCGTCTCGGATCCTCGCGGTCACTTTCACGAACAAAGCGGCGAACGAGATGCGCGAAAGGGTCGAGAGGATGGCCGGCAGAGCCTCCGACGGCCTATGGATCGGCACGTTCCACGCGATCTGCGCTCGAATTCTTCGCATCGAGGGCAGGAACGTCGGCCTGGAGCCGAACTTCGTGATCTACGACGACGCGGACCAAATCGGGCTCGTTCGGGAGATCCTCAAGAAGAAGGATATCGACGAAAAGGCGATCAGCGCGCGAGGGATCCTTACCGAGATCAGCGGCGCGAAGGAGAAGCTCTTGGACCCGGAGACGTACGCCGAAAAGTCCGCGGGCTACGTGGAGCGGATCGCGGCCGACGTTTACAAGCTGTACAACGCCGCGCTGCGCAAGGCGAACGCGCTGGACTTCGACGACCTCCTGTACTGGACGGTGCGCCTATTCGAGCAGCGACCCGACGTGCTGGACAAGTACCAGGAGCGGTTTCTGCACCTGCTTGTGGACGAATACCAGGACGTGAACCTCGCGCAGTACCGATTCGTCGGCCTCGTTGGCGCGAGGCACCGCAACGTGATGGTGGTGGGCGACGACGACCAGAGCATCTATGCCTGGCGGGGGGCCGACGTGCGCCTGATTCTGAGCTTCCAGGCGGACTGGGAGGACGCCAAGATCGTCAAGCTGCAGCGCAACTACCGGTCCACGAAGACCATCCTCTCCGCCGCGAACGAGGTAATTCGTCGCAACCGCTCGCGCGCGGAGAAGAAGCTTTGGACCGAGAACGACGAGGGCGCGCGAATCAGGTTGCACGAGGCGGGCACGGAACTGGACGAAGCGATGGCCGTCGCGGACGCGGTTCTTAAGGACGTTGCGAGCGGAAGGCGCCGCCATGGCGACTTTGCCGTCCTATACCGCACGAACGCGCAGAGCCGGGTGCTGGAAGAAGCGTTTCTCACGCTCCGAATCCCTCACGTTCTGGTCGGCGGGCAGCGGTTCTACGAGCGCAAGGAGATCAAGGACATGCTGGCGTACCTGCGGCTTGCGCTGAACCCGTTGGACGACGTGTCCTTCCGCCGAATCGTAAACGTGCCCTCGAGGGGGATCGGACAAGGAACATTGTCGGCCATTGAGGAGCACGCGGCGTCTACGGGGGTCCCACGGCTGGAATCGCTCGGCACAGAGTCCGTTCAGGCCGGGCTGCAAAAGAAGACACTTTCCGCCGTTCAACGATTCTTAGGCTCGCTCGCCGAAGCTCGTCGAATCGCCGAGGGCGGGCCGGTTACCCCGATCCTTCGCTTCCTGCTCGGCGCGTCCGGATACTTGGACGACCTCCGCGCCGAGCACACACAGGACGCGCAGAACCGGCTGGACAACCTGCAGGAGCTGGTAAACGTCGCCGCGCAGTACGACGCGGCTGCCGAAGAGCCTTCGCTCGGAGGATTCCTGGAGAGCGTGGCCCTCGTCGCGGACATCGACATGGCGGACGACTCGGGGGACGCCGTCACTCTAATGACCCTCCACTCCGCGAAGGGGCTGGAGTTTCCGGTCGTGTTCCTGGTTGGGCTGGAGGAGGGCGTGTTTCCGCACTCGCGGTCGCTCTCTTCGGATTCGGAGTTGGAGGAGGAGCGCCGCCTTTGCTACGTCGGCATGACCCGCGCAAGGGAAGAGCTGCGGCTATTGCACGCGCACCGGCGGTCGCTTTACGGGCAGCCGAGCTTCAGCCGCCCCTCCCGGTTTCTCTCCGAGATTCCCGCCGAGCTGCTGGACTCCGACTCGGTCCCGGACCCGAATCTGCGGCGGGTCGTGGGCGACCGCACCGGATCCTATCGGGTCGTCGAGCCGCGGCAGTCCCGAGCGCTTCGCGCACCTGAGTGGAAGCCCCCCTTCGACGTGGGCCAGAGGGTTCGCCACCCGAAGTTCGGGATCGGTGTGGTGGTGGCGTGCAACCCGCTCAAGGACGACGCGGAGGTGACCGTCGCGTTTCCCGGTGTGACCGGAATCAAAAAGCTGGTGCAAGGGCTTGCGAAGCTGGAAGCCCTCTAAGTGCCGGAGCGCCTGGCGCTGGGCTTGGAACGCCACGCCCGCGCTCGCCCTGGCCTGCGTGTTGGGAGGCTGCGGAGGCGGCTCCGAGTGGTTTCCATTAGAGGTGGGGCGGTCATGGACCTACACGGTTCGGACCGGCTACGTGACCTACGTGGAATCCGTGCGGGTGGAGCGGTCGCTCTCCGTCGCCGGCAAAAAGGGGTACGAGCTCGCCGGCCCCATGGGGCGTTCGCGAGTCGCCTGGTCCTCCGGTGTGCTGCGGGCAGAAAGCTTGCCGAACGCCCGGTTCGACCCTCCCCTGCCGATCCTCATCGCGGACGGACTCGCTGGAAAACGCACTTGGTCCGGGAGCTTGGAATCGCCCGAGGGCCGTTTTGAAGCCAAAGCCACCCTGGAACAGTCGCCGGAGTCCATCAGGGTCGGGGTCAAGCGCTTCGATGCGGTGAAGACTCGGGTGCTGCTTCGCTATGGCGGCCGCAGGATCGAAGCGTTGACATGGTACGCGCGCGATGCCGGCCCCGTGCGCCAGGAACAGCGAACGGACGGGGACTTGGACGTCGCCATGGAGCTGTTGGGCGGGCAGTAGCGTCCGTCCGTCAAGCTGCGGCCCGTTCCCAACGTCGCCGCTACGCCATTCGGGATCGGTTCGGCATTCGATGTCTTCCTGACGCAAGCGCGCAATTGCGGCCGCAAGCGCCATGCATCGCGCGCCGCAAGCGCTATCCTAGGCGAGCCTGATGAAAACCGAAACAGCAGCACGCCCAATCACGCTAAAGGACGTGAAGGCCAACCCGAAGGTGCGCTCGCTCATCGACGGCGCGAACGACCTGCTCAAGGCGATGGGCTACACCGAGCACGGGCACCGCCATGCGGGCGTGGTGTCCAGCATCACGCGTTACATCCTCGAGACCTTGAAAGTGCCGCCGCGGGAGGTCGAGCTCGGCCAGATCGCGGGGTACCTGCACGACGTCGGCAACGTGATCAACCGGGAGGTGCACCCGATGACCGGCGCCGCGATCGCGTGGACGATCCTCACCGAGATGGGCATGCCCGTGGAGGAGGTCGCTCCGATCCTCGGAGCCATCGGCAACCATGAGGAGCTGCTGGGCGCGCCCATCAGCACCATGTCCGCGGCACTGATCCTGGCGGACAAAAGCGACGTGCATTACTCGCGCGTGCAGAACCCGATCCTGGAGGCCTTCGACATCCACGACCGCGTGAACTACGCGGTGCAGAAGAGCCGCGTGGTGATGACGCCCGAGGAGCAGACGATCGAGCTGGTGCTCGAGATCGACTCGAGTTACGCGACGGTCATGGAGTACTTCGAGATCTTCCTTTCGCGAATGCTGATGTGCCGCACGGCCGCCGACACGATGGGCTACAAGTTCCTGCTCAGCGTGAACGGGACAAGCTTGGAGTAGTTCTCTGCCGCCTCTGTCGTCGGCAGGCTGCAAATGCGCAGGCGATGGCGAAACCGATACCCATTGAGGGCTCCGGCACCGGCGTAACCGTCAGCCGGAACCGCTCCAGCCTTCCAATGTCGCCGCTGGCGAAGTCCTCGATGCGCAGGCGCCACGTCCCTTGTACGTCGCGTCCCGCGGCGTACGAATTCAACGAGCCGCCCTCCGCGTCCCACTGGCCGGTAACGCGCGCGATGCCCGGCTGCGCGACGAAAGGTACGTCGTAAACGCTTGCGCCGGCGTCCGCAAGCTCGAAATATCCAAGCTGCGCAAGGTTGCCGTAGTCGTCCGCCGAAAAGCCGAAGGGCTGCTGGGGATGCCCCGGACGATCGAAGAGCATCAGCCCGCCGCCCCAGGGCCCCACGATCGTCAGCCTCAGATCCCCTTGCCAGGTATGTGGAAGGATGATCCCGACGTTAAGCTCGGCCATTGGATAGCTGTCCAAGACCGGAAGCGAGACCTCGATGCTTCCGACGTCGGGAATGGGAACCGGTGGTCCCGAATACTCGTACACGAACTGCCCACTGGCCGCGCAGGCGGACGCTGCCAGAAACGAAAGCGCCGCGATTCTCAATTCCTTCCCCTTTTGCATAACGTTACTTCGAATCTCGCGGCTCGAGCACCCAGATTTCGTCGGAATACCGCCTTTCTGACCGCGCTCGCGGCAAAACAAGGTAAATCTGCCGGGGCCGTCTGGTAGTGTTGCCATCGGCCGATAGGAGATAACGTCTTGAACGGCCCGAATTCGGGCTCCGGAGCTTGCAATGCGGAAAGAATGGACTTGGTTTGTTGCGGCCGTTGCCGTGTTCGCCGTTGGGTGCTCAAGCGCGGGCGACCCAGGGTCCGCTTCGACTGGCGCGCCAAGGGAAGCGCCATCATCGCCGAGCGCGGCGAACGGTGGTTCCGAGGCGCCCGCAACCGCGAAGGTCGCGTATTCGGAAGTTCAAGCGATCCTGACGCGCTCTTGCGTAGGATGCCACGGCGCGAAGAACCCTAAAGAAGAACTGGATTTGACCAGTTACGAGGGCCTGATGAAGGGAAGCGAGCACGGCGCGATGGTCAAGCCGGGGGACCCTGCCGGCAGCAAGCTCTTGAGCGCTCTGCGCGGCGAAGGAATGAGCCGTATGCCAAAGGGGATGGACCCGCTTCCCGACGAGGAGATCGCCAAGATCGAGGCCTGGATCGCGGGCGGGGCGCACGGCGAGTAATGCTGTGCGTGCACGGCCGGGTCGAGGAGGCCGAACTTGTGCGCGGCTGTATAAGCGCGGCCGCTCGCCATGAAGCCGGATTCGGTTAGGCGCATCTCCCGGAGGGATAAGCGAGGAGATCGTCGAATTGCATTACTGGCATGATGATCGATTCCACACTCTTTGTAATCGCCCTTCTGGCCGTCGCTGTCACGGTTGCTGCGATCTTTCTGCTTGCGGGCAGGCGTCGCGGCGGAATCCCGACCGGTACCACTCGGTTCCTGGTACCAGGCCTCGCCGTTCGCACTACCGCGACCTCTGTCGATCCAAACTGCGACGGCTCCTTCTCGGTCGGGGGCCAGGTTCAAGCGACGTATCCCGCTACTCCGGCCGGGCTGCCGAGAGCGAACGTGCGAGTCGAGCTCGACATCACCGGCCGAGACAACGTCCTGCCGCTGCGAATTAGCCCCGACCGCTTCGACGTAAGGGCCGACCTATCGGAACCGTTCGCAGTTTCGAGCGCGCTGGAGAACAAGTGCCTGCCCGGGAAGTTCACGATCCGCATCAAGGCGACCGACACGAGTAGCTCGCCGCCGCGCGAACTGCCGGTTCCGGACATCGCCATCGACGTTCAGAGCATCGGCTTTGCGGTCTTCCAAGAGCCGATTGTGGAGGACGTGGACCCAAGCGCGGGCACGTTCCGAGTCACCTTCGAGCTGGAGTGCTGCGCCGTGCCTCTTGCGCCCGGATTCTCCGTAGAGATCGGGGATCAGGTGAACATCGACACGCTCAGCTTCGGCGGTCCGGGATCCGAGCTGCTCATCTGCGCAGGAACTCCGCCGATTCGCAAGCGCTTCGAGCTGGATGGCAAGAAGGAGGTCGCCGAGCTGCCCGCGTCCTTTGCCCTTGCGGTCCTCTTGCTGCCGCCGACGAGCCGCATCTGCAAACTGGGCGTCGTGCAGGTCGAATAGGGAGCCGCAATGCCCGCAAAACGAAGGCCGACGAGCGCCCGCCGTTCAGCCGGTCCGCTATGCGGGCTCGATCAGGAACGTGGGCCTCGTGAAAGCGATGTCGAACCCGATACGCTGGGCGTTCTGCTGCGAAAGTGAGCCCGCGAGAGCTCCCTGGCAAGCCAGTTCGAAACCCATCTCCTTGGCCGTCGCCAGTCGGTATGCCTGCATCTGGCGATGGATCCCGCGCCCACGGTATTCCGGGTCGACGGCCGCGCCGCCGAGCCAGGCGATCCCGTCCGCGAAACCAAGCGAGCAGCCCGCGGCCGGCTTGCCATCCACGTAAGCTTCATAGCTGCGCACGTCCGGCCCGACGCAGGAGGCCGCGATCACCTCGACGAGGCCGGGCGGCGCGTCGCCTGTGAAGAATCGGCTAGCGGAGCGCTCCGCGTAGGCGAGCGCGTCTTCGGGCGTGACTTCGCGAAGCTCCAAGGCGACCTCGCTCGGCACGAAGTCCGAAAGGCTTCGAACGAGGAGCGTCTCGAACTCGGGAAGCGATTTCGCCCTTCGGACCACCCACTTTCGCAAGCGGTGAGCCGAGACCGTGGACAGCTTGAACTCGAACACGGAGCACCTCCCTCGGTAGTGGGCGGCGATTCGCTCGATATCGGCTTTGCTCGGCTCGCCGTCCGAGCCGACTCCCACGCATTGGGTCATCACGTTGCCCTCTCCGCAGAAGGAGGCCACGCCGCCGGCCACTTGAACCACGTCTCCTCCGAACGCCTTTGCCGAGCTTGCCACTCGGCCCGCTTCCGAACGCTCGATCCGGCGAATCAGGTCTTCGGAGACGATCATCGGGTAGCGAGGTTACTGCAGGCGAGGCGGCGACCGTACGTGCGGCCGATCCGTGGCAATTCCTATAGTCACAATCAGTCGGCCCGGTCGTCGCACGGGCAAACGCGCCGGTCCGCGCGAGCGTATCGTCCCAATATGGCGGCGGCATCGACTCCGGGCCCCTGGGCCGTGGGACCTTATTGGAATTCCCCGCAGGACTTCCTCCGGTGCCGGCGCGTGCGGGCGCTCGGGGGAAGCTGGCACCTGGCGATGACCGTGCGATCTCGCTCGTCCGCCGCGCGCTGGAAAGGAGGGACCGTCGCGGGTTGGACGTGGGCGAGCGCCGCGCCCGCCGAAGTCACAACGGCGGACGGAACCTTTCGCGCGGACGAGCACTACGCCCTTGTTCGGTCGCGGCAGGAGTCCGCTCTCGCGGAGAGGCCCCCGTATTTCGCAAGCTTTTTCGTCGGCGTCTTTCAGATAGACGATGGGGATCCAAGGCAGCCGGACCCTTGGGACGGCCTATCCCTGCTCACCTTGACGAGTGGCAGCTTTCGCGCGGCGGTTTCCGCGTTGCTCCACTCTTCGAAAGTTCCGGAGGACGACGGCCGGTGGATCGAGCTGCTCCTTTCGGCCAACGCCAGCCTGATGGAATCGGCCGCGCAGAATCGAATCAAGCGCGACCGCTTAAGCATGCGCAAGAGCGATGCGCGGAGAGAAGTGTTCAACCGGCTCCTCGTGGCCATGGACTACGTGCATTCGAACCTCGCGGATGAGCTAACCCTCGATTCGATCTGCGGGATCGCCGGCTTCTCCCGCGCGCACTTCTGCAGAACCTTTCGCGAGGCGTTCGGCATGTCGCCCGGCGAGTACGTGAGCTCGCTCCGGTTTGGCCGAGCGGTTCGCCTCCTCGAGAGTTCGGACCTGCCGATCGCGCGCATCCTGTCGAAAGTCGGGTGGTCGAGCGCGCCGAGCTTCTGCAGGGCGTTCCGCGAAAGGTACGGCGCTGCTCCAACCGACCGGCGAAGCGCGAATTTGAGTCGCTCGGATAATCCGTGTGCCTGGGTAGCGGAGTAAACCGAACTTATGACGTGCATTTCGACCATCGCGCTGTTTGCCGCCCTTGTCTCCGACCCGCCGACGCACTCCCCAACGCCGGTCTGGCTCGAACCGTCCGCGAAGTTCGACTGCAAGGCATTCTTTCGTTCCGGGGACAAGTCGGGCACGTTTCCGCTCCGCATCGCCACCCGACGAGAGCAAGGACTCTTGGCTCTGGAAGCGAGCGCATCAGCCGAAAAGAATAGTTTTCCGGTGCCGAAGCCGGTTCGCTACAAGCTCGACACACACGGAGTCCCCGAGGCGCCCGTAGTCAACGCGCCGGAGGAGCTGTACCTCTTCTTTCTGATCGTCGCGTCGCTTCCACCGCCTCCTCCGAAGGACGGGCCGGTGCGGATCAAGTGGGAGTATCCCGGCGCGCGCTTCGATGGGGAGTGCCGAATCGACAGGACCGCAGAGCCCGCGTTCCGCGTGCGTTGGAGCGGCGCCGCAAAGCTCGGCGATACCGAGAGCGCGCTCTCTTCGACGGCGTATTACGACCTCACCAACGCGAAGTTCCTTCGGGGCGAATGCGAGCTGAGGTTGAAGGACGGAACGACGACGGGGCTCGAAGTCTCGCGAGCAAAGAAACAGGCCAAAACCGTGAGCGTTCTATAGTGGAATCGGCAGTAATTCCTGAAGTGGAAGCGGCGGTAATTGGAGACGCCCGCAACGCCAAGGGAGCGCTCGCTCGTATGCATAGCGGTGCGGCAACCCTGCGCGCAGTATCCAAGTGAGGCATAGGATGAGAGATCCGACCGTAAGAATTACCCGGCGCGGCTTCCTCGTTGCGACGGCGGCAGCGCCGATCGCCGGGCTGGGCCAGTCTCAAGGCAACGCCCCTGCGCGCCCGCCCGCGATCGCTCCCGAATTGGTGCGCGAGTTCGTAATCGCCGCCCACGGCAACCTCGACAAGACGAAGCAGATGTTAGAGAGCGAGCCGGGGCTTCTGAACGCAACCTGGGATTGGGGAGGCGGCGACTTCGAGATGGCGATCGGAGGCGCTGGGCACATGGGTCGCCGCGACATCGCGGAGTATTTGATCGGCAAGGGAGGACGCTACGATCTGTTCGTCGCAGCGATGCTCGGCCAGCTCGACGTCGTCAAAGGAGTGCTGTCGGCGAACCCAAGCCTAAAGTCTTCCCTGGGCCCGCACGGCATCTCGCTGACCAGACATGCCGAAAAGGGAGGAGACCAAGCTGCTGCGGTGCTCGAGTACCTGCGCTCGATCGGGGCGGACTAGCCCGGGCTCATCCTCCTGCTAGCTTCGCCCGCTTACTTGCCCAGCGAGCTGTACGTCTCGTAGGAGTAAACGATCTCCAGCTTCTTCCCGGCGGGCACCGTCAACTTCCATTCGACCCTGCTGAACGTGTTCGGGCCTGTTTTCGCCACGGAAACGTTTTTCACCTTGCCTCCGCCAAGGTCGAGCACCTTTCCGATGAGCGTACGAAACACCCTTACCTCGGCCGGCTCCTTCCGGAAGTTCTCTAACGTGAGCTCGCCCCGAAGCGTGATCGGCAGCCAGCTCTCCTCGCCGATCTTGAACGGGTCGCCGCGCTTCAGCTCGGTCTCCGTCTTTTCGACCTTTAGCCCGATCCCTTGCGCTAGGCGAAGCTCGGTCTTTCCGCCCGGCGCGGTGTACTGCACCATCTGCTGCCCCACCGGCCGCTGCTCCTCCACGACGAACACCGGACCTGTAGTGAAGGGCTGCGAGGACTTGTTGTCCAACGTAAGGATGTACTCGACCTTCTCGCCGTCCGCGTCCCACTCGAAGAGCGGGTCGACCGGAATCTCGATCTCGAAGATGGTCGCCATCGCCCGCTCGCCGGGCCGCAGCGTGAAGTTCGGCTTGGTGTAGTACTGAAGCTCGCCGGTCTCGTCGGACGTGACGGGAGCGCCGCCGCCACCGAAGCCGCCGCCTGTGCCCCGCGCGAACGCCCCTGGCCGCGGAGCCTCGGCGGCCTTCTTCTCCGCGTCTTGTCTGACCAGCGCGTTGTCCGTCGGATCGTACGAGATGAAGTCGATCTTCGTCCCGAGCAGGGTCCCCGGCTGCCCGGAGAGGAATCCCTGTAGCAGGTCGTCCACGCTCCCCCGGTTCACGAGCGAAGGCGCGCCGACCACGAACACGACGTTTGCGTCCACGAGCCGCTCGTCCAAGTTCAGCAGAGTGCCGCGAAGCGTGAGCCTGCCCGACTTGCCCTTCATCTCCAGAAGGTAGCTGGGCGACCAGCGCACACCCTCCTGAACGTACGCGATGCCGACGTCGGCGAGGCCGTTCGGCTTGGATGTGCGCAGCTTGATCCGAACCGGGAAGTCCACGAGCGAAACTGCCCGGATCTTCCCGTACTCGATCGCAACGTAGTTTTGCTGCGCGTCCTGAACGAGAAGCATCTTGTCCAGCAGGTTCGTCAGCCGTCCCTCGACCTGTCCCGTTTGAACGGCGATTTTCAGTCGCAATCCGACCTTGTTGGCAAGCAGCGTGCGAAGCGCTTCCGGCTTCTCGAATTCCACGCGGTTGTCCTTCGTGAGGATGACTGTGTCCAGCCGGTCCGACGGGTTCTTCGGATAGACCCAGAAGGTGCCCATCACGGCTTGGGGCACGAGGTTCGTGGTCGCCCACCCGTCTTCGAGCACGGCGCTACCCTGCCGCAAGTAGAAACCGAAGCCCTCCTTGAATACGACGAGCGTGCGAAGCTCGGATACGAACGCGGGCCCCTTTGGAACGTCCTGAAGCGGCGCGGACCAAGCGGCGCCCGCCGCCAACGCTCCGATCAGTGATAACATGGCCAATCCCTCCCGGCAAAAGTACCGCCGCTGAGATTCTGACGCCGGCGAGCTTTCAACGGTACGCGTGGGGTTCTGGTATCCTCTCGCTCCCGGCAGCCATGCCGGCTCGGCCCTGCTCCTCCTTCGAGAGAGAGCCGTCTGAAAAGCGTCCATAGGGAAAACAGCATGCAGTCTCGAAAGTACGAAGCGATGGTAATCGTCAAGCCGTCCCTTGGCGACGGCGACGTTCAGAAGATCGCGGACCGTTTCAAGTCCGTGGTCGAAGAGAACGGCGGCAAGGTCGATAGCGCGGGTAAGTGGGACAAGCGCAAACTCTCCTACCCCATCGACGGGCATAAGGAGGGCACGTACGTTCTCTTGAGCTTCGATGCCCCGGCAAAGGCGCCGCAAGAGCTTAACAGGCTCCTCGGAATCCACGACGACGTGATTCGCCACCGCGTTTTTCGCATAGATCGGTAGCAATTCTGTTCGAGTTCGTGTAGACTGATGTGTACTGAACGAATGACCCCGGCGTGAGGCTTTCGCATCGCGGAGCCCGGTATCGGAATCTCCGCGGCGCGAGCCGAATCAGCCGGATTTCGGAGGGACCAAGTTGATCAACCGTGTGGTGCTCGTCGGCCGTCTCACGCGCGATCCGGAGCTGCGGACTACGCAGACGGGCAAGAGCGTGTGCGATTTCGGCCTCGCCGTCACGAAGCGCATCAAGCCGCAGGACGGATCGCCGGACGCGGACTTTTTCCGCGTTACCGCGTGGGGACCGACCGCGGAATACGTCTCCAACTACCTGCACAAAGGGCGATTGATCGGGCTGGACGGTAGGCTTCAGTCCCGGCGCTACACGGCCAGCGACGGCAGCAACCGTGAGGTCGTGGAGGTCGTCGCGGACAACGTACAAGCCTTGGATCGGCCGCGCGAGAACGGCGCCGCCGCCGCTTCTGACGATGCGGGAGCGTCGGAGCCTGCCGCAGCGGTAGCTTCGGTTTCGGCAAACGCGGTCGAGTACGATCCGTTCGCGGACGAGTAGAACGCCGGTTCCCGCCCGTGGAGATCGCAGTGCTCGGGCGCCTGCCGATGCGCCTCGGTAAGATGCTTTCGTGGCAGGCCACCCACTAGACGACCGTTCCTTCGTCCTTCGGAACGACCCGAAGGGCATGTACTCGCTAACCTGCGGCTTCCCCAGGCAGTGCGCGAGCGCCCTCACGGCCGCCCTCGAAGTCCCCGTTTCCTCGCTGAGTCCGCAGCCCGAAGTCGTCGTGTTGACGGGGCTCGGGGGTTCCGCGGCAGGCGGCGACTTCGCAAAAGGGCTGTTCGAAGTGGAAAGCCGCACGCCCTTTCTTGTGAACCGCGATTACACGCTTCCGCACTTCGTCGGCCCGGAAACGCTCGTGATTGCGAGCAGCTACTCCGGAAACACGGAAGAGACCCTCTCGGCTTTCGAGGACGCGCAAGCCAAAGGCGCGCGGCCGGCGATCGTGACGAGCGGGGGAGCGCTTGCCGAGCTCGCCGCCGAAGACCCCTCTATCCCTTTCTTCCGAATTCCGGGAGGGCAGCCGCCGCGCACCGCGCTCGGATTCATGCTAATCCCCGTTCTTTCCGCGTGCGAACGCTGGGGGCTTCTTCCCGAGCTGGACTATGCCGGCGCCTTTGCGACGCTCGAAGGATGCGTCGAGGACTGGGTCGTCGACGTGCCCTTCGCGGAGAATCCCACTAAGAGACTGGCCGCCTCCCTGCACCGAAAGCTTCCGATCCTCTATGGACTTGGCGCTTGGCAGGGCGCGGTGGCGTACAGATGGAAGGGCCAAATCGGAGAGAACGCGAAGAACCTTTGCTTCCACCACGCCTTCCCTGAGCTCAACCACAACGAGATTCTGGGATGGGTTCGGGCGAACGAGCAGGGCGTGGAAAAGTACGCGGTCGTGATCCTCGAGGACGGTTCGGAAAGCCCCAAGATGAAGGCTCGCGCGAAGGTGACGTCGAGCCTGATCCAGGAACGCGCCGAGGTTTTCCGAGTACAGGCGAGAGGCGAATCTCTGCTCGAGCGAATCCTCAGCCTCACCCTCTTCGGCGATTTCGTCTCTCTGTATCTTGCCGCATTGAACGACGTGGACCCGGAGAACATCGACTCCATCAACGTCCTGAAGTCCGAGCTCGCGAAGGTGCCGGCGCAATAATTGGCGAGAGTTTTTCGGAGCCCGCTCCGTAGTACCCAAGGGGTAACCTGGGTCGCCCCGCAAGCCCCTCTTTTTGGGAGCCACTCGCCGCCATGCCAACGGGACTGGAAGCTTTCGAACGCGCAAGCGCCGAAGTGCGCGCGCCCGGCCACATCGCCGCCGCCCCTTCCAGTCCAACCGCAGCCAATCGGGCCCCCTCCAGCGGGAGGTTTGCTTGGATCGTGCTGGCATATACGGTCCTTGTGATCGTGTTCGGCGCGTTCGTGCGCGCGACCAACTCCGGCGACGGATGCGGGGCGCACTGGCCGCTCTGCAACGGAGAGATCATCCCGCTCAACCCGACCACGGAGCGCCTGATCGAGTTTTCCCACCGGGTGTCGAGCGGAATCGTGGGCTTGTTGGTGTTCGGTCTCTTCCTCAGCGTTCGAAGGGCGTTCGCCGCGGGCTCGGCAGTCCGCAAAGCCGCGTTCGCGGCGCTCGTGTTCACGTTCGTTGAGGCGCTCATCGGTGCGGTGCTCGTTAAAAAGGGCTGGGTCGGACAGGACGCGTCCATGGGGCGCGCCGCGACGATGGCGCTGCACCTCGTGAACACGTTCTTCTTGCTCGCTGCCCTGACCGCCACCGCCTATTGGGCGAGCGGCGGAAAGCCGCCCAAGCTTCGGGGGCAAGGCGCGTTCGGATGGGCCCTCGCTCTCGGCATCGCGGGGATGATTCTGTTGGGCGCGAGCGGGGCGGTCACGGCGCTAGGTGACACGCTCTTCCCCTCGCGGAGCCTCGCCGAGGGATTGAGGCAGGACCTGTCGCCGGGAGCGCATTTCCTGATCCGCCTCCGGCTGTTTCATCCGTATATCGCCGTGTCGGTCGGATTGCTGCTGGTTCTCGTCTCCGGCCTTGCGACGAGGGTTAGGCGTACGGACGCCGTCCTGCTGTTTTCGCGCGTGGTCGTCGCGGCGGTGCTGATCGAGCTTGCGGCAGGATTGCTGAATCTCTGGCTGCTGGCGCCCGTGTGGATGCAGCTCGTGCACCTCTTCCTTGCGGACGTCCTTTGGCTCGGGTTCGTGCTGTTGGCGCTCGCGTCCCTGTCTCCTTCCGCATTGCCGATCGCCACCCGCGCCCGCCCGCAGGCGAAGGCGCTAGAACCGATCGCGGCGCGAGGAATGGCCCTTGTCAAGGCGTACGTCGCCCTCACGAAGCCCCGAGTAATCAGCCTCCTGCTCTTTACGACCCTCGCCGCGATGGTCATGGCGCAGGGAGGCTGGCCGGCATGGAGCCTGATGCTCGCGGTCGCCATCGGCGGCTACATGGCCGCCGGCGCAGCCAACGCGATCAACATGGTTCTCGACCGAGACATAGACGCGCTCATGCGCCGCACCGCGCGCAGGCCCACGGTGACACACGCGATCCCGCCGACGAACGCGCTCGTGTTCGGGCTGCTCCTCGGAGGCGGATCGTTCGCGGTGCTATGGCTTGCCGCGAATCTGCTGACCGCCTCTCTCGCGCTGGCAGGGCTGCTCTTTTACGTGTTCGTCTACACGCTGCTTCTGAAGCGCCGCACTTGGCACAACATCGTCATCGGCGGCGCGGCGGGGGCGTTTCCGCCGCTGGTCGGGTGGGCGGCGGTCGCAAACGACCTCAGTCCCCTCGCCTGGTACCTTTTCGCGCTCATCTTCGTCTGGACGCCCGTGCACTTTTGGGCGCTCGCGCTGCTCATGAAGGACGACTACGCGAGCGCGGGCGTGCCCATGCTTCCGGTCGTGCGCGGCGAGAGGGTGACGGTGATCCAGATCGCAGCTTATGCGGCGCTCACCGCGGTCGTGAGCCTGCTGCCGATGCAGCAGCCGGGGGTCGGCGCCCTTTACCTCTTCTCTGCGCTTGGATTGAACGTCGCATTGTTCGCGCTCTGCATCGCCCTTTACCGCAATCCCGACCGGCTTCGGGCGCTTGCGGTCTTCAAGTATTCGATGGTCTATCTCGCAGTCGCCTTCTTGATGCTTGCGATCGACCGGGTGAGGCTGGCATGAGGCTTCGAGCGTCCCTTGCCGTCTTGCCGGCTTATGTGCCAAAGTTCCCGAACGCGAAACGCGCGTGTGAAAGGGCTTGCCGCCCAAGCACGGGCGTTTCGCGCTGTCGGATGTCCTCGTTGGCGATGGAGCGCTTTTGATGGCCCAGGTTTTCCCCTCTTACGCGAACACCCTCGCTAAGCTGAGCCTGATCCTGGGCGCGGGTTCGCCGTTCGCGATCTTCTATCTGGGCAGCACCATCACGCGCTCGCCGCTCAACACGAACGTGGACGTGCCGCTCGGGCAGCCCGTGCCGTTCAGCCACAAACACCACGCCTTCGAGCTCGGAATCGACTGCCGGTACTGCCATTGGAACGTCGAAAAGGGGCCGATGGCAGGCGTGCCAGGCGCGGAAGTCTGCATGTCGTGCCACTCCCAGATCTGGACCAACAGCCCGCTGCTGGAGCCCGTGCGCCAGAGCTATGCGACGGGCACGCCGCTCGTATGGCAGAAAGTCAACAAAGTCCCCGAATTCGTTTACTTCGACCACAGCATCCACATTGCCAGAGGCATCAACTGCAACGTGTGCCACGGGCCGGTCACGAAGATGCAGATCACCTGGAAGGGGAAGTACTTCGCGATGGCGTGGTGCCTGGAGTGCCATCGAGAGCCGGAGCGGTTCCTCGGTCCCAACACGACGAACCCCGACCTATCCCCGCAGGAGCAGGCGTTCGACCTTTACAAGAAAGCGCAGGCCGGGGAGAAGCTGAGCACCGCCGAGTTCAACATCCTGCACGACAAGACCCACTCCGCCACGCAGGAGGAGCTGGAGAAGGGGCGAGCGCTGCTCAAGAAGTATGGCCTGAACAAGCAGCAGCTGGAGGACTGCTCGATCTGCCACCGGTAGACCGAAACTGACGCGATTCATGGACCCGTTGCCCGAAGCGATCGATACGAAGGAAGTCCGCGAGAAGCTCGCGAACGGCGAGGCTTCCTCGTGGTGGCGCTCGTTCGGCGAGGTCCTGGAGACTCCGGAATTCCTAAAGTGGGCGGAGGACGAGTTCCCGGAGCGCGGCACGCTGCTTCAGATCGACCGGCGCGACTTCCTCAAGCTCGCAGGGGCTACCGCCCTGATGGCGAGCCTCGCGGGCTGCAGGAGGCTCGACAAGGACGAGATCGTGCCGTTCGTTCACATGCCTGAGGGCCGAGTTCCGGGCAAGACCCTCCAGTACGCGACAAGCTTCGTGCACGACGGGTTCGCGATCGGGGTGCTCGCGGTCAGCAGCGAAGGAAGGCCCATCAAGATCGAGGGCAACCCGCTGCACCCGAGCAGCATGGGCCGCACGGACGCCTTCACGCAGGCTTCCATCTACCACCTGTACGACCCGTTTCGATCGCAGGAGGTCGTGTCCGGCCGAATGGCCGCCACGCTGGAAGAGTTCGTGAAGGCCTTCCAGGAGGCCATGAAGGAGTGCAAGAAGTCCCGTCGGGACGTCGCGGTACTTACAGGATCGGTGACGTCGCCCAGCCTCGCGGGACAGATCGCCCGGCTCCAGAAGCGCCATCCCGGTCTGCGGTGGGTGAGCTACCAGCCCTGGAACCGCGACAACGTGTACGAGGGCACGCGGCTCGCGTTCGAGGAGCGATTAAGCCCGGTTTACCATTTCGTCCAAGCGGACGTGGTCGTCTCACTGGACGGGGACTTCCTCGCCAGAACTCCCGGCAACATTCGGTACGCGGCGGACTTCGGGGCGCGAAGGCACATCGAGGGCATGGACGCGTCCAAGATGAACCGCCTGTATGCCGTGGAAAGCGCGCCCTCGATCACGGGCGCGATGGCGGACCATCGCAAGGCCGTTAAGGCCTCCGAGGTCGAGCCCGTCGCGCGAGCGCTCGCGAACCTGCTCGGCCTTTCGGTTCCGGAAGGGGCGAAGCCTGCGGTGGACGAAGCCTGGCTGCGCGCGGCCGCGGCCGACCTGCAAGCGCACCGCGGCAAGTGCCTGCTGATCGCCGGCGAGCACCAGCCGCCCATCGTGCACGCGCTCGTCCATGCGATGAACCACACCCTGGGGGCCGTCGGAGCCACGGTGGAGTACACGGCTCCTCCCGAGTCCGGTGCCGGACAGCAGCTTCGAAGCCTGAAGAACTTGACGGCGGACATGAGCGCCGGCAGGGTGGGGGCGCTGCTGATACTCGGCGAGAATCCCGTTTACGACGCGCCTGCGGACCTTGAGTTCGCCGAGGCACTCCGAAAGGTTTCCTGTTCGGCGCATCTCGGGCTGTTCCGGGACGAAACGGGCGAGACGTGCGCCTGGCATCTGCCCGAGTCCCACTTCTTGGAGGCCTGGGGCGACGCGCGCGCGTTCGATGGCACCGTGTCCCTGCAGCAGCCGCTCATTGCTCCCCTCTACTCGACCGTCTCCGCAATCGAGCTCATCGAGAAGCTGCTCGACGGCACGCGGACCGGCCGACAGATCTTGCGCGACCGCTGGACCACGCCGGGAAGCGCCGATTCTCAGGCTGCATGGGATCGAAAGGTCCACGACGGCATGATTCGCGATACGGCGTTCGCCTCGAAGCCGGTGACACTCGGCTCCGAGTTTCGAAGCGTCCGCGCATCGAACGGCTCGTCCGGGTTGGAGGCCGTGATCCTTCCCGACGAGACCGTGCACGATGGCCGCTATGCGAACTGCCCGTGGCTGCAAGAGCTGCCCAAGCCGATGACCTCGACCGTTTGGGACAACGCCGTCTACCTCAGCGCCCGCACCGCCGAGCGGCTGGGCCTAAAGAGGGAGGACCTGGCGACGGTCGCGATAGGCCGGCGAGAGGTAACAGGCTCCGTCTGGATTCAGCCCGGCCAGGCGGACGACCTCGTGGTGCTCCATTTCGGCTACGGGAGGGTGTCCGGCGCGCCCCTCGCGCTCGACGACACGCAAAAGGAACGAGGTTTCAGCGCGTATGCCGTCCAGTCCTCGGACGCGCCGTTTATCGCCGCCGGTGTGGAGGTTCGAAAGGCGGGCGGCGCGTACCCGATCGGGGACGTCCAGGAGCATCACGTGATGCGCACGTCCGGAGGCGGCCGCGCGCTCGACATCGTCCGCTCTGGAACCGTTGCGGAGTTCGCGAGCAACCCGAGCCTTTCGCCCGACCCGGAAAAGGACCAAAAGCCGCTCACCAGCCTCTACAACGACCAGGAGTTCGAGCACGAGGGCAACAAGTGGGCGATGACCGTGGACCTAAATCTGTGCATCGGCTGCGGCGCTTGCACGCTCGCCTGCCAGGTCGAGAACAACATCCCTGCGGTCGGCAAGAGCCAGTGCGAGCGCGGGCGCGAGATGCATTGGCTGCGAGTGGATCGCTACTACAAGGGCAGCCTCGACGATCCCGACGAGACCCTCTTCCAGCCGGTTCCGTGCATGCACTGCGAAAACGCCCCCTGCGAGCCCGTTTGCCCGGTTGCCGCGACCACGCACAGCACGGAAGGCCTGAACCAGATGGTCTACAACCGGTGCGTTGGAACTCGGTACTGCTCCAACAACTGCCCATACAAAGTCCGCCGGTTCAACTTCCTAAACTACGCCGACCGAAAGGACCAGCCGACCCTGCAGCTTCTCAACAATCCGAACGTGTCGGTTCGCGGCCGAGGCATCATGGAGAAGTGCACTTACTGCGTGCAGCGAATAAGCGCCGCGCGAATCGAAGCCAAGAAGCGCGGAGTGCCGATTCAGGACGGAGAGATCGTTACCGCCTGCCAGCAGGCCTGCCCGACCAACGCGATCGTGTTCGGCAACATGGCGGACGCCCAGAGCCAGGTCAGCAGGTCGCGAGCCCAGCCTCGCAACTACACGCTCCTGCGCAACTTGAACACCCGCCCGAGGACTACCTACTTGTCCCGAGTGCGCAATCCGAATCCGGAGATCGAGGGAGCTCATGGCGATTAAGGAAGAGTTCCGGCCGGATTCCGAGCAGCACACGCAGTTGATCACGGGCGAGCAGACCTACCAGTCGCTCGAGGACTCGATCAGCCTCGTCGTCTTGGATCAGCAGCGCCACAAGTCCAACTGGTACTTGGTGGCGGGTCTGGGGTTCCTCGGCGTCAACATGCTGATGCTCACGGTCGCCTACCTGCTGTACATGGGCATCGGCATCTGGGGCAACAACCAGCCCGTCGGGTGGGCGTTCGACATCATCAACTTCGTCTGGTGGATCGGAATCGGCCACGCCGGCACGCTCATCTCCGCGATCCTGCTCTTGATGCGCCAGCCGTGGCGCAACTCGATCAACCGCTTCGCCGAGGCGATGACCCTGTTCGCGGTCATGTGCGCGGCGATGTTTCCGTTGCTGCACACGGGGCGTCCCTGGGTGGCGGCGTACTGGCTGTTCCCGTACCCGAACTGGATGGGAATCCTTCCGCAGTTCCGCAGCCCCCTTATGTGGGACGTGTTCGCGGTCTCGACCTACTTCACGGTCTCCGCGATCTTCTGGTACGTCGGCCTGATTCCGGACTTCGCGACTCTTCGCGACAAGGCCAAGAAGATCTGGCTCGCCAGGCTGTTCGGGGTGTTCGCGATGGGCTGGCGCGGCGCGGCGCGCCATTGGCAGCGCTACGAGTCCGCTTATCTAATCCTGGCCGGGCTTTCGACCCCGCTGGTGCTTTCCGTGCACTCGATCGTGTCCCTCGACTTCGCCTCCTCGATCGTCGTCGGTTGGAACACCACGCTGTTCCCGCCTTACTTCGTCGCGGGCGCGATCTTCGCGGGATTCGCGATGGTGATCATCCTCGCCATTCCCATCCGCAAGTGGTACGGCCTCGACCACATCGTCACGATGAAGCACATGGACTGGATGGCGAAGATCATGCTCGCCACCGGAATGATCGTGTGCTACGGCTACTTCTGCGAAATGTTCTACGCCTTTTACAGCGGAGAGTCGTACGAGCTGCAGGCGATGGAGGCCCGCCTCACCGGGCCGTACTGGTTTCTGTACTACGCGCTGTGGTTCTGTAACTTCTTCGCGATCCAGCCGCTCTGGGTGCCGGCCGTCCGCCGCAACCTGTCCGCGCTTTTCTGGATTTCGATCATCGTCAGCATCGGCATGTGGCTCGAGCGGTTCGTGATCATCCCCTTGAGCCTGAACCGAGACTACGTTCCCGGAAGCTGGCACATGTACTATCCGACCGCTTGGGACTTCTCGATGTTCTTCGGGACCGTCGGCTTCTTCGTGTTCATGATGTGGCTGTTCGTGCGGTTCGTCCCGGCGATCAACATCTTCGAGATGAAGGACCTGCTGTACAAGCTGCGGCTTTCGGCGAGGCACTCCGACAAGGGCTCTTCCGAGCCTGCGGGAGGCGGCGCGCATGAGTAGGAGGGGGCCATGACGCACGAAGCGCCGAAGAACGGGGTGTTCGGGATAGTAGCCGAGTTCACGACGCCCGAGGAGGTGTTGTCGGCAGCCAGACGCACGAAGGAGGCCGGTTACGAGAAGGTCGAGGCCTATACGCCCTTCCCGGTTCACGGGCTCGCGGATGCGCTGGGGCCCGAGGATCATCGCGTCAAGTGGATCATCTTCTGGGGCGGCGTGGCGGGCGCGATCGGCGGCTTCTACATGCAGTGGTGGGTCTCCGCGGTCGCCTACCCGCACAACGTGGGCGGCAAGCCGCTCTTCTCCTGGCCCGCGTTCGTCCCGATCACGTTCGAGTGCATGGTTCTGATCGCGTCCTTCGCCGCCGTGATCGGAATGCTCGCGCTGAGCGGGCTCCCTCGGCCGCACCACCCGATCTTCGACGCGAAGAACTTCGACCGGGCGTCCAGGGACCGCTTCTTCCTCTGCATCGAGGCGGACGACCCCGCGTTCGATCCCGAAGAGGTGACGCGGTTCCTTCGCTCGCTCGGCGCGCAAGACGTCTCGGAGGTGCCGGCGTGAGGCGAAACGGCCTCGCCCGGCCGATCCCGCTCGCCGGTTTGGCCTGCGGACTGGGCGCGTGCCTGCTCGCCGGCTGTCATACCGACATGTGGCGGCAGCCGAAGGTGCTCCCGCAGCAGCCTTTTACCAATGCGGTCTTCGCGGACGGAATGGCGGACCGGCAGCCGGTCGAGGGAACGATCGCCTGGGGGCGGCTTCGCCAAGGCGACCCGAGGGTCAGCGCATTCCAGGACGGGAAGCTGGTGGAAACCCTTCCGCCATTCCTGGAGATCGCAGGCGAGCGGGTCAGCACCGCGGCGCCCGCCGACCTCGAGAAGGTGCTCCGGCGCGGAAAGGAGCGCTTCGAAGCGTTTTGCACTCACTGCCACGGAGCGCTCGGCGACGGCAATGGAATGATCACGCAACGAGGCCTCGCTCTGCGTAGAAAGCCGGCGTCCTACCACACGGACCGCCTTCGCCAGATGCCCATCGGCCACTTCTTCGACGTCATCACGCGAGGCTACGGCGTGATGTTCGCCTACGGCTCGCGCGTGGACGTGGACGACCGCTGGGCGATCGCAGCTTACATTCGAGCACTGCAGCTGAGCCGCCACGCGAAGGCGGAAGCGCTGCCCGGAAAGGACCGCGACGAGCTGCTGTCCGTCCAAGAGTCCGCCGACGGGAACGAGGAGGCCCACGCTCCCTGATGCAGGAACGGCTTCACTCGGCGTCCCTTCGCCGCTATTACGCCGCGGGCGTGCTGATCGCGGTGGTCCTCGGCGGCATGTGCGGCCTGATGTACGGCCAGGGCGCCGAGCGGTTCCTGCAGTCCTACCTGATGGCCTGGGTGTTCTGGATTCTGCTGGCCCTGGGCTGCCTCGGATTCACGCTGCTGCATCACTCGATCCGCGGCGTTTGGGGCCTCGGAGTGCTGCGCCTCTTCGAGGCCGGCGCGAGCCCGGCCACGTTCCTCGTGCTGGGATTGGCCGGAATTCCGATCTTCGCGAACATGCATTCGCTGTACGAGTGGACTCACGCCGACTTCATGGCCTCCAGCGAGGCGCTCCGCTACAAGCAGTGGTATCTGAACGAAGCGTTCTTCTTCCTCCGGCTCGCCGCTTATTTCGCATTCTGGATCTGGATTTCGTGGTTCCTGCGAAAGTCGGGAATTCGCCAGGACCAGATACTCGACGAGCGGCTCGCCCAGGCGCGCATGAACTGGTCGGCGCCCATGCTCGTGTTCTTCGTGCTCAGCGTAACGCTATGCATGACGGACTGGGTGATGTCGCTGGACCCGCACTGGTTCTCGCACATCTTCGGCCTGTGGCTGCTGATCGGTGGCGGATTGACCGCGATCGCGGCGGTGAACCTGTTGATCGCCCGCAACGCCGACGTGGAGCCCTACAAGAGCGTCATGAGCGTAGGCTGGACGAAGGACCTGGGCAACATGATGTTCGTGTTCACGCTCCTGTGGGCGTACACGTCGCTCAGCCAGTACCTGATCATCTGGCAGGGCAACCTGCCTGAGTTCACTTCGTATTACTTCGTTCGCTCCCAGGGCGGCTGGGAAAACATCGCGCTCGTCCTCATATTCGGCCAGTTCCTGTTCCCGTTCGTCGCGTTGCTTTCGCCCCGCGTGAAGAGGGTGCCGGCGCTGCTCGGCGCGATGGCCACCTGGATTCTCTTGATGCGGGTCCTGGACGTGTTCTGGATCATCGCGCCGTTCTTCCGAAAGGGCTCGCTCGAAGTGCATTGGGGCCCCGACCTGGTCGCGTTCGCGTTCTTGGGCATGCTGTGGCTGGTGGTCTTTGCGAACCAGCTGATGCGGGCTACGCTGATTCCGGAGCACGACACTCGTTTGAAGGAGGCGTACCACCATGCGTAAGGTCGATCCGAACGAAGTGAACGCCGCCACCAAGCCCGAGTTCCGCTACGACACGCGCGACATCTCCTTCATGGGGCTCGCGCCCCACATCGTCGGCTTTTTCATCTTCGCGACGGTTACGATCGCCATCGTCTGGGTCATTTACCTCTTCGCTCCTCGATGGGCGTATCCGGACGGCGGGATCACCCGGGGGCGGACCGAGAAGGCGCTCATTCCGCCCGACCCCAACCCGCTGCTGCAGGACGGGCACACCGCCAAGCTCGACATCTTCCAGCTTCGCCGGGCCGAGGCCATGGCGCAGGAAAGCTACGGCTGGGAGGACCGCGCGAAGGGAGTCGCGACGATTCCCATAGACCGCGCGATTGAGCTCACAGCCGAGCGCGGCCTCGAGCCGGCCGCTGTGGACGTGGAAGCGCAGGGAGGCGAGAGGTGAGCTACTGCGTGAGATCTGCCTCCTTTGCCCGATTTGGACTGCCATTGGCGCTGATACTGGGCTTCCCAGCCGTTACCCAGGGACAGACCGACAGAGCCCGCGTTTCCGAGAAGATAGGGCTGACTCAGAAGCTCGGCGTGAAGGTTCCGATGGACCTGCCGTTCCGCGACGAGGCCGGCAGAGAGGTCACCCTCGGCCAGTATTTCCAGGGTGAGCGCCCCGTCGTCCTGACGCTCGTGTTCTTCGGCTGCAAGGGCTCCTGCCTGATGATCCGCGACGGGCTTCTCAAGGTGCTCAACAGCCAGAAGAAGCTGCATGCGGGCCGCGATTTCGATGTGATCGTCGCGAGCATCCATCCGAAGGAGACTCCGCAGCTGGCTGCCGAGGCGAAGAAGTTCTGGACGGAAAACTACAAGGTGCAGGGCACCGAGGGAGCCTGGCACTTCCTGACGGGCGACATGCCGGCGATCCAGTCGCTCACGCAAGCCGTGGGTTTCAAGTTCGACTACGACCCGAAGACGGACGTGATCGTGCACCCGGCCACGCTCGTGCTATTGACGCCGGACGGCACCGCTTCCTACTTCATGCAGGGCGCAGTTTACTCCGCGAAGGAGTTCCACGACGCCATGCTCAAGGCGGCGCGCAGCGAAGTCGGGCAGACGTCGCCCGTGGTCCGATGGCCCGCGTGCCTGGCCTACGACCCGGCGACCGGCAAGTACCGCGTGATCGTCGAAAACGTGCTGGTGTGGCTCGGCTTGCTGACCGTGGCTTTCCTGTTTGGAAGCATCGGATACATGGCGTTCAAGCACCGGCGCGAGCCGCTCTTCAAGATTCCCGGAAGCGGGCAAGGAGGCGAAACGGGCGCTTGAGCCCGCACGAACAAGCGATGCTTAGCCTCCATCTCGCGCAGTTCAATCTGCCGTTCCAGCCGGAACAGGCGTCCGAGTTCGCAAAGCCCTACGACGACCTCTTTTGGGCGACCACCGGGCTGACCGTCTTTTTCACGCTCGTGGTCGTTGCGATGCTGACCGTGTTCTGCATTCGCTATCGCCACGGACGCAAGGCGGACCGAAGCAACCAGCTCACGTCGCACATGATGCTCGAGGCGACCTGGACGGTCGTGCCGTTCGTGCTCGGCGTGTTCATGTTCTTCTGGGCGGCGAAGCTCTTCGTGGACCAGCGCGTGCCTCCAAAGGACGCGATGGAGCTGTACGTGATCGGCAAGCAATGGATGTGGCACATCCAGCACCCCAACGGCGTGCGCGAGAACCAGCAGATGCACGTTCCGACGGGCAAGCCGATCAAGCTCATCATGATCTCCCAGGACGTGATCCACAGCTTCTTCATCCCCGCATTCCGCATCAAACAGGACGTGATCCCCGGGCGCTATACGGTGCAATGGTTCACCGCGACCAAGCCCGGCAAGTACGCCATCTTTTGCGCGGAGTACTGCGGCGCGAAGCACTCGGAAATGGGCGGGTACGTGTACGTTTTGTCTCCCGCTGAGTACCGGGCATGGCTCGCGACGGGCGGCGAGAAGGTCGTCGCGGCGAAGCAGACGCCCGTCGAGATTGGCAAGGAGCTCTGGGACCGCTACCGCTGCCAGACCTGCCACGTGGAGACGGACACCGTGTACGGGCCCTCCGTGCACGGCTTGGTGGGCAAGACAAGGAAGTTCACCGACGGCTCGTCCGCGGTCGCGGATCGGGAGTACATTCGGGAGGCGATACTGGACCCTTACAAGAGGCTCAACGAAGGGTACGGAAAGACGATGCCGGAGTATAAGGGCGAGCTGAACGAAGAACAGGTGCTCGCGCTTTACGAGTACATCCGTTCGCTCGGCGCGCCGCCGACGCCGTCGGCGCCGACCGTGGCCTCCGCATCGAAGTCCGGTTCGGGAGGAAACCTATGAGCGCGACCGTGGTCGGAAAGGCCGAAGTCGAAAGGCCCGAGCCAGGCCCCAACTATTTGACCAACGGGCAGACCATCGCTTCGTGGCTCCTGACAAAGGACCACAAGCGGATCGCGATGCTGTACCTGATCTCGATCTCGGTGTTCTTCGCGATCGGGGGCTTCGCGGCTTCGCTCATTCGCGCCGAGCTGATCTCGCCGCGGGGCGTGATGCTGGAGAGCGAGACCTACAACCGGGTCTTCTCGCTCCACGGCATCGTGATGGTGTTCTTCTTCCTTGTGCCGTCGATTCCGGCGACGCTCGGAAACTTCCTCGTGCCGATGATGGTGGGGGCGCGCGACCTCGCGTTTCCGCGCCTGAACCTGCTCAGCTGGTACATCTACGTCGCCGGCGGGATTCTGATGATCCTGGCGATGTGCATGGGCGGCGTCGACACCGGCTGGACCTTCTACACGCCTTACTCCAGTCTGTACAGCAATTCCCAGGTCACGCTGGCGGTGTTCGCGGCGTTCCTCGCGGGGTTCAGCTCGATCTTTACGGGCGTGAACTTCATCGTGACCATCCACCGCATGCGCGCGCCCGGAATGACCTGGTTCCGCCTGCCGCTCTTCGTGTGGGCGCATTACGCCACGAGCGTGATCATCATCCTCGGCACTCCGGTCGTGGCGATCACGCTGCTCATGCTTTTCGGGGAGCGCGTGCTGAAGCTCGGCTTCTTCAGCCCGGAACTGGGCGGCGACCCCGTGCTCTTCCAGCACCTGTTCTGGTTCTATTCACACCCCGCGGTGTACATCATGATCCTGCCCGGCATGGGCGTGATCAGCGAGCTGATCACCTGCTTCAGCCGAAGGAGGATCTTCGGCTACGAGTTCGTGGCGTTCTCCACGCTCGCGATCGCGGGGCTCGGGTTCCTCGTATGGGGGCACCACCTGTTCGTCAGCGGACAGTCCATGTACCAGGGCATGGTGTTCTCCATCATCACGTTCCTCGTGGGCGTGCCCTCGGCGATCAAGGTCTTCAACTGGGCGACCACGATCTACAAGGGCTCGGTGCGCCTGCAGACGCCGATGCTTTATGCGCTTGGCTTTATCGGCCTGTTCCTCATAGGTGGCTTGACGGGCCTTTACCTTGCTTCGATGGCCACCGACATCATGCTGACGGACACCTACTTCGTGGTCGCGCACTTCCACTTCGTCATGGTGGGCGGGGCCGTGATGGCCATGATGGGAGGGCTGCACTTCTGGTGGCCGAAGATCACCGGGCGCATGTACCCGGACAACTGGGGCAAGCTGAGCGCGGCGATCATCTTTATCGGGTTCAACTTGACGTTCCTGCCGCAGTTCGTCGTGGGCTATCTGGGCATGCCGCGCAGGTACCACTACTACTTCCTCTGGCCGGAGTTCCAGCCCTACCACCTGCTTTCCACCGCGGGAGCGACCGTGCTCGCGGTCGGCTATCTGCTGCCAGTCTGCTACCTGATGTGGTCGCTCAAGTACGGAAAGAAGGCCGGCGACAACCCATGGGGCGCGAAGGGGCTGGAATGGCAGACGAGCTCGCCGCCGCCCACGGAGAACTTCCCGGTCGTGCCCGTCGTGACCGAAGAGGCGTACAACTACGATCCTGAGCTCGCGGAAAAGGAAGAGACCCTCGCGGACAAGCTGGAGCACGGCCTGGAAGCCAAGGAGGACGAGAAGTAGCATGGCCGCCGGCGCGACTCAGGTCGAACACGGGCACGAGCACCCCGAGGGCGTGTTCCACCAGTTCGAGAACATCGACCAGCAGAACGAGTCGTACATCGTCGGCATGTGGACCTTCCTGGTCACGGAGGTCATGTTCTTCGGTCCGCTGTTCCTGGCGTACATCCTTTACCGCTGGCAGTTCCAGGAGTACTTTTGGCGAACGCACAAGCTGCTGAACATCTGGCTGGGCGGCGCGAACACCCTGATTCTGCTCTTCAGCTCGTTCACGATGGCGATGGGCGTGCACTTCGCGATGAAGAAGGACTCGCGGAGACAGATCGCATTCCTCGGGATCACGGCGCTATGCGGGGTCGCGTTCCTGGTGATCAAGCTCGCGTTCGAGTGGCCCTCCAAGTTCGCGCACCACCTGTATCCGGGCCCGAACTTCGCTTGGCCCCCGCACGATGGATACGACCAGGCGACGCTGGCGCTGCTACGGGACGTGCCGAGCGGCGCCGCGGAGATGTTTTTCAGCCTCTATTTCGGAATCACCGGCTTGCACGGAATCCACGTGCTCGTCGGCGTGCTGTGCATCGGCACGATCATCGTCATGAAGTTCCTCAAGTTCCCGCAAGTGGAGCCGTACATCCCGACCGAGATGGTCGGCTTGTACTGGCACTTCGTGGACCTCGTGTGGATCTTCCTTTACCCGCTCTTTTATCTCATGCCTCGCTGACCCGCGCTTGAATCATCAACCTAACGCCAGAGCCTCGAATCCGAAGCCCACAATTTCAGATCTGAAAACTCAAATCCGCAATCCGAAATCCCATGACCCACGACAGCCCAGAAGACCACGCAGCGATCCCCGGCCAAGAGTCGACGCACCACGTCACGCCGATCTCGACCTACTTCTCGGTGTTCGTGCTGCTGTTCATCCTCATGATCGCCACGATCGCCGCGGCGGAGTACTTGCACCTGCCGACGATCCTCATGAACGTGATCGCCATGGCGATCGCGGTTGCCAAAGCGACTTTCGTGGTCGCGGTCTTCATGGGCGTGCGCTGGACGACGCAGTTGGCGAAGGTTTATGCTATCGGAGGCTTCGTGTGGGCGACCCTGTTGACCATCGCCTTCTGCGACTACATCACCCGCAAGGACGAGCTCGCGCCCGCCTGGATCGAGGGCAAGGCCAGCCCGGTGACCGACGGCATTATGCCCGAGGTCGGAAAGGAGCTTCCCCGGCAGTACTTCGGCGCGCATTGAGCGTAGCACGGCCATCTTGGCCGTGCGTTGCACGGGCTTCCAGCCCGTGCTTCCACGAGTACTTCCTACGGCGCCGAATCCGGCCGCACGTCCGGCGCCTGGCCGGTCAGCTCCCGAAGCTGGCCCTCTGCCCACGCCAGGAAGTGTTCCGCCTCGATCTCCTTGCCGAACGCCCTGGGCTCGCCCCATTGTGCGTGGAGCGTCCGAAACGCCGGCCGCGGAATCAGAGACCCGTAGGGGAGCATACGGTTGGTGTTTCGGATTCCCATACAAATGACCGGCACACCAGCCATCCGCGCGATCAGCGCCACCCCTGCCTTCAGCTCCATCAGCTCCCCGGATTCGCTCAGCTCGCCCTCGGGAAACACGCAGACGGCCTCACCCGCGCGAAGGTAGTCGACGGCCTTCCGAAGCGCCTTTCGGTCCGGCTCGCCGCGCTTCACCGGGAACGCCCTGAACCAGCGGATCATCTTTCCTAGAAAGCGCATCTCGAAGAGCTCGCTTTTCGCCATGAAGTAGACCGGCCTCGGGCACGCGACCTGCACAACGATCGGGTCCACGTCCGCGAGGTGGTTGGAAAGGATCAGCAGCCCGCCCTTCCTTGGCACGCGGTACTTGCCGGTAGCCCGAAGAGGCCCGCATAGGAAGAGCAGGATCCAGGCGACGAACTTCCAAAACGGCAGCCCGAAGCGGCGAAATAGCGGGCTCTGCAGCTCGACCTTACGGTCCATGCTCGGCGATCGCCCTCCTCAGCGCTTCCTTGTAGGCCCGAAGTTCCAACTTCAGGACGCGCGCCGCGAGCGCCTCGGGCGTATCCCCCGGCTCGACCGGACATCGCTGCTGGAGGAGGATCTCGCCCTCATCGTAGCGCTCGTTCACAAAGTGCACGGTGCAGCCGCTCTCCCTGTCGCCCGACTCCAGGACGGCGCGGTGGACGCGGCCGCCGTACATCCCCTTGCCGCCGAACTTCGGAAGCAGGGCCGGGTGGATGTTCAGTACGCGGTTCGGATACGCGCCCAGCGCCTCGGAGGGAAGCAACCGCGTGTACCCGGCCAAGCAGACCCAGGTCGCGCCCGCACCCTTCAGGAGTCTCAGAAGGCGCGCAGCGTAATCCCCGTCGTCGCTCGGCAGCACAGCCAGCGGGAGACCGCTCGTTCGCGTCCACTGTGCCGCAGGCGAATCCGGAACCGGCGAGACCACGAGCGTGACCTTCGCGTCGAGCTCCCCGGACGCGCAGGCTTCCGCGAGCGCGCGCAGATTGCTTCCGCGCCCTTTCGGTCCGATCAAGATCGCCAGCCTTGCGAGGGCCATTCTCTGGTTTATGACGGAAGACGGGCCGTCCAAGCCGGGAAACGCCGAAAAGGACCGGGAATATGGACCCTTCTCGTGGCCAATGAGCGCCGCAGTCCCCAAGACGACAGCTCTAGATCGGCCGAAGCCGAATCTGGCGGGAATGTGTGGGAATCGAACCCACCCGTCCCGATCTTATCGGGACACACCGGTTTTGAAGACCGGGAGGCACACCAGCACCCATCCACTCCCGGTTGAATTTACCTTCCCGAAGCGTAGCATGGGCTTCCAGCCCATGCGTACCACGGCCATCTTGGCCGTGGTTCCGGGTCTGGCAGTCGCCGCGGATGGGAGCGGATTGGAATCGAGATCGGCCCGCACACGCGAGCGGCTAAGCGGCGAATCCTTCGAAGTCCGAACGCAGGAGGTACAGCCCCTCGCGCCAAACCTCGAAACGATCGCTTAGCTTCCGAAACGTCGCCGCCTCATCCGTGTACGGCCCGTGCTCGAAGGAGCTCACGATGTGGTAGCTCACCTTGCCCTGCCGCACGGCGCTGTCCAGCGAACCTTCGCCGCCGCTGCGAACCAGCGACTCCGGGAAGAGGCCGGATAGGAACAGCAAGAAATCGCCGATGTGCCTGTGAACCTCTCGCTCGCGATCGAAGGAGTCGGCGTTCAGCCTTATATCGCCCTCCGCCAGCATCTCGGAGACAGTCTCCAGGGGGCGCCCGGTGGCGTCGCGGATCGTGAACAGGCCTTCGCGGTGAAGGAATGCAAGCAGAAGGTCCGCCAAGTACGCCTCCACGTCGCCTTGCCCGCGCACGCCGAGATCGTCCTCGAGCGTGTGGTGAACCACCTGCTTGAAGTACTTCTGCAGCGGATGATCGCGGCTTACCATCTTCTTCATGTTTGTCGCCCCCTCGGCCGGGGAGTCGAACAGATCGATTCAATTCTTGGAACGAACGACGCGCGCCGAACGCATCGGGCGGACCTAGGCCGATCCTTCGTAAATCCATTGTCGGCGCGAGAAAACGAAATGTTCCCTCGCGAAAGCGCCAAAATTGGGATGGGCGCCAACCGGAAGCGCAAAACGGGCGTCCAACCTAGTAGGCGACGGGATATCAGGCATGAATTGTCCACGATGCGGAAGACCTCTCGGAATGGGCGCGGCTTTCTGCATGCACTGTGGCCAGATGCTGGGCGCCGTTCAGCCCGTGACGGCTCCTGCGCCTACGCAGATGGCTCAGGGCGTTCCTTTTGCGCCCCCTAGGGGCGGCTCGAGGCGTGGCGTCGCATGGGCGATCGCGGCGGCGATCCTGCTGATCCTTGCGGGTGGCTTTTGGGGCCTGCACGCTTCCGGCGCGCTCAAGCTCGTGCTGGGACGCAGCGGCGCTTCCATGCTCCCGGCGGGCGGCTCCTCGGACCGCGCGGACGCGCTGGGCATCGAAGGCTCCGGCCTGCTACCGGACACCCTAACGAGCGAAGGAGAGTCTCAGCTTCCCGACACACTGCGCGCGGAGGGCCAGGGCGGCCCGCCGACCTCGTCGCAGATGGACGAGCTCACGGTCATGCCGGAGGACGTTCGCCGCTGGCTGGAGCACTTGGAGCGCATCGAGCGCCGCCGCGTTCGAATGACCGAGGCGCACATGGCCGTCGCCATGCAGATGATCGTCGCGGCGCAGCTGGGCGGAATGTCCATGGCGGACATCGAGGCGATGCTCGGAGGGGAAGAGCGTCTCGTGCCCGAAGAGGCCCTCTCCCCGCTGAACAAGGCCGCCTCCGATATGGACTCCATGCGCAAGGAGTGGACCGAGCTGACGAACGACTTCAACTCGCTTGCGCCTCCGCAGGAGTGCGTGCCCATACGGAGCTCCTATGACCAGGTTGTCCGCGAGACGGGGGCGATGATCATGGATGTCATTCGGGCCGTCGGAAGCGCGGACCAGGACCGGACCGCCGCGCTCCAAACTCTGCTATCCATGCGCGGCAAGAGCGGCTCGCGCATCGGCGTTCCCGCCGACAAGGCGGATTCCGGCGTGGCGAGGATTTGCGACAAATACAAGACCCGCAAGTGGTTCAGCATCGCGCGTGACATCGGCGGCGGGATGATGAACCGGATGGGGTTTTAGGCGGCTTGCCGTCGGAGGAGCGCCAACGGCCCCTCTCCAGGCGTATATTCTTTTCGACGTGCCACCCCCGAAAGCGTCCCGTGTAGCCGATCGCCTTGCTTTGTGCGCGGAATCGCTCCTTAACGAGCTTTGCGAGCGCTTTCCCATCGGCTATCGCCCTGAAATAGCCTGGAGGAGCTTGCGGGTTACGGCAGGCTCCGCGGATCATCGGCGCCGCAGAATCGCCCTCAGCGTGTTCTTGCTGACCGACGAGGGGCGAGTCCAGGACACCCTAGTTCACGAGTACGCCCACCTGCTCGCGGTCGCCCGCGCCGGAGAGAAGGCGGCCGGGCACGGACCGGATTGGAAGCGCGCCATGAGCGACCTGGGCTCGGAGCCCAAAAGAACCCACGACTATCCCGTGTGCCGCAACGCATCCGTGCAGCGGGTGGCCTATACTTGCGATCGGTGCGGTGCCGTGCTCGTTCGAAGGCGGAGGCTGCCGCGGCGCAGGCGATTCGTGCATGCCGGATGCGGCGGCCTGATTCGATTCGCGGGAGCCGGCCGGGTGACTCCCGAGCCCGACGCACCGTAGTACGCAGAGCGGTGCGAGCCGGATTCACGCTTATCGAAGTCTTGACGGTGCTGGCGATCGTGGCGATTCTCGCCGCGATCCTGCTGCCCGCGCTCGCTTCGGCCAAGGCGTCCGCGAAGCAGGCCGCATGCCTTACGCAGCTTCGCCAGATTGGCGGAGCGACGGTGCTGTACGTAACCGATTTCGACGGCGCGTTTCCGCACGACCGACAGCCTAGGCACGTGCCCGGCACCTTCTCGGACACGCTCCCGCGCGAGTTCCCAAGCGACCTCAGCAACCGCTTCGACGGGCACCCGGTCGCCCTCGCCGTCTCGCCATACGCTCGAAGCCCGGAGTCTTGGTTTTCGCCTTTACAGGATCGCAGCATCCCGGAAAACGGTCCCGCCACGAACTACCAGTGCAACGCGTTCGTGTTCGTGAACACGATCCCGGAAGCGGGCCGCCCGCACGGCGGCCTGGTGGCGGAGAGCGACGTTGCAAGCCCCTCTGCGACGATGCTCTGGCAAAACCATTTCATGCGGGGAGCGGGCGCTTTTCGGGGCGGGCTGAACCGGGTTGCCGCCGACGGGCGCTCCAAGTGGATGCCCGCGCGCAGGACCGGCTCGCCGATCCAGCTTCGGTGGTGGGTGCTCTGATGTGGATCGCGACCCGCGAGCACAGCCGTGAGCTGGATCGCCGCGCCACCGCGGAGTACGGCATACCCGCCCGAGTCCTCATGGAGCGCGCCGGGCTGGCCGTGTTCGAGGCCGTTCGCGACCTGCTGCCGAAGGGCGGCCGCATCACCGTGCTCTGCGGCAAAGGCAACAACGGCGGCGACGGCTTCGTGGTCGCGCGCCTGGCAAAGGAGCACGGCTACCAGGTCGAATGCCTCGTCGCGGCGAGCCAGGATAAGCTAACGCCCGAAGCCGACGAGCAGATGCGGGTCGCCAAGGCGCAAGGCGTGGACCCGGCGTTTTGTGGAGACGCGCGTTATGGACCGAAGCTCGAGAGCATCGGCTCGCGCGACCTTTTGATCGACGCGCTGCTGGGCACGGGCACGGACGGAGCGGTAGAAGGCGCGGTGCGCGACGCGATCCAGGCCATCAACCGCAGCGGCGTTCCCACCGTCAGCGTGGACATTCCGAGCGGCATCGAGTGCGACACCGGGGAGGAGCTCGGCGACAGCGTGTGGGCGCTTCGGACGGTCACGTTCGGGCTGCCGAAACCTTTTCTTTTCGAAGGGGTCGGCCTGGAGCACTCCGGGTTCTGGACCGTCGCGGACATCGGCTTTCCCACCGCGCTCCTGAACGAGCCCACGGAAGCCCGGCTCATCGATGGAAAGTGGGTTGCGGACTTCCTTCCGGAGCGGCTGCGCGGCAGCCACAAGGGGCAGAACGGCACGGTGCTCATCGTCGCAGGGAGCAGCGGAATGCCCGGCGCGGCTTCCCTGGCGGTGCGATCCGCGCTTCGAGCGGGAGCCGGCCTTATCACGGTCGCGGGAATCCGAACCGTCTGCGAGGCGGTCGCGGCGAACGTCCCGGAAGCCATCCTCTTTCCGCTCCCGGAGACGGCCGAAGGAACCATCGATCCCGCCGCAGCGGAGATGCTCCTCGAGCGCCAAAGCCGATACCAGGGAGCCCTTTTCGGGCCGGGACTGACGCACGGAGACCCGGTTCTGGAGCTGCTCGAGCGGACTTGGAAGGATTGGAACGTGCCTTCCGTGATCGACGCCGACGCGCTCAACTCCGTGAGCCGCGGAGTGCATCTTCCGCCCGGGGGCTGCGTGCTCACTCCGCACCCGGGCGAAATGAGCCGCATGCTCGAGCGCAGCATCGCCGAGATCCAGGCCGACCGCCTTCTCACCGTGAAGCACGCCGTCGAGCGCTTCCAAAAGACGATCCTGCTGAAGGGGCCCTACAGCATCGTAGGCGAGCCCGGCCAGCCGATGCTCGTGAACTCCACCGGCAACCCTGGGATGGCTTCGGGCGGCATGGGCGACGTGCTCAGCGGAACCATCGTCACGCTGCTCGCGCAGGAGGTTCCCCCCTACCAGGCGGCCAGCTGCGGGATGTACTGGCACGGGCTCGCGGGCGACATCTGCGCGAACGACATCGGAACGATCGGCTATACGGCCTCCGAAGTCGCAGACGCGCTTCCGAAGGCGCGTGCTACCATTACGTCACGTTGCGAACGCGAGTAGCCGCGCTGCTGTCGCTCGTTCTCGCCTGCGCCTGCCTGATGGCGCAGGGATCGGTCTCCCTTCGGTTCGACTCGCAGGGGAAGCGAAAGGCATGGCTCGCGCCCAAGCTCCCCGAAGCGGAACCTGGCGCTGAGTCCTTCGACGCAAAAGCGTTCGACCTCGAGACCAAGGGCGTCGACAAAGGCGCGCTGGTGTTCGTGCTCGACGAGGGGACCGGCAACCTTGCGGTGAGGCCCCTTTCCGAGGTCTCGGGCGGATGGGACGTCGCGAAAGGAGACTTCAAGCTGATCGGCGCCGTGCGGGTGCGCGTGGAGCACGAGGGCCGGCCGGTGGAAAGCGCCACGGTCACGCTCACCGATTCCAAGCGCAGCCAAACGCAGGTGCTCGACTCGTCCGCCGGGGGAACTCTCTCGTTTTGGGCGGTCGCTCCGGGTGAATTCAAGGTTCGCGTGCTCTATCGCTCGGGCGGAAAGATGGCGGACCCGCTCGTCCAGGCGTTCGAGGTCGGGCTCGAGCGCGCGAAGCCGGTGCCCGAGTTCGTCTGCGCGATTCCGGACGAGGTCGCCACGATCGCGCCGCCCGCCGCTGCAACGGATAAGGGGAAGCCCCCGGCGAAATCCGTAGAGGCGAGAGAGGGCGAGCCGAAGTCGGCGATCCAGACGGGCAGCCCGATCGGCTCCTTCATCACCTTCCTCCTCACGCTCGCGATCGTGGGCGGGATCGGGTACGCGATCTACCGCTGGATGCAAAAGCATCCGGACCGCGTGAAGGCAAGGCTCCAGCAGCTTGGCGTGGAGGTCCCCGAGCCTCCCCAGGACGCGGGCTCCCCGCGAGCCTCGCCCTCCGCTCCCGCGCCGCCGGAAAAGATCCTGCTCGGCGACGCCGCCGCGCCTGCGGCGAGCGTCGCACCGCTTTCCGCCGCGCCCGCCCAGCCGAGGCTCGTCCGCGAGAACGGCCAGGTGTTCCGATTGGAAGAAGGCGCAAACGTTCTCGGTAGAGCGGACGAGGCCGCCATCAGCTTGCCCGAAGAGAGCACCATATCGCGAGCGCACGCGGAGATCGTTCGGAACGGCGAACACGTTCTCGTCCGGGACTTGCAAAGCACGAACGGCACTTTCGTGAACGGCGCGCAGGTCGGCGGCGAAGTGGAGCTGAAGCCTGGCGACACGGTGCAGTTCGGAGCGGCTCGCTTCCGATATGAGGCTTGAGGGAATGGGCCAAATCTTCTTCCGAATGATCGTCGGCGGGCTTGCGGGCCTAGTGGCCTGGGCGATTTGGGAGCCACAGTTTCCAACAAGCTCGGACGCGATCGCGGCGACCGGGCGGTGGGCGTTCGTGGAGCGCATGCTGAACCTGACGATGGGCGCGTGCATCGGCATGTCGCTGGGAGCGCTCGGCGGCTGGATGCAGGGAAGCCGTCGCCATCTCTTTCGCGGCTTCGGAATCGGCTTGCTCCTGGGCGTAGTAGGCGCGTACCTCGGCTACCTGATCGGCGGCGGGCTTCTGGCTTCGTACCTGCAGGCGATCCGGTTTCCCTCGTGGCCGGAGTTCTTTACATTCGATACGCCCGTCGGCACGCGCATGGTGGGCCGCACGCTCGCCATGATCCCGGTCGGGCTGCTGATCGGCTCGGCGATCGGCGCGAGCGGCCTCACGGCGCGCAGGTTCATGGTCGGGGCGATCGGCGGCCTACTCGGCGGCGCGGCGGCCGGGATTCTCTTCGACCCGATTTCTCAAGCCGTCGCGCCCGTTGTGCTCGACCTGCGCGGCGGCACGCAGACGATTCAGGACGGCATCCCCAAAGTCACGGGCGAGGTGGGCATCGTGGCGCGCGCGCTGATGGCGCTCTCCATCGGCGCGTTCGTGGGGCTCTTTATCGGCATCGTGGACCGCGTCACACGAACTGCGTGGATTCGCCTCGTGCTCGGGCGCAACGAAGGGAAGGAGTGGGTCGTGGACGCGCAGCAGACCTTCCTAGGGCGCAGCGAGGGGGCGCACGTGCCCCTTTTCGGCGACCCGAACGTCGCGCCCATGCACGCGTGCATCGTGCGCCAGGGCCAGGCGTACATGCTCATGGACGGCGGCAGCGCGCTCGGGACCGGACTAAACGGGCAGCGCGTCCAGCAGTCGCCGCTATACGACGGCGCGCAGATTCAGATCGGCTCGCACTTGCTCCTGTTCCAGCTCAGGCAAGGCTCGGCGCCCCAGCGCGCGGCCGAAGCCCTGCGCGCGCAGCACTACGTCCCTCAAGCCCAGGGCCAAGCTGTCGTGGCGCCCTACGGCCCGGCGGCGGCGTACGCGCCGGCGCAGCCAACCGTGCCGGCGGCTCCCGCGCAACCCGCTGCGGCGCCCGCTCCTGCCCCGGGGATGCCCTCGCCCGGACAGCAGACCGTCGCCGTGCCGGCAGCTTCCGCGCCGGCGATGCCCGGCTACGCGCTGGTCGCGACGGACGGCCCGCTGCTCGGGCAACGGTTCGAGGTCCGCTCGCCGACCGAGATCGGCAGGGAATCTGCCGGGATTCGCCTCGGGTTCGACAGCTCCGCCTCCCGCCGCCATGCGAGCCTGGTGCCTTCGGCGGACGGATTGAACGTGACCGACCTCGGAAGTACCAACGGAACCTTCGTGAACGGCCAGAAAGCCCAAACCGCAACGGCCCGTCCCGGCGACACGCTCAAGATCGGCGCGACCACCTTCCGAGTCGAACAGGCGTAGCAAGAGAGTCAGCGAATCCCCCTCCCCTTGTTTCGAGTCCGCGAGGAACAGGGGGAGGGGGTTAGGGGGTGAGCGTTCCGAGGCGGGCGGCGGCCACGGAATCCCAAGCGAGAAGCGGACGATCGTCCCGGAGGACCCCCATCCCCGACCCTTCCCCCTACTCGTCGGGGACTCCGAGCATGGGGAAGGGAGATTCTCCTCCAGGGAGAAATCGGGTGAAGGCCCCTAACCCACGGGGCTCGCGCCCGCTTCCGTCGCGATCATCTTGGGGTTATTCATGTACACGTGGACGGCGGGGCGCCCCTTAGGGTCGGGATACACGATGATCGAGTACGCGCCCTCCGGCTCTAGCTCGGCCTCCGCGCTCGCGATCTCGCTCCCACCGGCGGACACGCGCACTCGAATGGAAGTGGCAGCGAAGCCGATGTCGCCGGATTGCATCCCCGCTTTGGCCGCTGCGCTCGCCTTTTCGCCGCCCACTGCGGCTTCGACCGTCGCCTCCACGCCCTGGCCGAGGAGGTTCACGACCTGCAGCATCGCGTTTTTGCCGACAGCCTGGCGCGGCTCGCCGGAGACGAGCTTCCACTCCAGCTTTCCGCTCTCTTCGAAAACGTACACCGTGTAGCTCCGTCCGCCCTGAACGGCGATCGGGAATGCAAAGGCCTTCGAGGAGTCGCTCATCGGCCAAAACTTGAACTCCTGTTCGCGCGGGCGCGACGGCACGTCCGCCACGCGCTGAAACGGCTTCGCGCGGTCCATGAACCTGCGCCCGCCGAACGTCGCCACGACGTCCTGCGACGAGAGGTTCAGCATGCGCACGAGGCCGCCTCGCATCGAAGCGTTCGAGGCTCTTGAAGTCTTCGCGTCCGTGCTTGCTGGCCCGCATCCAGCGCAAATCAGGGTCACCGACGCGGCAAGGGCTGCGATCAGGCGAACTGGGAAACCTAAGACCGATAAGGCCATAAGCTGTGCGGCTGCTCAGTCGGTAGACGTCGAAGCGGTATCCACGGGAACTTGGGGGTTGTCCGAAGCCTGCTTGGCGTCCGGCGCGCCTTTCGCCGCAGTCCCGACTTCCGGTGGCCGCTCTCCGCTGCAGCCCGCAGCGAACCAAGATGCCGCACAAATGACGATAACTAGGACACGCACCATTCCGTTCTCCCGATAACGATTTTGCCGGACCCGCCTGGACGGGCGGGTCCGACGTGTGAGTCGCTCCTACTGAGGCTTGTCCGGCCTGAAGTAGCAGGAGTAGGTCATGGTCGTTCCAGGCAGGACGCAGGTCCACATGCTCTGAGGCGACGTATTTGCATTGATTCGCGCGAACAGGATGTTGTACCTGTCGCCGTCGTTCAATGGCAGTGGAGCCGGGTTGGTCGGGCCCGACGGAACGTACTTGGCATGCGTGTCGGACATGCTGTGGTTCATGCCCTGGCGATAAACGTAACACGAAGTACCGCCCACATACCAGAACCAACCCCAAGGCGTACCCGTCGCGCCGGGCTGCGGCGGGTTGTTCGGATCGAACCGGCAATCGGTCCAATCCGTACCGTTGCAGCGAAGAGCCGGGTTGCTAAGCGCACGGCCGACCGCCGCCACCTTTCCGTAGCTCTCCCAGAACACCGGCACCCTCGACGGGTGCACGATCTCCGTGGTCGCCAGCGTGTGCAGCAGGCCGTTGAAGTTCAGGTGAACGTTCACCGGGCGGATCGGCGACTGGTCGAAGTCGGCCTGGTCCGCCGTGTGCAGGAACGTCAGGAACTGCGTGTCGTCGTAGATGCTCCAGTTCTTCGTGTACGGCTGCAGGGAGTTCGACCAGTGGCCGAGGGCCTGCTGCCAGTACACTGACTGGCTCCAGACGGCGTCGAACGGCTTCCAATTGGCCGGAACCGCCGTCAAGAGGCTCCAGCCGAGCGAGCCCGCGGCGCCGCCGCTCGTCGCGAACGGCCTGCGCATCATGGCGCTCGGATACGAGTCGTCGTAGTCCGCCGTGTAGATCACGCACGCCGTCGCCATTTGCTTGGTGTGCGCGAGCTGCTTGGTCTTCTTCGCGGACTCCTTCGCCTGCGCGAAGACCGGGAAGAGTATGGCGGCGAGGATCGCGATGATCGCGATCACCACCAAAAGTTCGATGAGTGTGAAGCCCTTACGATGCATGGTTTTGATCCTCCTATCTCTGATAAGAGTGCCTACATCATAACACGGTTTTCACGGGATCGAAGCATCTTTTTTTGAGGGATTTCCGCAGATCGGTCGTGAGAACGACTTCTCTGACGCGCCCCCTCCCCTTGTTTCGAGTCCTCGAGGAACAGGGGGAGGGGGTTGGGGGTGAGGGTTCCGGGGCGGGCATGCGGGCGAATGGGCGTGCTGGCGAGCGGGCAAGAATCCCCCTCTCCTTGTTTCGAGTCCGCGAGGAACAGGGGGAGGGGGTTGGGGGTGAGGGTTCCGGGGCGGGCATGCGGGTCCAAACGCCGGACCAGTGAAGCCCGTCCTTCATAATGGAGGCGCAATCAGCCGATATCTGGTGAAAAGGCCTGGCACATGGACCCTTCCCAATCCCCCGATCCCAACAGAACCGTCCTCACCGGCGCGCCGGGGCTCGGCGACCCGCTGAAGACGCAGGCGATCCCCGCCACGGCCTCGGGAACCGCGACCGTCGCCATGGCCGCCATCAAGGCGCTCGCCGCCTCCATCGTGCCGGGACGGCAGGCCACCATCGCGAACGGCCCCGCGCGCGAGCAGTTCCTGCTGGAGCTGGAAGGCGCGGGCGCGGACGCGGGGCTCGGCGGGGTGGGCGCTCGGACACCGATGAACCTTTGCCTGGTCATCGACCGCTCCGGCTCCATGGAAGGTCCGCCGCTCGACTACGTGAAGCAGGCCTGCACGTACGTCGTGGACCTGCTTTCCCCGGACGACGTGCTCAGCATCGTGACGTTCGAAGAGACCGTGGACGTGCTCATGCCGCCCCAGCGCGTCACCAACCGCCAGCCGATCAAGGACGGAATCCAGCGCCTTCAGCCGGGCAACACGACCAACCTGTACGACGGCATCGCGCTCGCCGCCCAGCAGCTTCTGCAAACCGCCGATCCAGGGCGCGCGACCCGAATGGTCGTGCTGTCGGACGGGGACCCGACGGTCGGCATCAAGGACTTCGCATCGCTCGTACAGCACGCCGGCGACGTAAAGTCGCGCGGGATCACGATAACCTTCCTCGGGTTCGGCCCGGATTACAACGAGGAGCTGCTTTCCGGCATGGCGAAGAAGGCCGGCGGCAATTACTACTACATCCCGCAGCCGCACCTCATCCCCGAGATCTTCCGGACCGAGCTGGAGAAGCTGATGACGGTCGTCGCGAGGAACTTGAGGCTCGATCTGAAGCTCGCGCGATGGGTCGCCATGCGCTCCGCGCAGTTCTCCGCCGACCAGCCAGCCGACCGCGAGTTCTCGCTTGCGCTGGCGGATCTGGAGCGAGGGACCGTGATGCAGCAGCTCGTGGACCTCGAGTTCCCGAACCATCCGCTCGGCCACTACAGGGTCGCCGCTGGACGCCTAACCTACGACGACTGCCTGAGTGGGCGCGCGGAGACGCTCGACCTCGACTTCGTGATGGAGTTTACAGCGGACTCCGCCCGCTACTCGGCGCCGGTGGACCCGCGAGTGCGCCAGGCGGCGGACATCGCGATGGCCTCGCGGTCCGTGGAGAAGACCGTGATGGGCTTAAAGAGCGGGCAGGTCACGATGATGGCCGCGGTCGCGGAGCTTCAGAAGACGCAGGCGCTCCTGTTACAAGAGGGGCGCACCGCGGAGGCGCAGGAGGTCACGCTCGCGCTGCGCGCGATTCAGTCCGGAGACGCCGGCACCGCCGAGAAGACGCTTATCGGCACGATGCACCAGCTCGACCAAGGGAAGCGGCACAGTTAACGCCCCCACGTCTGTAGTCTGTAGTCGCAGGTCTTTAGCCTGCGCCTAGGAACGCCACGACGTCCCCTAGCCGCAGGTCATTAGCCTGCGCGGCCGAAGCGCCCGCACTATTCGAGGCGCAACCCTTCGCTCGGACCCGCCGAGAATCCCGCCGGCCCGGACGCCCATAATCCATGCCGAAGCCCATGCCCGACGCCGCCTATCGCCCCGGTCTTACCGCCTTCGTCCTCTTCAAGGACGGCGAGGCGATTCTCGAGCGATTCCTGAAGTCGGTCCAGCCGTGGACGGAGGAGATCATCGCCGTGGATACCGGCGCCAAGGACCGCTGCCGGGAGATCGCCGAGAGCTACGGGGCGCGGCTGTTCGACCTCGAATGGCCGGGAGCGTTCGACGAGGCGTACAACTTTTGCATCGAGCGCGTCGAGACCGAGTGGACCCTCTACATGGACTCGGACGAGTGGCTGAACGAGGATTCCGGCCCGCTCCTGCGAGAGGCCATATCCAACGACGAGGCGTACGCGTTCAACCTGATCCGCCAGGACCACGACGGACAGGGAAACTTTTCGGAGATGAACATGCTGCGCCTCTGGCGCACGCACCCGAAGCTGCGAATGGTCGGAGTCATCCACGCGCACTTCCCGGTCGAGCTGCTGGCCGACACCGACGTGAAGATGGGCCGCAATCTTCTCGATAGCGAGATTCGCTTCTCCCACGACGGATTCGCCGGGCCGCTGGACCCCGAAAAAGTCCGGCGCAACGTCGAGCTCCTCGAGAAGGAGCTGGAGCTGCGCCCAGGCCAGCCCTACTACGAAGTCAACCTCGCGATCGACCTCCTGAACCTCGGCGAGAAGCGCGGCGTGTTCCTGGCCAAGCGCCTTCTGGACGAGGCGCTCTCCGAGCCCGGAAAGGAGCCTCCCGTTCCCGATCTCTCGCTGCTGCTCGCCGCGGCGCTGAACCGCGTGCACGACCTCGACCTGGCTTCGGAGCGCACCGAGCGCCTGGTCCGCTACGGCTGGCGCTGGTTTAACCGGCTGCCTTACGTGGTCTGGGCGATCGCGAACCTCGAGTCGCGCAGAAGAAGGCCCCTAGAGGAGTTCAATGCGCTGCAAGTGCTGGAGCAGATGGCGGACACGGGCGACTACGCTCGCTTCGCGGGCTTTCCCGGCGGAATCTTGGGCGAGCCGATGCGGGTTCGCCTGGCTCAAGCCGCCGAGCGCCTCGGCCAGCCGGATATCGCCAAGAGGAATTGGGAAAAGGTATTGGCCGCCAATCCGCAGAACGAAGCGGCGAAGGCGCGTTTGGGCAAATGAGAAGGGCTCACGAACGACCGGCGCCAGTACCGCTCACTTCAGCCGTTCGGACTCGTTGATCCGTTCCCAAGGAAAGGCAGAATTGCCGAAGTGGCCGTTTCGGGCCGTGTCGCGGTATCGGAGCGCTCCGCCTTCCAGCAGCCCTAGGTGCTTCGTGATCCCGCGAGGGGACAGATCGAACGAGTCCCTCACCCGGCGCTCGATCTCGGCAGGGTCTAACGTCTCCGTGCCGAACGTGTCCACGTTCACCGAAACGGGCTGCTCTACCCCGATCGCGTACGCCAGCGCGACTTCGACCCGTGCCGCGAGCCCCGCCGCGACGACGCATTTGGCGACGTGCCGCGCCATGTACGCCGCGCTGCGGTCCACTTTCGTGGGGTCCTTTCCCGAGAAAGCTCCGCCTCCGTGCGGGCACATGCCGCCGTAAGTGTCCACGATGATCTTGCGTCCGGTCAGGCCGGTGTCGCCCGCGGGTCCGCCCTTCACGAACCGCCCGGTAGGGTTGAAGTGGAATTGGATCGGGCCGTCCACGAACTCGCAATATCGTTTCAGCACGGGATCGACGATGTGCTCCTGAATGCGCCCCCGGACCTCTCCGATCGGAATGTCGTCGTGCTGCTGCGAGATGACGACGGTGGCGATCCTCTTCGGGACGTGGTCCTCGTACACGATGGAGACCTGCGACTTGGCGTCCGGCCGGAAGCCCAATTCGGGGTTGGCGCGCCTCGCTTCCGCCGATTTGCGCATGAGCGCGTGCGCGATGGAGATCGGAAGAGGCATGAGCTCGGGAGTTTCGTTCGTAGCCAGCCCGAACATCATTCCTTGGTCGCCGGCACCGCCGCGATCCACGCCGAGCGCGATGTCCGACGACTGCGGCTGGATCGCCACCAGCACGCCGCAGTTCGCGCCGTCGAAGCCCACGTTCGTGTCGGTGTAGCCGATGGACTTGATCGTCTCTCGGACGACCTCCTGCACGCTCACATAGCCTTCGCTGGTGACCTCGCCGGAGACGACCGCCACGCCGTGCGCGAGCATCGTCTCGATCGCGACGCGGCAGCGCCTTTCGTCCGAGACCTTCAGCTTTCGGTCTTGCTCGAGAAACGCGTCGAGCAACGCGTCGCTGATCTGGTCGGCGACCTTATCGGGGTGCCCTTCGCTAACGCTTTCGGAGGTGTGCACGCGCATCGAGCCGGTTCCTTCCACGGGAGGGGAATGTACCTCGTTTTGAGCGCGTGGGAGTGTGGGCGTGCGGGTGTATGGGCGTGCGGGCGAATGGGCGTGCGGCACGCGGGGACATACCGCCAAGGGGCGGGCGACTCCCCTCCCCATGTCCGAGCGGAGCGAGGATAGGGGGAGGAGCAAGGGGTGGGGGTTCGGATGCGGGCGTTCGCCGCAGTCGTGACAAGAGGCGCAAAGGCATTTGGGAATGTGGGCGACAGGGTGCGATGAACCCGCAGAGTCTTGCGGACAATTCGTCTTTCCGTCGGTAGCGATGGAGCGCGAGCCTTTCGAGCCCGCCGGTCCAAGCCAAAGTCTTGGCGTGTACGGCCACCGCCGAACGAACGCAAACGAACCCGAACCAACCCGAGCGCATCCGAACCAACCCGAGCGCATCCGAACCAACCCGAGCGCATCCGAACCAACCCGAACGAACCCCAACCAACCCGAGCGCAGCCGCACCAACCCGAACGAACCCGAACCAACCCGAGCGCAGCCGCACCAACCCGAACGAACCCGAACCAACCCGAGCGCAGCCGCACCAACCCGAACGAACCCGAACCAACCCGAGCGCCCCTAGAACTGATCCGTCATAAACATCTGCGGCACGCCGGGCGCGTTCCAGCCCATCAAATACAGGTCCGGCTCCGGGTTCGCGATCGGAGCCCGCAGGCTCTCTGCCATGCTCGACAATCCGAACCACTGCCGCTGCGTGCCGACCGGCCACTCGGGCAGCGGCTCATTCAGAACGCATTCGCGCACCGCGTTGCCCTCCACGCACACGTATCCGCCGTCCACTTCGGTGCAGGCGCGAAGGTTCCATCTCCAGTACGCCCACCGCCTTTCGTCGCGGCGAAGGCGGTCCGGGTGTTCCCGAGACCAGCAATCGTATCGGGACCGAACTTCCTCGAAAGGGAGCGCGGGGGACTCCCCCGCTTCTACTCCATCCAGCCTCGCGGACACGACGCGGTCGAGAGTTTGGAAGCCGCAGCGCTCGTAGAGCGCGGTTTCCCTTGCCAACAGAAATGCCGCCTTTTCGCCGGCCTCTCGGGACGCCTGGACCGTAGCAGCCAGGAGCTTTGCCGCGAGGCCTTTGCGTCGCGACTCGGGCCTCGTGGCTACCCCCGCGATCCCGATTGCCTGGCCCCAGCCGAACTCGAGCGGGATCGTCGTCAGGATCGAAACTTGCCTGCCGCCTTCGAACAGAGCCCACTTGCGGCGCAGGTCGAATAGGGGCTCGCTGAAAAAGATCGCCCTCGCGCGTCCGGGATCGAGCGAGAAGACCTGGCAGAGGATGGCCAGGAAGTCATCCGCCTCCGTCGGCTCGATCGGCCGGATCTCTGCCATCAGTCGGAAGGCCCGGCAGACTCCGAGTCGGCGACCGGCTCGATTCGCAAGCGCACTTCGACCCTGCGCGGGCCCATAGAAGTCGTTCCGCGTGGGAACCGCAATCGAACCTGCTTGACGGCGGAAGCGCGCATTCCGTCCAGCGCGATCGACTCGGTCTCGAGGGTAAGCAGCTCGGAAAGTACCGACGCCGGGCCCTGAACGCTCACCCAGTTCGGATTCACGTCGACCCCTACCAGTCGGAAGCCGTCCGCCGGCTTGCCCGTCCAAACGGGAGAAACGAGTAGGTTCCGAGTCGGGTCGCTCGCGGTCAGGATGGGCGTGACGGATACTTGCGACGGCGTTACCCGCAGCTTGCGCCCCGACTCCGGCGGCAAGTTCGTCGGAATCTGGCGCTCTTGAGCGTCGAATAGGCGGACGTCCAGCCGCACGGACTCCCCGGACTGGACTGCGCCGAGGTCAAGAAGCACCTTGCCCGTGGAGATTCGATTCAGCGAACTCAGCGGACCCTCGACCGCCACGGATTCGGGCTCCACAGTCGCGGCGCCGTATTTGAGACCGGTCCGAGAGACTCCCACGGGCTCGATTACGACGGAAAAGCGTCTCGTCACGATCTCTTCGACTTCGACCTCCACCCGGTCCTGGTGCGTCCATCGAAAGTGGCCGAGCTCGGGCGGTATCTCGAGCTCGACGGCGAAATCCATGACCGCGGAGCCCTCGATGGAGGTGCTGGATAAGTCCACGTAGGCCCTGGGAGATACGTTTTGCCAAGAAACTCGGTCCAGCTCCTCGGGCAGGCCCCTCACAGTGGCTTTTATGCGGTCCGGCTTTCGGGTCACCGCCATCGTGTCGGGGAGTTGCGTCACACGCAGCAGAATGTCCAGCTCGCGCGTCTCCATCCTCGCCTGGACGGACTGCGCGAACAGCCACACTCCCAAGCCCAACGCGAGCGACCCCACGGCGATGGGCAAGTCGACCCTACGAGACCGGCGGTCCAACTCGCTTCTCCTTCGGCCGGATGATCGACCACCGTTTCGTCCACTCGGGCCGGTTCGGCGCTTCTTCGCCCCGCAGGTCCCGGTTGAGCGCCTCCCGAAGGTCCTGCGGGCTCATTCGACGCAAGTGCCCCTCGACCACGTAGCTGATCGTGCCGCGCTCCTCGCTTACGACGACCGCGACGCAATCCGTCTGCTCCGTTACCCCGACCGCCGCGCGATGGCGCATGTGCAGGTTCGCCGCGAGCCTCGGATTGTCGCTGAAGGGAAGCCGACAAGCTGCCGCGGCGACCCGGCCGCGGCGCACGATCACCGCGCCGTCGTGCAGCGGGTTGCCCGAGTAGAAGATCGCGCCTAGGAGCGGCGCGGTGACGCGCGCGTCCAAGGGTACTCCGCGCTCCGCGATTTCGTTCAGCGGCGCGCCCCGCTCGACGATGATGATCGCCCCTACACGGGCAGCGGCAAGCTCAGCCGACGCCTCGACGATTTCCTCCACGGTCTGCGGCTCCGCCGGCTCGAACCCCGCGATGCGCTGAGACCAGATTCCGAGCTTGCCGAAGCCCTCCAGGGCTTGACGAAGCTCCGGAAGAAACAGGATCACGAGCGCGACGGGGCCCAAAATGATCGCCTTTTCGAGCATCCAGTCCACAGCGTATAGCCCCAGGCGCTTGCTAAGGAAGAGGAAGAGCAGGAAGATGACGATTCCGGTGATCAAGCGCCACGCGCGCGTGCCGCGGATCAGGGTCAGCAGCTTGTAGATCAGGAACGAGACCAGGAGGATGTCGATCAGGCTTACGAACGTGTCGAGCGACAACGTTCGCAGTCCGAACAGGGGGCGGAGAATCTCGTCCAAAGCGCTTCCGGGTTCGATTCTATTCTAGCCGCGCAAAGCGACACAGGGCCAATCATGGGGCCACAATGCACTGCCGCGCGGCCTGTAATAGATTGGCCTGGTTTGTGCAGCTTTGCGCGAGGAAGGCATGCGCCTGGGTGGCCGGGCTGTCCACGCGCGGCCGGGGAGTCTATGCCAACCAACGAAGATAGAGAGCTCGAGTCCATCCGGAAGAGCATCGACGAGGTCGACGCAAAGCTCGTGGAGCTGCTTAGCTGCCGCGCGGACCTGGCCAAGCGAATAGGGCTCTTGAAGTCCAAGGACCAAAAGCCGTTCTTCACTCCGGAGCGGGAGAGGCAGGTCTACGCGAACCTCCGAAAGGCGAATCCTGGCCCGCTTCAAGACCGCCAGCTGGTCAGCATCTTCCGGGAGATTATCAGCGCCGCTCGGGCTGCCGAGAAGCCCCTGAGCGTGTCCTACTGGGGTCCCGAGGGGACTTTCACACAGATGGCCGCGCTTCAAACCTTCGGCGCGAGCAGCGTAATGGTCGCTGAGGACACTGTCGAAGAGGTGTTCTTTTCGGTGGACCACCTAAAGGCCGATTACGGGGTAGTGCCGATCGAGAACTCCGTCGCGGGAGTGGTGCCGCAGACGCTCGATATGTTCCCGCAGACGAACGTAAAGATCTGCGCGGAGACCTACGTCCCGATTCACCACCACCTCGTTTCGCTCGCGGAATCGCTCGATGCGATCGAACGTGTCTATGCCGGCCCACAGCCCGCCTCCCAATGCAGGAGATGGCTCCGCGCCAACCTGCCCAAAGCGCAGGTCGTGGAGGTCGTTCCCACGTCGGCGGCTGCTGCGCGCGCCTTGGAAGATCCCGCGAGCGCAGCCATCGCGAACAAACTTGGCGCGGAGACGGTCGGCATCCCGGTGCTCTTCGAGCACATCCAGGACAATCCGCACAACCGCACGCGCTTCATCGTGATCGGCTTCAACGAGCCCGCCAAGACCGGAAGCGACAAGACGAGCATGATGTTCAGCCTGCGCAACCGTCCGGGAGAGCTTTACCGAGCGCTCGGCGCTTTCGTCCAGGAAGACGTCAACCTGATGATGATCGAGTCGCGCCCGGCACAACGAGCCGCTTTTGAGTACATCTTCTATGCGGACTGCGTCGGCCACCACAGCGATCCAGCCCTCCAGCGAGCGATCGAAGCGCTCAAGGGCCTCACTCTCGAGACCGTGCTTCTCGGCAGCTACCCAGCCGCCGAATAGCTCTAAACCTGGAATCCGGGCGTTTCCGTGGCGGGCGCGCCCACGGTCACTGCGTCCGGGTCCGGAATCTTCTTCAGAAGCTCCCTGGCGTCGTAAACGTCCTCGACCTGTTCGTCCGAAACCACCCGTCCGTCCCGGAACCGGATGATCCGCTTGCAGTGCATCGCGATGTCGTGCTCGTGGGTGACGATGAGAACCGTCTTTCCCTGCCGGTTGAGGTCCTGGAAGATCGCCATGATCTCCTCCGCCGTCCGCGAGTCCAGGTTCCCGGTGGGCTCGTCGCCGAGAATGATCTTGGGATCGTTGACGATCGCGCGCGCGATGGCCACCCGCTGCTGCTGTCCTCCGGAAAGCTCGCTCGGCTTGTGGTTGCTTCGATCCGATAGCCCCACCGTCTCGATCGCTTTCATCGCCTGCTCGTGACGATGACGCACGCCGCCGTACATGAGCGGAAGCTCCACGTTCTTGAGAGCGGAAGTCCGCGGAAGCAGGTTGAATGTCTGAAACACGAAGCCGATGTGTTTGTTCCGAATTTCGGCCAGTTCGTTGTCGCTCAGAGTCGCGACGGGCGTTCCGTTCAGCACATACTCCCCCGACGTGGGCCTGTCCAAACACCCGACCACGTTCATGAAGGTTGACTTCCCGCTGCCCGAAGGTCCCATAATCGCGACGAATTCGCCCTCGCTTACGGTGACGCTCAAGTCCCGCAATGCGTGAACCACGACGTCCCCCATGACGTAGTCTTTGCTAAGTCCCCGAACTTCGATAATCGGCTTGCTCATGCTCGTTTTCGGCCGCGGCCCAGAGGCAACCTTCCTTTATACGACGCGGACGCGCGCGCCGATTCCAACCTACCCCGACTCCGCACTCGCATTCTGGGATCGTCCCACCGCTTCTCGCCCGGACCGGCGCGGCCGCCCGGCTTGCTTTCGGCCATTTCGCGCATACTCGCGACACGAGCGCCGAAGCGAGCGTCCAGAGAGTATGGGGTTCCCGCTTGCGGTTTTACGCCCGCGGACGCCACTGCTGTCAAGGATGAACTGAATTGCACGTAGAAGGCCACGGCACGGACTCGAAGCCTCATCAAGTGAATCTCTTGCCGTTCTTCTTTTGGACCGGCTTGCAGGTCGCTTTCGCGTTTGGGCTGTTTCGCCTGATCGCGCCGAACGTCTTCGCAAGGGAGGCTTCCCAACCTGGCGCGATCCTGCTCTGGACTTTCTTGCTGGGACTTCCGCTGAGCCTGTTCGAGTACTTGTATCACCGTTACTTGCTTCACTCGGCGGTCCTTCCGTTCTTAGGCTCCATGCACCGAGCGCACCACCACCATCACCGCCTCACGATCGTCAAGGCCCCAGTGCTCGAAAAGGAGCCCGCGGCGCTGGTAAAGGTCCAGAGCGAGTACCCGGTCGAGCACGAGCACCAGGCGGAGTCAATGATGTTTCCGCTGTATTCGATCTCGATCTTTTTCGCGATATTCCTCGTGCTGCTTGCCCTGCCGCTGAAGCTGCTCTTCCCGGGAGCGCCGGTGATCTTCGCCGTGCTGTGCACCGTGACGCTCGCTTACGCCGGCTACGAGCTCTGGCACTTGGTGATGCACCTGCCCGAAGAGCGCGTCTGGGGGCCGCTCATGCGCAACCGCCGGGTCGGCAAAGTCGTCCGACACGTGTATAGCTTCCACCTCATGCACCACTGGCGGCCAGCGTGCAACCTGGCCGTCGTCGGCTTCTGGGGCTTCGCGATCTGGGACCACCTGTTTCGCACCCATCGCCGCCCGAAAACACTTCCCCTGGACGGCGTCGAAGTCAGCTACATGGACCTGGGCCTGCGAAAGCCCCTTTGGCCGATCCGGCTGACGGACCGCTGGGCGGCGACGTTCAATCGCGCCTCCCGTCGGCTCGAGGCCTTCTGCGCGCGCGTCTTTCTACGCCGCATCTAGGGGCGAACAACCCCTCGGGTCCGAGTCGTAGAATAGCGCAAGGACCCGAAACGAAGCCAATCACAAGGAGGACTCCAATGCCGGCAGTTGCCGTCACTTGGCATACCGAACTGGAACCCGCCCTCGAAACGGCCCGCAAGGCCGGGAGGCCGGTCCTTCTCGACTTTCTTAGCCCCCACTGAGGCGGCTGCAAGACCATGGGTACCGTGACGTACCCGGACGAGACGGTCGCGCGGTTTCTCGAGGAGAACTTCGTGGCCGCGAAGATCGACGTGACCCAAGAGGATCCGAAGACTCGAGAGGCCTGCGCGCGATTCAATCAGGTCTGGACCCCCACGTTTGTCGTGCTCGAACCGCAGGGTCGCGAGGCATGGCGCGCGGTCGGCTACTTCCCGCCCAACGAGTTTCTCGGCGCGCTGCTCCTCGCGATGGGCATGGCGCGCATGCTAAACAGGGAGTACGCGGAGGCTCACGACCTCTTCCGCGAGGCGGCGGAGAATCATCCCGACACTGCGGCCGCCCCAGAGGCCCTGTATTGGCAGGCCGTAGCCGCTTACCGCCGCGACGGCAAGCCGGACGAGCTGCTTCGAATCTGGAGAGCGCTCAAAGCCCGCCATCCCGAGAGCCTCTGGTGGACGAAGGCGTCTTTCATCGACGGCTGAGATTCAGCGCTTTGCTCGGCGCAATCTTTCCGGATCCCCGGGCAAAACGCAAGTCAAGAGACCGGCCCGCGGCCGAACGGCCGCGGGCCGGTCTCGAAGCTGTCCCGGACCTCGACGGTCCGGGACGCTACGTCGGCGCGTTAGCGATGCGCCGATCCGTTGGACGGAACGCGAACCGCAAGGTCGCTGTTCAGCCGTACGCCGAACTTCGTGCCTTGTGCGAGCGAAACGTCGCGCGCTTTCGACGGGTTCTTCTGAATCTCGCCGAAGAGGTAGCCGAGGGCGCCGCCGATCAGCGCGTTCGTCAGCACGTTGCCCTTCGTCGCGATCGCGAGCAGAACGCCCGCTCCCGCGCCGTAGCCGACGTACTTCAGGTTGTCGCTGCGGCTGTCCGAACGAGCGATTAGGCGCCCGTTCGCGTCCTCGTACACGCTCTTCGAGTCGAGCCCGATCAGCGATCCGTGGATCGCGTAGGACGACCCGTCCGGCAGCCGAACCCGGTCGAACGCCAGGCCGAGCACCCCGGGGGTGTCCCCGGTCTTGGGCTTAGCCGTCGAGACGCGGCCCTCCAGGGTCGTCCCGGTGGGCAGGCCCTGATACGACGCCGCGCCGTTCGTGTCGATCGTCGCCCAGAACTTCTGGCCGACGGTCGCTCCGTTCGAGCTGAGGTTATGGTCCAGCCGAAACGGAATCACGGTGCCGGCGTCCAGTCGTATCGCCTTGAATCCGGCGACGACCGTCCGCGGCGCGTTGACCGTGTTGATCTGCACGGTCTTCGTCTCGGCGATCCAGTCCACGCTGGCGCCCAGCGCCTCGCTCGTGAAGCGGAGCGGAATCATCGTCCGCCCGCTCACGAGGATCGCCGGCGTATCGAGCGCGAGCATCGTGCCGTTCAGGGTCGCGTGATAGGACCCGATCGGAAGGCGAAGCTCGTCGCCCGCGCGGTGGCAGATCACCGTTCGCGACTCGGCATTCCACTGGACGTGCGCGTCCACGTGTTCGAACACTCCGCGAAGCGGGACCATGACGCGGCCGTTTAACATCATCGGCTCCACGTCTGGGAAGTACACGAGCACGCCGTTTACTGTCGTTTTGATGTCCTGCGCGCTCGCAAGGGTCGCCGCGGCCATAAGTAGGGTTGCCGCGATTTTGGGTAGGACTTTCATTACCTTGGTCCTCCTTGTTTAGGTTTGTTTTTTTGGTTTTTCATCCGGTCATAAGTGCAAGAGGAACCTCGGGACAGGTCAAAGCTTTCCCTTTGACGACATGCCGCCAAACGGTGTTTCCAAAACCGGTAGCACGGGCTTCCAGCCCGTGGGTTCCATGGGCATCTTGCCCATGGTCCGGCTCCGGTTACTCGTGCCTCAACGCCTCTCTGGGCTGCAAACGGGAGGCGCAGAGGCCGGGATAGAGGCCGAAGAAGAGGTCCCCTGGGCGTAGCACGGGCTTCCAGCCCGTGTGTTCCATGGGCATCCTGCCCATGGTCCGGTTCATTGGGAAGGTCGAGCTACGGCTGGTCCGCGCGTCCCGTGGGTACCATGGGCATCTTGCCCATGGTCCGATTCACGCTATTCGTGCCTCAGCGCCTCGATCGGCTGTAGGCGGGATGCTCGCAGAGCGGGGTACAGCCCGAAGAAAAGACCCACCATCGCCGAAAACCCGAACGCCAACACGATCGCCTGCGTGTTGATCGCCGGAGGCACCTTCAGCAGCCCGGCCACGAACACCACGCCCGACGAGCCCAGCACGATCCCGACCACGCCGCCGACCAGGCACATCACGACGCTCTCCAGGAGAAACTGCAGCAGCACGGAGCCCCGCTTGGCGCCGATCGCCTTTCGAAGCCCGATCTCCCGGGTCCGCTCCGTCACCGAGACCAGCATGATGTTCATGATCCCGATCCCGCCGACCAAGAGCGAAACCGAGGCGATCCCCGCCAAGAGAATTCTCAAAAGGCGCGTCTGCGTTTCGATCTGCTCGATCCACTCGCCCTGGTTCATCACGCGGAACAGCTCGTCGCCGCTGGCGTTCTTGCGCGTGCGGCCCAGCACGTCCTCGATCTGGAACTGCGTGATGGGCAGGATGTCCGTCCGCGACGCTTGCACAACGATCATGTCGAGCTTGGTCTTGCCCATCAGGCGCGTCATGGCGGTCTTGAGCGGCACGTAAACCTGGTCGTCCGGGTTCCAATGTCCGGAGCCGCCCTTGTAGGCGATGACCCCCACGACCTCGAAGTTCTGGTTCTTGATGCGCACGTTCGCGCCGATCGCGTTCTCGCCGCCGAAGAGCTCGTCGTACACCATGTAGCCCAGAACGCACTTGCGCTCGGCCATTTGTTCGTCCATTGCCGAGTACCAGGTCCCCTGGTGCATCTTTCGCGCGTTGCGGATGATGGCGATCTGCGGCTCCGCCCCCTGAATCTGCGTGCTGTGCATGCGGTTCCCGAACTTCACCGGTGCGCCGCCGCGGACCGCTCCCGTAATGAACTGAACCGTGGGGACCTCCCTCTTGATCGCGACGACGTCCTCTTGCTTGAGTGGGGGTATCTCGCCTTGCACGCCGCTCATGCCGCCGCGCCGCCAGTTCGGCATGATCGTCAGCATGTTCGTCCCCATGATCTCGATGTTCTCGATGGACTTTTTGGCGGTCCCTTCGCCGATCCCGATCATCGCGATCACCGAGCCAACGCCGATCACGACGCCGAGCATCGTGAGCACCGAGCGCAGCTTGTTCGCCGCGATGGCCCGAAGCGCGCTTTCCACGCAGTCGCCTAACGTCATCTTCCGCCTCCGCCTTGCCCGCCTTGCCCGGCGCGCGCGCCGGCTCCTCCCGATCCGCCTCCGGTTTGGCCGCCGCGACTGCCAGTGCGCGAGGTCGTCGTTCGCCGGCCGCCCATCGGACCGCCGCCCGCGAGGCCGCCGCCCTGCATCGCCTCGAGCATCTTCTCCTGGGTTTCCCTAAGCTCTCTGAGGTTGATCTCCGCGGTCACGACCTCTTCGCCCTCCTTCAGCCCCTCCACAATCTCCACCCCGTTGTTCCCAACCGCGCCGGTCTTCACGGCGCGCCTTTCCGGTTTGAGCGGGTCCTTCCCGCGAACCCGAATGTACGCCTTGTCACCGTCCCGTTCGATCGCCTGAGCAGGCGTAACGAGAATGTTCTTCTTCGAGAGGGTGATGAACTCGACGGATGCGTTCATTCCGGGCAGCAGGTTGATTGTGTAGCCCGGCAGGACCTGCACTCGGACTTTGATGGCCGTGATGTTCTGCTCGGTCCTCGCGGCGGGGTTGACCCGAGTCACCACTCCGTTCAGCGTCTCGCCCGGATACGCTTCCGTCACGATGCGGACCTTCTGGCCCTCGCGCACGTCGGCGATGTCCGCCTCGTCCACCGCGCAGTCCACGAAGAGGCGCGTGACGTCGCTGAGCTGCACGATGCTTGTTCCCTGCGCGAATGTGCTGGTCCCCGGCGGGATGATCGTTCCCTCTTCCAAGTACTTCATGGTCACCACGCCGTCCCTGGGCGCCACGACCGTAGTACTGTCCAATTGAACCTTCGCGTTGTCGAGGGACACTTGGCTTCGGACGGTGCCGGCCTTCGCCGCGAGCATCTCGTCGCGGCGAATCTCGTTGCTCATGCGTGCGTCGAGCGCCCTTTGAAGCGCGATCTCGGCCTGAGTCACGGCCTTCTTCGCCTCCGCGAGGTTCTGCTTGGCGATTTCGTCCTGGCTCTTGCCGGCGCGGGCTTCCTGAAGCGAAGCGAACGCTCGGTCCACTGCGAGCTCGAAGCTTCGCTTCTGGGCCGCTATGTCGCGCTCCACGTTGTCGAGCCGCACCTTGGCCGTGTTGTAAGCGGCTTGGGCCGCCTCGTGGGCCGCGCGCGCGCGCTCCACCGTGGCTTGGCTGACGTAGCCGAGGCGCAGAAGCTCCTGCTGCCTCTCGTAATCCGCCTTGGCCGCGTCCCGTTCCGCGAGGGCCTTGTCGTAGTTGCCGGCTGCGTCGCGGCGCAACTGCGGCTCCGTGACCCGAAGGAATCGTTGCAGGTCCTCTTTAGCGGAGTCGTGCGCGGCCTGGGCGGAGTTGAGGCTCGCGCTCGACATCGTAGGCTGCCTTGCCGCCTCGACCTCTGACTTCGCGAGCCGAATTCGGGCCGTCTCCAGGGCGGCTTTCGCGTCCTCCACGGACGTCTTGCTGGTCGCGACCTGAAGCTTGAATGTGGATTCTGCTTGGCCTGCGCGCGCCTGCGCTTGGCGGACGTCCGCGGAAGCCTGCTCATAAAGTGCGCGGGTGTCTCGAGGGTCGATGATCGCGATCAGGTCGCCCTTCTTGACGGCCGAACCCTCGTCCACCGCAAGCTTCTCGACGATGCCGCCCGCCTTGGACTTAACGTCCACCGATGTGAGCGCGACCACTTGGCCCGTCGCAGAGATCGACCGAATCAGCTCACCGCGCTTGACCGGTTCGTAACGGAACTCTATTTCGGGCTCTCCGCCGCCTCCCCGAAAGAAGGCCAGCCAGACTCCCAGGGAAGCCAAAACGACTACGGCGGGCACGATCCAGATTCGATTCATAGGCCTTCTGTTTGCTTACGGCTCGCCAGGCAACAGGCGTCCCGTCACGAGGCTCAGCCGCACTTCCGAGATTCGAAAATCGAACAGCGCCTCGACGAAGTTCGATTCCGCGGTCACCAGGCTCACTTGCGCGGTCAGAACCGTGATGACCGTAGTGCCTTCCGCGCCCAGTCGGTGGGCCTCCGCCGCCGCCCGGTAGTTTTCGAGCGCGGCATCGTAAGCCGCCTTGGCCGCCTGCACCCGGAGAGTGTCCTGTTCCAGTAGCTTATACGCCGATTCGATTTCCGCGCGTGCCTCGCGCTCCGCTTGAACGAGCGAATTCCTGGACGCCTCGAGGCTCAGCCGGGCTTCGCGTGCCGCCTCGCGCGAGGCGAACCCATCGAACAACGGGTAAGTGAGCAGCACGGTCAGGGTTCGGCTGTCGAACACGTCCGGCGAGAAGTCCCGCACGTAATTTGCGTCCACGCTCAGCTGAACCGAAGAGTTTCGGTCGGCGAGCTTCACGTCGAACTCCTGCGCTTGAACCCGAAGTCGCGAGGCGACCAGGTCGGGCCGGTTCGCGACGCCCTCCGCGATCACCGACTCCAGAGCAGGAAGCTTCGGAAACTCCTGGGGCTCGGCGATCGGCTGAAGTTCGGGCAGCGCCTCGTCCCGATCCCAGCCGATTGTGGCTTTGAGCGTAGCCGACGTCGTGGAGACCTGGTTTTCCGCCTGCAGCTGGGAGACTCGCGCGTTGAGCAGGTCCGCGCGCGCCTGCTTCAGATCCTTTTCGGGCGCGACCTTAACCTGAATCTGGACTTCCGTCTGCTTGTAAAGCTCTTCGGTTCGCTTTACTTGTGCGTCCGCGACCTTTCGAAGCTCTTCGGAGCGAAGAGTGTCGAAGAACTGCTGGTGGACCGCGAACAACACGTTTCGGAGAATTTGACGGGAGCTTGCCTCCTGCGCCGAGGCGCTCCTACGGCTCGCGCGATAGGAGAGTTCACGCTCGCCCGTATCGAGCAGTCTCCAGGATGCGGATAGCGAAGAGATGTGGTCGTTCGACTTGGAAAGGGTTTGCGCGGGCCCCGTGTAAGTCTCCGAGCGAGAATTCTGGAACCTGTAACTGGGAGATACTACCGGTAGAAACGAGCTGAACGACTGGCGTACCCGGCTTCGCGAGGCCTGCACATCCAGGACCGCCGCTCGCACGACGCCGTTTCTGTTCTTGGCCATCTCGATGGCCTGTTCCAAAGTTAACGCCGAACCCTGAGCTAAAAGGAGTGGCGGCGTGACGGCAATCCCAGTCGCCGCGAACGTCCGAACGATAGCCCGAAGTCCCCCTAAGTTCATAGCCGAACGAGACCTTACCGCCACACGGGAATTCGCTGCTTCCATTCGGGGCGGAAGGCCCTCGATTCTTACGCGCTCACATGCCTTCCCTGGTTCCCGGCGCCGTCGGTCGTTACAGCAGCAGGTCCTCTCGCACAACGATGGTCTCTCCTCGATCGGGGCCCACGCTGATCATTGCCGCGGGCGTTTCCGTGAACTCTTCCAGGCGGTCCAAGTACCGCCGCGCGGGGCTCGGGAGGTCCTGAAGCTTTCTTGCAGCGCGAAGGTCGCCCTGCCAGCCTTCTAGCTCCTCATAAACCGGCTCGGCTTGGGAAAGAGCCACGGTGTCCTGCGGCATCTGCTCAGTACGCTGTCCCTCCAGGCGGTAGCCCGTGCACACTTGGACCTTTTCGAAACCGGCCAGCACATCGAGCCGCGTGACGGCCCACCCCGAAAGCGAGTTCAACTGCGCGCTGCGGCGAAGCAGCGGAAGGTCCAGCCATCCGCACCTTCTTCCCCTGCCGGTCGTGGTCCCGAACTCCTTACCGTGGTTACGGATCCACTCGCCGACGTCGTCGTGCAGCTCGGTCGGGAAGGGCCCCGCGCCGACGCGAGTCGTGTATGCCTTGCAGACTCCCAGCACTCGGTCGATTGCTCGGGGGCCGATCCCTGTTCCGAGGCAGGCGCCCGCGGCGACAGGGTGGCTGCTGGTAACGTACGGGTACGTGCCGGAATCGAGGTCGAGAAACGTGCCTTGGGCGCCTTCGAAGAGAACCTTCTTTCCTTCCGAGACCGCCTCGAAGACTGCGGATTCGGCGTCGCCCACGAAGGGCTGTATCCGTGCGGCGTAGGCCGCGTACTCGGAGTGCACCGACTCGAAGTCGAGCGCCTCCCCGCCGAGCGCCTCGAGCATGCGATTCTTGTAGTCGAGCACACCCCGTAGGCGCTCCCGAAATCGGCTCTTGTCGACGAGCTCGGAAACTCGTATCCCGAACCGTCCGGCTTTATCCTGGTAGGCGGGGCCGATTCCGCGTGAGGTGGTGCCGATTCGGTCTGCGCCCCGGGCTTCCTCTTCGTATTGGTCCAGCATCCGGTGGTAGGGGAGCACGACGTGCGCCGATCCGCTGACGAGCGGCTTGCCGATACGCCTTCCGCCTGCTTGGGTGGAGTCCAATTCATCGAGGAAGCTCTTCGGGCAGACGACCATTCCGCTTCCGAGCACGGCGGTCACGTTTGGATGAAGGATGCCCGCAGGAAGCAGGTGGAACCGGAACTCTTCCCCGTCCACGATCACCGTATGTCCTGCGTTGTTCCCGCCGCTGAATCGGACGACGAAATCGGCTTTCGGGGCGAGGTAGTCGACGAGCTTGCCTTTGGCCTCGTCGCCCCACTGTCCGCCAACGATCACGAGAGTCGGCATTGCGCAATTCCTTTTTGTGCGAGGACGCGCGAAAAAGGCCGGCGTCCCCTGCGTCGAGGATCCGCCGGCCTTCGAAAGGCCGATACGCCTTTTCTCAACGGGCGCATTATACAGCCACTTGCGAGCCTGGAGTGCGGGCTATTTTTCCTCGCCTGGCGATCGAACGTGCGTTCGCTCGACGGTGACTCCGATGACGTGGCCGGACGCCCCGAAATCCACGTACGCGTCGTCCTCGACGAAGGGCTCCGCGGTTCCACGCCGGTAGCGCCAAGTGACGCCGCCGTCGGGACGCGACACGACGCTCTTGGGCTCGCCAACCGCTCGGCGCACCTCCGCCGCGGACATTCCGTTCTTCACCGCGCCCTCGCGAATGAGCTTCACGGGATTCGGAGGCGGTCCCGGCCCGAGCACCCACAAGATGCCGAGGACGGCCAAAAGGAGAAACGCAAGCGGCCCCCCGATCATAACGGCGTAGTCCATCGCCGTCGGCTTGCCGAGGGCGGACTTGCTCATAGGCGACTCGATTATCGCACGACGGCGAAAGGGTCTCGGGTAGTCGGGCGCGAGTTGGCTGACCTGTAAGAATTACCTGGTTTTCCCCTCTGGACGAACTATGCGCTTGCGTCCGTGATACATCTATGTTAGAGTTATACCAAGTGAAAGCACCAGGCGCGCCGCCTTCGCCGCGCCGTTTTCGCGAATGCAAGCAAAAGGAGCTGGAAGACATGCAGAGGTCGATTCGTCTGTGGTCGTGCGTAGCGGCGATCGCGGCTTTGGCGATGCCCGCGCGCGCATTTCTTTGGACCTTTAACGATCCGCTTTCGGGGCTTCAGGAAGTCCCGCCGAACAATAGCCCTGCGACCGGCTCGACTTGGGGGACGTTCGACGACGTGACGAACATGATCACGCTCAATGCATATGCCTATCCCTTGCTGTCAGGCATTACCGCGTCGCACCTGCACGCTCCCGCGCCTCCCGGCGCAAACGCGGGCGTGATCATTAGCGTCGGAGTCGGTTCCGGTGGGCTTTACGAGTATCAGGTCGTGAACTTCACGGCTACGCTCACCAACCAGCAGGAGCAGTGGCTGATGGACGGGCTGGTTTACCTAAACGTCCACTCTCCCCAGTACCCGGGCGGAGAGGTCAGGGGTCAGATAAACCTGGTTCCCGAGCCTGGCTCGCTGGCCGCCCTCGTGTTCGGTGCGGCCGTTCTAGCACGTCGCAAGCGCCGCCGATAATCCCCCGGAATCGGCCTTGCGTTCGTCACTCCGCGGGCCGCGCGATTCGCGCGGCCCCGCGCTTTGGTCCAAGGCATCCGGAATTTCACGCGGAGCCCGCAGGGAACGCGGGGCGTTCTTGCGTTCTTTGCGAGCTCTGCGAGAAAACTGAACCTTTGTGGAGACCCGGAGTTTCACGCGGAGCCCGCAGGGAAGGCGGGGCGTTCTTGCGTTCTCTGCGAGCCCTGCGAGAAAAGGAAA